>Ga0207650_10001336_pt1 | contig 17820 bp, 19 predicted proteins | sample KBSS63metaG_FD_184325 | JGI IMG/M metagenome (GOLD analysis project Ga0207650, IMG submission 184325) | Switchgrass rhizosphere microbial communities from Kellogg Biological Station, Michigan, USA - KBS S6-3 metaG (SPAdes) (version 2) | ecosystem: Host-associated > Plants > Roots > Rhizosphere...
GCGAATGGTGGGTGATGACGGGATCGAACCGCCGACCCTCTGCTTGTAAGGCAGATGCTCTCCCAGCTGAGCTAATCACCCTTCGTTTCGGTGTGGGCGGCATAATACAGCAAAAATCTGCAATGTCTTGATTTAAATGCAATTTATTTTAAATATTTTCTGGATAGCACCACAGCCCCCGTAAATACGGGTGTTTGCCCTCAATCCTGGCGCTTTGCGCCGAATGTAGATGCCGTCTACGTGCTGAACGAAGCCGAGGTAGACAGAACCGGCCCGGCCGCAGCGATTGGCTTCAAGCCACGGGACAACTGCCCGCCCTCCCTTTTGTCGTCTTTGGAGCATAAACCCGTTTCCGGGACTTGCACTGCCGGTATTATGGTATACCATCAGACGCATAGACACCCAAACCCCTCTACGGAGCAGCTCATGAGTTTCGAAATCCGCAAGATCGTCAGCTATGTCGAAGAAACCTTTATCGAAGGCGGCAAGGCTACTGACAAGCCTGTGACTATGGTCGGGCTGGCCGTAGTGATGAAAAACCCTTGGCTGGGCCGCGGGTTCGTTGAAGACCTGAAACCGGAAATCCGCGCCAACTGTTCCGACCTCGGTGCGCTGATGGTCGAACGCCTGGTGAACATCATCGGCGGTGCCGAAAAGATCGAAGCCTACGGCAAGGCCGCGGTAGTCGGTGCCGACGGCGAAATCGAGCATGCTTCGGCGGTGATCCACACCCTGCGCTTCGGTAATCACTACCGCGAAGCCGTTAAAGCCAAAAGCTACCTGAGCTTCACTAACAAGCGCGGCGGCCCGGGCACTTCGATCCAGATCCCGATGATGCACAAGGACGATGAAGGCCTGCGTTCGCACTACATCACGCTGGAAATGCAGATTGAAGATGCCCCGCGTGCCGACGAAATCGTGGTGGTTCTGGGCTGCGCCGATGGCGGCCGCCTGCACCCACGCATCGGCAACCGTTATATCGATCTGGAAGAGCTGGCGGCCGAGAACGCTCAGTAATCCAGGTTAGTCACCAAAACAAGAAAGGCATGCAGGAGCGCTCCATGATTCGGCTCACCGCTGAACGCACCCCGGCTGGCACCAGTTACCTGGCGACCGGCCAAGGCCAGCCCGTGGTTTTGATCCACGGCGTGGGCCTGAACAAAGAAATGTGGGGCGGCCAGGTTGTCGGCCTAGCCACGAAGTACCGTGTGATTGCCTACGATATGCTTGGCCATGGCGCCAGCCCGCGCCCGGAAAGCGGCACGCCTCTGCTCGGCTATGCCGATCAGTTGCTGGAGCTGCTCGACCACCTGCAATTGCCCCAGGCGACCGTGATCGGCTTTTCCATGGGCGGGTTGGTCGCGCGGGCTTTTGCCTTGCATTACGCGCAACGCCTGCAAGGCCTGGTGGTGCTCAACAGCGTGTTCAATCGCAGCCCCGAACAGCGTGCCGGCGTCATCGCACGCACCGCTCAAGCGGCCGAGCACGGACCGGATGCCAACGCCGAAGCCGCCCTGTCGCGCTGGTTCAGCCGTGAATATCAGGCGGCCAATCCGGCGCAGATTGCGGCCTTGCGCCAAACCCTGGCAAACAACGACCCTCAGGGTTACCTGACCACCTATAAGCTGTTCGCGACCCAGGACATGTACCGCGCCGACGATCTAGGCAGCATTCAGGTGCCGACACTGATCGCCACCGGTGAGTTGGACCCGGGTTCGACAGCGCAAATGGCCGAGCAATTGGCCGCACGCATTCCCGGCGCGACCGTTGCCGTGCTCGCCGAGCAGCGGCATATGATGCCCGTAGAATCACCGCGCCTGGTCAACCAGCTGCTGCTGGAGTTTCTCGACACCGCGCACTCCCGACAAAACCAAATAAAGGGGATCGTTGCATGACACTCGCACGCTTCCAGATGTGCATCGGCGGTGAATGGGTCGATGCCCTGTCCGGCAAGACCTTTGAAAGCCTAAACCCGGCGCTGGCCCAGCCTTGGGCCGAATTGCCCGACGCCGACGAAGCCGATGTCGAGCGCGCCGTGCAGGCCGCGCAAACCGCTTTCGACAGCTCGGCATGGCGTGGCTTGACCGCCACCGCTCGTGGCAAATTGCTGCGACGCCTGGGCGACCTGATCGCCGAAAACAAAGAACAACTGGCGCAGCTGGAAAGCCGCGACAACGGCAAGCTGATTCGCGAAACCCGTGGCCAGGTCAGCTATCTGCCGGAGTTCTTCCACTACACCGCAGGCCTGGCGGACAAGCTCGAAGGCGGCACTCTGCCGCTGGACAAGCCGGACCTGTTTGCCTACACCGTGCACGAAGCCATGGGTGTGGTCGCCGCAATCATTCCGTGGAACAGCCCGCTGTACCTGACCGCGATCAAACTCGCCCCGGCCCTCGCGGCGGGCAATACGATCGTGATCAAGCCGTCGGAACACGCCTCGGCGACCATCCTTGAACTGGCGCGCCTGGCGCTGCAAGCCGGCATCCCACCGGGCGTCGTCAACGTAGTGACCGGCTACGGCCCGAGCACCGGCGCCGCCCTCACCCGCCACCCGCTGGTGCGCAAGATCGCCTTTACCGGCGGCGCCGCCACGGCACGGCATGTGGTGCGCAGCAGCGCCGAGAACTTCGCCAAGTTGTCCCTGGAACTGGGCGGTAAATCACCGAACATCATCTTTGCCGACGCCGACCTCGACAGCGCCATCAACGGCGCGATTGCCGGGATCTATGCCGCCTCCGGGCAGAGCTGCGTCTCGGGCTCGCGCTTGCTGGTTCAGGATGAAATCTACGACGAATTCGTCGAGCGCCTGGTGGAGCGCGCCCAACGCATTCGCATCGGTAACCCTCAAGACGACGCCAGCGAGATGGGCCCCATGGCCACCGCGCAGCAACTGGCCGTGGTCGAAGGCCTGGTAGCGGTGGCCATCGCCGAAGGCGCGCGCCTGCGCACCGGCGGCAAACGCCCGCAGAACCTCGGCGAAGGCTGGTTCTACGAGCCGACCTTGTTCGAGTGCGACCACAATTCGATGAAGATCATGCAGGAAGAAGTCTTCGGCCCGGTGGCCTCAGTCATCCGCTTCAAGGATGAAGCCCAAGCGCTGGCCATTGCCAACGACTCGCAGTTCGGCCTCGCCGCCGGTATCTGGACCCGCGACCTGGGGCGTGCCCATCGCCTGGCCCGGGACGTTCGTTCGGGGATTATCTGGGTCAACACCTACCGCGCCGTCTCGGCCATGGCGCCGATCGGCGGTTTCAAGAACAGCGGCTATGGACGCGAGAGCGGCATCGATTCGGTGCTGGCCTACACCGAGCTGAAAACGGTGTGGATCAACCTCTCTCAGGCCCCCATGCCTGATCCCTTCGTGATGCGCTAGGAGCCCTGAAAAATGATCGAACCCGGCATTTACAAAGACGTCATGAGCTCGTTCCCATCCGGGGTCACGGTGGTGACCACCCTGAACCAGGACGGTGAGATCGTCGGCATCACCGCCAGCGCCTTCAGTGCGCTGTCGATTGATCCGGCACTGGTGCTGTTCTGCCCCAACTATGCCTCGGACACGTACCCGATTCTGCGTGACAGCAAGCAGTTCGCGATTCATCTGCTATCGGCCGACCAGACTGCCGAAGCCTATGCGTTTGCGGGCAAAGGCAAGGACAAGGCCAAAGGCATCGAGTGGCACTTGAGCGATCTGGGCAACCCGCTGCTGCACAACGCCACGGCGATCATCGAGTGCGAACTGTGGCGTGAATACGACGGCGGCGATCACGCGATCATCGTCGGCGCGGTGAAGAACCTGATTCTGCCCCAGCAACCGGTCACGCCGATGATCTATCACAAAGGCAAGCTGGGCCCGCTACCCACGCTGGCCTGACGATGACATGGGGGCTGCGTCTACCCGCTCAAATACACCTGGATGGGCGGGCTCGATGACTTTGGGAGCACACAGCAATGAACAACGAAAAATATGAAAAAGGCCTGAAAATTCGCACTCAGGTGCTGGGTGAGGCTTACGTGAACCGCTCCATCGAGCAAGCCGACGACTTCACCCGGCCGCTTCAGGAGATGGTCACCGAGTACTGCTGGGGCCACGTCTGGGGGCGTGAGGGTTTGTCGCTTAAAGAGCGCAGCATGATAAACTTGGCAATGATTTCGGCCCTCAATCGGCCTCACGAACTCAAGCTGCATGTACGCGGCGCCTTGCGTAACGGGCTGAGTCGTGAACAAATACGCGAAATTCTGCTTCAGGTCGGTATTTATTGCGGCGTTCCCGCTGCCGTAGACAGTTTCCGGCTCGCCCGTGAAGCGTTCGCCGAAGCCGATGCCAAGGCCTCCAGTTAACCCTTGGCTGTTGTGATGACCTGAGCACGATGATCCTGGATCGACGTGCTCTTTTTGCATGGACAGCCACACTCAGAGCGGACCCCATGAAACGCCTGCCACTCGACGACAGCTTCAAGGTCAATCGCAACCCCGTTACCCTGCGCGAAATCGTGCTGGATAAACTGCGAAGCGCCATCATGAACTTCCAGCTCTTGCCGGGAGATCGTCTGGTTGAACGCGATCTGTGCGATCGCCTGGGCGTCAGCCGCACGTCCGTACGAGAAGCCTTGCGTCATCTGGAATCCGAAGGTCTGGTGGAATTTGCCGACGCCAAGGGCCCACGGGTGGCGATCATTACCCTGGCCGATGCCGTGGATATCTATGAGCTGCGTTGCGTGCTCGAAGGCCTGATCGTCCAGCTGTTCACCCTGCGTGCCAAGGCCAAGGACATCAAGGCCCTGGAAAAAGCCCTCGAGGAAAACCGCAAGGCCCTCAAGGAAGGTGAACTGCAACAGGTGATCGATTCGGTTCAAGGTTTCTACGACGTCCTGCTCGAAGGCTCCGGCAATCATGTGGCGGCCACTCAACTGCGTCAGTTGCAGGCACGGATCAGTTACTTGCGGGCGACATCGGTGTCCCAGCAAAACCGCCGTGGCGCGAGCAATCAGGAAATGGAACGCATGGTCGAAGCGATCAAGAGCGGCGATCCCCTGGCCGCCCACCAGGCTTGTGTCGACCACGTGCGCGCCGCCGCGACTGTCGCGCTCGATTACCTCAAGCGCAAACAGGAAGAGACCGGAAAAATCCCCGAGATCACCCTGCCCATCGCGCTCAAAGAACCTCGCATAGGTCGCTAAGCATGTTCAGCCCGAGCTTTTGTCCAAAGTGCGGCGGCGGTGACCTCGGTTACCAGCTACCACCGGGCGATACGCACGAGCGTCTGATGTGCCGCGGCTGCGACTACATCCATTACGTCAATCCGAAAATCATCGCCGGCTGCATCATCGAGCAGGACGGCAAGTACCTGTTGTGCCAACGCGCGATCCCGCCGCGTCCGGGCACCTGGACGCTGCCGGCGGGCTTCATGGAAGGTGGCGAGACCACCGAGCAGGCAGCACTGCGTGAAGTCTGGGAAGAGAGCGGCGTGCGCGCGGAAATTCTCTCGCCCTACTCGATCTTCAGCGTGCCGAAGATCAGCGAGGTGTACATCATCTTCCGCGCCATCGCGCTGGAAATCACCGGCCAGTACGGGCCGGAAACCCTCGACTACCAATTCTTCGCGCCCGAGGACATTCCTTGGGACAGCATCTATTACCCGGCAATCCGGCAGATCCTCGAACGCTATATCGAGGAGCGCCAGGCCGGGGTCTACGGCATCTACATCGGCAACGACGATACCGGCAAGATCCACTTCATTCGCTGACATCTACTGGGGCGTCACGCCCTCGACAATGATCACCTCAGCCCGGGCCACGCCCTCACGGTGACGTTTCGCCTCCTGATAGGGCTCGCTGTGGTAACAGGCCAGCGCCTGCTCGTAGGAATCGAACTCGATGACCACGCTGCGTTGCGGTGTCGACCGGCCTTCCATCGCTTCACTGCGCCCACCGCGAGCCAACATCCGCCCGCCATATAAAGCGAACGCCGCCGGAGCGCGCTGGGTGTATTGGCTGTAGTGATCGGGGTCGGTGACATCCACGTGAGCAATCCAGTACGCCTTCATAGTGACCTCTTGGTTATTTTGTATTATGGTATACCAACAAATATACCCACCAATCACTGAGAGTTCCAGCATGGCCTTCAACAGCATCGAAGAAATCATCGAAGATTACCGGCAAGGCAAGATGGTGCTACTGGTCGATGACGAGGACCGGGAAAACGAAGGCGATCTGCTGCTCGCCGCCGACCACTGCACCGCCGAGGCCATCAGCTTCATGGCTCGTGAAGCGCGGGGATTGATTTGCCTGACCCTGACCGATGCGCACTGCCAGCGCCTTGGCCTGGAGCAAATGGTGCCGAGCAATGGCAGCGTGTTCAGCACCGCGTTCACGGTTTCCATCGAGGCCGCCGTGGGCGTGACCACCGGTATTTCCGCCGCCGATCGGGCGCGTACCGTGGCCGCCGCCGTAGCGGCCAATGCAGGCCCAACGGACATTGTGCAGCCCGGCCATGTCTTCCCGCTACGCGCCAAGGAAGGCGGCGTGCTGACCCGCGCCGGCCACACCGAAGCGGGTTGCGACCTCGCTCGCCTGGCCGGTTTCACGCCCGCCTCGGTGATCGTTGAAGTGATGAACGACGACGGCACCATGGCCCGCCGCCCGGATCTGGAAGTGTTCGCCCGCAAACATGCCATCAAGATCGGCACCATCGCCGACCTGATCCACTATCGCCTCAACACCGAACACACCGTGGTGCGCATCGGCGAACGCGAGCTGCCGACGGTGCATGGCACCTTCCGCCTGATCACCTTCGAGGACCGCATCGAAGGTGGCGTGCACATGGCGATGGTCATGGGTGACATTCGTCGAACAGAACCCACCCTGGTGCGGGTGCATGTGATCGATCCGCTGCGCGATCTGGTCGGTGCGCAGTACAGCGGCCCGTCCAACTGGACGCTGTGGGCCGCACTGCAACGGGTGGCCGAAGAGGGTCGTGGCGTGGTGGTCGTCTTAGCCAATCACGAATCATCCCAGGCGCTGCTCCAACGCGTCCCTCAACTCACCCAACCGCCAAAACAATTCAGCCGCTCACAATCGCGCATCTATTCTGAAGTAGGGACTGGGGCGCAAATTCTTCAGGAGCTTGGCGTGGGAAAATTGCGTCATCTCGGCCCACCGTTGAAATACGCAGGTTTGACCGGCTACGACCTGGAAGTGGTCGAGAGCATCCCTTTCACCGAATGAGTCCGGGGTTGGCCCCGTTCTACGCAAGTCACTCATAAAGGGCCTGACGGCAAAAAAACCGCTTTTGCGCTGATAGCCGGTACGGCAAAGTGCTTGCACAAAGTTTGGAATACCATAATATGATATTCCATAGGCCAGCTGCTCGTCATTGACCAGATGGACCTACTGCTCCCGATAGGCGGGCACTCGAAGCCCCGCTCATAAACACAACAATGAGGGCGTGAAAATGGTGTTGAACAAACGTGCGACCGCAGTTCTTTTGGCGGGACTGCTGAGTGTGACCAGCCAGGCATTGCTGGCGGCGGAAAGCGTCAACTTCGTGAGTTGGGGCGGCAGCACCCAGGATGCGCAGAAACAGGCCTGGGCCGACCCGTTCAGCAAGGCCAGCGGCATCACCGTGGTGCAGGACGGCCCGACCGACTACGGCAAACTCAAGGCCATGGTTGAAAGTGGCAACGTGCAATGGGACGTGGTCGATGTCGAAGCCGACTTCGCCCTGCGCGCTGCCGCCGAAGGCTTGCTCGAGCCCCTCGATTTCAAAGTCATTCAGCGCGACAAGATCGACCCGCGCTTCGTCAGCGATCACGGCGTCGGCTCGTTTTTCTTCTCCTTCGTCCTCGGCTACAACGAAGGTAAGCTCGGCGCCGGCAAGCCTCAGGATTGGTCCGCGCTGTTCGACACCAAGACCTACCCCGGCAAACGCGCCCTCTATAAATGGCCAAGCCCCGGCGTGCTCGAACTCGCACTGCTGGCCGACGGCGTGCCTGCCGACAAGCTGTATCCGCTGGACCTGGACCGCGCCTTCAAGAAACTCGACACCATCAAGAAAGACATCGTCTGGTGGGGCGGCGGCGCGCAGTCGCAGCAACTGCTGGCCTCCGGTGAAGCAAGCATGGGCCAGTTCTGGAACGGCCGGATTCACGCCCTGCAGGAAGACGGCGCCCCGGTCGGCGTAAGCTGGAAGCAGAACCTGGTCATGGCCGACATCCTGGTCATTCCCAAGGGTTCAAAAAACAAGGACGCGGCGATGAAGTTCCTGGCCAACGCCAGCAGCGCCAAGGGCCAGGCGGACTTCTCCAACCTGACCGCCTACGCTCCGGTCAACGTCGACAGCGTGCAGCGCCTGGACTCGGTGCTGGCGCCTAACCTGCCGACCGCTTACGCAAAGGATCAGATCACGCTTGATTTCGCGTACTGGGCCAAGAACGGTCCGGCCATCGCGACACGGTGGAACGAATGGCTGGTCAAATGAAAATGACGGCCACTGCGTCCCGTCCCTCCACTGCCACCGGGAGCGCGACCAGCGCTGCCGGTTCGGCCCACGGCAAGGCCAGCGCAATAGCGCAAGCCCCGTCCTTCAAACAACGCTGGCGTGGCGCCGGCAATCTGTTGCCGGCGCTGCTGTTCCTCGGCCTGTTCTTTCTCGCGCCGTTGATTGGCCTGTTGTTGCGCGGCGTGCTGGAACCGACCCCGGGCTTTGGCAACTATGAACAATTGTTCGCCAACTCGGCGTACGCAAGGGTGCTGCTCAACACCTTTTCGGTGGCTGGGTTGGTGACGATCTTCAGTCTGTTGCTGGGCTTTCCGCTGGCCTGGGCGATCACGCTGGTGCCACGCGGCTGGGGACGCTGGATCCTCAACATCGTGCTGTTGTCGATGTGGACCAGCCTGCTCGCCCGCACCTATTCGTGGCTGGTGCTGCTGCAAGCCTCGGGGGTGATCAACAAGACCTTGATGGCGCTAGGCATCATCGATCAGCCGCTGGAGATGGTGCATAACCTCACCGGCGTGGTGATCGGCATGAGCTACATCATGATCCCGTTCATCGTGCTGCCGTTGCAGGCGACCATGCAGGCCATCGACCCGATGATCCTGCAGGCCGGCTCCATCTGCGGCGCCAGCCCGTGGACCAACTTCTTCCGGGTGTTCCTGCCGCTGTGCCGGCCGGGCCTGGCGTCCGGCGGGTTGATGGTGTTCGTGATGTCGCTCGGTTACTACGTCACCCCGGCGTTGCTCGGCGGTGCGCAGAACATGATGCTGCCCGAGTTCATCATTCAGCAGGTGCAGTCGTTCCTCAACTGGAGCCTGGCCAGTGCCGGCGCCGCGTTGCTGATCGCGATCACGCTGGTGCTGTTCTACTTCTACCTGAAGCTCCAGCCGGAATCCCCGGTTGGCGCCAGCAATGCGAGGTAAGTCGTCATGCTCCTGACCCCCAATGCCATGAGCCGGCGCATGCGCTTCGGCCTGTATGCGACTACCGGGCTGATTGGTCTGTTCCTGCTGCTGCCGATTGTGTTCATCGTGCTGCTGTCGTTCGGATCGTCGCAATGGCTGGTGTTCCCGCCGCCGGGCTGGACGTTGAAATGGTACGGCCAGTTCTTCTCCAATGCCGACTGGATGAACGCGGCAATGGCCAGCCTCAAGGTCGCGGTGTTGACCACCTTTTTCGCCGTGGCCCTGGGCCTGCCGACAGCGTTCGCCCTGGTGCGTGGCCGCTTCCCCGGCCGCGAAATGCTCTACGGCCTGTTCACCCTGCCGATGATCGTGCCGCTTGTGATCATCGCGGTGGCGGTGTACGCGCTGTTCCTGAAACTGGGTTACACCGGCACCCTGTTCGCGTTCGTGGTCAGCCACGTCATCGTCGCGCTGCCGTTCACCATCATCTCGATTATCAATTCGCTGAAGCTGTTCGATCAGTCGATCGAGGATGCGGCGGTGATCTGCGGCGCCTCGCGCCTGCAAGCGGTGTTCAAGGTGACCTTTGCGGCGATCCGTCCGGGCATGGTGGCCGGCGCCCTCTTCGCCTTTCTCGTCTCGTGGGACGAAGTGGTGCTGAGCGTGATGATGGCCAGCCCGACCCTGCAAACCCTTCCCGTGAAAATGTGGACCACCCTGCGCCAGGACCTGACGCCCGTGATCGCCGTCGCCTCGACGCTGCTGATCGGCCTCTCGGTATTGGTCATGGTGATCGCCGCCGCTCTGCGCCGGCGCAACGAAATCAGCGCCTGAGCGCCAGGAGTACGACATGAGTGCAGTGATCAAAAATTCCGCCCAGCACCACGACACACCGCTGGTCAGCCTGCGCAACCTGAACAAGTACTACGGCGACTTTGCCGCCGTGGACGACATCTCGCTGGACATCAAGGACGGTGAATTCCTGACTTTCCTCGGCTCCAGCGGCTCGGGCAAAAGCACCACGCTGTCGATGCTCGCCGGCTTCGAAACCCCGAGCAGCGGCGAAATCCTGGTCAACAGCCAGTCGCTGGTGAACGTGCCGCCGCACAAGCGCGACATCGGTATGGTGTTCCAGCGCTACTCGCTATTCCCGCACCTGTCGGTACGCGACAACATCGCGTTCCCGTTGGCCATCCGCAAACTGGCCGCCGCCGAACGCGAGCGCCGGGTGGATGCAATGCTTAAACTGGTGCAGCTCGAGCAGTTCGCCCATCGCCGCCCTTCACAACTGTCCGGTGGCCAGCAGCAACGGGTCGCCATTGCCCGTGCGCTGGTTTACGAACCACGCATCCTGCTGATGGACGAACCGCTCGGTGCCCTGGACAAGAAACTGCGCGAAGACCTGCAAGATGAACTGCGCCAGCTGCATCGGCGCCTGGGCATCACCATCGTCTACGTGACCCACGACCAGGAAGAAGCCATGCGTTTGTCCCAGCGCATCGCGATCTTCAGTCACGGCAAAATCGTTGGCTTGGGCAGTGGCTATGACCTTTACCAAAATCCGCCAAATGCCTTCGTTGCCTCGTTCCTCGGCAACTCGAACTTTCTCAAACTCAAAGCCCAGGGCAATGCGGTCGCTTCGTTTGAAGGTCAGTCTCTGTCGATTCGCCTGAGCGCAGGGCTGCAGACCGATCAAGATGTTTTGCTGATGGTACGACCGGAGAAAGCGTTGGCCTTGAGTGCCGAGCAGGCCACGCAGGAACCGTTGGCGGCGGGCTGGAATGAAGTGTCGGCCAAGGTCGTGGAGGTGCTGTTTCTGGGTGAAAGCCAGACTTGCAGCGTGGTCACTGGCGGTGGCACGTCGATGACGGTCAAGGCACTCTCCGCTGCGGGCATGCCGCTCAAGGCCGGCGATCCGGTGTTGGTACGTTGGGCCACCGCCGATGCATGCGTTTATACCGAATGGGCCGAGAGCGATCTGAACAAGGCTGCTGGCGCTCATTGATCCTCAAGCGGCCCATGCCAGTGGGCCGCGCGTTATCGGTCACCCTTGGGCCGCTGCAACGTCGGGTTGCAGCGGCCTTTTTTTATCTCACTCTCCCCTCTGCCTGACTCTTTGCTTTTAAGAACAAAGGTCCCGGATCGCCACGAACACAGCACTCGAACTCGGTACCAATCAACTGTGCGCCTTCAACTCCCCCTCTGTTTGCCATCCAAACGAAAATGCCCGGCACAGGCCGGGCATTTCACACATACAGAACACGAGTTTGATTAATCGGCATAACCGAATCTGGAAGCTTTGCGCGCGTGCACTTGGCTGCGGGTAGCCAGGCAGTAATACAACGGGCAAGTCACCACCAACCCCACCAGCCACGACAGATCAGCCCCTTGCACCCAATTGGCATACGGCCCGACATACAACGACGTATTGGCAAACGGCAACTGCACAATAATCCCGATGAAATACGCAACGATCGCATGCAGGTTGAAACCGCCGCGGGTGAAGAAGTCCGCGGGCAAGTCATGAGCGAAGACGTATAGGAAACCGGCGAGCAAGGCACTGCCCATGACCCAGCTGCCAATGCGATTGAGGGTGTGAATGAAGCGGTAACCGATCACCCCGATCGCGGTGACGCTCAAGGCGCCGATGAGGATGCTCGCCGGCACCGGAACCGAAGGCACGATACCGACAATGGACTTGCCGGCCAGCACGATATTGGAGATGAAAAAGCCGATGTAGATAATCGCCGCAAAGCACACGATCAGCAGCGCACCATAACGGCCGAACTGGCCGCGGCTCTGGACCATCTGCGCAATCCCCATGCGCGGACCTTGCGCCGACGCCAGGGCAATCACCAGACCGCCGACCATATGCCCGAGCGCGATCGCCAGCAGCCCCCAGAACAGGTCGAGGTGGAACACCTGAACCACCATGGCACCGGTCACGATGGGCAACGGCGCGATGTTGGTACTGAACCATAAAGTGAAAAGGTCGCGGGCCTTCCCGTGGCGTTCCGCGAGTTGAACGTAATCGACCGTGTGATTCTCGATGAGGGGGGCTTGCCGGGACATCTGGGACATGTGTATGAACTCTAGTTTGTCTGATCTTATAGTTGTACGAAGCCAAACCGGGGGAGCTCTTGGGCCACCCCTCAGATGCAAACCATATTATGGTACTCCAAACTTTTAACAAGGCTGACCCGGTGTTTTAGAACCCATCTGAGCCGCAACCTTAAAGCGACAGCACGTGTTCAATCGGGCTAAAAGCCCAGTAAACATTAGGTAAAAGACCAAAGGCGTACGTTTATTGGGTCCAAAAAAAAGCCCTTGCAAAGCATGTATTACGGTATACCATAAGACCTACAAACACATAAAAACCGCCAGAGGACCCTCCCATGATCGATGCCGCCATCTACAAACAAGTGATGGGTTCGTTTCCTTCCGGGGTGACGGTGATCACCACGCTGGATGACGATGGCCAAATCGTCGGCCTGACCGCCAGCGCCTTCAGCTCTCTGTCCATGGACCCGGCCCTGGTGCTGTTCTGCCCCAACTACAGCTCCGATTCCTATCCAGTACTCATCAAGAACAAACGCTTTGCCATTCACGTCCTGTCCGGCGGCCAGCAGAGCGAAGCCTATGCCTTCGCGCGCAAAGGCAAAGACAAGGCGCAAGGCATCGAATGGACATTGAGCGAACTGGGCAACCCGATTCTGGCTAACGCCACGGCGGTGATCGAATGCGAGCTGTGGCGCGAATATGAAGGGGGCGACCACGCAATCATGGTCGGCGCGGTGAAGAACCTGATCGTGCCCCAGCACAACGCCGGGCCACTGGTGTATTGCCACGGCAAAATGGGCGCCCTGCCTGCCGTCGCCTGATCCAGACGTATTTTGCGCATAGTGCGAATTTCGATTATTCAATAAGCCGCCAGCCGACTCCCGATCGACAGGCCAACAACAAAAGATCCGAGGTAAGCGTCATGAAGTTTTCCCTGTTCGTGCACATGGAACGTTGGGACGAAAGTGTCAGCCACCGTCAGCTGTTCGACGACTTGACCGAACTGACCCTGATGGCCGAAGCGGGTGGTTTCAGCACCGTCTGGATCGGCGAACACCACGCCATGGAATACACCATCTCGCCGAGCCCTATGCCGCTGTTGGCCTACCTGGCCGCCAAGACCACCACCATTCACCTCGGCGCCGGCACCATCATCGCGCCGTTCTGGCACCCGTTGCGGGTCGCGGGCGAATGCGCCTTGCTGGACGTGATCAGTAACGGTCGCATGGAAGTCGGTCTGGCCCGTGGCGCTTATCAGGTGGAGTTCGACCGAATGGCCGGTGGCATGCCCGCCTCCTCCGGCGGCCAGGCGCTGCGCGAGATGGTTCCGGTGGTGCGCGCCCTGTGGCAAGGCGATTACGCCCACGATGGCGATATCTGGAAATTCCCGACCTCCACCAGCGTGCCCAAGCCGATCCAGAAGCCTAATCCGCCTATGTGGATCGCCGCTCGCGATCCGGACTCGCATAACTTCGCCGTGGCCAACGGCTGCAACGTCATGGTCACGCCGCTGATGAAGGGCGACGAAGAAGTCCTCGATCTGAAGAACAAATTCCAGGCCGCGCTGGATAACAACCCGGACGTGCCACGCCCGCAACTGATGGTGCTGCGTCACACCCACGTTCACGCGGCCGACAACCCCGAGGGCTGGAAAGTCGGGGCCAAGGCGATCTCGCGTTTCTATCGCACCTTCGATGCCTGGTTCGGCAACAAGGTAACGCCGGTCAACGGCTTCCTGGAACCGAGCCCGGAAGAGAAGTTCGCCGAGCGCCCGGAGTTCCAACTGGAGAGCCTGCACAAGACCGCCATGATCGGCACCCCGGAAGAAATCATCCCGCGCATCAAGTACTACCAGCAATTGGGTGTCGACGAATTCAGCTTCTGGTGCGATAACAGCCTGCCTCACGCGGAAAAGAAAAAATCCCTGGAGCTGTTCATCAAACACGTGGTCCCGGCGTTCCGCTGAAAGTCCACCACCCCGGCCCCTCGGACGCAAAGCCAGGGGCCGCCTGACGTGTAGGGTCGATTCCAATGATCAATGATCGCCGCCCATCACTCGCCCTTCCCTCCGGCGCCGAGCAGGCTTACCTGCGCGGCGAATCGACCGTTTCACATCTGCATTTCAAGCGCCTGCGCGCCAGCGTGACTGCCAAGCAGAACGGTTTCTGGCAACCCGTTTATTGAGCTGACCCGAACTGGAATTCACGCACCCGCGTCTCTTCAAAACGAGGCGTGCCCGGTGCTTTGTGCTTCGGCCCATGATCAGGTTTGCTCAATGAATAATAAAAACGCGCTGTTGATCATCGACATGCAGCAGGAGGACGGATTCGTCCTGGAACACTTCGACACCGTGGCGGCCAACACCGTCGCCCTGCTCAAGACCGCCCGCCGCCAGCGGGTGCCTGTCATCTATACCCGTCACATCAATCAGGCCGACGGCAGTGACCTGCCGCGCGGCGAACCGCGGGCGGCCGACGGCGGCCCCAGCAGCTATCGCGCGGGCACCCGCCAAGTGGAAATCCTCGAACTTTTGGCGCCGCAGCCTGATGAGCTCGTTATCGACAAGAGCCGTTACAGCGCCTTCCACCGCACCGACCTGGATGGCCGGCTCAAGGCGCTCGGGGTCGATACCCTGATCGTCTGCGGCGTGTTGACCGATGTTTGCGTGCTCAGCACGGTGTTCGACGCCTTCGCCCTGGGTTATCAGATTCGGCTGGTCAGCGATGCCTGCACCACGACCACACTGGCGGGGCATTACTCGGCGCTGCTGATGATGGCCAACTGGATCTACGCCATGGAAATCCTCACCGGCGCCGAATGCCTGCGAGCCCTGGAGAACCGCGATTATCTAAGCCTGATCCCCGAGCGCCCAGACCTGTTCGCCCACCAGCCCCATGAGCTGGAACGCACCATCGCCCGCTTGCAAACCCATCTCGCCCGGACTCAGGAGTAATCGCCATGCAAGTTGAAAAAAGAAGCATCGATTTCATCCCTGAGGCTGAACGCCATGGCCAACCCGGCTCGCTGTTCTTCATCTGGTTTGGCGCCAACATGAACATCACGACCATTGCGTCCGGCGTGTTGCCGGTCGTGATGGGGCTCAATCTGTTCTGGAGCGCGCTGGCGATCATCATCGGTTCGCTGCTGGGGGCCATCTTCATGGCCTCCCATTCTGCCCAGGGACCGAAACTGGGCATCCCGCAAATGATCCAGAGTCGGGCGCAATTCGGCGTGCTGGGGGCGGTATTGCCGCTGCTGTTCGTGATGCTGATCTACCTGGGGTTTTTCGTCAGCAACACCTTGCTCGCCGCCCAGGCATTGGAGTCCGTCAGCCCGTTGCCGGCCACCGGCAACATCTACCTGATCGGGGCATTGTGCTTTGTCGTCGCGCTCTACGGTTATCGCCTGATTCACCGCTTGCAGAAGCTGCTGTCGATCCTTTCGCTGCTGGTGTTTATCGGCGCGACCGTGTCAGCGCTCCAGTTGCCAATTCCTGCGGAGCAATGGCTGCCAACCGACTTCTCGTTGTCGAAGTTCCTGGTGGCGGTGAGCATCGCCGTGACCTGGCAACTGTCCTACGCGCCGTACGTGGCCGACTACTCGCGTTACTTGCCGAGTAGCACGCCAACCGCAAAAGTGTTCTGGTACAGCTACGTCGGCACGGTCAGCGGCGGTGCCTGGATGATGATTTTAGGGGCGATTCTCAGCGTCGGTATCACGGGCTTTTCCAGTAACGTCGGCAGCCATATCGCCGGCCTGTTTGGGAGCGGCGCGCTGCTGCTGTTCGCCTTCATCGTCTATGGCCAGGTGTCGATCAATGTGTTCAACCTGTACGGCGCCTTTATGTCGACCATCACCGTGATCGAACCCTTTGCCCAGCTCAAGGTGACACCTCGTGTACGCGGCCTGTTCATGCTGCTGATCAGCCTGGTGGCCACAGCCTTGTGCACCATCAGTCAGGACGACTTCATCAACTTTTTCCTCAATTTCATTTTCTTCATGAGCTACTTCCTGATCCCTTGGACGGCAATCAATCTGGTGGATTACTACTGCCTGCGCAAAGGGCAGTACCGGATCGATGACATCTTCGCCAAGGACGGGATCTACGGGCGCATCAACTGGATCGCTTGCGGCAGTTTCGTGCTGGCGATCGCGCTGGAAATCCCCTTCATGAACACCACGTTGTATGTCGGCCCGGTGGCCAACGCCCTGGATGGCGTAGACCTGGCGTGGATGGTCGGGTTGCTGGTACCCGCCCTGAGTTACTACTGGCTGATGAAACTCGGCAAGCGTGCCCAGGGGGTGGGCGAGATGTCTTGAGTGTGAGGCAGGGCAGCAGGTGTAAGGCCAACATCGATCGGTAGCCAACATGCCCTTGCTCGCAGGTTTGTGATGGATCATCGGGGCGCAACGATGCCTCGATGATCAGGTCTGTTTTCGGATCGAGGTCTTGATCGGGGCACAGGGAGCAAACGACCGTGTTGTTTCGCTGCTCACCCGGTGCGAATATTTCGCTTTATGTACCAGGCAATAGGGAGGCTTCGAACGTGAGCGCTACTGCTTCAATCTGGTTATTTGTCGTGCCATTCGCCATTGCAGCCGCAATCCCCGGCCCTGCTCAGGGAGCCCTGCTCGGCCAAGTGGTGTCGCGCGGCGCAAGGTCTACGATACCCTTCATCGGCGGTATGGTGCTGGGAAATGCGGCCTGGCTGGTGGTTGCCACCCTCGGTCTTGCGGCGCTGGCACTGCAGTTCGAGCATGTGTTCATCGCGGTGAAATGGCTGGGTGTTGCCTTTATTCTGTTCATCGCATGGAGCCTATGGTGCAAGAGCACCGAACAACCTCAAGCACCTCCCAAGCGCTCAGTGGGCCGAGGCCTTCTTGCAGGCGCTGTGCTGACCCTGAGCAATCCAAAGGCGGTGGTATTTTTCGGCGCGGTGTTGCCTCATGCATTTGATCTGACGGCTCTGTCCTGGCCCGAAGTCCTCTTTATCACCGCACTCGGCATTGGGATTGATCTGACCATCCAATTGGCTTACCTGGTTACCGCATCGCGAATCAAATGCGCCCTCCAGTCACCCAAGGCAATGAAGCGTCTGAACAGAACATCCGCCGGCGTAATGACTGGCTGTGCGGGCTGGATGGCTGTTTCACACTGATCTGCTTGCAGCAATGTTCACCGTTGAACGTCTACGCCGCCCCAGGTTGGCCTTTTGCATCAAGGATGAAATGCGAAATGCTGCAGACGAAAAAAAGCCCGCTCAATGAGCGGGCTTTCTGTGGTGACCTGGCGTTCAGCGTTCCAGGTTACCGAATATGGCGCAGCGGACGGGACTCGAACCCGCGACCCCCGGCGTGACAG
>Ga0207650_10001340_pt1 | contig 17801 bp, 15 predicted proteins | sample KBSS63metaG_FD_184325 | JGI IMG/M metagenome (GOLD analysis project Ga0207650, IMG submission 184325) | Switchgrass rhizosphere microbial communities from Kellogg Biological Station, Michigan, USA - KBS S6-3 metaG (SPAdes) (version 2) | ecosystem: Host-associated > Plants > Roots > Rhizosphere...
TTCTTCGGCACGCTGCGGAAATGGGCGGAGGAAAAGCGCATCGTCCTGACGGGGCATGAAGTGCTGGCCCATGTCGGTTCGTGGGCGCCCAATGGCGGCTTCACCAGCATCGATCCGCGCGTCGCGCCTGCCGTCGATTTCTTCGGCATCGATGCCTTCCGCCATCGGACGGCGGTGGATGCAAACAACCTCGACCCGCAGCTTTCCCCCAAGCTGGGCGATTCCGTGGCCCGCTCGAACGGGCGCAGTCGCTGCGTCGTCGAGACCTATTTCAGTGCGGGACGCACCGAAGTCAGAGCGGCCGGCCAGTGGGAGGTGACGCTCGAGGCAGCGCGCGCCGGGGCCATCCGCCTCGCCTGCCTCGGCGCCCGGCAGTTCCTCTGGCACGGTGTCTACCAGACGGACGGTCGCGACAATGACCCGACGCCCTTCACCAATCCGCGATTCGATTTCGCCCCCGGCATCAATTTCGAGCCATGGTGGGCCTATCACGACCTTTTTGCCGTGGAGATCGCGCGCGTCTCCGCCTTCATCGAGCCGGCTACGCCGCGAACACCGGTCGCGATCCTCTATCCGCTGTATACAGCCTTTGCCGAAGGGCCACGGCACAGCCATGCCGCCCATGTCGGAGCCTGGTGCGAACAATTGCTGGCCGAAGGCTGCGACTTCATGTTCGTGAGCGAGCGGGATGTTGCCGACGCAACGTTTGAAGACGGGCGCCTGCTCGCATCCGGTCTTGCTTTCGACGCGGTTGTCCTGCCGTCCACCACCGTGTTGCAATCGGCCGTGACGATCGAGAGGCTCGATGCATTCCGGAATATCGGCGGCCAGGTGTGGTCCTCCGGCGAACGGCTGTCAGGGGTATGCGCCGGGCAGAAGCCGGTCGGTCCGATCGAGGTAACCAGGCATCTTGAGGCCGTGCCGGATGCGCAGTCAATGTCAGCGCTGCTCTCGACCATCGCTTCTTCAGGCCCACAGATACGGGGTCGCAAGCCATGGCATTGGGTCGGCTATGATCCGGATGGCTGGTGGCGGATGGTTGTCTTCAACGATGGCGCGCAGGAGATGCGTTTTGAGATCGCGCTTGGCGAGGGCTTCGACTATGAAATATGGGATCCGGAACAAGGCACTGCGGAACCGTTCGCTGGCGTCCAGCGCCTCACTGTCCTTCTTGAGCCGCAAGAGGTGCGTTGCATCCGCCTTTGCGCAACTCCACAGGCGGTTGCCGGATCTGGCCAGCTATCGAGCCAGCCGCCGCTTGACCGAAGCCGGGCAATCGCTTTGGCGGTTGGATGGACGTTCGCGCCGGGAGAAGGCCAGGTTTCCGTATCCATATCCGTCGAGAATGGCTGGGAGGTGCAAGGCTTTGCGGCCTTCAGCGGAACCGGCATCTATCGCCTCTCCTTCACCACGGAAGTCGAAGGCGACTGGATACTGGAACTGCCGGTGGTGCATACGGCCGTGACCGTCTATCTCGACGGAGCCGAAGTGGGACGGCGCGGATGGCGGCCCTATCGCTTTTCGCTCGTCCGCCTCGCTGCTGGCACGCATCAACTCGAGCTTCAAGTCGCCAATACGGCGGCAAACCGCTACTACCACAACACACCCTATCTCGGCAGCACCCTGGACAGGAGCGGGTTGGGCGCCCCGCCTCGCCTCGTGCCGCTGCGAAACCGACCGGAATGAGATCATGCTAAAACACTCGACAGTCCCCCTTATGCGCGCCTGGAATAGCTGGTCCGACCGACCTGCCGAAATGGTGTTCCTGCCGCTCGGCATGCGCATCACGCCCGTTCTCTATTCGACCCGCAGCCGGACAACATCCATCATTGAGCCGCGGCGCGACACCGTGCGGCTCGGCCGCCACGCGATCGATGGATCACTGATCGAGCTGGAAACCGACCACAGCGGCACGACCGTCGCGTTCAGGACCGACAAGGCCGATCCTTTCGCGGTTCGCGGCAGCTGGGAGGGCAAGGCTGCCGGTGAATGGGGCCTGCGCTTCTGGCTGACGCTGGCAATCTCGGCCGATAGCGGCGAGTTGGTCACTTACGAGACAGGCCGCGGCATCACCCTCGTCAAGATCGGCACGCGCTTCGTGGCCGTCGCCACGGCGGAGGCGCCGGTGCATGTGACGGGCCATGAGACGATCGAGGCGCTCCGTGCCGATTTCGAGGCGAACGGCTATTTCTACACAGCGAGCCGGAAGAACGAAGCGCCGGTCATCGGGCTGCGCTTCAACCTGGAAATGATGCGCCAGGGTGCCTATGCCGCCGCAGTGGCCGACAGTGCGGAGCTTGCCATTGCAAAGGCCGAGGCTTGCCTCGCCGCCGGCAAGGCGGCCGCCGCTCCAAGCGCTCATGACGGCAATTATGAAGGTTCGCTCGATGCGATCCGCGATGTGGTTGCCTGGAACACGATCTGGGACGAGACCAATGCCCGACCCTACACGGCCGTGACACGCATCTGGAATCTTGGAAAATTTGCAGTCTGGTACAACGACCAGCTGTTTGCGGCACTGCTCGCCGGCGTCTTCGACGCCGATCTGGCGCGCGAGAACATGGCGACGGCGATGGCGAGCGCCACGCCCCAGGGCAACATCGCCTGCATCGTCACCTCGAACGATGCGTGGGTGGATCGCAGCCAGCATCCGAACGGCGCCCTCGTCGTCTGGCAACTCTACCAGCGCACCGGCGAACGCTCGCTGCTGGCCGCAAGCTACGACGCGCTGGCCCGCAATCAACGCTGGTGGCGCGAGCATCGCGATCCCGATGCCTTCGGGCTGTTGTCCTGCGGCACATCCGATGTCGGCGAAGGTCTCTACAAGGGCACGCATTTTGCCGCCCGCAACGAGACCGGCATGGACAATTCCACCACGCATGACGAGGCCATCTACGATCCCGTCACCCGCACCCTGTCGACATTCGATCTGGGGCTGAATTGCGCCGCTGTGCTCGACGCGGAAATGCTGGCGAAAATGGCCGCGGTTCTCGGCAAGGATGACGATGCCCGTGAATTCGGAGCGATCGCCGAGCGGTGCCGTAAGCTGATCTCCGAGCATCTGTGGGACGAGAGCCGAGGCATATTCGCCAACCGCCAGCGCCACGGCGGCTTCGTCCGCTCACTTTCGCCCACCAGCTTCTATCCCCTGCTGTGCGGCGCTGCCAGCCCGGAGCAGGCCGAGCGGCTGCTTGGGCACCTCAATGACGAGACCACCTTCGGCGGCGACTACGTCCTGCCGAATGCGACGCGCGACGATCCGGCCTTTGCCGACAACGTATACTGGCGCGGCCGCATCTGGCCGAACGTCAACTACATGGTCTGGCTCGGCCTGCGCCGCTACGGCTTTGCGGCCGAGGCAAGCAAGCTCGCGCGTCAGAGCTATGAACTCTTCATGAGAAACTGGAGCAAGGACCGCATCGCGTCGGAAAACTACAATGCCATGACCGGCGATGCGATGGACCAGGGCGATACGGATCCCTTCTATATCTGGGCAGCCTTGCTGCCGCTGATGGCCGTCGGCGAGATTGTCGACTTCGATCCGTGGACCGGCTGGACACTGCACAACACGGGCGCCGATCTTTCGATCGGGCCGATGCTGTCTCCTTCCGGCATGATGTCGCTATCTGTTGCCGGCGGCCTGCTGGAGGTGACGCTGGACGGACGCCTGTCGCTCACGACCGATCTCCAGACCAATCTGTCGCAGATCGCCTTCTGCGATGCACGTTTTGCCTGCACGATCGGACCGGTGGATAGCGCCGGTTTCATCAGCCTGCCGCACGTCGCTCCTGGCAGCATCGTGGCGGCGCGGCTGGGTGGCGAGGAGTTCGCTTTCGAGGCGGCTGCGGACGGCGTCCGCGTCGAAATATCGCCATCCGCCCTAGGCCGGAAATTGAATCTCTATTTTTTTGACAGCGTGGACATCAATGGCACTTGATGGAACTTGACATGTGACAAATACGCATATTACTTTGCATACAAATTAAAAAGACTGCCGGAAGAGCAAGAGGGTTGAAAGGAAGTCTGTGCGTCGAAGCGCTCTGCTCGCGATGTCAGCATCCTACTGGCTGTGACTGATAGAATTGCGTTTATATTGGTGCCGTGGCGAACGGCGCTGCGAAGACGCTTGCCTTCAGATACGCTTGTCCAGGTTGTTCGCCTCTCCTAGATTAGTTTGTGTACAAATCATATGGCGCGTTCTGTGAAACGCGAGTTGCCTTTGATTTTTATATCGCCTGGGTCGGCGGCTTCGGCCGTGAACACTGAAAACAGTGAATTTTCATGAGGGGTTACACAATGACTGAAATCACAAGACGCAACGCGCTGAAGCTGATGTCCGGCGCAATGATTGCCGGTGCCGCATTCTCGGGCCTGCCGAGCCGTGCCTTTTCGGCAGGCAAGATCACGGTCCTGAACTGGCAGGGCTACGGCACCGACGAAGCCTGGTCGATCAAGGCCTTCGCCGAAAAGACCGGCATCGAGGTCGTCCACGACTACTACAGTTCGGAATCGGAAATGCTGACCAAGCTGCGCACCAATCCGGGCGCCTACGACATGGTCATCCTGAATGCCGCCCGCTGCGCGCAGGCAACGGCGGAAGATCTTCTGCAGCCAATCGATTTCAGCAAGGTTCCGAACGCCGCTACGATCGATGCCAATCTCCGCTCCAACGCCAACTTCCTGAAGGACGGCAAGGGCTATGCGGTTCCGTGGGTCTGGGGCATGACCTCGCTGGCGATCCGTGACGGCATGCCTGTTCCGGACAGCTACAAGGTCTTGGCGGATCCGGCCTACAAGGGCCGCGTTGCCATGGACGACGACGCGATAATCTCCGTTGCCGCCGGCGCGCTGATGACCGGCCAGGACATCAACAATCCCAAGGATCTCGGCGCCGTCCGCGATGCGCTGAAATCCATCAAGCCGAACGTAAAGCTGCTGTGGTCGACGGAAGACCAGTGGAACAAGTCGTTCGCAGCCAAGGAATTCGACCTTTCGCTGTTCTGGTCGGGTGGCTCCGTGCGCTCAAAGCGCAATTCGAAGCTGCCTGTCGATTTCGTCGTTCCCAAGGAAGGCGGCATCGGCTGGGTCGACGGCCTCGGCATTCCTGCATCCGCCCCGAATGCTGAAGGCGCACTGGCTTTCGCAAACTGGCTGATCGACCCGACCTTCTATCTCGAATGGGCGACCAATGTCGGCGCGCCGGCCTCGTCCAACTCGGCAGCACTGGCCGCTCTTCCGGCCGACGACCTGAGCCGCCAGGTTCACAAGCCGGAATACCTCAAGACCATGGGCATCATGTCGGCTCTCCCGGATGATCGCCGCGAAGCATTCAACAACCTGTGGCAGGAAGTGAAAGCCTTCTATGCGGAATGAGACTGGTACACTGACGTCGGAGCGCGGACCCTCGGGTCTGCGCTCACGACGCGCCCTTCCATCCTGGGTTTCGACGACGGCCCTGCTGATGCCGACCTATGGCTGGCTGACCCTCGCTGTTTTCCTGCCGCTGCTGACCATGCTGGTCTTCAGCTTCATGTCGGCCACTCCGATGGGCAAGGCGCCAATCGTCTTCACCCTGAAGCAGTACCGGGCCTTCATCGACCAGCCCTATCTGGTCGGCATTGCTGTCACGTCGCTGCTTATCGGCTTCTGGACGACGCTTTCCTGCGCCGTGATCGGTTTTCTGGCGGCTGTCGCGCTCACCCGCTCGACGTTCGGCAAGACGCGCGAAATGCTGTTGATCCTCATCCTCCTGCCGTTCTGGACCAACGGTCTCGTCCGCGTGTTTTCCTGGACGATGGTGCTGCGCGAGAACGGCTTCCTCGACACGCTCCTCCACATGGTCTTTCCGGATGCCGGCTCGATCGGCTTTCTCTACAGCCGCTACGCGATCGTTGTCGGCCTGGTGCACGGCTACCTGCCCTACATGATCCTCACCTGCTACATCGCGCTGGTGACCATCGATGAAGCGATCATCGAGGCTGCCTCCAGTCTCGGCGCGCGCTGGTGGACCATTCTCTTCAAGATCCTCGTGCCTATGGCAGCACCCGGCCTTGTCTCCGGCGCCGTGCTGACCTTCATTCCGGTGATCGGGTCCTTCATGGAACCTCGCATTCTCGGTGGCCGCGTCGGCGTGACCATGGGCACCGTCATCGAGGACCAGTTCACGCAGGCCTTCAACTGGCCGCTGGGCGCCGCGCTGTCCTTCACGCTGCTTGCCGTCGTGCTGGCTATCTTTGCAACGTTCTCCGGCGTCCTGCGCCGTGGCACGGCAGCCTAGGGAGGAAACACCGAATGAAATCGCTTGGTCGTTTCTATCTGATCGCCATCCTTGTCTTTCTCTACACGCCGATCCTCGTGATGATGGCCATGGGCTTCAACGCTTCGCCGCTCTACGAACTGCCCTTCACCTTCTCCACCCGCTGGTATGAGGCACTCTGGAACAACAGCATCCTGCTGACTGCAGGCATGAACAGTATCTTCATCGCCGTCATCACCGCTGTTTTGGCGACCACGCTCGGCACGATGGCATCGGTTGCCCTGTCGCGCAGCACGTTCCGCGGCAAGAGCTTCCTGCAGATCATGCTGCTGCCGCCGATCGCCATTCCGTGGCTGATCACCGGCACGGCCATGCTGATCTTCTTCTACTGGACCGGCATCGGTCGCGGCATGCATGCGATCATCATCGGCCATGTCGCCCTTGCCATCCCCTATGTGGTGCTGGTGGTCGGAACGGGCTTCCGAACGATCCGGGCCGACCTCGAGGAAGCCGCCATGAGCCTGGGCTCCACGCCCGTCCATGCCTTCTTCTCCGTGACCCTGCCGCTGCTCTATCCGAGCATCCTGGGGGCTGCCCTGTTCGCCTTCGCGGTCTCGCTCGACCAGTTCGTGATCTCCTATTTCCTCGCAACGCCCGGCTTCACCACATTGCCGGTTCAGATTTACTCCTCGATCCGCAAGGGCTTCACCCCTGAAATCAACGCTATCTCGACCGTTCTTCTTCTCGGTTCGATGACCGTGATCCTGATTTTTGCGCGCTTCGCCAAGCCCGGAGACACAAGTGACAAACGTTAACGTCCATTCCGTTGCCAAGACCTACGGCGCAACGCCTGTTCTCGCCGATATCACCACCGAGTTTCCGGAGGGCTCGTTCACCAGCCTTCTCGGACCATCCGGCTCCGGCAAGACCACGCTACTGCGCATCATCGCCGGATTCATCAAGCCCGACCAGGGTGTCGTGACCATCGGCAGCAAGGATGTCACCAACGTGCCCGTCTGGGGCCGCAACATCGGCATGATGTTTCAGTCCTACGCGCTGTTCCCGCACATGACGATTGCCCAGAACGTGGCGTTCGGTCTTGAGCGCCGTGGCATCAAGGGTGCGGCGGCCCGCAAGGAAGTCGATCGCGCCCTGGACATGGTGCGCCTGCCCGGCTTTGCCAACCGCATGCCGAAGCAGCTCTCCGGCGGCCAGCAGCAGCGTGTTGCACTGGCACGCGCCATCGTCATCAAGCCGAGCGTTCTGCTGCTCGACGAGCCGCTGTCAGCGCTCGACCGAAGGCTTCGCCAGGAGATGCAGGTCGAACTGCTGCGCATCCAGCGCGAGAGCGGGCTTACGACAATCTTCGTCACCCACGACCAGGAAGAAGCCCTGACCCTTTCCGACAAGGTCGCCATCCTCGACAAGGGCCGCATCATCCAGATCGGCGCGCCCGACGCCGTCTACGAAAAGCCGCTGACGCGCTTTGCAGCGGAGTTCCTCGGCGATTCCAACTTCCTCACCGGAACCGTCGTGGACGGCGGCGTGAAGCTCCCGGACGGCACAATTGTGCGCAGCGCCAGCACCCTGCCGGCCAACGGCACCAAGGCGACGCTGGCAGTCCGCCCCGAGAAGATGTCCATTGCCGCCGGCAATGGCGAAGGCAACAACCTGATGGCACGCATCACGACGGTTATCTATGCCGGAGCGGTGCTCTCCTATCTGCTCGAAACGGCCGATGGTATCCCCCTCAAGCTCTTCGTTCAGAACAGGGACGGTACCTTGCTCAGCGAAGGGGATACGGTGACACTGAACTGGTCGCCGGAACACACCGTCTGCGTACTGGATTGATGATGAGGGGCGCGCCGCTGTCCGGCAGCGTGTTGCTTGTCGTCATCGACATGCAGCGGCTCTTTGCCGAAGAGACGGCCTGGTTCACGCCAGGCCTCGCCGCCATCGTGCCGAATGTGGCAAAGCTTGCCGAAGCGCAGCCAGACAGGACCGTGTTCGCCCGGTTCGTCGTGCCCCAACAGCCGGCCGAAGCGAGGGGACAATGGCAGAGCTACTATGAGCGCTGGAAGGCGGTGACGCTGGACGAACTCGATCCGGCAATGCTGGATCTTGTCGCGCCGCTGGCGTCGCTGGCACATCCGGGTTCGATCGTCGACAAGAAGACCTATTCCGTCTTCGAGACTCCGGGCTTCGTGGAGCGCTTGGAGGAACAGGGTATCGATACGATCGTCTTCACCGGTGTCGAGACGGATGTGTGCGTCTATGCCAGCGCGCTCGATGCGGTGGACCTCGGATACAAGGTGATCCTTGCCAGCGATGCCCTGGCCAGCGGCGACATGGTCGCCCATGATATGGTGCTGACGCGGCTGGCGCCGAGGTTCTCGGAGCAGATTGAAATTTTGACGACGGACGCCATTCTGGATCGGTGGTCCGCATGACGGCTTTTCATGGGTCGCCGGTTTTCGGCAGCCTTGAGCCCGGTTGAGAGAGAAGATGGACATTCCACTCAAGGACAACGCCCGGGAATCGAACGGTGCCGCGACGCCGGCGCCGAAACGCGACCAGGCGCAGTATACGCTGGGCGAGCAGATCGGCTTCTTCCTGCGCCAGGCCAACCAGCGCCACGTGTCGATTTTCGCCAGCCTGATTGCCGAGAAGCTGACGACCACCCAGTGGGCGGCGCTCGTCAAGCTCAAGGACCTGCAACCCTGCTCGCAGGGCAATCTCGGCCGCGAGACGGCGATGGACATGGCGACCATCAAGGGCGTCGTCGACCGGCTCGTGAAGCGCGGCCTGGTGCATACGGCGCCTGACGCGGCGGATGCGCGGCGCCTCGTGCTGACGCTGACCGAAGAAGGCCGGGCCATGGTCGAGCGCAATCTTTCCATCGCGCTGGAGATCTCGCAGCAGACGCTTGGCCCGCTCACAACAGCGGAACGCATGATGCTGATGGAACTGCTCCAGAAGATCAGTTGACGGGACCCGCGCTGTCCCTCCCTCCTGCATGCCAACAAAGGAAAATCCGCCATGTTTCCCGCTGACGATAAGGAAATCCGTTCGCTGGTCGCGGCGATGACGCCGGCGGAGAAGGTCGACCTCGTCAGCGGCGCCGGCCTCTGGAGGACAGCTGCCATCGACAGGCTGGGGATCAAGTCGATCCTGATGACTGATGGAACCTATGGCGTGCGCTACTCGACGACGCAGATCGATGCCGACGACGACGACGAGAATGGCCTTGCCGCTTTTCTCGATGTGGTGAACCAGCAGGCCGACGACACGGGCGGCATGTTCGGTACGACAAGGCCCGCGACCTGTTTTCCGAACGGAAACCTTGTCGGCTGCTCCTGGGACCTCGACCTGCTTTACCGGATGGGCGAAGCACTGGCGCTCGAATGCCGGAGTCTCGGGATCCATCTCCTTCTCGGCCCCGGCATCAACACGCGGCGCACGCCGCTTGCCGGACGGGCCTATGAATATTACTCGGAAGATCCGGTGATCAATGGCGAGCTCGCCGCCGCCCTGATTTCCGGCTTGCAGGACAATGGCATCGGCGCATCGCTGAAGCACTTTGCCTGCAACAATTCCGAGATCGAGCGGACGACGACCAGTTCCGACGTTGACGAGCGGGCCTTGCGGGAAATCTATCTCGCGGGTTTCGAACGGGCGATAGCAAAGAGCGCGCCCTGGACGGTCATGAGCGCCTATAACCCGGTCAATGGCATCCAGGCCGCAGAGAACCCCTGGCTGCTGAAGAAGGTGCTGCGCGACGAATGGGGCTATGATGGCCTCGTCTTGTCCGACTGGCACGCCATCAAGGACCGGCCCGCATCGCTGGCAGCCGGCAACGACCTCGACATGCCGGAAAGCAAGCCCCGCAAGGCCCGCCTTCTCGCCGCCGTCGAGGCTGGAAAGGTAGACGGAGCGAGACTCGACGAGGCCTGCGCGCGGGTGATCGCCCTCGCTCGTCGTTGCCAGGCTGGCGCCCGGCCGGCTGTCCCGGTGGACCTCGATCTCCACCATACCCTCGCCCGCCAGATCGCGGCAGAATCCATCGTGCTGCTGCGCAACGAGCATCAGGCTCTACCCCTCGATGCGACCGCTTCCGGCGATATACTGGTCGTCGGGGACGGCGCCCTGGTGCCGACGATCCAGGGATCGGGCTCCGCGACGACCAACCCCTATCGGGTCGACAACCCGTACACGCAGATCGCCGCGCGTGCCTCCCCTGATCTGACTGTGCATCACGTTCCTTTTCCCAGGACGGACGACGTGTCGTTGGAATTTGCAACGGAGGCCGTCCTCGCGGCCGCCTCTTCGGCTCAGGTGGTCATCGTCTTTGCCGAGAACGAGAAGGGTCGCAATGGAGAGGGCAATGATCGCGACAGCCTCAGACTGGCTGCCGGCCATGACCAACTCATCCGCGCCCTCGCCGGTGCCGGACGAAAGGTCATCGTCGTGCTCAGCATGCCGGATGCGGTCCAAATGCCATGGCTCGACAACGTCGATGCTGTGCTTGCCTGCTTCTACCCCGGCCAGGGCGGTGGGGAGGCCATTGCGCGGGTGCTGTTCGGTGAGCAGAATCCCTGCGGGAAGCTGACGACGACAATGCCCGATCGCGTGGAGGACATCCCCGGCTGGCACACTTACCCCGGCGAAAATGGCCGGCATGTCTATAGCGAGGGAATATTCGTCGGCTACCGCTTCTATGACCTGAAGGCTGTGCGGCCATTGTTCCCTTTCGGCCATGGCCTTAGCTATACGACGTTTTCATATGAACGCATGGAGCTCGACAGACGAGAGATCGGGCCGGGGATGGGCTGCACGGCGCGCATCACTATACGCAATACCGGTACTGTGCCAGGCAAGGAGATCATCCAACTCTATGTCCGCCCCGTGAAGCCCGGGCTCAGGCGACCGATACGCGAACTCAAGGCCTTCGCAAAGATCGAGCTTCAACCTGGGGAGGCCAAGAGCGTCACGCTGGCGCTGGCCCCACGAGATTTCCAGTATTTCGATGCTACCAGCGGCGCATGGATGCTCAATGCGGAGACCTTTATCATCGAGGCTGCGGCGTCCTCCCGCGATATCCGTCAGGAGCGCGCGCTTACCTGTCGCTCGCAAAGTTCCCCGCCGGCAACGCTTTCGACATGTTCGCCGCCAGCGTTGGTTTTTGCTAACGCGAGGGCTGAGCCTGCCTTAAGCGCATTGCTTGTGAGCAGGCTAAATATTCCCGCCTATAAAGCATCTGCCATATTGTCAAAGCTGGAAGGCTCGTTTCTTGGCTTCTACGACACTCTGAGCTGGTATGTCGGCGATGCAATTCCCGAAGCCGACATTGTGGCGGTTTTCGACAAATTGAATTCAAACGAGGAGCAGCAAAGTTGACATAAGCCAGCAGAGTTTGTGTGGGCTTGTCGCAAACTTCCTTATATGCCGCAGCTATCCCCTGAACGATGCCATTTTCATGCTCGAAGCCGGAGATTTCGAGAAAGTCAATACAGCGCTCGACGATATGTGGATCACCAAGATTTTCGACGGAGACGCAACATGGTCGTCGATTCTGAAACACTACTGTTTCCATCGGGCACATATCTTGCTGATCTTTGGGGTATGAAAGAGGAACTGGTTGCCTTTATAAAAATCGCGCTATCGGACGAACACCAAAAATCGACGATCATGGTCTCAAGGCGAGCCCTTTGTGTGGGGGGCAAATGGTTTCGCCGAAACAAATGCGCATGTCGCCAGCCTATCGCTACCCGCCTCCATATTGAGTTAGATGTAGGAGTGTTTATCGGCTATAGATACGCGGGGGTATCTATGAAATTTGGTGGCTTTCTCGGTCTCAGGCTGACGGGACTTTTCTAGCAGGGCAATCACGTAGGGAGGAGACTTCGGATTGTTGTTACAATTCATGATGGCTGTAAGCTTCGCCTTGGACTACTCGTGCTGCTGGTCTTCGTTTGGCAACGGAGAGAGGGACTGCGGCGAGTGTTTGGCAGCGGCGTGATGGGTAGCGCTGGCAGCAACGACTATCTTCCGCATACCGGCGGCTGCAACGACACCGGCGGGGATGGCGGAAGCGGCGATTGCTAATGGCGAGACTGTATTATGTCGGGACCTGCCCACAGTGTGACAATCAGGGCCGCCTCTATCTCCAGAAGGACGTGACACGGCAGACGATCTATGCGCATTGCGAGGAATGTGAGTGGGGCTTCCGAAAGCCTGAAGATGTCATGCACCCGCATCGGGCGTTCCTAACGCTGTTGGAGGAGTATGAAACGGTGAACCCTGCCGAAGACGAAATCTCGCGATCTTTCTGGGCGCGTCACGTCATAAAGCACGTCGGCGTTTAAAGCGCCCTAGACCTTACCCGAAGCAAATTGAACGCGTCGGGCATTGGCATCGGGGCTCGACAGGAAATCCTTATATAGTTTTTCTTTTCCGTTGCTGAAAAGATGTCATCGCCTTAAAGGCGATCTGAACCGCAGACCCCATTGGTGAACGCACGTTTTCATAACAATATCAGACGATTGATATGTAAAGGTGATTTATGGTGCTTGCCTTTGCTTTGGTTAAAGATACATCGCTCCACCAGCGCGCTGGATCAGAGCGGACGTAGAGATCCTCTGCTCGTGCCTGGGAAGCACCTCAGGCACGCCATCGCACAGCAGCGGCGTTGCCGGGACGTTTCCATGCCGAAAGCGGCGCATGTCGTCATAAGTTCCCTTGCGGCACGGCTTTGCGCAAATGAACGCCGACTGAATAGCATCTTCAGCATGCGTTCCATACCGGACGCCTAAAAGAAAGACGTTCAATCGCGGTCATATCCGCCTCAGGAGACACTGTCATGATCCGTACGTCTTTCGTTGCAATCGCCCTCGCCGCTCTCGTTGGTATCACCGCGCCAGCCATGGCCAATGATATGCGGATCGAACAGTACGGGTGGTCTAACTCTGCCGGTGGCGCGCAGGAAGGATATGGACACCGTATCAGAACCTATCAAAACGGCAGCCACAACCGGATTGCCGGCCACCAATATGGTCGTAATAGCCTTTCGGCAGTCGGCCAGGAAGGCAATGATAACTATGGCGCCACCTACCAGACTGGCGACCGCAACGTGGCCGGCATTGGCCAGTTTGGTTCGAACCACACAACCATCCTCACCCAGGACGGCAATGGCAACATCGCGGCGGGCGTTCAGGTCGGTCGTGGTTGCAGCGCCAATGTCAGCCAGGGCGGCAACAGCAATGTCGCAGCCTTTGTCCAGGCCTGCCCATGAGCGATCACGGGCGATGAGGTAAAACTGGTTTACAGGCGGCAGCAGATAATTAAGGGAGTCGATCAATGCTAAACAGCGTTAAACATCCACGCCGCGTGCTGGCAATTTCCGCCCTGCTGCTTCCCCTCGGCACTTTTGCGACAATGTCAACTGCAAGTCCGTCCGGCGAAGTGCTGCTTTGCGAGATCAAGGCGACGCCGGTGGGAAGTATGATAAGAATGGAGGCCTTTGCACATGCCGACGGACATCTCGGCGGCACCTATTCCTTGCAGGTCGAAAATTCAGGAAAAAGCGGACGCTCCACGATCAATCAGAACGGTGACTTCGATGCGCGCGAGGGGCGTCCTCAACTGCTCTCCTCCGTGACCCTCGACGCTGGAGGAAGCACATACACGGTCATGCTGGATATCGTGAGCGGAGAGAAAAGCGTCCGGTGCACGAAGCAGATTGGCCGCGACTGACCGGCCAAAAAACTCGGAAATATCCTGGAAAGGCGTCGGCTTTCGGCGCCTTTCTTCTTGGGTAGAGCAAAATGACTGAACGGCAGTTGAACGGCCGATTCCAACTGGGTTCAGCTGCAAGGTGCGAAGCTTGATCATCGGCTCAGATAGCCGGAAAATGGAGATCAGGATGACCTGCAGCAAATTCAAGATCCTCGCCGTCAGTCTTCTTGTTGGGAGCATGGGGCAAGCGGCATTGTCTTTCCCAGCCTATGCCGGTGGACAAATCTCGCTCAACCTCGCGCCCCAGAATTCTGGCGATGCCGACCTGTTCTCGACAGGGATGCGCGTCTACTCGCTCTATCGTAATTTGAAAAGTGCCGATATCAGGCAATTCGGCAACGGTAACGCGGCGGGTATCGCCCAGGCTGGCAGTGACAATATCGGCTTCATTCAGCAGCGGGGTAACGGTCACTCCGCAAGCTTGCGGCAGACTGGCAACCGCAATGCCTATGGCATTTTCCAGTTTGGCCGAAATACGAGAAGTAACGTCATTCAGGACGGGGATGATGGTAGTGGTGCGACCGTCAGCTATGGCTGGTAAGGCAAGTTCAAGCGTTCCTGACGGCGATGCGGAGTTTAGAGGTCGGTTGCAATCCTCTGGACGAGAACAGACCGTACAGATGGTTTCGGGGTGCAGCTAGAGTAGAAGAGGTTTCAACACGTATAGCCATCGCGACGCTATCTTCAAAATCCGGTCTCATTGGTGCTGCGGGCTTCATGGGTCAGGTGTGATCCAAGTAAATGGTATGGAATTCCATCTTCGCCTGTCAAAATAGACGCTCATAACTTTTAACGTCGCCACACACGCCATAGCGTGACACGTATAACAGTGGCGGACGATAAAATGCATAACCCTGCGCACCCTGATGAAATTGGACGACCTGCATCAGTCATTCGTAGTGACGAAGAGGCGATCTCGGTGGCCAGGCGGCTCGCCGCAGGTTTTGCTGAAACAGCGATAAACCGTGACGCCGACCGGTCGATGCCCTTTGGCGAAATGGATGCCTTAGCGCAGTCCGGATTGCTGGCCATCTCCGTACCTGCGGAATTTGGAGGGCTAGATGTTTCGAACGCCGTCCTCGCAGAGATCACTGCAATTTTGGCAGAGGCAGATGCTTCGATCGGTCAAATTCCGCAGAACCATTTTTACATCCTCGAGGCTCTACGGATCGATGGAAGTCACGAACAGAAGCGCTTCTTTTTTGACCGGGCGCTAGCAGGCGATCGTTTTGGTAACGCGCTGTCGGAAAAGGGAACCAAAACTGTTGGCCACTACCACACGCGCATTAGCCGCGATGGCTTGGGTTACCGCATCAATGGGCGCAAATTTTATTCGACTGGAGTGTTGTTTGCCGACTGGGTGGTCATTTTCGCGCTCGACGAAGCAGATCGATTGACCATGTCGTTCGTCGCAAAGGGCAGTGACGGAATCGAAATCATCGATGACTGGGACGGTTTTGGCCAGCGGACGACTGGCAGCGGGACAACCCTTCTGAACAACGTCTACGTACAAGCCGATGCAGTCGTCTCGCACCATAAGGGTTTCGAAAGGCCGACAACGATCGGCTCTGTGGGCCAGATCATTCATGCCGGGGTTGACCTTGGCATCGCCCGCGCCGCCTTCAAGGCGACGGTCGGTTTTGTCAATACCCAGTCTCGGCCCTGGACCGACAGTGGTGTTGAGCGTGCCAGCGACGATCCGCTGACGATTGCGAAGATTGGCAAGATTGCCATTCGGATCGAGGCGGCGGCAGCAATGGTTGAACGGGCGGGTCATCAGATCGATCTGGCGCAGATCGAACCGACCGAAGCTAATGTAATTGACGCAACATTGGCCGTAGCAGCGTCCAAAGTCCTGACGACGGAGATCGCGCTGGAGGCGTCGAGCACTCTGTTCGAACTCGCTGGCACCGGCGCGACCCGTATAGGCCTTAATCTCGACCGGCACTGGCGCAACGCCAGGACACATACACTCCACGATCCCGTTCGCTGGAAGTACCACGTCGTCGGCAACTACCACCTCAACGGCGTAAAGCCACCGAAGAGCGGCGCGCTTTGACACCGAGACGGTGGCGACGACCTGAGTGGTTGAGCGGTCAGCACTCCTTCTTTTTTCAAAAGAGTTTCAAAGGCTGCGACGCAGACGGCACGAAACAGGAACCCGATTCCCCCTCGCTGGACGGGTTACAGATCCATAAGCTTATTGTTTAAGGCTGGTTGGGGGGGCGCACTCGCCGTTCTGCAGATTAGAACAATCTGATAAGGCGAGTGTATTCCGACTTTCAGAATGCTAGCTATATAAACTGACCTCTGGAATTCTATCGTTCAGCGCGTACTCGCCGACTTCCTTGGCTTTGTAAAACACAGGGTCATGAAGCGTGTGGGTTCGGACATTGCGCCAGTAGCGGTCGAAACCGTATTTAGCAGCGGTGGCGCGGGCACCGATGATTTCGAAGACACGCGCAGTGATGTCCACCGACACATGCGTGGCATGGACCTTGGCGGCATAGGCTTCGGCCGCCGCCTCGCCGCGTTCTCGTGGTGTTACGTCTTGACCGTGTAAGAGACAAGCCTGGACGATGGCTGCCGCCTGATCGGCCAGCGCCACCGACGCTTTTAGCGACGCTGTCCATTCGCCGACGCGTTCGAGGATATAGGGGTCGTCGGCAGCCCGGCCGACGCCCGAGGTGATCCAAGGGCGTGTCGTCGAACGGACATAGTCGAGGGCGGCAGCAAGCGCGCCCTCGGCCGTGCCGAGATAGAAATTCACGAAGACGAGTTGGATGAGCGGCGTGTTGAAGGTTGCGAGTGGCGGCGGGGGCGTGTCGATGTTCGCTGGAGGAGCCGCGAAATCCGTCTCATAAACCGGGAAATCTTTGAAATCGACGCTGCCGCTGTCCGACAATCGCTGTCCGAAATTGTCCCAATCATCATTGGCAATATAGCCAGGCCGATCGGTGGGCACGGCGAAATTGACGTTCTTTCCATCCAGCAGCGCATTTGCATTGATATAGTCGGAGACCCGGGCCGCGGTCGAAAAGGACTTTCTGCCGTTGAGCACATAGACGTTGCCGCGCCGGGTCAAACTCAGCCCTGGATCGCGAGGATTGACGGCGGCGCCCCAGTAGAGATTGCGCGACACCGTCTCTGCTCCCAGCGTGGCTGCGCGGGCCTGGTCAGTGAAAGACCAGTAGATCGACTGGCTATTCACATAGTGATAACCGAGCAGTTGTCCGAGTGAGCTTTCGCCGCGCGCAATGATCCTTACCAGTTTGAGCGCATCGACCCAGTCGATGCCGCCGCCACCGATGTCAGGCGGATGCAACGCATTGAGAAGGCCGGTGTTCTTCAACTGTATGATTTCCCGCACAGGCGCCAGACCATTGCGATCAAGTTCGGCGCCGCGTCGGGCAAAATCGGCGGAGATCTCCGTTGCCTTGGAAAATAGCGCGTCGCGGCCAATACCGTGGCTGGCAGCGAGGACGACATTCGATTTGCTCATCTCAAAACTCCGATTTCATCAAAAATGTGCCACGGCTGGTGGCAATTGCCCTTCGCCGCGCCAGCCTGTCATCAGTACAGTTTCTGTGGGATCCAGCTGGCGCTAACCGCATCGCTGTGGTTGAAGGCTGGTAGCTTGGCCGCAAGATCCTCTATGGTCTTGACGCCGGCCGAGCGCAGCGCCGCTTGGGTCAAAAGCGTTGGCTCGACGGTTATCTGGTGCGGCACCGGCTGGCTGGCGATCTGCAGG
>Ga0207650_10001343_pt1 | contig 17790 bp, 14 predicted proteins | sample KBSS63metaG_FD_184325 | JGI IMG/M metagenome (GOLD analysis project Ga0207650, IMG submission 184325) | Switchgrass rhizosphere microbial communities from Kellogg Biological Station, Michigan, USA - KBS S6-3 metaG (SPAdes) (version 2) | ecosystem: Host-associated > Plants > Roots > Rhizosphere...
GGTCGTGCTCGCCTCAAGCGGCGGCCTAAGTGCCTATGGTGGCGGCTGGTTCGCTCGCAATTCTGCCGGTGGCGCGGGCTCGTTGACACTCGGCGTCTGCTACCAAGACCAAAGCGGTCCGGGTCCGGTCACCGTAATGGGCTCTACGAGCACGTACAGCGTCAGCGGCTCGCAGACGTGGCACTACGCGGCCGGCTCGGCGAGCGTGGCGGCCGGTACGTACAACGTCGGGCTGTGCGCGCAAAATAGCGGTACGAACTCGATCAACAAGAACGGTAACACCAGCGGGTTCGTGTTCGTCGGTTCATGAGCTGCTGATCACGCAGACCTGAGACGGCATTACTGACGGAGTCGGCCGAGCCTCGGCTCGATACCCGTCGTGCAGGCAACAGATTCGGGGTTCCGGGCGATGACGAATCGCCGCAGGAGCCCCGAATTGCTTCGACCCGTCGTCGAGCTCGTGCGGCCGATGCCGGCGCGTGACGCCTTGCTCGTTGCGCGAATCGACCGGACGCAGCGGCCCGCCGGGTAACATCGCGCCCAGTCCGCCTCCGGCGACGTCCTGGGAGCTTCCCCATGAAATCGGCATCACGGCGCCACTGCATCGGTGCAGTGCTGGCGCTCGCCTGTGCCGGCGCACTGCCGACGCTCGCGCAAGACCTCAAGGGCAAGCTCGTGCTTTACACGTCGCAGCCCGAGCGTGACGCTGCGCAGACCGTCGCCGCGTTCAAGCGCATCGCGCCCGGCGTCGATGTCGAGGTCTTCCGGTCGGGAACCACCGAGGTGATGGGAAAGCTCGCCGCCGAATTCTCCGCCGGGCAACCCAAGCCGGATGTGCTGCTGCTCGCCGATGCCGCCACGATGGAGGCGCTGAAGAAAGACGGAAGGCTTGCCGCCTACGCGCAGGCGAAGATCGACGGGCTCGCCGCAGGGTCGTTCGACGCCGACCGCACCTATTTCGGCACCAAGCTGATCACGACGGGCATCGTCGTCAACACGGGTGCGAAAATGCGTCCCGCCTCATGGGCCGACCTGACGAAGCCCGAGTACCGCGGCCAGATCGCGATGCCGAGTCCGCTCTACTCCGGTGCCGCGGCGATCATGCTGGGCACGATGGCCACGCGCACCGATCTGGGATGGAGCTACTTCGAGAAATTGAAGGCCGGAGATGCAGTCGCCGTGCGCGGCAACGGCGCAGTGCTGAACGCAGTGGCCAACGGCGAGAAATCGTACGGGGTCGTCGTCGACTTCATGGCGTTCAACGCGAAGGCCAAGGGTTCGCCGATCGACTTCGTGTTTCCCGCGGAAGGGCTGCCCGCCGTCACCGAGCCCGTCGCCATCCTGAAGACGGCACAGAACGCCGCGGCCGCGCGTGCGTTCGTCGACTTCATTCTCTCTGACGACGGCCAGAAGCTCGCGGCGTCGATGGGCTACATTCCGGCGCGGGCCAGTGCCGGCATGCCGTCGTGGTATCCGGCGGGCACGTCGATCAAGTTGATGCCCACGGACATCGGCAGCGTCGTGACCTCCAACAGCGCGAACCTCAAGCGCTTCGCCGACCTGTTCGGCAATTAGCGCCTGATGCAATGGCGGGTGGTCCCCACGGCGTGATCCTTCGACAAGGCCGCGTCTGACAACAGCCGCCCAAAATCCGTTCGAAGACGCAACGCTGCTTGGATGGCTGATCGTCGTCGTCGCCGTGCTGTCGGTGCTACCGATGGCGCGCCTCGCGATCGAAGGCGTCGCACCTGACGGCACGATTTCCCTCGAGCCGTTGCGACGAACGCTGACGAACCCGACGACGTGGATTGCGACGGCGCATAGCCTCGTCACTGCATTCGGCGGCACGTTCCTCGCCGTCGTCATCGGCGGTGGCGTCGCGGTGATCGTATCGCTGACCGACATCCGCGGCCGCGACGCGTTCGTGTTCTGCTTCGTGATGCCGCTGCTATTGGCACCCCAAGTCGTCGCACTCGCGTGGCTGCAACTGTTCAGCCCGTCGAGTCCGCTGCTGAAACTCGCCGGTGCGGCGCCGCTGCTGGGTGCGCGCAACCCACTGTACTCGGCCGCCGGGATCATCCTCGTGCTCGGCGTCCAGTACGCGCCGCTGTCGTACCTCATGCTGCGTGCGGCGCTGCGTGCGCTGCCGCGCGAGCTGATCGAGGCGGGCCGTTCGGGAGGTGCGTCGCCCGTGACGGTGCTGCGCACGATCGTGCTGCCGCTGATGACGCCGCCCGTGCTCGCGGCGATCGCGCTGTGCTTCGTCTCGTGCCTCGGGAATTTCGGCATTCCGGCGCTGCTCGGGATCCCGGCCAACTACGTCGTGCTGCCGACGCTGATCTACCAGCGGCTCGCGGGATTCGGCCACACGGTGCTGCCCGATGTGGCCGTGCTGTCGCTGTTGATTGGAACGATCGCCGTGCTCGGCATCGTCGCGCAGGACACGCTGCTGCGCGCGCGCGACTTCCGCATCAGCACGGCTACCACCACCGCACGCGCGTTCGAACTGCGGCGCTGGCGCCTGCCCGTCGAAATCGCACTATGGTCGCTGCTCGTCGCCGTCCTCGCCCTTCCGCTGACGGCACTGGCCCTGACGGCGCTCGTTCCCGCGGCAGGTGTTGCGCTCGACGCGCATTCGGCGACGCTGGAGAATTTCCGCTTCGTGCTGTTCGAGCACGCGGCGGCCCGGCGTGCGTTCGGCAACAGCTTCACGTTGTCGGCAGCCGCCGCGGTGACGATCGTGGTGATCGCGATTCCGCTCGCGTACTTCCTGGTGTGGCGGCAGTCGCGGCTGCTGCGCTTTGTCAACGTCGTTACGGAGATCCCGTACGCCGTGCCCGGCGTCGTGCTGGCGATCGCGGCCATCCTGCTCTTCGTCAAGCCGATCCCGGTTCTCGGCATCTCGATCTACAACACCGTCTGGATCATCCTGTTCTGCTACCTCGCCCGCTTCCTCGTGCTCGGCCTGCGGCCGGTGGTCAGCGGCTATCATCAGCTCGACCGCACGCTCGAGGAGGCGTCCCAGATCGCCGGCGCGCGACTCGCCCGACGGCTGCGCACGATCATCCTGCCGCTGATCGCGCCCACAGCCGCCGCCGGCGCGCTGCTGATCTTCCTGACGGCGTTCAACGAGCTGACGCTGTCGGCGCTGTTGTGGTCGTCGGGATCCGAGACGCTCGGCGTCGTGTTCTTCTCGTTTCAACAGGGCGGCGACTCGACTTATGCAGCGGCGCTCGGCGTGCTCACGGTGGCCGTCAGCATCGCGCTGATGCTGTCGACACTGCTGCTGGCCGGACGCCTGCCGTCCGGCGTGCTCCCATGGCGCGATTGACGATCGAGGGTCTGCGCAAGCTCTACGGCGAGTTCCGCGCGCTCGACGACGTGTCGCTCGCCGTCGACAACGGCGAGTTTGTCGCGATCCTCGGCGCGTCCGGCTGCGGCAAGACGACGCTGTTGCGGCAGATCGCCGGCTTCGACCGACCGGACGCGGGCCGCATCCTGATCGGCGACAGCGTCGTGTCGACGCCGCTGCGTCAGTTGCCACCCGAGCAGCGTCACATCGGCATCGTGTTCCAGTCGTATGCGCTGTGGCCGCACATGACCGTGGCGCAGAACGTCGCGTACGGGCTCGATGTCGCCGGCGTCAAGGATCCCGAGCGCGCGCGTCGCGTCGACGCGGCGCTTGCGCTCGTCGACCTGGCTGGATTCGGCGACCGGCGCCCCGCATTGCTATCGGGTGGCCAGCGCCAGCGTGTGGCACTCGCGCGCTGCCTTGTCACCGAGCCGTCGCTGGTGCTGCTCGACGAGCCGCTCGCCAATCTCGACGTGCACCTGCGCGCATCGATGGAGGAGGAGTTCGCGCGCTTTCACGAGCGCACCGGCACGACAATGATCTACATCACGCACGACCAGGCGGAGGCGATGGCGCTCGCCGATCGGATCGCCGTGATGGACAAGGGTCGCATTCTCCAGCTCGCCACGCCATCGCAGCTGTACCGCGAGCCCGCCGACGAAACAGTTGCACGATTCATCGGCGAGGGCATGATCGTGCCAATCGACAACGCCGTCGCCGACGGCAGCGGCCATTGCATCGCCGACGTGCTCGGACATCGCGTACGGCTGCGCCACGCAGAGGGCACACCGCCGACGGGTCAGTCGCGCGCCTGCGTGCGTGAGAGCGCGCTGCGGTTAGTCGATGCCGCCGCCTCCGGCGTGAACGCGCGCGTGACCGCCGTCATCTACCAGGGCGGACACTTCCGCGTCGAGGCGTTGGCCGACGCGGCGCCGGACGAGCCGCTGCACCTCGATGTCCGGGAGCCGGCGAGCATCCGCGCCGGCGATCGGGTGAAGCTCGCGGTCGACGACGGCTGGGTCCTCCCGGTGGTGAGGCCGACGATACGGAATGGTAAAATTCGCGGCTGAGCGCCGGGGTTCGCCGGTGGCAGGTCCTTCACGGCGACGCACGCATTCGGGCGGAGTCGCACCCCACACTGTCGGGAATTTCTGATGGCTGATCGGCCAATCCTTTCGCCGGAACCACCGTCGACGATGTCGCGTCGCCCTACGCGCCGGGCATATGTAGGCGGCATAGCAATTGGCGGCGGCGCGCCGATCGTCGTCCAGTCGATGACGAACACGGACACGGCCAACGTGGCGGCCACGGTCGCACAGGTCAAAGCACTTGCCGACGCCGGCTCCGAGCTCGTGCGGATCACCGTCAACACCGCCGAAGCGGCGGCTGCCGTCGCGGAGATCCGCCAGCGGCTCGACGCACTCGGCTGCGACGTGCCGCTGATCGGCGATTTCCACTACAACGGACACAAGCTGCTCAGCAATTTTCCCGACTGTGCGGAGGCACTCGCCAAGTACCGGATCAACCCCGGCAACGTCGGCACCGGCACGCGGCGCGACCCGCAGTTCGCAGTTATGATCGAGCGTGCGATCGACCACGGCAAGCCCGTGCGCATTGGCGTTAACTGGGGGAGCCTCGACCAGGAATTGCTGGCGGGCCTGATGGATGAGAACGCCCGCTCGGCCCATCCGCTCGACGCGGCGCACATCGTCCGCGAAGCGCTCGTGACCTCGGCAATCCGCAGCGCGCAGTTCGCCGAATCGATCGGCATGCCGAAAGACGCGATCATCCTCGCGTGCAAGGTCTCGAACGTGCAGGACCTGATCGCCGTCTACACGGAGCTCGCCCGACGCTGCGATTACCCGCTGCACCTCGGACTCACCGAAGCGGGCATGGGCTCGAAAGGGATCGTCGCGTCGACGGCCGCGCTGGCCGTGCTGCTGCAACAAGGCATCGGCGACACGATCCGGATCTCGCTGACACCGGAGCCGAACGGCGACCGCACGCGTGAAGTGATCGTCGCGCAGGAGATCCTGCAGACGATGGGCTTGCGCTCGTTCTCGCCGCTCGTCAGTGCGTGTCCCGGATGCGGACGGACGACGAGCGTCGTATTCCAGGAACTGGCCGACAACATCCAGACATACCTCCGCGCGCGGATGCCCGAATGGCGCGACCGCTATCCGGGCGTCGAAAGCATGACCGTCGCGGTGATGGGTTGCGTCGTGAACGGTCCCGGCGAATCGAAGATGGCGAATGTCGGAATCAGCTTGCCCGGCACGGGCGAAATACCGGTGGCGCCCGTTTACGTCGACGGCCAGAAGACGGTGACGCTGAAAGGCGATCGCATCGCGCAGGAATTCGAAGCGATCGTCGCCGATTACGTTCGTGCGACTTACGGCGGCGAGCCGGCGGCGGCGCACCTGCGCCCGGAGCGGAAGTCGATCGCGATCCGCGAAGCGCGCGTACCCGTCACCGCGTCGCCCGCGCGCGAACCCGACGCCGGGCATTGACGCCGCGCCGCGTGAGCCAGCGCGCGCAAACGGGACCGCCCGCGCGGTCGACCGACAACGTGGCGACGCACAACGCCGTCGCTTTTCTCGACGGTGGCGGCGAGATGGGTGCGCGCATGCGCGCCTACGACTGGACGACTACGCCACTCGGTCCACCGCACACCTGGACGCAGAGCCTGCGCACCGTCGTGCGCATCATGCTCGATTCGCGTTACGCGATGTGGATGCTGTGGGGTCCCGACCTGACGTTCTTCTGCAACGATGCGTACCTTCCGACTGTGGGCATCAAGCGCGACTGGGTGCTCGGCGCACGATCGGACAAGGTGTGGGCCGAAATCTGGCCGGATATCGGTCCCCGGATCGAGCACGTGCGCAATACCGGCGAAGCGACATGGGACGAAGGGCTGCTGCTGTTTCTCGAACGCAGCGGCTATCCCGAGGAGACGTATCACACGTTTTCGTACAGTCCCGTCTACGACGACAATGCGACGGTCGCGGGCATGCTGTGCGTGGTGACCGAGGACACCGAGCGGCAACTGAGTGAGCGGCGAATCGTATTGCTCGGTGCAATCGGCACCGACATGGCGTCGATCAAATCGGAGGCGGAGGTCTTCGCCGTACTCGATCGCCATATCGGATTGGGTGTCGCCGACCTGCCGTGCACGCTGACGTACGTCCAAGGCGAGCGCGAGTCGCTGGCGCGCCGCGTTGCCCACACCGGATTCGGTGCGTCGCCGGCGATCGCCGCGATGCCGGTCGACACCGAACTGCGCTGGCCCATTGCCCGTGTGCTCGAGACCGCGACGGAATTCGTCGTGGACGACGTCGAGGCGCAAACACCGCCGCTCCCAGCCGCACCGTGGCGAGAGCCGCCGCGCGCCGCGCTGCTTCTACCCATCCAGCAGCAGGGGCAGGCGCGGCCCGCAGGCGTGTTCGTCGCGTTCCTCAACCGTTACCGGCCCCTCGACGATGCCTATCGGCGCTTTCTCGACCTGCTGGTCGCGCAGATCGCATCGGGCCTCGCGAATGCGCGCAGCTACGCCGAGGAGCGGCGGCGCACGGAGGCGCTCGCCGAGCTCGACCGCGCGAAGACCGCGTTCTTCTCCAACGTCAGCCACGAATTCAGGACGCCGCTGACACTGATGATGGGACCGCTCGAGGAGCTGCTTCGCGACGGCGGCGAGCATCTGGCCGACGACCTGCGGGCGAGCCTCGCCGTCGTCCATCGCAATTGCCTGCGGCTGCTGAAGCTCGTCAATTCGCTGCTCGATTTCTCGCGGCTGGAAGCAGGTCGATTGCAGGCGCGCTACGAGAAAGTCGACATCGGCGCGATGACCGCCGAGCTCGCCGGTGTGTTCCGCCCGGCGGTCGAGCGCGCCGGGCTCACGCTGCGCGTCGAATGCGAAACGGTCCGCGGCGACGTGTACGTCGACGCGTCGATGTGGGAAAAGATCTTGTTCAACCTGCTGTCGAATGCGTTCAAGCACACGCTGGCGGGTGAAATACGCGTCCGCGTCGCCGCCGGGCGCGACCATGCCGTATTGACGGTCGCCGATACGGGTGTGGGGATTCCGCCCGAAGCGCTCGGCCAGGTGTTCGATCGGTTCTACCGCGTGCCGAACGCACGTTCGCGAACCTACGAAGGCTCCGGCATCGGCCTTGCACTCGTGCAGGAGCTCGTCAAGCTGCACGGCGGAACGATCGACGTCACCAGCGTCGTCGACAAGGGCACGGCGTTCACCGTGTCGCTACCGTACGGGAACGCCCACTTGCCAGCGCACCATCTGGAGCGAGACGGCGACGCGAAACCGTTGGGTACGCAGTCCTCGACGGGATACGTCGACGAAGCGCTCGGCTGGCTGCCACCGTCGCCGCCGAGCGAAATTCCCGGATCGGACGTGCCCGCCGGCGCGCCGCTGTCCGACACTGTGCTGGTCGTCGACGACAACGCCGACATGCGCGAATACCTGCGAAAGCTGTTGTCCCCGCGGTTCAACGTCGTCACAACCGTCGATGGTTCCGAAGCGCTCGCGGCGATCGATGCCCGGCTGCCGGACCTCGTGCTGACCGACGTGATGATGCCGAAGCTCGACGGCTTCGCGCTGCTGAAGGCGTTGCGTGGCAACGATCGGACCCGCGACATTCCGGTCGTGCTGTTGTCTGCGCGCGCCGGCGAGGAATCGAGGATCGAGGGCATCGACGCCGGTGCGGATGACTACGTGGTCAAGCCATTTTCGGCGCGCGAACTGCACGCTCGCGTGTCGAGCAATCTGGCGATGGCGCGCGCGCGTCGCAACTTCTCGCGCGCGGCGCGCGAAAACGAAGCGCGCAGGAGCTTCTTGCTCACGCTGTCGGACGCACTTCGCGCAATGTCGTCCACCGCGGCCGTCTCGCAATGCGCCGTCGACCACATCGGCCGCCAGCTTGGTGCCACGGCTGCCGGCTACGGCGAGATCGACGCGGACGCGGCGACGCTGCACGTGATGTCGCAATGGCATGCCGACGGATCGACGACCGCGCCTGCTGCACCGATCGACCTCGACCGCTTCGGGCTGGTCGACGCAACACGCGACGGCGCGCCCATCGTCATCGACGACACGCGCCGGCACGACCATGCAAGGGCATGGATCGACGCGGGTGTGGGCGCGATCATCGCCGTTTCGCAAGTGACCGATGGCCGCACGGTAGCGATGCTGTGGGTCAGTGTTCCGGGATCGCGCGCGTGGAGCGTCGAGGAAGTCGCGCTGCTGGGTGAATCCGCCGTGCGCGTATGGACCGAGCTTTCGCGCGCACGCGCAGAAAATGCGCTGCGCGAAAGCGAGGAACGGTTCCGGGCGATGGCCGACAGTTCCCCGTTGCTCGTGTGGGTGATCGATCCGACGGGTCGCGTCAATTTTGTGAACCGCGCGTACTGCGAGTTCTTCGGGATTCCTCCCGACACGATCGAGCACGGCGGCTGGACGCCGCTGCTGCACCCGGACGACGCGTCCGGCTATATCGCGGAAGTGAAGGCCGCTCTCGCCGAGCAGCGGAGCTTCAGCGCGATGGCACGCGTGAGGCGCAACGACGGCGAGTGGCGCTGGATCCAGTCGTTCGGCGCGCCGCGCTTCGCCGCTGACGGTCGCTTCCTCGGCGCGGTCGGCAGCAGCCCCGACATCACCGAGCTCATCGATGCGTCGGACACGTTGCGCGAAGCGGATCGGCGCAAGGACGAGTTCCTCGCGACACTCGCCCACGAGTTGCGCAATCCGCTTGCTCCGATAAGGCAGGCCGCGCGCCTGTCGCGCTCGCCGAATGCGACCGAAGCGCAGCGCCGCTGGAGCCAAGACGTGATCGAGCGCCAGGTGCAGCAGATGGCGCTGCTGCTCGACGACCTTCTCGACGTGTCGCGGATCACGCGCGGAAAGCTCGAGTTGCGCATGCAGCGCGTGCAACTCGCGAGCGTCGTCGAAGCCGCGCTCGAGACGACCCGGCCGCTGCTCGACGAACGCAGGCAGCGACTGACGACCAGCCTGCCAGCCGAGCCGGTGTGGCTCAACGCCGATCCGCTGCGCGTTGCTCAGATCCTCGCCAACCTGCTGACCAATGCGGCGAAGTATTCGGAGCCCGGCGGCCGCGTCGACCTGTCGGCCCGCGTACATGACGACCGGTTGTCGATCAGCGTCAAGGACACGGGCATCGGCATCGAATCCGAACTGCTGTCGCGCGTGTTCGAGATGTTCTCGCAGGTCAAGAGCTCGCTCGATCGCGCCGAAGGCGGGCTCGGCATCGGCCTGGCACTCGTCAAGGGGCTGGTCGAGTTGCACGACGGAACCGTGGAAGCGAAGAGCGACGGTCTCGGCAAGGGCGCGGAATTTGTCGTCGAGCTGCCGCTTCCCGACGGCGACCGATCGCCCGCCACGATTGCCGGCGGTCTTGCGCGCAGCGAGGCTCCCGCGCGCACCGCACGGATTCTCGTTGCCGACGACAATCGGGACGCGGCGGCGAGCCTCGCGACGCTGCTGCAACTCGATGGGCATGAGATCACCGTCGCCAACGACGGCCGGGTGGCGCTGGCGGCCGCCGAGGCATTCCGGCCGCATGTCGCGCTGCTGGACATCGGCATGCCGAAGCTCAATGGCTACGAGGTCGCGCGGCACATCCGCGCGGAGCCGTGGGGCAAGGCGGTGATCCTCGTCGCAATGACCGGATGGGGACAGGCCGAGGACAAGCGGCGCGCCTTCGAGGCAGGCTTCGACCATCACTTCACCAAGCCGCTCGATCTGGAAGTCCTCGACGCCTTTCTCGCCGATGCGCTGGCGGAGCCGCGCACGGTCCGACCCTAGTCCGGCAGAGCGGCCGCCACCACGCCAGCGGGAGCCGAACCCGCTGGAATCCCTGGGCGGGAACGGAAGTCCGCGGCCCTGCATCCAATGGGCATACAGCAAGGGAAAGCTTCTCGTGGATGTGCAACCGGTACCGCCCGACGCGGCGAACGACGACAGCCTGGTGCGCGACGTTCGGCGAGGCAGCCCGACGGCGTTCGGCGCGATGATGCGCCGCTACAACCGCAGGCTCTACCGCACCGCACGGGCAATCCTCAAGGACGACAGCCTTGCCGAGGATGCGCTGCAGGAGGCCTACCTCGCCGCGTTCCGTCACATGGACGAATTTCGCGGCGACGCCGCGCTCGGCACGTGGCTCACGCGGATCGTCGTCAATCAGGCACTGCAAGCGTTGCGCCGCACGCGGCGCGATCGCGTCGTCGTGCCGTTCGAAGAGTCCGATGCACAGCACGAGGCGCTGAACGTGGCCGATTCGCCCGACACGGGACCGGAGAACATGCTGCTGCGGGCGCAAACGCGGCGGCTCATCGAGCGCAACATCGATGCGCTGCCGGAAGGCTATCGCACGGTGTTCGTGCTCCGCGAAGTCGAGGATTTGACCGTGGAGGAGACCGCCGCGGCGCTCGACATTCCGGCCGCAACCGTGCGCACCCGGCTGTTCCGCGCGAAGGCGCGGCTGCGCGAGTCACTCGCGCAGCAGATGGACGTCGCGACGCAGGACGCATTCGGCTTCGACGGCGAGCGATGCGACCGCATCGTGCGCACCGTCCTCGACCGTATCGAGGCGGGACTGATGCATCCAACCGGGCTCGTTCCCCGTAAGTAACGGTTGCAGCCCCCACTTTCAGGAGTCGCTCATGAAACGTATCCGCACCGCAATCGCCGTTGTCCTCCTCTCGGCCACGCCCCTCGCGCTGGCGCAATCCGCCGGGCCCAGCGACGCGCAGATCGCCGCAATCGTCGTTACGGCGAATCAAGTCGACATCGATGCCGGCAAGCTCGCGGAGTCGACGTCGGCGAACAAGGACGTCAAGGCATTCGGCAAACAGATGGTGACCGACCACACCGGCGTCAACAAGGCTGCGACAGATCTCGTGACGAAGCTCAAGGTGAAGCCCGAGGACAATCCGACCGCGCAGAGCCTGAAGAAGGGCGGCCAGGAAAACGTCGCCAACCTGAAGACATTGAAGGGCGCCGCGTTCGACAAGGCGTATGTCGACCACGAGGTGGTTTACCACCAACAGGTGATCGACGCGATCGACAAGACGCTGATCCCCAGCGCGCAGAATGCCGAGCTGAAGGCGCTGCTCGTCAAGGTCCGGCCGGCGTTCATCGCACACCTCGATCACGCGAAGCATCTGCAGGCATCGATGGGCAAGTAGCCGTTTTTTCAACCGCTCGCTGAAACCATGCCGTTCCCGAGCGTCGCGCGCCGGTCGCTCGCCGCCGCCGTCGCGGCGTTGCTGATCGGCGGCGCCGACGCCGCACCGGTTGTGCACACGGTGACCATCGACGGATTCGAGTTCCATCCGCCGGAGGTCACCGTAGGCAAGGGCGACGTCGTTGTCTGGGTCAACAAGGATCCCGTTCCCCACACGGCAACGGCCAAGGGCGCTGCGCTCGATTCGGGCTCCATCGCGGCGAGTGGCTCGTTCCGGTTCACCGCGACACGCGAGGGCCGTTTCGACTACGTGTGCACGCTGCATCCGACGATGAAGGGCGTGCTCGTCGTGCACTGAGCCGTCGTACTGTTGGCGCGCACAACAACGCGCCATCCGGGCGCGGGTCTGGATGCGCAGGCATCGCAGCGGTAAACTCGTCGGCATCGGCGCGCGTTTCCGCACGCCGGTTGCGTTCGACCGGAGCGGCCGATGGATCGACCCGCTGCATCAGCTCACGCCAGGACACGTCGGCATCTGCTACGCGCCTTGGGTGCCAGCGTAGCGCTTGGCAGCCCGGCGTTTCGCGCGGCCGCCGAAACGGTCAAGCTGCCGTTCGGCAATGGCGAACGACCGTTGGTGCAATATCCGCAGAAGCGGCCGCTGATCGTCGTCACTGCGCGACCGCCGCAACTCGAAACGCCGTTCGACGTGTTCAACGAGAGCGTGGTCACGCCGAACGACGCATTCTTCGTCCGCTATCACCTTGCAGGCATTCCGACGAGCATCGACGCCGACAGTTACCGGATCGCCGTCAAGGGCAAGGTGTCGACGCCGCTGTCGCTGTCGCTCGCCGATCTGAAGCAGATGGAGGCTGTCGAGTATTACGCGGTCAACCAGTGCTCGGGCAACAGTCGCGGATTCTTCGAGCCGCGCGTTGCGGGTGGCCAGCTTGCGAACGGTGCGATGGGCAACGCGAAGTGGCGCGGCGTGACGCTGAAATCGGTGCTCGCGAAGGCCGGCGTCCAGCAGGGCGCGCGACAGGTGAAGTTCGACGGCCTCGACACGCCAGTAATGCCGACGACGCCAGATTTCGTCAAGGCGCTCGATGTCGATCATGCGCTCGACGGCGAAGTGATGCTTGCCTACGCGATGAACGATGCCGACCTGCCGATGCTGAACGGCTATCCGGTGCGACTGATCGTGCCCGGATGGTACGGCACGTACTGGGTCAAGCACCTGACCGAGATCACCGTCCTCGATGGCGTGCTGAACGACTTCTGGATGGCGACTGCGTACCGGATCCCCGACAACACATGTGCGTGCGTACCGCCCGGAACAGCACCGGCCACCACGGTGCCGATCGGCCGCTTCGACGTGCGCTCGTTCGTCACCAGCGTGCGCGACGGCGGCACGGTGCCGGCCGGCAAGCCGTTCGCACTGCGCGGACTCGCGTTCGATGGCGGCTTCGGCATTCGCGACGTCGCCGTATCGGCCGACGGCGGCAAGACGTGGACATCGGCCGCACTCGGCAGCGAGCTCGGCAAGTACTCGTTTCGCGAATGGCAGATGACGGCGACGCTGCCCGCGGGGACGCACGACATCAAGGTGCGCGCCGTCAACTCGATCGGCCAGTCGCAGCCCGGCGAGCCGCTGTGGAATCCCGCGGGTTACATGCGCAACGTCGTCGAGACGACGCGCGTGCGCGCCGTTTGATGGAGACCGCGATGCGTTGCACACGCCCGCTTGCGACCCTGATTGCCGCGACCTCCCTTCTCGCCGTCGCAGCGCCGGCAGGCGCACTCAAGATCGAGTTGCCGCCGGAGTCGACAAGCCTCCGTGCAGGCGCCGGATCCGATCTCGCCGTCCGCCAATGCGTGACTTGTCATTCGGCCGACTACGTCGCGATCCAGCCGCCAGGCAAGCCGCTTGCATTCTGGAAGGCCGAAGTCGAGAAGATGAAGAAGGTCTACGGCGCGCCGATTCCCGACGACCAGATCGATCCGATCGCGCAATATCTGACGCGCGAATACGGCGACGGCAAGTAGGCGATGCAACGGCCGCGCTCATAGCCGATGCGACATGTCGGTGACGGCGAGGCTCGCGATCGCAGCATCACCACGCGCAAGCAGCAACACCTTGAAAAGCTCGCCCATCTCGGCGGGTGAGACGAGCAATTGCACGGCCGACGCCGCGCGCATGTAGTCGATCGAGTCCGTCGCCCCGACGGCACCGAGCAGGTCGAGAATCCCGCAGCCGATCAGGAACGATGCCTGTGTCGCGAAGCCGGCGACGCGCAGCCCGGCACGCTCGGCCGTCTCGGCCATCGCCGTGAAATCGACGTGTGCCGTCAGATCCGCAAGGCCCGGCCACAGCAGCGGATCGGCGGAAGCCCGGTGCCGGTAATGACCCATGAGCGTGCCGTCGCGACGTTGTGCGTGGTAATACTCGCGCTGCGGGAATCCGTAATCGATGATCAGCAGCGCGCCCACGCCAAGCCGGCGTGCGATCGTTGCGACGAGTGCTTCCGCCGCAGGATTGAGTTCGCTCACGTAGTCGCCGCCCGCGGGAAAACGCCTCTCGGCGATCGAGCGAACGCGTGCATCGTCGAGCGGGCGTTCCGCCACCTGCAGCGCGTCGTGCTGCCAGGCGACGCCGCGCTCGAACCATGCGCCGTCGCGGCGCGCGATCACGCGGGGCGCGACCGCATCGAGCACTTCGTTCATCACGACGACGCCCTCGATCCTCCCCGGCAGCCGGTCGAGCCACTCGACGTCGACGCCCGACGTGTTCGCAGCGGCGGCGATCGACTCGCGCTGCCGCGTCCGGAGCTCGGCACTCACTTCGAGGATCCGATAGCGCACGGGCACTGCGTCGCGCCGCGCGAGCTCGCCGAGCACGCTGGCGGCGAGCGCACCGCTGCCGGCACCGAGCTCGATGATGTCGCGCGTCGACGTCGCGGCGAGCGCCGCTTCGAGCTGGCGCGCGACGGCGGCGCCGTACAGCGGCGTGAGCTCCGGGCCGGTGACGAAATCGCCGGCCGCGCCGAACTTGCGGGCGCCGGCGACGTAATACCCGAGGCCCGGCGCGTAGAGGACGAGCTCGATGTAGCGCGCGAGCGGAATGAATCCCCCGGCGCGCGCGATCTCGTCGCGAACGTACGCGACGACGCGGGCGCTATGTGCCTTCGCGTCATCGTCGGGCACCGGTGCCGGCGGATCGAAAGTCTTCAACGACCGTGCCTTTGCGTGGTTCGCACGCAACTGCCGACTGTGCTAGATTGAACGAGTCTACTTGACCGGCAGGTCCCGAAGGGCGCCGCTTGGAAGGCAGGGTCGTCTTGATCACCGGCGGCGCGAAGCGGGTCGGCGCGGCCATCTGCCGGAGGCTGCACAAATCCGGCGCGTCGATCATGCTCCACTTCCGCGCCTCGGCCGGCGAAGCGCGACTGCTGCAAAGCGAGCTCAACCATCTGCGCGCGCATTCGGTCTCGCTGATCCAGGCCGACCTGCTCGACGTCGGCAAGCTGCCGTCGCTGGTCGAGCAGACGGTGCAGTCGTTCGGCAGGCTCGACGCACTCGTCAATAACGCGTCGACGTTCTATCCGACGACGATTGGCGAAATCAACGTCACCGACTGGAACGACCTCGTCGGCACGAACCTGCAGGCGCCATTGTTCCTGTCGCAGGCGGCGGCGCCCGCGTTGCGCAAGACGCAAGGCTCGATCGTCAACATCACCGATATCCACGCCGAACGGCCGCTGAAGAGCTATGTCGTCTATTCGGTTGCCAAGGCAGGGCTCGTCGGACTCACGCGCTCGCTTGCGCGCGAGCTCGCACCCGACGTCCGCGTGAATGCCGTAGCGCCCGGCCCGATCCTGTGGCCCGACGAGGAGGTGTTCGACGAAATCGCGCGCCAGCGGATCATCAGTCACACGCCGCTGAAGCGCGAGGGCACGCCGGACGACATCGCGAAGGCCGTGCATTACCTCCTGGCCGATGCGCCGTATGTCACCGGCGAGACGATCAACGTGGACGGCGGGCGTCACATCGCGCTTTAGCCTCACGCCGAGCAGCAGCGCCAAGGCGCGCAGCGTCAGTCGCCGGATTCGTTCGCCGCGCTGATCGGCGCCGCAACGTGCACTTCGATTGGCGTATCCGCTACCAGGCCGCGCGCAGCGACGCGCGACGCGAGCCGCTCGAGGTAGAGGTCCACGATTCCGTGCGTCGCGAGCGACACGCGCGTGCGCTCGAGGTAGTCGGCCGACGAGCCGAACGCGCCGCTGGCGCGCGCAATCACCTCCGCCTGCTCATCGATCGTCAGCTTGCGCGTGTATTGCGAGTGGTCACGCCGCACGACGAATCCCAACGCGATCTGCGGGCGTCCGTCGCAGTCGACGTGCAACCAGCGCGGCGAGTACGCGCCGGTGACCATCTCGCGGCGCCACAGCAGGTGAAACTCGTCCATCGCCAGCGGTGCCGGCAACCGATACACCACACCGCGGCACGAGCCGCCGCGATCGAGTCCGAGCACGAGGCCCGGTGCGTGTGGCGTGCCGCGCGACGCGAGCGACAGCAGGCAGAAGCGCCGGTGCAGTCCGTGCACCGACGCGCGTCGCGATTCGGCGAATGGAAAGAGTGGATTCCACAGCAGTGATCCGTACGCGAACACCCACCACCCGGCGCCCTTCGGCTTCGCGTTCAGCGTCTTCGTCAGCGACTCGGACAGCTGCTCGTCCGTCAACGCGTGACCTTCCGCAAGCGCCTCGATGTACACCTCGCGCATCCGACCTTCCTCGAGATCGCGCCGGGAAAGCGTCATCGCTCGTCGAATGCCTTGGGATCGCGCCGGAACCGCGCCAGCTCGACGTTCGCTTCACGGCGCAGCGCACCGCGCGACTTGCCGTGCGGCCCCCCCTTGCCGAGCAGCGGGGAGCGCGCGACCGGATTGCGTTGCTTGGGCAGCGCATGAAGCTTCGCGCGCTTCATTGCGGTGCCGCCGGATGAAAGCTGACGTTTGTGGTGCTAGCGGGGACGCGACGGCGCATCGCGTCCGGCAGGAACAGCCCCTGCAGGTCGTTCAGGAACCGTCGTCCGAGCGGCGTAGGCTTCAGCACCGCGGGATCGGGCGATAGCAGCCCCTTGTCCGTTGCGCGTGCGATCATCCGCGCCGCCGTCGACAGCGGCACGCCGGTGCGCTCCGCGTACAGCGTCGTGGGCACACCGTCGGTGAGCCGCAGCGCGTTCAGCATGAACTCGAACGGAAGGTCGTCGAGCGACAACTCGAACTCGTCCTGCAGCGGCTCGCCACGCGCAACGCGATCCAGATACTGCCGCGGCTGCTTCCAGCGCATCTGCCGCACGATCCGATCCGGAAACGACAGCTTCGAATGCGCGCCGGCGCCGATACCGACGTAATCGCCGAATCGCCAGTAGTTGACGTTGTGCCTGCATTCGCGACCCGGCTTCGCGTGCGCGGACGTTTCGTAATGGAGGTAAGCCGCATCCTGCAGCATCTGCAGTACGGCGTCCTCGATGTCGGCCGCCAGTTCGTCGTCGGGCAGCGGCGGCGGCTGCGCGTGAAAGCGTGTGTTCGGCTCGAGCGTCAGATGGTAGAACGACAGGTGCGGCGGCGCGAACTGCAGCGCCGATGCCACGTCGCGGCGTGCATCGGCGACCGTCTGCTGCGGCAGTGCGAACATCAGGTCCAGGTTCACGTTGCCGAAGATCATCAGCGCCGCCTCGACGGCGCGCCGCGCTTCGTCACCGTCGTGGACACGGCCGAGCGCATGCAGGAAGCCGTCATCGAAACTCTGGACACCGACTGACAAACGGTTCACGCCCGCGGCGAAGAAGCCGGCAAATTTCGCGCGCTCGAAGGTTCCCGGATTCGCCTCGAGCGTGACTTCCGCGTCGGGCGCGAGCGGGATGCGCGCACGCACGGCCGACAGCAGCCGATCGATCGCCTGCGCCGAGAAGAGGCTCGGCGTGCCGCCGCCGATGAATACCGTGCCGACCTTGCGGCCCCAGATCGCCGGCAGCGCACTTTCGAGATCGGCGATCAATGCGTCGACGTAGGCGTCCTCGGGCAGCGCTTCCGGTGCCGCATGCGAATTGAAATCGCAATAGGGGCACTTGCTGATGCACCACGGAATGTGCACGTACAGCGCGAGCGGCGGCAGCGCGGTGAACTTCGGTCGCGCAATTGCGCCGGGATCGATCGTC
>Ga0207650_10001346_pt1 | contig 17761 bp, 18 predicted proteins | sample KBSS63metaG_FD_184325 | JGI IMG/M metagenome (GOLD analysis project Ga0207650, IMG submission 184325) | Switchgrass rhizosphere microbial communities from Kellogg Biological Station, Michigan, USA - KBS S6-3 metaG (SPAdes) (version 2) | ecosystem: Host-associated > Plants > Roots > Rhizosphere...
GTCTTCTACCGCTCGATCGGCATCAACCTGAAGCAGCTCTACGGCTCGACCGAGACCGCCGTCTTCGTCTGCCTGCAGCCCGACCACGAAGTGCGCAACGACACGGTCGGCGTGCCAATCGAGGGCGTCGAGATCAAGGTGACTGAGGCCGGCGAGGTCCTGGTGCGCTCGCCCGGGTTGCTGAAGGAGTACTACAAGGATCCGGTGGCGACCGCCGAGGTGCTGGGCGCCGATGGCTGGTACCGCACCGGCGATGCCGGCTTCATCGACGCCGCCGGCCACCTCAAGATCATCGATCGAGCCAAGGACGTCGGCCGGATCGTCGGCGGCGTCCACGACGGCTCTCTCTTCGCACCCAAATACGTCGAGAACAAGCTCAAGTTCTTTCCGTACATCAAGGAGGCGGTCGCCTTCGGCGACAAGCGCGAGAAGGTCTGCGCCTTCGTCAACATCGACATCGAGGCGGTCGGCAACTGGGCCGAGAAGCGGAACCTGCCGTACGGCAGCTACGCCGACCTGGCGCAAAAGCCCGCGGTGTTGCAGCTCGTTCGCGACTGCGTCGAGAAGGTCAACGCCGACCTCGCTGCCGACGAGCGCCTCGCCGGCAGCCAGATCAGCCGTTTCCTGGTCCTCCACAAGGAGCTCGACGCCGACGACGGCGAGCTGACGCGCACGAGAAAGGTCCGGCGCGGCTTCATCGCCGAGCGGTATCAGCTGCTCATCGACGCGCTGTACGGCGGTAAGAGCGAGCAGTTCGTCGAGACCGCGGTGCGGTTCGAGGACGGTCGCACCGGCAAGGTCGCGGCGACGCTCAAGATCATCGACGTGCCGATCTTCGCGGCCATGGGCAAGGCGGCGTGATGGCGGCGCGCCAGGCCGGCGACGTCATCCTCGACGTTCGCAACATCAGCCTGCGTTTCGGCGGCGTCAAGGCGCTCTCCGACATCACCTTCGACGTCCGCGAGCACGAGATCCGCGCCATCATCGGCCCGAACGGCGCCGGCAAGAGCTCGATGCTCAACTGCATCAACGGCGTTTACCAGCCGCAGGAAGGGTCGATCAGCCTACGCGGCAAGACCTTCAGCAAGATGAACTCACACCAGGTCGCCGAGATGGGCGTCGCGCGCACGTTCCAGAACCTGGCGCTGTTCAAGGGCATGAGCGTGCTCGACAACATCATGACCGGGCGCAACCTGAAGATGAAGACCAATATCTTCCAGCAAGCGCTGCGCTGGGGCGCCGCCGAGCGCGAGGAGACGGCGCATCGCCGCGTCGTCGAGGGCATCATCGATTTCCTCGAGATCCAGGCCTACCGCAAGACGCCGGTCGGCAAGATGCCGTACGGGCTGCAGAAGCGCGTCGACCTCGGCCGCGCGCTGGCGATGGAGCCGCAGGTGCTGCTCCTCGACGAGCCGATGGCGGGAATGAACGTCGAGGAGAAGCAGGACATGAGCCGCTTCATCCTCGACGTCAACGACGAGTTCGGCACGACGATCGTCCTGATCGAGCACGACATGGGCGTCGTCATGGACATCTCCGACCGCGTCGTCGTCCTCGACTACGGCAGGAAGATCGGCGACGGCAGCCCGGACGAGGTGCGCAACAACCCGGACGTCATCAGCGCCTACTTGGGCACTGTCCACTGACATGGGCCCGTTCCTCGAAACGCTGTTCGGTGGCCTGATGGTCGGCATGCTCTATTCGCTGATCGCGCTCGGCTTCGTCCTGATCTACAAGGCGTCGGGGGTTTTCAACTTCGCGCAGGGCGCGATGGTCCTGTTCGCGGCGCTGGCGATGGCGCGCTTCGCCGAGTGGATCCCGAAGCTGACCGGCCTCAACAACAAGTTCATCGACAACACGATCGCCTTCATGCTGGCGGTGCTCGTGATGATCGTGCTCGCCTGGCTGATCCAGAAGCTCGTCCTGGGCAAGCTCGTCAACCAGGAGGGCATCACGCTCCTGATGGCGACGCTCGGCATCACCTACTTCCTCGAAGGCTCCGGTCAGGCCCTCTTCGGCAACGACATCTACAAGATCGACATCGGCATGCCGAAGGACCCGGTCTTCATCTTCGAGAAGACCTTCGAGGGCGGCCTCCTGATCAACAAGGAAGACCTGTACGCGGCGGTGATCGCTGCGGTGCTGGTCGCACTGCTCGCGCTCTTCTTCCAGAAGACGGCCACCGGGCGCGCGTTGCGCGCGGTCGCCGATGACCACCAGGCGGCTCAGTCGATCGGCATCCCGCTCGACCGCATCTGGGTCATTGTCTGGTCGGTCGCGGGCATCGTCGCTCTCGTCGCCGGCGTCATCTGGGGCTCCAAGCTCGGCGTCCAGTTCTCGCTCTCGCTGGTCGCGCTGAAGGCGCTGCCGGTCGTGATCCTCGGCGGTCTGACGTCGATCCCCGGCGCGATCATCGGCGGGCTGATCATCGGTGTCGGCGAGAAGCTGTCCGAGATCTACCTCGGGCCGCACCTCGGCGGCGGCATCGAGATCTGGTTCGCCTATGTGCTCGCCCTCGCCTTCCTCCTCGTCCGGCCGCAAGGGCTGTTCGGCGAGAAGATCATCGACCGCGTGTAGAGCACAGGACTCCGGCGATGCTCTACCGAGAGAACGGCCAGTTCAAGACGAGCTACCGAGGCGATCAGCAGATCTTCCCGATCGTGCAGGACCGGATCGCGATCGGCCTGCTGCTGCTCGTCGCCTTCATCGCCGTTCCGCTCGCCGCCGACGAGTACCTGCTGCGCGCCATCCTGATTCCCTTCCTGATCCTCTCGCTCGCCGCCCTCGGCCTCAACATCCTCGTCGGCTACTGCGGGCAGATCTCGCTCGGCACCGGCGCGTTCATGGCGGTCGGTGCGTACGCCGCCTACAACTTCATGGTCCGCATCGACGGCATGCCGCTGCTCGCAGCACTGCTGCTCGGCGGCCTGACCTCGACGGTGGTCGGCGTCCTGTTCGGCATTCCGTCGCTGCGCATCAAGGGCCTCTACCTCGCCGTGGCGACGCTCGCGGCGCAGTTCTTCGCCGACTGGGCGTTCCTGCGCGTTCCCTACTTCACCAACAACTCGAGCTCGGGGTCGGTCAGCGTCGCCAGCCTGTCGGTCTTCGGTATTCCGATCGAGTCGCCGGCGAGCCGCTACGTGTTCTGCCTGGCGATCGTCTGCGTCTTCGCGCTGCTCGCCAAGAACCTGGTGCGCGGCCACCTCGGCCGCGAGTGGATGGCCATCCGCGACATGGACGTCGCCGCCGAGGTGATCGGCATCCGCCCGGTTTACGCCAAGCTGACCGCATTCGCCGTCAGCTCGTTCATCGTCGGCGTCGCCGGCGCGCTGTGGGGCTTCGTCTACCTCGGCTCGTGGGAGCCGGCGGCGTTCTCGATCGACCGCTCGTTCCAGCTGCTCTTCATGGTGATCATCGGCGGCCTCGGTTCGATCATGGGCAGCTTCTTCGGCGCTGCCTTCATCGTCCTCCTGCCGCTGTTCCTGAACTCGGTGCCCCGCTGGCTCGGCATTCCGATCTCGGTCGTGACCGCGTCGCACCTGGAGTTCATGATCTTCGGCGCGCTGATCGTCTTCTTCCTGATCGTCGAGCCGCATGGCCTGGCGCGGCTCTGGTCGACCGGCAAGGAAAAGCTGCGCCTCTGGCCCTTCCCCCATTGACGGCCCTGAAAAGTACCGATTGAAAGCCACCCTGTTTCACGTTGAGATGGCCCCTGTTCATTCACGCGCTCGTGCGTGCTCGTTTCACCTGTGGAGACAACCATGATCCTGAAGTCTTTCAACCGCCTGTTGCTCGGCACCGCGCTGGCGGCGACGGGGCTGGTCGCGTCGACCGCCGCGGTCGCCCAGGCCAAGGAGCAGTTCTTCCCGCTGCTCGTCTACCGCAGCGGTGCCTACGCGCCCAATGGAACGCCGTGGGCCAACGGCAAGCAGGACTACATCAAGATGATCAACGCCCGCGACGGCGGCGTGAACGGCGTCAAGCTGACGTTCGAGGAGTGCGAGACCGGTTACGCCACGGACCGCGGCGTCGAGTGCTACGAGCGTCTGAAAACGCGCCCCGGCGTAACCCTGTTCGAGCCGCAGTCGACCGGCATCACGTTCGCGCTGACCGACAAGGCGCCCGGCGACAAGATCCCGCTGCTAACGGTGGGCTACGGCTTGTCGGCGGCGCAAGACGGCTTCTCGTTCGCCTGGAACTTCCCGATCATGGGCAGCTACTGGACCGGCGCCGACATCCTCGTCCAGCACCTGATCAAGAAGGAAGGCAGCATCAAGGGCAAGAAGATCGCCCTCGTCTACCACGACTCGCCGTTCGGCAAGGAGCCAATCCCGCTGCTGCAGGAGCGCGCCAAGCTGAACGGCTTCGAGCTGCAGCTCATTCCCGTCGCCGCTCCCGGCGCCGAGCAGAAGGCGGCATGGCTGCAGGTTCGGCAGAGCCGGCCCGACTACGTCTTCCTGTGGGGCTGGGGCATCATGAACTCGACCGCGCTGAAGGAAGCGCAGGCGACCGGCTATCCACGCGAGAAGATGTACGGCGTCTGGTGGGCCGGCGCCGAGCCCGACGTCAAGGACGTCGGTGAAGGCGCGAAGGGATACAACGCGCTGGCGCTCAATCCGTCGGGGCAGTCACCGAAGGTGATCCAGGACATCCTCAAGAACGTCCACGACAAGGGCCAAGGCACCGGCCCGAAAGACGAGGTCGGCTCGGTCCTGTACACCCGCGGCGTGCTGATCCAGATGATCGCCGTCGAAGGCGTGCGCCGCGCCCAGGAGCGCTACGGCAAGGGCAAGGTGATGACCGCCGAGCAGGTGCGCTGGGGCCTCGAGAACCTGTCTCTCGACCAGAAGAAGCTCGACGCGCTCGGCTTCGCCGGGGTCCTGCGGCCGATCTCGACGTCGTGCGCCGACCACATGGGCTCGACCTGGGCACGCATCCAGACGTGGGACGGCTCCAAGTGGTCGATGACGTCCGACTTCATGCAATCGGACGATCAGATCATCAAGCCCATGGTCAAGACCGCAGCGGACAAGTACCTCTCCGAAAAGAAGATCACCCGCCGAACGACCGCCGACTGTCAGACGTGAGCCGCGGGGCGGCTCACGTCTGGCTTCGCCAGGCAGGGCTGCTCCCTCCCCAACCCCTCCCTCCGAGCAGGAGGGGCAGGCCCCGATGGGGCCCCTTTTCAAAGCGTCGCGTGCGGCGTTTTGAAAAGTCGATCGAAACATGAACGCGCCCGCCGCTCCGCTCCTCAATGTCAATGGCATCGAGGTGATCTACAACCACGTGATCTTGGTCCTGAAAGGCGTGTCGCTGCAGGTGCCCGAGGGCAAGATCGTGGCCCTGATGGGTGGCAATGGCGCCGGCAAGACGACGACGTTGCGCGCGGTGAGCAATCTGCTTTCGGGCGAACGCGGCGCGGTGACCAAGGGCTCGATCGAGCTGCGCGGCGAACGGATCGAAAACCTCAGCACCTCCGCGATGGTCGAGCGCGGCGTCATCCAGGTGATGGAGGGAAGGCGCTGCTTCGCGCACCTGACGATCGAGGAGAACCTGCTGACCGGTGCCTACACGCGCCGCGTCGGCGCGGCCCAGATCGCGGAGACGCTCGAGAAGGTCTACCGCTATTTCCCGCGCCTGAAGGATCGCCGCACCTCGCAGGCGGCCTACACCTCGGGCGGCGAGCAGCAGATGTGCGCCATCGGCCGCGCCCTGATGGCGGCGCCGAAGATGGTGCTGCTCGACGAGCCGTCGATGGGCCTGGCGCCGCAGGTGGTGGAAGAGGTGTTCGAGATCGTCCGTGACCTCAACGCCAAGGAAGGCGTGACGTTCCTGCTGGCCGAGCAGAACACCAGCATGGCGCTGCGCTACGCCGACTACGGCTACATCCTCGAGAGCGGCCGCATCGTCATGGACGGCGCGGCGGCGATGCTGCGCGAGAACGAGGACGTGCGCGAGTTTTATCTCGGCACCGGGGGCAGCGGCAGCGAACGCAAGAGCTACCGCGCCGTCAAGAGCTACAAGCGGCGCAAGCGCTGGCTTGCGTAGAAGGAGAAGAAGCGATGGCCCGTGCCGACGCCGAAGCACTGCGCTCGCTGCTGCCCGTGCTGCGCCAGCTGCGCGAGATCAAGGGCGTGAAGGAAACCCAGCCGGGCACCTTCTACGCTCGACGCGACGCCTTCATACACTTCCACGACGAAGGCGGCGTCCTTCATGCCGATCTGAAGAAGGCCGGCGGCTCGGGCTTCGACCGCTTCCCGCTGGCGACGCCTGCAGACCAGCGCAAGCTCGTCGACGAAGCGAAGCTTCGCGCGCGCAAGCTCGACGACGACTAGCCCGGACATGCCGATGTCTTCTGCCGTGCCGGCCGACGCGCACTTCGACGCACTCGAGACCCGCTCCGCCGACGAGCGCGAGGCGGCGCTGCAGCGATCGCTGCCGGCGCAGATCGCCCACGCGATCGCGCGCGCCCCAGCGCTCGCGGCCCGGCTGCGTGGCGTCGATGCGGCGACGGTGACCTCGCGTGCCGCCCTCTCCGCGTTGCCGGTGCTGCGCAAGAGCGACCTGCTCGCGCGCCAGAACGCCGCAGACGCGCCGGACGCATTCGGCGGCTTCGCGACCGTCGGCTGGGGCGCGTCGCGGCCGCCGGCGCAGCGCGCCGTTCGTGTCTTCGCCTCGCCCGGCCCGATCCGCGAGCCGGAGACGGCACGCGCCGACTACTGGCGCATGGGACGGGCGCTGTTCGCCGCCGGCTTTCGCGCCGGCGACCTCGTCCACAACAGCTTCAGCTACCACCTCACGCCCGCCGGATCGATGATGGAAAGCGGCGCGCACGCCATCGGCTGCACGGTCTTGCCTGCCGGCACCGGGCAGACCGAGCTGCAGCTGCAGGCGATGCTCGCGCTCTCGCCCGACGCCTATGCCGGTACGCCCAGCTTCCTGCGCCTTCTCCTCGAGAAAGCCGACGAGACCGGCATCGCGCTGCCGTCGCTGACCAAGGCTGCGCTGAGCGGCGAGGCGGTGCCGCTCGCCGTGCGCGAGTGGCTCGGCGCGCGCGGCATCGCCGCCTACCAGTCGTACGGCACGGCCGACCTCGGCCTCGTCGCCTACGAAACGGCAGCGCGCGAGGGCCTCGTGGTCGACGAGGGCGTCGTCGTCGAGATCGTCCGGCCGGGAACCGGCGACCCGGTCGCCGACGGCGAGGTGGGCGAGATCGTCGTGACGACGCTCAACCCCGATTACCCGCTGATCCGCTATGCCACCGGCGACATGTCGGCGGTGCTCGCCGGCGCCTGCCCGACCGGCCGCACCAACCAGCGCATCCGCGGCTGGCTCGGCCGTGCCGATCAGTCGACCAAGGTGCGCGGCATGTTCGTCCACCCGTCGGACGTCGCCGAGATCGTGCGCCGCCATCCCGAGGTGGCGCGGGCGCGCTTGGTTGTCGAAGGTGGCGGCCGGGCCGACGACCGCATGACGCTGCGGGTCGAGACCGGCGCGGCCGTCGAGGGCCTCGGCGAGCAGGTCGCCAGGACGATCCGGGACGTGACCCGGCTGCGCGGCGACGTCGAGGTCGTCGTCCCGGGCAGCCTGCCCAACGACGGCAAGGTCATCGAGGACCTGCGATCGCCTGGCTGAGGGGCGACCCGCGCCGAATGTCGGGGGTTCCACGCTGGCGCCGGCCACGGCGGTCGGGACAATGAGGGATCGATCCTGATGGACTCACCATGCACACCTTCCGCACCACGTTCGCCCTTGTCCTCGCCGCACTGGCGGCCCCGGCCCTCGCCGAGTATCCCGACAAGCCGGTCACGATCGTCGTCCCCTTCGCCGCCGGCGGCCCGACCGACAAGGTGGCGCGCGACCTCGGCGAGGCGTTGAGGAAGCCCCTCGGCGGCCAGTCCGTGGTCATCGAGAACGTCGGTGGCGCGGGCGGCACGCTCGGCGCCGCCAAGGTCGCGCGCGCCGCGCCCGACGGCTACACGCTGCTGCTGCACCACATCGGCCTCAGCACGGCGCCGTCGCTGTATCGCACCCTGCCGTACAAGACGCTCGATGACTTCGAATACCTCGGCATGGTCAACGAGGTGCCAATGACGCTGATCGGCAAGCCGACGCTGCCGGCGAACAACTACGCCGAGTTGCTCAAGTGGATGAACGCGAACAAGGGCAAGATCAATCTCGCCAACGCCGGCCTGGGCGCCGCCTCGCACCTGTGCGGCCTGCTTCTGCAGAGCACCCTCAAGATCGACATGCAGACGGTTCCCTACAAGGGCACGGCGCCGGCGATGAACGACTTGCTGGGCGGCCAGGTCGACATCATGTGCGACCAGACGACCAACACCACTGGCCAGATCGAGGCAGGCAAGGTGAAGGCGTACGCGGTGACCTCCAGCCATCGCCTGACGACGCCGGCATTGAAGAACCTGCCGACGCTCGATGAGGCCGGCTTGAAAGGCTTCAACGTCAACATCTGGCACGGTGTGTATGCGCCCAAGGGAACGCCTAAGGCAGTGACCGACAAGCTCAATGCGGCGCTGCGCACGGCGCTGAAGGATCCGGAGTTCATCAAGCGCGAAGAGGCGCTCGGCGCGGTGATCATCACCGACGCCCGGGTCGGCGGCGCCGAGCACAAGAAGTTCGTCGCTGACGAAATCGCCAAGTGGAGCCCGATCATCAAGGCCGCCGGCCAGTACGCCGACTGAGCGGCGACGCAGGCGCGCTCAGGCGCGCAGCGTGATCGGGATCGTGACCGGCCCGTCGTTGACGAGGCTGACCTGCATGTCGGCGCCGAACTCGCCGTTGGCGACGTCGCCGTGCAGCCGGCGTGCCGTCGCCAGCGCGCGCTCGTAGAGCCGGCGGCCGAGCTCGGCCCCCGCGGCGCCGGAGAAGCCGGGCCGGTGACCGCGCGAGACGTCGGCCGCCAGGGTGAACTGGCTGACGACGAGCAGGCCGCCGCCGACCGTCGCGAGGTCCAGGTTCATCTTGCCGTCGGCGTCGGCGAAGATGCGCAGCCCGAGCACCTTGGCGATCAGGCGGTCCGCGATCGCCTCGCTGTCGTCGGGCTCGGCGCACACGAACAGCAGCGCACCGGGGCCGATCGCGCCGACGACGCGACCGCCGATCGCGACGCGCGCCTCGGCGACGCGCTGCACGAGAGCGATCATTGCGAGGCGCGGGCCGCGTTGAACTGCGGCTCGACGTTCGACGGCAGGAGCTGGATCGACGCGCGCAGGCCCTCGACCTCGTCCATCAACGCCTGCTCGACCTCGCCGCGCAGCGCCGCCGCGCGGCCGAGCGTCCAGCTCTCCGGAACGTGCATGTGGACGTCGAGAAAGCGCCGGCTGCCGGCGCGCCGCGTCACCATGTCGTCGAAGCGGACCGAGCTCTCCGCGAAGCGCGCCAAGGTGCGGTCGATGCTCGCCTGCACGTCCGGCTCGACCGCCTTGTCCATCAGCCCGTCGACCGAGCCCCAGACGACCCGCGCGCCCTCGCGGATGATGTTCGCGGCGACGAGGATGGCGACCACCGGATCGAGCCACAGCCAGCCCGTGATCTGGACCAGCATCACGCCGACGACGACGCCTGCCGAGGTCCAGACGTCGGTGTAGAGGTGGCGCGCGTCGGCCTCGAGGGCGACCGATCGGTGCTGGCGCGAGGCGGCCATCATCTTGTGAGCGAGCAGGCCATTGAGAAGCGAGCTCGCGACGGTGAGCGCCAGGCCGAGGCCGACACCCTGGAGCGGCTGCAGGTTCATGAAGCGCTGCAACGCCGACCAGACGATGGCGATCGCTGCCGCCGCGATCATCAAGCCCTCGAACGCGCTCGAGAAGTACTCCGCCTTGGTGTGGCCGAACGGATGATCCCGGTCGGCGGGACGCGCCGCGATCGTCACCATCGCCAGGGCGAACAGCGCCGAGGCCAGGTTGACGAACGACTCGAGCGCATCGGAGAGGAGGCCGACCGAGCCGGTGATCCACCACGCCGCCGTCTTCATGACGATCGTCAGCGCCGCCACCGCGACGGACAGGCGGAGCAGCGTCGTGACCTGCATGGCGTCGTCGCGTCAGCGCAGCGTCACGCGTGCGAACTTGCGCTTGCCGACCTGTAGGACGAAGGTCCCGGCGGGAACCTTCAAGGCACGGTCGGAAACGACGGCGCCGTCGATGCGGACGCCGCCACCTTCTAGAAGGCGCATCGCCTCGCTGGACGAGGGGGCGAGGCCCGCTTGCTTCAGCAAGGCGCCGATGCCGAGCGGCGCGCCGTCGAAGCTGACCTCGGGAATCTGGTCGGGAATGCCACCTCGGGCGCGAAGGGCGAAGTCCGCCGCCCCGGCCTCGGCACCCGCGGACCCGTGGAAGCGACCGGTGATCTCCTTCGCCAACTCGACCTTGGCATCGCGCGGATTGCGGCCCGCGGCCGTTTCCGAGCGCAGGCCGGTGATTTCGCCTTGAGGGCGCGTACTCAGAAGATCGAAGTATTTCCACATCAGTTCGTCGCTGATAGACATCAGTTTGGCGAACATATCGTTGGCGGAGTCGGCGATGGCAATGTAGTTGCCCTTCGACTTGGACATCTTCTCAACGCCGTCCAGCCCCTCCAGTAGAGGCATGGTCATGATGCATTGAGGCTCCTGGCCGTATTCGGTCTGGAGCGCCCGGCCCACGAGCAGATTGAATTTCTGATCCGTGCCGCCGAGTTCCAGGTCCGACCGGAGTGCCACCGAGTCGTAGCCCTGCATCAGCGGATAAAGGAACTCGTGAACGCTGATCGGCGTTCCTGCCTTGAACCGCTTGCTGAAGTCGTCACGCTCCATCATGCGTGCGACGGTGTAGCGGGCGGCCAGCTGGATCATTCCACGCGCGCCGAGCGGGTCGCTCCACTCGGAGTTGTAGCGGATTTCGGTCCGTGCTGGGTCCAGAACCAAGCTTGCCTGCGCGTAGTAAGTACTAGCATTATCCGCGATCTGCTCGCGTGTCAGCGGAGGACGCGTGGTGTTGCGCCCCGACGGATCGCCGATCATCGACGTGAAGTCGCCGATCAGAAAGATGACGGTGTGGCCCAGATCCTGCAGCTCCCGCAGCTTGTTCAGCACGACGGTGTGGCCGAGATGGATGTCGGGTGCGGTCGGATCCAGTCCGAGCTTGATGCGCAGCGGAACGCCGGTCGATTCCGAGCGCGCCAGCTTGCCGAGCCACTCGTGCTCGGGGATCAGCTCGCTGCTGCGCCGTCTAGATCGCTCGAAGGCGGCTCGGACGGAATCTGTGACGGGATATTTCAGGGGCGCCGCGGGAACTGGAAAAGAGGCAGACATCACTGGCTGTTACGGGGAAAGGGGCTCCGACGGCCGGTATACTGCGGCGGCGTCCTACGGGGCGGCGGGACGATTCCCGACGCAGAGCGGACGAAGCGCCACGATTCTAGTGGCGCCCCGCTCACGACGATCAACCGAGGTGCAGTCCACAAGGCGGCACCGAACGAACTGAGCGCCGAGCTCCGCAGAAATTGAAATTGCTGACAACTCTGGATGTCGCCTGGGACTACACCTCGGCGCACATCGCTAGCTTCGCTTCCCGCTATCCCCGCACGTTGACGGCCACGGTTTCGCTTGGCCTGGCCGGTTTTGCCGCGACCGCCTTCGGCATCGCGCCGCAAGTGCCCGATGCATCGGACCTGCCGCAGCGGACGGTGGTGGAGAACATCGCCACCGTCGACGTGCATGCGCAGCTCGACGCCCTCGCCGATCACGACCTCGATCTCTACCGCAGCGACGTCACCCGCGTCAGCGATACCGCCGATTCGCTCCTCGCGCGACTCAACGTCGCCGATCCGCGGGCAGCGGCGTTCCTGCGCAGCGACGCGGTAGCGAAAAAGCTGCTCGACGGGCGCGCCGGCAAGCGCGTCCAGGTGCGTGTCGACTCGCACGGCGCGCTCGAGGAGCTGATCGCACGCTACGCCGCGCCCAGCGCCGACAAGGTGCCGACGCAATTCACCCGCTTGCGCATCCAGCGCATTGCCGAAAAGCTGGTTTCCGACACGTCGACCTTGCCGCTGGCGTCGCAGGCGGTGATGGCCGGCGGGACGATCCGCTCCTCGCTCTTCAACGCCACCGACGAGGCCGGCATTCCCGATGGCGTCGCGACGCAGCTCGCCGAGATCTTCGCCAACGACATCGACTTCCGGCGCGAGCTGAAGCGAGGCGCGAGCTTCTCGGTTGTCTACGAAGCGCTCACCGCCGACGGCGAGCCGATCAGCTGGGGTCCGGTGAACGGGCGCGTCCTCGCCGCTGAATTCGTCAACAACGGGCAGACCTTCTCGGCGATGTGGTTCAAGGACGGTGACAGCAAGGGCGGCTACTTCGGCCTCGACGGCCAGAGCAAACAGCGCTCGTTCCTCGCCAGCCCGCTCGAGTTCTCGCGCGTGACGTCGGGCTTCGCGATGCGCATGCATCCGATCTTCAACAACTGGAAGCAGCACAACGGCGTCGACTACGGTGCGCCGAGCGGCACGCCGGTTCGCACCGTCGGCGACGGCGTCGTCGAGTTCGCGGGATGGCAGAACGGCTACGGCAACGTGGTCCAGGTGCGTCATGGCAACGAGCGCCTGACGGTGTACGCGCACCTGAGCCGCATCGAGGTCGCCAAGGGCCAGCGCGTCGATCAGGGCGCCATCATCGGCGCGGTTGGCCAGACAGGCTGGGCGACCGGACCGCACCTGCACTTCGAGGTCAAGATCGACGGCCTCCAGCAGGATCCGCTGCTGGTCGCGCAGAGCTCGGAAGCGGCGGTCGTCGCGCCGGCATCGAAGGTTCGCTTCGGCCAGTTGGCGCAGAGCGTTCGCGTCCAACTGGGCGTCGCCGAGACGCTGCCGCGGGCGCCGCTCCTGGGCGAGTAGTCGACCCGGGCCGCTCGCGGCCGACGTCGATCCGACGTTGCGTCGCCACCGCCGGACGACCTTCCCGAACGAACGCCTGATGGGCTCGCTCTTCATCGGCCTGATGTCGGGCACCTCGCTCGACGGCATCGACGGCGTCGTCGTCGATTTCGCGGCGACCAAAGGCTCAGCCGGCGTCCATGTCATCGACCACGCCAAACGGGCGTTTTCGCCTGACTTGCGCGCCTGCCTCGCGGCGCTGAATCGCTCCGGCGACGACGAGATCCACCGCGCCGCCCTCGCCGCCAATGCGCTCGCCCGCGCCTACGCGGCGCTGGTCGAGACGCTGCGCAGCGGCGCCGCAGTGGCGAACCGGCCGATCGTCGCCGTCGGATGTCACGGCCAGACCGTTCGCCATCGGCCGGGCGAGTTCGACGGCATCGGCTACACGATCCAATTGAATGCGCCGGCGCTTCTCGCCGAGCTGACGGGCATCGACGTCATCGCTGATTTCCGCAGCCGCGACGTCGCCGCCGGTGGCCAGGGTGCGCCGCTCGTGCCGGCGTTTCATCGCGCGGTCTTCGGTCGCGCCGGTGCGACGGTCGCGGTCCTCAATCTCGGCGGCATCGCCAACCTGACCGTGCTCGGGCCGGAAGACCAAGCCATCGGCTTCGACTGCGGGCCGGCCAACACGTTGCTGGACCTCTGGTGCGAACGCTCGTCGGGCCGACCCTTCGACGCGAACGGGGCGGCAGCCGCCCGCGGCGTCGTCGACGCGCGCCTTCTCGACGCCCTGCTCGCCGAGCCGTACTTCGCGCTGGCGCCGCCGAAGAGCACGGGGCTCGATCTCTTCAACGCGCAATGGCTCGACGCACGCCTCGACACGGCGGATGCGCGAGCGCGGCTGAGTCCGCAAGACGTGCAGGCAACGCTCGCTCAGCTCACCGCCGACGTCGTCGCTGCGTCGTGCCGCCGTCATGCGGCGGGCGCCGACGAATTGGTGGTGTGCGGCGGCGGCGCCTTCAATGCTGATCTGATGGCGCGGCTCGGCCGGGCACTCACGCCGATGACGGTCGTCGCCAGCGATGCGCGTGGCTTGCCCGCCGACCAGGTCGAGGCGACGGCATTCGCCTGGCTCGCGCACGCCTTCGTCGCGCGTCAGCCTGGCAACGTGCCGAGCGCGACTGGCGCCGCCGGACCGCGCGTCCTCGGTGCGCTCTACCCGGCTCGCTGATCAGCGCAAGCTACCAGCGCGCGTCACCTGTAGCGACGCCAAGAAAAAAGCCGCCCGAAGGCGGCTTTCGTCGGCCTCGCCGTGACTCAGGCTGAAAAGCTCGAGCCGCAGCCGCACGTCGTGGTCGCGTTCGGATTCTTGATCACGAACTGGGCGCCCTGCAGGTCGTCCTTGTAGTCGATCTCGGCACCGGCGAGGTACTGCAGGCTCATCGCGTCGATGAGCAGCGTGACACCGTTCTTGGCCATCGCCGTGTCGTCGTCGTTGACGATCTCGTCGAAGGTAAAGCCGTACTGGAAGCCGGAGCAGCCGCCGCCCTGCACGAACACGCGCAGCTTGAGGTCGGGATTGCCCTCTTCGTCGACGAGCTCCTTGACCTTGTTGGCGGCGCTGTCGGTGAAGACGAGCGGAGGAGGCGGCGCATCGGCCTCCGGCGAGTTGGCGATCTGTTCGGCGACTGCGCTCATGCAACGCTCCTGGAAACGGCGGAAAGGGCGAGAAACCGGATTATCGGCGAAGCGCCGGGCACGCGCCCGCGGCGGGGACAAGACACAGATGCGGGCCGTGACCGAAACGACAAGGCCGCCCGAGGGCGGCCTGTGCCGATGGTGAAGGTCTCCGATCAGCGCTTGCTGAACTGCTTCCTGCGCCGGGCGCCGTGCAGGCCGACCTTCTTGCGCTCGACCTCGCGGGCGTCGCGGGTGACAAAGCCGGCCCGGCTCAGGTCGGGCTTCAGTGCCGCGTCGTAGTCGATCAAAGCACGCGTGATGCCGTGGCGGACAGCGCCGGCCTGGCCGGTCTCGCCGCCGCCATGCACATTGACCTTGACGTCGAAGGCGGCGTCGTTGGCGGTGAGCACGAGCGGCTGGCGCACGACCATGATCGACGTCTGGCGGCCGAAGTACTCCTCGACCGGCTTGCCGTTGACGAGGATCTTGCCGCTGCCCTTCTTCATGAAGACGCGGGCGACCGAGGATTTGCGACGGCCGGTGCCGTAGTTCCAGTTTCCGATCATCGCGGCGCGTCCTGAAGAATGTCGAGTTTCTTGGGTTGCTGCGCGGTGTGCGGATGCGTGTCGCCCGCATACACCTTCAGCTTCTTGATCATCGCGTAGCCGAGCGGGCCCTTGGGCAGCATGCCCTTGACGGCCTTCTCGAGCGCGCGGCCCGGGTGGCGTGCCTGCATGTCCTTGAACTTGAGGCCGCGGATCCCGCCCGGATAGCCCGAGTGCCGGTAATAGATCTTGTCCTCGGCCTTGTTGCCGGTGACGCGGATCTTGTCGGCGTTGACGATGACGATGAAATCGCCGGTATCGACGTGAGGCGTGTAAATGGCTTTGTGCTTGCCGCGCAGGCGGAGGGCGACTTCACTGGCCACCCTGCCCAAGACCTTGTCGGTCGCGTCGATCACAAACCACTCATGCGTCACTTCGGCGGCTTTGGCGCTGAAGGTTTTCATGGGTTCTGACGTTGATTCATGCCTCTGCTGGATCGATGGTCGGCTACGCTTCGTAGGTGGCGCGCTCTCGCCCGATCGTGTCAACGCCCCCGTGAACGGGGACGACTTTCGCCGAGGCAGATGGCGAAAAGCCTTCAAGTATAGCCAATGTTCGGCCCGGCGCGGGCAGAGGCCCCAACGGCGGTGGTATGCGCTCCCTAGACGAAGTCCCTACACTCCGGGTTAACCCTAGTGTTGCCCATGAGACTCCTACCTGACCTCAACGCCGCCGAGGCGACCGCCCTGGAAGGCTCGCTGCCCGCCGCCGCGCCGGTCGGCGGGTCCGCGCCCTCGAGCCCCCGCCCGGGCCGGTCCTGGGTGCCGATCCGCTCGCTCGGCCCGCGCCACCTCGAGCGCATCGCCGCTCACCTGATCGAACTCGACGAGCGCTCGCGCTACCTTCGTTTCGGCTACGCCGCCAGCGATGCCCAGATCCGCCGCTACGTCGACACCCTCGATTTCGAACACGACGAGGTATTCGGCATCTTCAACCGCCGCCTCGAGCTGATCGCCCTCGCCCACCTGGCGCACCGCGATGCCGATGCGTCGCGCGGCCGGGAGGCGGCGTCGGAATTCGGCGTCTCGGTACTGCCCAAGGGGCGGCGGCGCGGCTTTGGCCGACGCCTGTTCGAGCACGCCATGCTGCACGCCCGCAACCGCCACGTCGGGACGATGTTCATCCATGCGCTGAGCGAGAACACCGCCATGCTGAGGTTGGCGCGAAGCGCCGGCGCGACGATCGAGCGCGACGGATCCGAGTCCGAGGCATGGCTGAAGCTGCCACCGGATTCGATCGCCTCCCATCTGGACGAGATGCTCGGCGAGCGCGCCGCCGAGTTCGACTACCGGCTGAAAGCGCATTCGCACCGCCCCGAGCTCGGCCATTCCGCCGAAGACGGGGCAACAGCCGACGCCTCGGCGCGAGCCGAGCCCTAGCCGCCTGTCGCCTTTGGCGTGGTCTTTGTCGGACGCGTGAAAGAGGGGTGGCCGCGCCGGCGCAGTCGCCGCTAACATCCAATCCTTCGCCCGGCAGGCTTGCCGGGAGCCCGGCGCTCTGGATTGGACGGCTCGTGATGGAAACGCTTCCGTGGATCGCAGCGGTGCTGGCGCTCTCGCTGCTCGCGGTCGTCGCCATCGTCGGGGTCTGGATCCTTCGTCGCCCGAAGCGCCTGCCGCCGCTGCCGACGGAATGGTCACTGTCGGCCCGCCCCGTTTTCTCGACCGATGAGCGCCGCGTCTACAAGCTGTTGCGCGAGGCGCTGCCGCATCACATCGTCCTGTCGAAGCTGCCCCTGGTGCGTTTCTCGCAGCCGAGCGATCCCAGCCAGGTCCGCTTCTGGTACGACCTGCTCGGCGCGATCAACGTGACGTTCGCGGTGTGCAGCGCGAATGGTCGCGTCCTCGCGGCGATCGATCTCGACACTGATCGCGGCAACTCGCGGCGCATCCTGCAGATCAAGCAATCGGTGCTCGGTGCCTGCCGGATCCGCTACCTGCGCTGCCCGGTCGACAACCTGCCCACCGCGGCCGAGCTGCAGCTCCTTGTGCCGAGCAGCACGGCGGCGACAGCGCGCGGCCCGCAGCCCGGCATCGTGCCGCCGCGCGACATCGACGAGGCGCGCGACTCGCTCGCCAGCACCGTCGCGACGCGGCGGGCGCAGCGCAGCGCGCTCTGGCAGGACTCCTCGGTCTTCCAGGATTCGTTCTTCGCGCCCGACAGCCGCACCGACACCCTCAACAACAGCGATTTCGCATCGCTCTCGTTCGCGAACCCGCGCACGTCGCCGGCACGCGACGGCAACGGCCACGACTCCTCGTCCGACGGCATCGGGCGCAACGGCGCCGTGCCGTACGAGTCGAGAAGGGCCGTCGACGAGGGCGACGAGCCCGCCGGCGTCGTCGTCGACGCGCCGGCGTTGCCGCTGACGTCGCGCTCGCATCACTAGCCGCGCGCGCCGGCGAATGCCGGCGATGCCCATGGGCGCTGATTCCTCAGACGCGGCCGGCGGACCGGCCCCCTACACCGACCTGACGCCAGGCGGCGTCCTCGATGCGCTCGACGCCGTCGGCCTCCAGGGCGACGGCCGGCTGATCCAGCTCAACTCGTACGAGAACCGCGTCTTCCAGGTTTTTCTCGAAGGCCGCCGGGTCGTCGTCGCC
>Ga0207650_10001348_pt1 | contig 17742 bp, 16 predicted proteins | sample KBSS63metaG_FD_184325 | JGI IMG/M metagenome (GOLD analysis project Ga0207650, IMG submission 184325) | Switchgrass rhizosphere microbial communities from Kellogg Biological Station, Michigan, USA - KBS S6-3 metaG (SPAdes) (version 2) | ecosystem: Host-associated > Plants > Roots > Rhizosphere...
GCGCCGTGCAATATTCCCGCCCATGCGGCCTAGTCCGATAATCCCCAGTTGCATGTGCTGATGCTCCTAACTACTAAAAAATGTGTGACATAGTTTATAGCGCAATGAGGCTAATGAGGGTTAGTCAGGGCCAGATCCGTGTAGTTTCATGGCAAAAAAGTTGCCATCGTTTCACCATCACTGCCACCAAAGTCACACGACCGCCAAAAATAAAAAAGTTCCATTGCCGCGAAAAAGAATTCAGAATTGCTTCCGACTGTTGCCGAGAACCTCGACTCAAGCGTTCTGGCACGCCGCGACACACCGCCTATTTGCGAGGCAAGCAATGAGCACAGCACAGATGACCCGCCCCCCACAGACTCTCTACGTCTCTATCCGTCGCGATGAGTTGCGCCAGTTGAAAGACGAACGCGATCACCTGCAGCAGGAAATCCTGCGCCTGCGCGCGCATATCATCCAGTCCCAACTGGACCAGCCCGCCGGTGTGCAGCCAGCGCTCTGCTGAGTCCCGTCATCGCTTTGTAAGATAACGGCTACAAAAATCTCACAAAGTTTTCACACGCTGTTCTCGATACTCCCGCCCCCAAGGGCCATCCCACGCAGGATGGCCTCTGTTGCGTGCACACCTGCGCGTCAACTGACAAATTATCGGGTTGGAGCGCTGGATGGCGATGTTCGAACGCAGCACCACGTCTGCGAAAGGCTTTGATTGGGCCGGTCTTGGCTGGCTATTCCTGTTTTTCTGGTATTTCTCGGGTATCACCCAACTGCTGATCCAGCTCAGCGGCACTTCCGGCTTCAGTGGCTTTCGCCAAGCCTTCTTCATGAGCGCACTTTGGCTCGCCCCCATGTTGCTGTTCCCGCGCCGCACGCGCTTGCTCGCGGCACTGATCGGCGTAGTCCTGTGGGCCTGCTCAATGGCCAGCCTGGGTTATTTCTTCATCTACCAGCAGGAATTTTCGCAAAGCGTCATTTTCATCATGTTCGAGTCGAACATCTCTGAAGCCGGTGAATACGCCACCCAGTACTTCGCCTGGTGGATCGTATTGGCCTTTATTGCCCACACCGCCATGGCGATTTTCCTGTGGACCCGCCTGCGCCCGGTGTACTTGCCCCGTGGCCAGGCCATGCTGGCAGCGGCGGCAATCGTGCTCGCGGTGGTCGGTTACCCGCTGGTCAAGCAGATCGCCACCAACGACAACCTGGAACACGCCATCGACGGTTTCGAAACCCGTATCGAGCCCGCCGTGCCTTGGCAGATGATCGTTGCGTATCGCCGCTACACCGAGCAACTGGACAACATGCAGGGCATGCTCGACAGCGCCAGCCAGATCCCGCCTTTGACTGGTTTTAAAGACAGCATGGCAGACCAGCCTTCGACCCTGGTGTTGGTGATCGGCGAGTCCACCAATCGCCAGCGCATGAGCCTCTACGGTTACCCGCGCAACACCACGCCGGAACTGGACAAACTGCGCGACCAACTGGCGGTGTTCGACAACGTCATCACCCCGCGCCCCTACACCATCGAAGCGCTGCAACAGGTACTGACGTTCGCCGACGAGGAGAACCCGGACCTGTACCTCAAAACGCCGTCGATTGTCAGCGTAATGAAGCAGGCCGGCTACAAGACGTACTGGATCACCAACCAGCAGACCATGACCAAGCGCAACACCATGCTCACCACGTTCTCCGAACAAGCCGATGAGCAGGTGTACCTGAACAACAACCGCAACCAGAACGCCCGCCAATACGATGGCGACGTGCTCGCACCGTTTGCCAAGGCCCTGGCCGATCCGGCTGAGCGCAAGTTCATCGTGGTGCATCTGCTGGGCACCCACATGAGCTACCAGTACCGCTACCCGCCGACCTTCGACACGTTCACCGACCGCCAAGGCGTACCGGCCGGGATCAGCGACGATCAACTGCCGGTCTACAACAGCTACGACAATGCGGTGCTATACAACGACTTCGTGGTGTCAAGCCTGATCAAGGACTACGCCAAGACTGACCCCAACGGTTTTCTTCTGTACCTGTCGGACCACGGCGAAGACGTATTCGACTCGGCCGGTCATACCACGCTGGGCCGTAACGAAGGCAAACCGACGGCACCGATGTACACCATTCCGTTCATGGCCTATGCCTCGCCCAAATGGCGCGAAAGCCACAGTTGGAATTTTGCCGGCGACCTGCAGCGCCCCTACAGCAGCTCGCAACTGATACACACCTGGGCCGACCTGGCCGGGCTGAGTTTCAACGAACTGGACCGTAGCAAAAGCCTGGTAAGTGACAGCTTCAAGCCACGCCCGCTGCTGATCGGCGACCCTTACCAGCGTCAGCAGAAAGCCTTGATTGATTTCAGCCTGATCAAGCCGAAAAAGCCCAATCCGACTGATGTGGTGCTCCAGGAAAAACCCGCTCCGTAACACAAAGATAACAATCATTCTCGTTTAAGCCTAAAGTTCCACCACTCCTTTCGTCTTTGAACCATGGCCTTTCCCTACCGGGAAGGCCGCAAAGACGACAAGGAGTCTCCCGCGATGTTCGTGCCTTCCACCCGTACCATGCGCTTCACACTTGGCCTCTTCAGCGTAGCCCTGAGCCCGGTTCTGCTGGCTGAAGCCACCACCAAAGCCCTTGAACTCGATGCCACCAGCATCACCGCCGAAGGGTTGGGCGCCACTACCGAGCACACCGGGGCATACACCACCGGCTCGATGAGCACCGCCACGCGCTTGAACCTGTCCGTCAAGGAAACCCCACAATCGATCTCGGTGATCACTCGCCAGCAGATGGATGATTTCAACCTCAATACCCTGACCGACGTGCTGCGCCAGACCACCGGCGTGACCGTGCAACATATGGATTCGGACCGCGCGGGTTATTCCGCCCGAGGTTATTCAATCAATAACTTCCAGGTCGACGGCATGCTCAATACGTTCGGGCGCATGAAGTCCGACTCCGACACCATTATTTACGACCGTATCGAGGTGGTGCGTGGGGCCACGGGCTTGACCACCGGCGCGGGCGATCCATCCGCCACGGTCAACATGATCCGCAAACGCCCCACCTCACAGTGGCAGGCCAAGGCCGGCGTCAGCGGCGCCAGCCATGACAATTACTACAGCTACCTGGATGTGGGCGGCCCCCTGGCCTTTGACGGACGCCTGCGCGGGCGCACGGTGTTCGCCTACCGCGACAGCCAGTCCTATCGCGACAATTACGCGCAACAACGCGAGGTGGGTTACGGCATTCTTGAAGCCGACATGACGGACGATACCGTGGTGGCCGTCGGCTTCGATTACCAGAACAAGCACGTCCAGGGCTCCTCCTGGGGCACGCTACCGTACTGGAACAGTGACGGCAGCAAGGCTCGGCTATCGCGCTCGGCGAACCTGGCGACAACGTGGAGTTCCTGGCCGCTGAAAGACCAAACCACCTTCGCCTCGATTGACCACAAACTCACCGCGAACTGGCGCCTCAAAGCGGCCTATACCCACCGGCAAAGCGACAGCGACGGCAAGGTGTATTACGGCGGCTCGGGGTTTCCAAACGCGGACGGCAGCGGCATGACCGCCTGGACCAGCCAGATGGTCGGCACCTCCAAAATGGATGCGCTCGATTTCAACCTTGCCGGCGCCTATTCATTGCTGGGGCGCGAGCACGAGTTAATGGTGGGTTATGGTGAGTCCGCGCAACGGGACTCGTCGCCCTTCCAGCGTTTTTCGACGCCGGCAGGCTATGAAACAATTCAAGACTGGAAACACATGGGCGGCATCGGCAAATTTGCCGATCGCACCACCGGCCTCAAGGGCGAACACAGCAGCAAAAAACAGAAGGCCGGCTACCTGGCCACACGCCTGAGCCTTACAGACAAACTGCACGCGGTGCTGGGCAGCCGATATGGCAGTTGGGAGATCCAAAGCACTTCCCCGGACTACAACCTCGCAAACCAACTGACCTCCTCCAGCAAAACCAGCCAGACCCACAATGATATGTGGACCCCTTACGCGGGTGTGCTCTACGACCTGACGCCCGAATACACGGTGTACGCCAGCTACACCGACATCTTCAACCCGCAGGACGAACGCGACGCCGGCAAGAAATACCTGGAACCGGTGGTGGGCAGCAATTACGAAATAGGCCTTAAGGGCAGCCTGCTGAACGAGCGCTTGAACCTGGCCACCGCGTTTTTCCGGAGCACCCAGGATAACGTGGCGGAACTCGACAACACCGCCCCGCCGGATCCCAAAACCGGCGAGCAGTTCTATAAAACCGGCGGCAAGGGCAACAAGGTGCAGGGTTTTGAAATGGAGATATCCGGCGAGGTCATGCCGGACTGGAACCTCACGGCGGGTTACACCTATACCCATTCACTCAACGGCGAGAAGCAACGCAACAACACCAACTTGCCCCTGAATATGCTGAAGGCCTCGACCACCTATCGCCTGCCAGGTACATGGCGCGGGTTGACGGTGGGTGGCGGCGTGAATTGGCAGAGCGATTTCTTTGAATTTGCCCAACGCCCTACCGGTGGGCGAGACGCCGACGGCAATCTGAACACGCAATCGACAAAGATCACTCAACAGGCTTATACGGTGGTCAACCTGATGTCCCGCTACCAATTCGACGAGCATCTTTCCACTTCGCTGACTATTAATAATCTACTGGATAAAAAATATTACGAGCGTGTCGGTTTTTATAACGGCGTTTATTGGGGAGCACCGCGCACCCTCACGCTCGCGTTGGACTGGACACTGTAAACACGCTCGGCACCGCTAACAAAATAGTTAACGTCGGGTCATCCCGGGGTTAACTCCCACTTAATAAGATAGCCCCATAGTCGCGCCATGAATCTGATCACGACGTGACCGGGTACCTATCACTCTTAATGGGAACATTGCTATGAAACTGTCGACCTTGATGCTTGCCAGCCTGATCACCCTGACCTCCGCCGCAGCGTTTGCCGAGGGCGGCTCGGAGCGTTCCAAGGCGTTCTATAACGACTTCGCCTTCGTCCAGCAAGAACTTCATGGCACCGCCGAACAAATGGCATCCGCCGACGGCAAAACACTGAAGAGCGACACCGCTGATCAGGCACAACCGAAAAGTTAATTTAATACTTAGTTAATCCGCACTCCCCTTTGCCATTCCGCTCCTTTGGCATCGGTACCTCTGGGCGCCATTAAGTGGCGCCCTTTTTTTGCCGGTTATTTATAAAAGCGATTTATTCCAGAACAACATACGCCCGTACGCCGGATCAAATCTTGAATCATCAAAACCAAACTTTTTGTACGCAGACTGAGCCACAGCGTTACCTTCAAGTACTTCCAGAGTGATCTTGCAGCAGCCGCGCTGGCGAGCAATCTCTTCGACTTTCTGCAACATCTTCTGGCTCAAGCCCAGGCCACGAAACTCATCCATTACCGCCACATCGTGGATATTGACCAACGGCCGACAGGCGAACGTGGAAAACCCTTCGAAGCAATTCACCAGCCCCGCCGGCTCACCACCCACAAACGCCAGGACACTGAAGGCATGGGGGCGCTTGGCCAGTTCGCCGGGCAGTTGCGCCAATAAATCAGCGGGCAGGCTATGGCCACCGCCCATCGGGTCTTCAGCGTAGTTATTGAGCACGCGGCCAATCGCCTCGGCATGCACAGGGTTGGTGTAGCTGGCTTGCAGCACCAGGATATCTGGGGTTTCCATTGCCTTCCTCGATCACAACAAGGGAATCGTCTCCCTTTGGGGCCTCGATTGTAAGCGCGGAGTCGGCAGCGGATGAAGGAGATTAACTACAAATGTCGGCCCGAAAGCACGAAAGATACGCCGATAAAAACGCGCCGGCTGCACACGCCCGGTGTTTTTCGCACAGCACTCAGCCGAAACGCTGTAGCTGCATTTCCTGCAAGCGGCTCAGGGTGCGTCGGAAAGGAAACGCCAGGTAGCCCTCGGTATAGAGGCGCTCCAACGGTACCCGCGCTTCGATAAACAAGGGCACCTTGCGGTCGTAGCACTCATCCACCAGGGCAATGAACCGGCGCACACTGTCATCGTGCACCGACAATTGCGGCAATTCGCGGTCGCCCGCCGCTACACGCTGAACGCCATCTTCGGTACCACGGGCAATTCGGCCCGGGCGCTGTTGCGCACTCAGGTCGGGCACTTCACCCAGCAAAATCGCCTTGAAGCGATCACACAGCAGCATAAAGTCCATCGCCGCCAAGGGCTGCTCGCACAGGTCGGCATAGCGGCACCACAGCACGCTGTCACTGGCGTGCACGGCAGTGATGCAACGATGGCCGACGACCACCGGCCCGCTGCCGCCCCCCTGCCCTGCGGCCAATTGCTTGAATACGCCGGCCAGCGCGTCAGGCTGATTCACCCAATAGCGCTGCAGGCCGATGCCTGGATGCAACCGGTGGTCTTCAGCTCCATCCACCGCCACCACCTGCATGTGCCGCGTGATCGCCGCGATACCCGGCAAAAACCGCTCACGGTTGAAACCTCCGGCGTACAGCTGGTCCGGCGGCTGGTTGGACGTGCAGACCATCACCACGCCTTGCGCGAACATCTCCTGGAACAGGCGACCAAGGATGATCGCGTCGCCAATGTCATTGACGAACAATTCGTCAAAACACAGCACACGCACAGCCTGGCTCAGTTCACGCGCCAGGGCCTGCAACGGGTCGGGGGTGCCGGTCAGTTGGAACGAGCGCTGATGCACCCACGCCATGAAGTGGTGGAAGTGTTGACGACGCGCGGGTACCCGCAGGCTTTGGTAGAACTGGTCCATCAACCAGGTTTTGCCGCGCCCCACCGGCCCCCACAGGTAAACACCGGTGATCGGCGCATGACCTTGATGCAGGGCCTGATGACAGCTTTGCAGGGCGTCCACCGCCCGGCGCTGGGCAGCGTCGGCGACGAAGCCCTGTTGGGCGATGGCGTGTTGATAGGCGGCGAGGGGCGAGTCGAAAGTCATGCCCGCGATTATGACCTACAGCGAGATATCCAGCCGTGAAATCTTGCCCTGCTCGTTGAGACGGAAGGTGTAGCGCAGCTCCAAAGGGCTGCCGGGGAAATTGCCGGAGACCACGTTGCTGACCAACACCTTGCCGGTGCGATGCTGCACTTTGAGCACCTCCACCCGGGGCTGGTAGCGCCGCGCGGTGTCTTCCATCCAGCGCGCAATGGCCGCGGTTCCGACCTGGTGCTGGCCTTCATCGAACACATTGGCGTCGTCGGCAAAACACTGGGCGACGGCCGAGGTGTCATGGGTATTGGTCGCCACGAGATAGGCCGCGATGGCGGGGGCCAATTCGGGAAGGGACATGGCACAACTCCTTGTTGGTGATTTATAGCGCCATGCTATGCCAAGGGTGTGTCAGTTTTTGTCAGGAGTGAACGGCGCGGATTCGTTCTGCTCCATCAGCTTGCGCCAGGCTCGCAACCAGTCGCTACGCCGCCCCGGATAACGCTCGCCCTGAACCTGCGCACTCGCCACACGGTCGGTGCGAAAGGTGCGATAAGCGCCGCGCAACTCACACCACGCCACGATCACCCGCACTTCATTGAGAAAGCCCAGGGCCAGCGGCCAGATCAGTCGCTGGCTCTGGGTCTGGCTGGCGTCCGCATAATCGATATGCAGCTTGGCCTGAGTGCGAATGGCCTCGCGAAACACATTGAGCGGCACGCGGTTTTCCGGGTAACCAAACCCCGGCGGGCCGGGCAACAGCGTCGGGTTGCGCAAGGCCTCCTGGGCGGCGGGGTCAAGTACATCGGCAATCTTGGCCAACGCGTTGGCAGCCGCGCGACTGAGCACCTCGTCCCCACGTTGGTCCACATAACGCAAGCCCAGCACCACGGCTTCGGTTTCCTCGGCATTGAGCATCAGCGGCGGTAAAAACAGGCCATTGCGCAACACGTAACCCACGCCGGCCTCCCCGAAGATAGGCGCTCCCAGGGCGGTCAACTCGGCGATATCGCGGTACAGCGTACGTTCGGACACCTCCAACTGCGCCGCCAGCGCGGCGGCGGTGACAGGACGTTTCTTACCCCGCAGGGCCTGCAGCAAGGTCAGTAAGCGAGCGGTACGCGACACGTTGATCCCACCGAAAAAGCCAAAAGTGCCGCAGCTTAGCAGAGCGCCCTGACAGAAAGTGTCAGCAGCAAGGTAGGCCTTTCGGTTAAAGAACAAAACGGCCTGTCATGACCGTTTTTTCAATAGCTACGCTCATGCAAGCATGGTTATCTACGTATCTCAGGTGCCAGGTTGAGCCTGTGGCGAGGGCACTTGCTCCCGTGACGAGTTGACTGGCGCCCCGGTACTGACCTGATGCACCGCTCCCACATTTGAACCGCTTACTTGTCTTGCAACTTGATCGCCTGCCCGGCCGTCACGCGAGCAAGCGCCCTCACCACAAGTTCAAGTGCATTTACCCATGCTTACGCAAGGCTCTTGCTGACCACTTCGAACACATCACTCGACAGCTCGCCCGAAGCACGAATGCGCTCCAACTCGGCCTTCATCAGCGCCTGGCGCGCGCTGTCGTATTTGCGCCAGCGGGTCAGTGGCGCCAATTGGCGCGATGCGATCTGCGGGTTGAAGCCGTTCAGTTGGATAACCAGGTCGGCCAGGAAGCGATAGCCCGAACCATCGGCCGCATGGAAGTTGATCAGGTTCTGCCCGGCAAACGCGCCGATCAATGCGCGCACTTTGTTCGGGTTCTTGAGGGTGAACGCCGGGTGCTCCATCAACGCCTGCACCCGCGCCAAGCCGCCCGGCAGGGTGCTGGCGGCCTGCACGCTGAACCATTGGTCCATGACCAGCGGGTTGTCCTTGAAGTTCTCGGCGAATACCGCCAGTGCCTTGGCCTTTTCCGCTTCGAACGGCGAGTTCACCAACACCGCCAGCGCGGTCAGGCGTTCGGTCATGTTGTCGCTGGTGTCGAACTGGTCCAGGGTGGCCGCCAACACTTCAGGCTTGCCGCTGAGCATCAGGTACGACAGCGCGATGTTCTGCAACGCACGCCGGGCAAAGTGTTCGGCCGCTGCGACATAAGGCGTCTGCTTGGACAGTTCACGATTGGCTTGATAACGCAGCCACAGCGCTTCGAACAGGTGCTCTGCCAGTTGCTGGCGGGCAAACTCGCGGGCGGCGTGGATGGCGTCGACATCCGCCACTTCGCTGATTTCCGTCAGGTAGGCTTCGCCGGGCAACGACAGCATTTCCGCGACCATCGCCTGATCCAGGCGCTCATCGCTCAACACCGTGCGCAGCGCGTCGATCAAGCGTTGGTCAAGCTTCAGCGGCTGGCCGGCCTGATGCTGGCCAATCAACTCCTGCAACACCTGCACCGCCAGTTGCTGGCCGGCATCCCAGCGGTTGAAGCCATCGCTGTCGTGCTGCATCAGGAACATCAGTTGATCACGGCTGTACGCAAAGCTCAGTTTCACAGGTGCCGAGAAACCGCGCAGCAGCGAAGGCAGCGGCTGTTCAGCGATATCGACAAAGGTGAAGGTCTGCTCGGCTTCGGTCACCAAAAGCACCCGCGAGGTGCCAGCGGCGGCGGCTTCACCGGCCAGGCGCAAGGCAATGCCCGCGCCCTTCCCGTCCAGCAGGCCCAATTCCACCGGGATCACGAACGGCAGTTTTTCCACCTTGTCCGGGGTTGCCGGGCAGCTCTGGCGGAAGGTCAGGCTGTAGGTCTTGGCCACGGCGTCGTAGGACTCGCTCACCGCCAAGCGTGGGGTGCCGGCCTGGCTGTACCAGCGCTTGAACTGGCTCAGGTCAGCGCCGTTGGCATCTTCCATGGCCTTGATGAAATCGTCGCAGGTCACGGCCTGGCCGTCGTGGCGCTCGAAGTACAGGTCGCTGCCTTTACGGAAGCCTTCGGCACCGAGCAAGGTGTGGATCATGCCGACCACTTCCGAGCCCTTTTCGTACACGGTGAGGGTGTAGAAGTTGGAGATTTCGATAAAGCTGTCCGGGCGCACGGCGTGGGCCATGGGGCCGGCGTCTTCGGCGAACTGGTGGGTACGCAGGTACGCCACATCCTGGATGCGCTTGACCGTCGCTGAGTTCATATCGGCCGAGAAGCCCGAATCACGGAACACGGTAAAGCCTTCCTTGAGCGACAGCTGGAACCAGTCGCGGCAGGTCACGCGGTTGCCCGACCAGTTATGGAAGTATTCGTGGGCAACAATCGCCTCGACGCGCTGGTGCGCGGCATCGGTGGCGGTTTCGGCGCGGGCCAGCACGGCGCTGGAGTTGAAGATATTGAGGCCCTTGTTCTCCATGGCGCCCATGTTGAAGTCATTGACCGCGACGATCATGAAGATGTCGAGGTCGTACTCGCGGCCGTAGGTTTCTTCGTCCCAGCGCATGGATTTTTTCAGGCTGGTCATGGCGTGCTGGCACTTGTCGATGTTTTCCGGCTCGACGTAGATGCGCAGCGCCACCTCACGATTGGTCATGGTGGTGAAGCTGTCTTCGACGCACCACAGGTCACCGGCGACCAGCGCGAACAGGTAGGCCGGCTTCTTGAACGGGTCTTCCCAGGTCGCCCAGTGGCGGCCGTCTTCGCCGGGGCCGCTGGCGATCGGGTTGCCGTTGGACAGCAGCACCGGATAGCGGTGCTGTTCGGCGATCACCGTGGTGGTGAAGGTGCTCATCACGTCCGGGCGGTCGAGGTAATAGGTGATCTTGCGAAAGCCTTCGCCCTCGCACTGGGTGCAGAACATGCTGCCGGACTTGTACAGGCCTTCCAGTGCGGTGTTGCTTTCCGGGTGGATCTTGACCGTGGTGTCGAGGGTAAACGTGGCGCTTTTTGGGTGCACGGTCAGGTGGCTGTCGGTCAACTGATAGTCAGCGTCGGTCAATTCCAGATCGGCCAAATTGACGCTCAACAGCTCCAGTTGCTGACCGTCCAGCACCAGCGGCGGCAAACCGGCGCCGCGCTCGGGGTTACGGCGCATCACCAACTGCGCGTGGACCAGGCTGTGGTCCTCGAACAACTCGAAGGTCAGGTGCGTCTCGTCGATCAGGTAGTCCGGCGCCTGATAGTCCTTCAGGTAAATCATCTTCGGTTGTTCGGTGCGCATGGGTGGCATCCTTCTACTGATGCACGGCGAGCTGGTAGGCCGTGTACTTACGAATATTGATAACGCCGGTGTCGAAGATCAGGTATTGGCCCTTGATCCCCAGCAGCGTGCCTTCGGCTATCGGGTTTTTGTCCAGGTTGAAGCTGACGATCTTGGTCGGATACTGCTCGACCGGATAACGGATTTCGATCGGTTCAATGTCGGCAATCGTTTGGATGGCCTGCAAGCCAAAGCGTTCCTGCAGACTCACCAGGCCTTCGGCGCAGGAGGCGAACAGATCGTCACGCACCTGCTTGAGGTCGACCGATTGCGCATCGCCCTTGAGCAGCGCACGCCAGTTGGTCTTGTCGGCCACCTGGCTGCGGAACAGGTCCTCGACGAAGCCCGATTGCTGGCGGGTGGCCACGCGCATGATCGGCAACGCCTGGCTCGCCCCCTGGTCCAGCCAGCGCGTCGGCAACTGAGTGGCGCGGGTAATGCCGACCTTGATCCCCGACGAATTCGCCAGGTACACCACATGGTCGGTCATGCAGAATTTTTCGCCCCAGCCTGGATCGCGGCAGGTGCCGGCGTCGTAATGGCAACGCTCGGGGCTCATGATGCACAGGTCACACTGGGCCAGCTTGGTCATGCACGGGTAGCAATAGCCCTGGCTGAAGCTGGTCTTGGTCTTGCGGCCGCAATGGCTGCAATGAATGGCGCCGAGGTATTCCAGGCGCACGTGAGTGCCGATCAACGGGTTGACCGGCACCTCCGTATCGCCGAGGCGAAACGCGTATTGAACGGTCGGCTCACCGAGTTGCACCGACATCTTGCTGACTGCACCGCGACCAATTTCAATCAATGGATCGCATCCGACTTGAACAGGATGTTCGGCACGGTGGTCGATTTCGACTGGCATTCCTGCGGCCCCATGTAACCGGTGCGCTGCTCTTCCGGCAGGTTCTGGAGTTCCCAGGCGATCATCGCCTGCAACGACAGCTCGCGCTGCTCGGCGGTGAGCTTGCGGCCATCGGACCACTTGCCGATTTCCACGGCGAGCTTGAGGCTCTCGTAGATGTCCGGGGTGATGTTTTCGATCATTTCAGCAAAAGATGACATGTGAACAGCCTCTGAGGTTCAGCGAGTACAGGGTTGACGGGCCCGGCCCGTCAGAATTCCTTGGAGAGCTTGACCTGTACAAGCTCTTTGTCCAGCAAGCGCCGGAAGATCTGCGGCGCCGCGAAGGTGTAGGCGGCAAACGCCAGCCACAGCCAGTTGACCATCTCCGCCACTTGCGGATAGCCCTGGTCCGTCAGCGTAATCACTACAACACGGTAGACCACGAACATGCACAGCAGCAGGATGATGGCGCGGGTGGCGCTGCGCTCGTTCATCCAGCTATTGAAACGCCACCAGGTGCCGAGGAACACATTGCTGCGTGCCTTGACTGCCGTGAGCAGGTGCAGCGCGGCGACGTTGGTAGCGTTCTCCTGCAAAGCCCAGATCGCGTGGTCGCGGGCGCCATTGATATCCCCTTCACGCAACAACAGGTGACCGAGCACCACCACCGCTGCCGCATTCGCCGGGTCAGCCTGCAAGGCCTGGCGGGCGAATTGATACGCCTGGTCCCATTGGCTGCTGGCACGGTGGAACTGCGCCAGGGCCACCAGGTTAGCGGGGTCGTCGGGGCCCAGTTGCAAGGCTTTTTCCAGCGGCTCGCGGCTCTGCGCCAGGCGTCCGGTAAGCTGGTACAACTCGGCCTGGCAACGGTAATACGCCGGGTTCAGCGGCTCCATGTCCAGCAGTTGGCTCACGTGTTCCTGGGCCAGCTTGAACTTGCGCAAGGCAATCGCTACTTGCGCGGCGGCATAGTGGGACAGCGGCAGTTGCGCGTCGGCGGCCAGGGCCAGTTGCACTTCGCGCTTGGCAGCATGCACGCGGCGCATGTTCATCAAGCAGATCGCCAGCAAGGCATGCGCCTCAGCGGAATGCGGATCGCTGGCCAGCAGTTGGCGCAGTGCGTCGATGGCGCCGTCATTGTGGTCAGCCTGCAGGCGCTGGTAGGCCAGTTGCAGCAGATAGTCGGTATTCATCAGCTCACCACCAGGTACCACAGGGTGTACGGCAGCCATTTGACGACCATGCCTTTGAGCACGAAGCCACCAATCAACGCCAAGGGAAAACCAAAGCGGCTCAGCTCGCCGCCGTAGTACTGGTAAATCTCGATGGTCGCGTTTTGCTGCATATACAGCAGGTAACCCAGGGTGAGTTTCCACACCACCAGCACCAGCAAGGCGTATTGGATTTGCGCCTGGGTTTGCAGATAACCGGCGCCCACCAGTTGCAGCAATACAAAACCGATCACGAGGCTGCCCAGCAGTGCCACGCCGGCCAGCACCCATTCGCGCACCCGCGTCGGGCTGCCGACGGCGATGGAGTTGAACACAAACCACGGCAAGCCCAGCCAGGCACCGCCCAGCATCAGGCCCAGCAGCGGCCAGAACGGCGAGACCGCCCACTTGGCCAAGGCGCCGGGGCGCGGTTCATCTTCGATGCGATACCCACCGTACTGCGCCATCAGCGACCCTTCCCGTGTTTGTCGAGGAAGGCCAGCACTTCGTCGTACTGGTTGCCTTCATTGGCATACCGCGCGTAGTTACGCGCCGTGGTCAGCCATTCCAGGGTGGTGGCGCGCACTTCTTTCAAGGCGTGCTTGAAATGCCGGTCACAGATCGACTGTTCGGCGCCACTCTCGATGGACGCTTCAATGGCCTCGTCGGCGGCGGTTTCCACCAGCTCGCTGAGGTCGGCGCCGGAGAAGCCCGAGGTGTTCTTGGCCAGGAAGGCAAAGTCGATGTCGTCGGCCATGGGGCGGCCTTTCATCATCGCCTTGAGCATCGCCTCCCGCGCCGGGCGATCCGGTGGCGGCACAAACAGTACGCGGTCAAACCGGCCGGGGCGGCGGAATGCCGAGTCGACCGACCACGGCACGTTGGTCGCGGCAAGGATCAGTACGCCGTGGTTGTCATTGGTAAAACCGTCCATCTCGGAGAGGAACTGGCTCACCAGCTTGGACGAGGTCGACTCGCGGGTATTGGCGCGTTTGCCACCGAGCGCTTCAACCTCGTCGAAAAACATCACCGCCGGTGCCTGGGCCCGCGCCTGCTCGAACAGCGCGTGCAACTTGCGTTCGGACTCGCCGATGTACATATCCAGCACATCGGAAATCGCCACGTTGAAAAACGTCGCCTTGCATTCCCCCGCCGTCGCGCGGGCCAGCATGGTCTTGCCGCAGCCCGGCGGGCCGTACAGCAGCACCCCGCCGCCGACTTTCTTGCGAAAGCGCTGGAACAGGCCCGGTTTCTGGTACGGCAGGATGATCTTTTTATGGATGGTCTTTTTCAGCTCATCCAGACCGCCGATATCATCGAAGGTCAGGGTTTCGTTTTCCGGCACCAGCAGGCGCACGACTTCGCTCTGGTCGGTGTCGTCATTGGAGATCACGCGCAGCCGCGGGCGGCCCTCGGCGCCTGGGAAGTCCACCACCGACACATTCAGGCGGCGCCACAACGCCATGTCTTCCAGGGCCGGGTTGGCGTCCACCGCTGCGCGGTATTCCACCTGGGCTTCCTTGAGGCGCTCCAGTGCCGCCAAGGCACGGGCCTTGAGCAGGCGCGCAGCGGGGTCTGCACCTTCGATCAAGGGCAACGCCTTCTGCGCTTGCCCATCGGCCAGCAACAGTTGCGCCGCCGCCAGCTTCAAGGCTGCGGCCTCTGGCCATTGCTCAAGGTCGGCCGGCAACAGCTTCAACCCGCGCGCGTGTTCGCCACGCTCAAGGCTGGCGCCCAGCAACAGGGTCAGCAGTGCGACGTTGCCGGGGGCAGCGGACAGCGCGGCCTCCAGCTGGTCGAACGTCGAATCATCCATGGAGGTTCCTCAAAAGTGCAGTTGCGGTGCGCAGGGGGCTCATGTGAGCACCTCCGGCCGCTCGACATCGACCCACACGAACTTGCGCGGGTCGAGACGGGTTTCTTGGTCCAGGCGGTACGCCACCAGCTTGCCGTACAGCACCGCGCTGTAGTCCAGGCAGGCCAGGTTGTCGCGGATCGGCGCCGGCTTGCCGCTGCGCCAGTAATGCCCGACGAACAGCAAGGGCTCGTCGACGCCATAGCGCAGCAGGGAATTCTTTTCGGTGGACGACAACGGCGTACGCGCCACTGGCTCCGGCAAGGCGTCGGGCTGGAACACGATGTCGCCATAGGTTTTCGGGTCGTCTTCCCAGAACTTGGTGCGGAAGAACGAACGCGTCAGGCCGTCGCCACCGGTCAGCGTGAGGCCATCCGGCAGGCGCATATCAGTGCCGCGCAGCAGGCGGTCGAAGGCGTTGCAGGCAAAACTGCCCGGCACGGCGGCAGCCTGCAGGAAGTGCTGGTCGATGCAGCCGTCGGGGAAGGTCGCGCGCAGCGGCTGGATAAAGCCCTCGTCCCAGCACGCATGCACCACGCGGAAACGCCCGGCGTCGACAAACAGCGGCATGTCATAGAACCAGCCGAGGAAGTCGCGCCAATCGTCCGGGTGGTGTTCGAACTGGGTCAGGGTTTCCTGGATCAACCGCGCATGCCGTGGGCTGTGCTCGCGCACAAACTGCTTGCCACTGCCTGGCGGCGCCGGTGTGCTCCAACCCAAGGCGTTGAATTCGTGGTTGCCCATGATGCACAGCGCCTGGCCGGCCTCAGCCATGTCGTGGACGATATGCAGCGCCTCGCGGATGCGTGGGCCACGGTCGATGATATCGCCGAGGAACACCGCCATGCGCGACGGATGGCGCCAGGTGCCGCCCTGCTTGTGGTAGCCCAGCCGGTCGAGCAAATGCTCAAGGGTATGGGCGCAACCGTGCACGTCACCAATCAGGTCGTAGCTACGCGCGGGATCGAGCATCAGTCGCCTCCACCCCCCAAGCGGCTGCCCCAGCCCAGCTTGGTGCGGCACACTTCGTAATAGTTGTGGTCCAGCGGATGGATCAACCGCAACTTCTGTGCCTTCTTGCTCACGGTGATGGTGTCACCGGGGGCGCAGGTAAAATGGTTCTGCCCGTCGCAGGAGACTTGCGGGTAGATCTGCATGTCTTTGGACACCACGATTTTCAGCTCACTGTTCCCGTCGACCACAATCGGCCGGCTCGACAACATATGGGGATACATCGGCACGATCACAATGGCATCCAGCTTGGGATGCATGATCGGGCCACCCGCCGAGAGCGCGTAGGCCGTAGAGCCGGTGGGCGTGGCGACGATCAGGCCGTCGGCCTTCTGGCTGCACACGAACTGCCCGTCGATGTACAGCTCGAACTCGATCATCCGCGTCGATTTGCCGGGGTGCAACACCACGTCATTCAAGGCGTCGCCCTGGCCGATGGCCTCGCCGTGACGGCGCACTTCAGCTTGCAGCAGGAAGCGGTTCTCCACCAGGTAATGGCCGTCGAGCACCTTGGCCACTTCGACCTCCAGCTCATCCGGGCGGATGTCGGTGAGGAACCCCAGGCTGCCCCGGTTGATCCCCAGCACCGGCACATTGTGCCGCGCCAGCGCGCGAGCGGCGCCCAACAGGCTGCCGTCGCCGCCGACCACGATGACCATGTCGCAGACTTCACCGAGCATCTTGCGCGACGAGGTCTGCAAGCCGTGGCCCGGCAGGATTTCAGCGATGGTGTCTTCAAGGATCACATGCAGGTGGCGTTCCAGCAGGAATTTTTTCAGCCGGCGGACGGTGTCCAGCACCTGGGTACTGCCCAGGCGACCGATAATGCCGATATTGCGAAATTGCTCCATGGGGCTCCTGCGGGATGTGGGGTGTGGCAAAAAAGAAACGATTATGGGCGAAAGGCCGCTTGAGGCAAAATCCTTTGTCGCCGTGAAGCCTTGATGACAATGGTTCTCAGGGGTCCTGCGGCCTCCGCTCCCGGCTTGAAAGGCTATGCTCGGACCATGACTCTATTCCCCGATCTGCACACCTTGCCCCGCCAATTGCGCCACCCCGAAGTGCGCGACCTTGCGTGGGTGATGCTCGCCCCGCCGATGCTCGCGCACACGCCCTGGCCGCAGCGCCACCCGCTGGCCGGCAGCGACTGGGTGCAGGCGCCCGACCGGCTCGAGCACTGGCTGCGACAATTGGACCAGGACAGCCGCGCCTTGCAGCAGTGGCTGAGCCTGTCACGCACGCGCCGCCTGGGCCTGTATTACGAGCGTTTGTGGCAGTTCGCGGTGCAGCATGCGCCGGGTGTGGAGTTGCTGGCCGCCAACCTGCCGATCCGCCGCGCCGGGCACACCCTGGGCGAGTTGGACATGCTGCTGCGGGACCGTGATGGCGTGCACCACCTGGAACTGGCGATCAAACTCTACCTCGGGCCGCAGAACGGCGACGGCCTGGACACCGCCCAGTGGCTGGGCCCCGGCTGCCATGACCGGCTCGACCGTAAACTGGCGCACCTGGCGCAGCACCAACTGCCGATTTCGGCCCGCCCGGAGAGCCGCGAAGTGCTGGCGGCGCTGGATATCCAGCAGTTCGATGCGCACTTGTGGCTGGGCGGGTATTTGCTCTACCCCTGGCCGGGCCTTGCCACCTCGCCTCACGGCGCCCACCCGCAGCATTTGCGCGGGCGCT
>Ga0207650_10001350_pt1 | contig 17725 bp, 16 predicted proteins | sample KBSS63metaG_FD_184325 | JGI IMG/M metagenome (GOLD analysis project Ga0207650, IMG submission 184325) | Switchgrass rhizosphere microbial communities from Kellogg Biological Station, Michigan, USA - KBS S6-3 metaG (SPAdes) (version 2) | ecosystem: Host-associated > Plants > Roots > Rhizosphere...
AGCAAATCGACGTTCGTGCCATCGACGGCGGAAGCGGGGACGATCTCCACGAACGGATGCGCCTGGCGATAGTGATCAATCAGCGGGAGCAGCTTGTTCTTGGCGACGAGGTCCACCTTGTTCAACACGAGAATGGCCGGCTGTGTCGTTCCTTTGACAAGTTCCAGCAGATACCGATCGCCAGTGCCCGGCTTTACCGCCACGTCGACGATCAACGCCAACACGTCGACCTCGCGCATCGATTCGAGTGCGATGTCCACCATCCGCACGTTAAGCCGGTGCGTCGGTTTATGAACGCCAGGTGTGTCGACGAACACCGCCTGCCCGTTGGGATAGTTCTTCACTCCCACCACGCGCGTGCGCGTCGTCTGCGGCTTATCGGACACGATGGCGAGCTTCTGACCGACGATGCGGTTCAGCAGCGTGGACTTGCCGGCGTTGGGACGGCCGAGAAGGGCAACGAAGCCTGATTTCATCAGTTCTACCGACTACCCGCCTTCGCCAAAGCGCGGCCTCTACCCTTCGGCCATGCCATCGGACCGCCTCCGGACCCGGACCTTGCTGATGCGACGGCGCTCGACCTCCTGCACCTCGAACTTGAGCTGATCGATCTCGACAATCTCGCCGACGTACGGCATCCGCCCGAGGTGAGATAGCAGGAAGCCACCCACGGTCTCGAACCCTTCACGTTCGATCTCGACGCCCAGGCGCTCCCGTACCTCGTCCACGCTTACCTTCCCGCTGAAGACGAACGTCCCGCCGCCTTCGTCGATGACCGTTTCACTCTCGACGTCGTACTCATCGCGGATCTCGCCGACGATTTCCTCGAGCAGGTCCTCGACGGTGACAAGCCCGGCTGTGCCGCCGTACTCGTCCACCACGATCGCCATCTGCAACTGGCGGCGCTGCATCTCCTTGAGCAGCTCAGATACTCGCTTGCTCTCGGGCACGAAATGCGCCGAGCGCATCAAGGTTGTCAGCGGCGGCGCGGCTTCCGGCGGAAGCGCGACCAGGTCCTTCACGTAGACGATGCCAAGGATGTTGTCGAGACTGTCTCGAAAGACTGGCATGCGGGAGTACTGCTCCTCGCGAAACAGCGCGCGGAGATCAGCAAGCGACGTATCAACCTGAACGGCGACAATGTCTGGACGCGGCGTCATTACTTCACGCGCAACGGTCTCCGTAAAGTCGACGATCGACTGCAGCAACTCCCGCCCTTCCTGCTCCGAGATCGCATCGTCGGCTGCGGACTCCGTCTCGGCAGCCGGCGTCTCGGCCTCCGATTCACCGTTGCTCCCGCCATTGCCCTCGCGCTCGCGGTGAGGACCGAACACGCGAACCATGGTGAACGTCACCGGCTGCAGCAGGCGCGCAATGGCGTGGAAGACGGGCAACAACAGGTCGAGCGCTTGCTCAGGGTCGCGTCGCACGATCAGCATCGGCAGCAGATGCTCACAGACCACAACGAACGCGATCAGCGACACGACGAAGACGGCGACGGACGTCGCGTTATGAATATCGCTGACCCTGGCGATGAGTACGCCGGCCGCAACAATGCAGATCCCCAGGAGCAGCCGTAGCGGGACGAAGAGCTGCAGCGGGTCGTCCAGATAGTGCGCGAGGCGGTCACTCTTACCGCCGCGCTCGGCCATCAGCCGCAGCGACAGGCGCATCAGGGCGCTGAAGGCCGCCTGCACCGCGCCCAAGAAAACAGTGGCGCATCCGAGGAGGAAGATGGCGAGCGGCGTCATCGAGGCGAGTAGGACCGCGGCCTCTCCCGTTCGATGAGACCCACTCGAAGGCCGCCCGCGCGAAGCAGGCGCTGCTCGAGCCGTCTCATCTGGCCGTCATCCCGCTCGTGATCATAGCCAAGAAGGTGTAACAGACCGTGCAGGGCAAGCACCCGAAATTCGGTAGTCAGGCTATGGCCCTCGCCGGCGGCCTGTCGCCTCGCAACTCCAAGCGCGATCACCACATCGCCAAGTTCGCCGGGTTCCTCGGCCGGAAACGACAGAACATCGGTTGCCGCATTCTTGTTCCGGTAGCGCCGATTGAGGTCGCGGACCCGTGCATCCGCCACGACGGCAATGCTCAGGCTGCCTCGCGCACGGCCAGGCGCCACCGACTTCAGCCACTGCGCCAGTCCTGGCGCACGAACGCCTGCCGGGACGACCACATCGACGGTCAAACTGCGGCGGAGCTTCTTACGAGGCTTGGTCTTTGGCGCGCGGCGTCGAGTAGGCGTCATAGGCCTTGACGATCTGCTGCACCAGCTTGTGCCGGACGACGTCCTTGTCGTCAAAGTAGATGATGCCGATGCCGTCGATCTCGTGAACGATCTTCAGCGCTTCAACGAGACCGGATAGTTTCGGATTCGGCAGGTCGATCTGCGTGATGTCGCCTGTGACGACGGCCTTCGAACCGAACCCCAACCGCGTCAGGAACATCTTCATCTGCTCGGACGTGGTGTTCTGGGCCTCGTCGAGGATGACGAAAGCGTCGTTCAGCGTGCGCCCGCGCATGAAAGCGAGCGGCGCCACTTCGATCGTGCCCCGCTCGACGAGCCGCGCCGCTTTGTCGGTATCCAGCATGTCGTAAAGCGCGTCGTACAGCGGCCGCAGGTAAGGATTGACCTTCTCCTGAAGGTCGCCCGGCAGGAACCCGAGCTTCTCCCCCGCCTCGACGGCCGGCCGCGCCAGGATGATCCGGCTCACCTTCTTTGCCATCAAGTAGCTCACGGCCTGTGCCATGGCGAGATAGGTCTTGCCGGTACCCGCCGGTCCGACCCCCAGGACGATGTCGTTCTGCTCGATGAGGTCGAGGTACTTCTTCTGATTCGGGCTCTTCGGATTGACGCGTCGCCGGGTGCCCGGTGCCTGCTTCGCGCCGTCCGGACCCACCTTCGAGAAATAGTCGCGGAGGTCAACGTGGGGGTCGTCGACCACGAGTTCGGCCGCCGTCTTGACATCTGCGCTCGTCAGCTCGTAGCCCGAGTCGCGCAGTTGGGCCAGCTGGTCGAACAGGCGCTCGACCCGCTGCTCCGCGCTTCGAGTGCCCTCCACGATGAGCTCGTCGCCGTGCGTGCGGATCTCGACGTCCATCAGCGACTCGATGTGCTTCAGGTTTGCGTCGTGCGGGCCGTAGAGCGTCTCGATGCCCTCTTGTGAAACGGCGATCTTCTTCATGTGCGCGTGAGCTGGATGTGAAGTTCTCGAAGCTGACGCTGATCCACGGACGAGGGAGCGTCAGACATCAAGTCAACGGCCGCGGCTGTCTTCGGGAACGCGATGACTTCGCGGATCGACGATTCGGCGGAAAGGATGGCCATAATCCGATCGAGGCCGAGGGCGATGCCGCCGTGCGGCGGCGTCCCGTACTCGAGCGCCTCAAGGAAGAAGCCAAAGCGCGTTCGTGCGTCCTCGTCGCTGATGTTGAGCAGCGAGAAAATGCGCCGCTGCAGGGTCGAGTCGTGGATACGAATGCTGCCACCGCCAATCTCGCTGCCGTTCAGCACCAGGTCATATGCCTTAGCCCGAACCGTGCCAGGTTCCGACTCGAGCCGTTCGAGATCGTCCTCGTGGGGCGACGTGAACGGATGATGAACGTAGCTGAAGCGCTTCTCTTCAGCATCCCATTCAACCAGAGGAAAATCGACAACCCAGGTAAACGCGTACTCGTCGGGGCGCAGCAACCCGTCCTTCTTTGCCAGGTTCAAACGCAGCTGTCCTAACAGCTTCGACGTCGCATCCGGTTCACCGGCAGCCACGAGTAACAGTTCGCCATTCGCCACACTCGTCAGATCCAGCATCTGGCGGACGGCATCCTCGCCCATCGCCTTCATGATCGAGCTTGTAATCGACCCGTCATCCAACCGGCGCGCCCAGATCAGACCGGTGGCGCCCAGCGCCTTGGCCTGATCGACGATGCCATCGACCTCGCTCCGCGAGTACGCGCCCGCGTTTTTGACCACGAAACCGCGAACCGTGCCGCCGTTGGCCACAATCTCGCGGAAGACCCTGAAGCTCGACTCACGAAAGAACTCGCGAATGTCCTGTATGGGCATACCGCAGCGCAAATCGGGCTTGTCGGATCCGTACTTCGCGATCGCCTCCGCGTACGGCATCCGCGGAAAGGGAGTGGTGATCTCGCGACCGATCACCTCAAAGATTTGCTTCATGACCGGTTCGATAACGCCAAAAATCGTCTCCGGCCGCGCGAACGACATCTCAACATCGACCTGCGTGAACTCCGGCTGCCGATCCGCTCGCAAATCCTCGTCGCGGAAGCATTTGCAGATCTGTACATACCGGTCCATTCCGGCAACCATCAGGATCTGCTTGAACAGCTGCGGCGATTGAGGCAGGGCAAAAAACTCGCCAGGGTGCACACGGCTCGGTACCAGGTAATCGCGTGCACCTTCGGGAGTGGACTTTGTCAGAATCGGCGTTTCAATTTCAAGAAACCCCTGCTCGTCGAAAAAGCGGCGAATGACCGAATTCACCCGGTGGCGCAGGATGATGTTCGATTGCAGGCGCGGGCGTCGCAGATCCAGGTAGCGGTACTTCAAGCGCACGTCTTCAGACACGGGCGTTTCGTCGGCGATTGAGAACGGCGGTGTCTTTGCTTCGTTGAGGATCGTCAGGCGACGGACGACGACTTCCACCTCACCCGTGGCGAGCTTGGAGTTGACCGTGTCGGCCGAACGGCGCCGCACGCGACCGCTGACGCCGATCACAAACTCGGATCGCAACCGCTTCGCCTTGGCCATCAACGCCTCTTCGTCTTTGTCGAAGACGACTTGCGTCACGCCGGCACGATCCCTGACGTCGATGAAGAGGAGGCCGCCAAGATCGCGGACCCGATGCACCCATCCCAGCAGCACGACGTCGGCGCCGACGTCGTCCGGGCGGAGTGCGCCGCAAGTATGTGTCCGTGTCAGATCTCCCAGTTGTTCAGCCACGTTCCTTCAATTCCTTCAGAATCGCCGCGCCAGCACTGCCCTGCTCATAAACGTTCTGTGTCTTCGCCGCGAGGTGTTTGACCGTCAGGGTGCCGTTGGCGATTTCGTCGCTTCCGAGGATGGCGACGAACGGGATGCCCCGTGAATCAGCGTACTTGATCTGCTTGCCGATCTTGTCGGCGTCGGGATAGACGAGGACACGCAGCCCGGATCCGCGCAGAGCGCCCGCAACCCTCATGGCATGAGGCATATCCCCGGTGTCGAACACCGCGATCATCACGTCGGCGGGAGTCGTCGCCAACGTCGGCGGGAACATGCCACGCTCCCCCATCACGACCAGGATCCGCTCGAGACCCAGCGAGAAGCCGCAGGCCGGGATGCTCTGGTCCAGGAACATGCCGACCAGGTTGTCGTATCGGCCGCCGCCACCGAGACTTCCGGCGAGGTCCGGGACATTGATCTCCATGATCGCGCCGGTGTAGTACGAGAGGCCGCGGGCGAGACTCAGATCTAACTGAAGCCTACTGGCGGACTTAGAACCGGCGCTCAAGCTCTGAATCGCGCGCAGATTTCGAAATGCCTCTCTCCCGCTTTCATCCAACAACGGCAACTGACGTTCCAGCCATTCCCACCAGTCAGTCGGAAATCCCGCGCCGATCCAATCCTGGATGCGATTACGCGCGCTCTCATCCACACCGCGCGCCTCCAATTCGGCGAGAACGCCCGTGATTTCAACCTTGTCCAATTTGTCGATGGCCTGCAGAGCGGTTCCATGCTGGTCGGGCCGCAGACCGACGTGGGTCAGCCATGCCGCAAGCAGTTGCCGATGATTCAGACGAATCTTGAAATCGGTGAAGCCGAGTTCCAACAGCACGTCGGACACGGCGTCGCACAATTCGGCCTCGACAACCGGTGACGCTGACCCAATCGAGTCAACGTCGCACTGGTAGAACTCGCGGAATCGGCCGCGGGCCGGACGATCCGCCCGCCAGACTGGCTGAATCTGGTAGCGCTTGAACAGCCTGGGCAGCTTGCTCTGGTGATGGGCGATGACCCGAGCGAGTGGCACGGTCAGGTCATAGCGGAGCGCAAGATCAGCCTTGCCGCTTGCTTCGTGCTCCCCACGCATCAGGATCTTGAAAATGAGCTGGTTGCCCTCATCGCCGTACTTCCCCATGAGGGTCTCGATGTTTTCGACGGCAGGCGTTTCGAGCGGCTCGTAGCCGTAACGCTCGTAGACCTTCTTGATGATGCCGATCACGTACTCGCGCCGGCGCACGTCTTCCGGGAGGAAGTCGCGCATGCCGCGCGCGGGTTCAGTGCGTGTCATCTAGAGTCGAGGCAGCGTCAAACCTTGCTGCTTCTGATACTTGCCCGCCTTGTCGGCGTACGACACCTCGCACTCCTCATCGCTCTCGAAAAAGAGCACCTGCGAGATCCCTTCGTTGGCATAGACCTTGGCGGGTAGAGGCGTGGTGTTCGAGATCTCGAGCGTCACGAACCCTTCCCACTCCGGCTCGAACGGCGTCACGTTGACGATGAGTCCGCAGCGGGCGTAGGTCGACTTGCCGACGCACACCGTGAGCACGTTGCGCGGAATCCGGAAATATTCGACGGTCTTGGCGAGCGCGAACGAATTGGGCGGGATGATGCAGACGTCGGCTTTGACGTCAACAAATGAGCGGCTGTCGAAGTTCTTGGGATCGACGACGGTGCTGTTGATGTTCGTAAAGACCTTGAACTCGTCGGCCACGCGAATGTCGTAGCCGTATGACGACAGCCCGTACGAGACGACACCCTCTCTCACCTGGCGGTCCTCGAACGGCTCGATCATGCCGTGCTCGAGGGCCATCTTCCTGATCCAGCGGTCTGCCTTAATCGAGGGCATATCGTCAGCGCTTTCCGAAAAACATCATCACCAGGGTGAGGAGCAGGCTCACGAGAATCGACGACGCCAGGGGAAAGTAGAAGCTGAAGTTGCCCCGGCGGATCGCAAAGTCGCCCGGGAGCTTTCCCAGCGGAAAACCGAGCGTCATCAGCAGACCCGCGCCAGCGATGACCAGACCCGCGAGGATCAGGAATCGCCCCATCACTCCCCTAGATCAGTTCCATTCCGCGGAAAAAATACCCGAGCTCGAACGCCGCGGTCTCTGCGGCGTCGGAGCCATGCGTCGCGTTGCGCCCAATCGACTCGCCGAAGTCGCGGCGCAACGTTCCCGGCGCCGCTTTCGCCGGATCGGTCGGTCCCATCGTGTCGCGCCACTTCCGGATGGCGTCCGGCGCTTCAAGCGCCAGGAGCACACACGGCCCCGACGACATGAAATCGGTCAGCTCACCGAAAAACGGGCGCTCACGATGGACGGCGTAAAAGCCTTCAGCTTCTTTCTTGCTCAGGTGCTGCAGCCGCATCGCCCGAACGGTGAAGCCGGCTTCATGAATACGCGCGAGGACCTGCCCCGCCAGCCCGCGTTCAACCGCGTCCGGTTTGATGATCGCGAACGTTCGCTCCGTGTTCATCGTCCCAACGCCTCTCGCATCTTCGCTCCCATGTCCGCAGGGCTCTTCACAACGTGGACGCCAGCCGCCATCAGCGCCTGCATCTTCTCCGCGGCGGTCCCCTGCCCGCCGGCGATAATCGCGCCCGCGTGCCCCATCCTTCGACCGGGCGGCGCGGTCTGCCCGGCGATGAACCCGACCACAGGCTTGTTGAACGTCCGCTTGATGAACGCGGCCGCCTCCTGCTCGGCTGTGCCGCCGATCTCGCCAATCATGATCACGGCCTCGGTATCGGGGTCGGCCGAAAACAAGGTCAACGCGTCGATGAAGCTCGTACCAATAAGCGGATCGCCCCCGATTCCGATGCAGGTCGTCTGTCCCATCCCCTGCTTCGACAACTGGTGAATCGCCTCGTAGGTGAGCGTGCCGCTCTTCGAGACGATTCCGATCCGCCCCTCGCGGCAGATGTGTCCAGGGATGATGCCCGCCTTCGCCTGACCCGCGGTGATGACCCCGGGGCAGTTTGGCCCGATGAGTCTGGTCCGCCGGCCGTTCATGAATGTCATCACCTTGAGCATGTCCAATGTCGGGATGCCTTCCGTGATGCAGACCGCGAGCGGAATCTCCGCGTCGGCGGCCTCCATGATGGCGTCGGCGGCGAACGGCGGCGGAACGAAGATCACCGTCGCGTTCGCGCCTGTCTCACGAACAGCATCATGCACGCTGTTGAAGACCGGCCATCCTTCGTGCCTGGTGCCGCCCTTTCCAGGGGTGACGCCGCCAACCACCTTGGTGCCATAAGCCGCGGCAGCCTTCGCATGGAAGGTGCCTTCGCGCCCGGTAAGTCCCTGCACGATGAGCCGCGTGTTTCGGTCTAAGAGGACTGCCACGATTACCGCCGCGCGAGAGCGACAACCTTCTCTGCCGCTTCGCCCATTGAGTCTGCCGTCGTGAAGTTCAACTTGCTGTCGCGGAGGATCTGTTTACCTTCCTCCACGTTCGTCCCCTCCATGCGAATCACGATCGGCACAGGTACGCCGAGCTCCGTGACCGCAGCGACGACGCCCTGTGCCAACACGTCGCAGCGCAGGATTCCGCCGAAGATGTTGATCAACACGGCTTTGACGTTCTTGTCCGCCATCAGAATCCGGAAGGCGTTCTTGATCTGCTCCGCGTTGGCCCCGCCCCCGACGTCCAGGAAGTTCGCTGGCTCACCCCCGGCGAGCTTGATGATGTCCATCGTCGCCATCGCCAGGCCGGCACCGTTCACCATGCAACCGATGTTGCCGTCCAGCCGGATGTAGTTCAGCGAGAACGTCGAGGCCTCGACTTCGAGCGGATCCTCTTCGGTGACGTCCCGCAGGTCTTTCAACTCGGGGTGGCGGTACAGCGCGTTGTCGTCAAAGCTGACCTTCGCGTCCAGCGCCAGAAGCTCGCCGCCCTTCGTCAGGATCAGCGGGTTGATTTCAATCATCGACGCATCGGTTTCAACGAACGCCTTGTAGACGGCCTCGAGCACCTTCACGAACTTCCCCGCCACCGGAGCCGGTAACGCCATTCCGAACGCCAGCTTGCGAGCCTGGAAGGCAATGACACCAGTACCGGGATTGATGTGCTCTCGAAGAATCTTGTCCGGGTCTGACGCAGCCACCTCTTCGATGTCCATGCCGCCAGCCGCGCTCGCGATAATCACAGGAGCCGCTGCGGCACGGTCGAGAACAATGCTCAGATACAGCTCGCGTTCGATTTGCAGCCCTTCTTCGATCAGCACCCGGCCGACCTTCTTCCCGTCAGGGCCGGTTTGATGGGTGACGAGTGTCATCCCGATCATCTGTTTGGCGACCTGCTCGGCCTCCTGTGGCGATCGGACGACTTTCACGCCTCCGCCCTTGCCACGGCCGCCAGCGTGAATCTGCGCCTTGACCACGGCAATGTCGCCGCCGAGCCGACGAGCGATGTCGCCCGCTTCCGCGGAAGCGAATGCCACTTCACCGCGCGGGACCGGGACGCCGAATCGTGAGAGGACTTGTTTTGCCTGATACTCGTGGATTTTCACAAACGGCTGATCGTATCAAACTAGTATTCGGTCATGATCGTTCATATCGTCTTCTGGCGCCTTCATCAGACCGCCAACGGCAAGTCGAAACACGACAACGCCCGTGAGATCAAGGAGCGACTCGAAGCGTTGCGAGGCTTACCAGGGCTGCGGCGTCTGGACGTCGGCATCGACTTCGCCGGCACCGAACAGTCGTCTGACGTGGCGCTCTACACGGAATTCGATTCGAGAGAGGCGCTGGACGCCTACCAGGTTCATCCGGCGCATCAGGAGTTTGCGGCATTCCTCACGCCCCTCCGGTCGGAGCGGCGTGTCGTCGATTACGAATCATAGAGACCGGGCATCAGGGCCGACCGCAAGGTCTGGGCCCTACATCCCGATGACGTCCACCAGCTCTTTCACCGACGCGGCAGACTTCTTGAGCGCCGCCTCCTCTTCCGCCGTCAGTTTGATCTCGATGATCTGCTCGACCCCGCGCGCTCCCAGCTTGACCGGCACGCCGACGAAGAGATCGCGAATCCCATACTCTCCCTGCAGGTACACCGAACACGGCAGGATCTTCTTCTTGTCCTTGAGGATCGCCTCACACATCTCCGCCGCCGCCTGACCCGGCGCGTACCAGGCGCTCGTGCCGACCAGCTTCGTGATTTCAGCGCCGCCGTCGGCCGTCCGCTTCGCGATCGCCTCGATGCGTTCCTTCGACAGGAGCTCGGTCAGAGGGATGCCGGCGACGGTCGAATAGCGCGGCAGTGGCACCATCGTGTCGCCGTGGCCGCCGAGCACGAATGAATGCACGTTCTGAACCGAGACGTTCAGCTCCATTGCCACGAACGTGCTCATCCGCGCCGAATCCAGCACGCCAGCCATCCCGATGATTCGCTCACGCGGGAACTTGGTCAGCTTGAAGAGCGCTTGCGACATGGCGTCCAGCGGGTTGGCCACCGGCACGACGATCGCGTTCGGGCAGTACTGCACCAGGTTCGGCGCGATGCTCTTCATGATCTCGAAGTTGTCGCGCACCAGATCATCGCGGCTCATGCCCGGCTTCCTCGGTTTGCCGGAGGTGATGACGACGATGTCCGAGCCGGCGGCAGCGTTCCAGTCGGAGCCGCCAATCACCCGCGAGTCTGAACCGATGATCGGGCAGGTCTCGTAAATGTCCAGCGCGACGCCCGCCGCCTTCGTCTCGGCGATGTCGATGATGACGACATCGGCGAGCGCCTTCTCCGCGATGGATCGAGCGACGGTCATGCCGACGTTGCCGGCGCCGCCAACCACTGTAACTTTGCGATTCATGAGCTCCTCTAAAAAGCACGAACGTTAGGGCACGATCCCTCAGCTACCGCTCGAAGTACTCACAGTTTCTGTGGAAAACCCTGTTGAAAAGAGGCCGCGTACGCCGCCAACCGTCGCTGATCTCACAGCATTTAGCGGTTTGCACCAACGTTGTGCGGACGTTACCTTCGCGAACGGAAGATTATACTTTCAAGCATCCGCGTTATTCGAACTCTCACTGCTCTGGTCGCACCGTGAAAATTGTTGTCGCCGACGATCTCCCTGAATCCGCACTTCAACTCCTGAGAGGCGAAGGGTGGGACGTGGACGCCCAGACCGGGCGGACACCGGACCAGCTCGCCAGAGATCTCCAGAACGCCGATGCACTCGTCGTGCGGAGCGCGACGAAGGTCACGGCTGATCTCATTGCTGCTGCCAGCGCGATCCGGGTGATCGCGCGCGCGGGCACCGGCGTGGACAACGTCGACGTCCCCGCCGCGAGCGCTCGCGGCATCGTCGTCATGAACGCCCCTGGCGCAAACAGCGTCAGCGTCGCCGAACTGGCAATGGGACTCATCCTGGCGCTGGCGCGGCATATCCCTGCGGCGGATGCGGCGATGAAGCAGGGAAAGTGGGAGAAGAAGAAGTTTCTTGGCGAGGAGGTCCGGGACAAAACGCTGGGACTTGTCGGCCTCGGGCGCATCGGACAGGAAGTCGCGCGCCGGGCCATCGGCTTCAGCATGCGGGTGATCGCCCACGATCCGTTTATCTCAGAGCAGGTTGCGGGCGATCTCGGCGTTGAGCTCGTGCCGATGGACGACCTCTTCGCGCGCGCTGACTATATATCCCTGCACATGCCGTCGACTCCGCAGACGAAACAAATGATCAACGCGAGCCGGCTGCAGCGGGCAAAGAAGGGGATCCGAATCGTCAATACCGCGCGCGGCGATCTGGTTGATGAATCAGCACTTGCGGACGCGATCGAAGCGGGTCAGGTTGGCGGAGCCGGCCTCGATGTCTTCACAAAGGAGCCCACGGTCGATCACCGCCTCCAGATGCTGCCCCAGGTGATTGCGACGCCGCACATTGCGGCGTCCACGCGAGAGGGTCAGGAGCTTGTCGGCGTCGAAACGGCCGCCGCGTTGCGCGATTTTCTCAAGGATGGCTTGATACGCAACGCGGTCAACTTCCCATCCGTTTCAGCGGAGGAGTACAAGAAGCTGCAACCCTTTGTCACGCTCGCCGAACGCCTGGGGACCTTCGTCGCCCAGATGGCTGACGGCCGCGCACGCTCGGTTGGCATCCGCTATTACGGAGATCTGGCCACCAGCCGGACCGACATGCTGGGTAACGCCGTCCTCGCCGGCATGTTCAAGCCGATTCTCTCGTCCGGCGTCACACTCGTGAACGCGCGCAGCGTCGCTGCCGAGCGCGGCATCGAGGTGGTCGAGTCGCGCAGCACGCGTCGCCGCGATTACACGAGTCTGATTTCCGTCAAACTGCAAACGGCCGAGGGGGCACGGCACATCGAGGGAGCCGTGTCCGAGCGTGGCATCCCTCGTCTCGTGTCTCTCGACGGCGTCGTGGTCGAGGCGCCACTCGAGGGAACGATGGTCGTGACCTGCAATACCGATCAGCCCGGAGTTATCGGTCAGGTCGGGACGATTCTCGGTCGGCACGACGTCAACATCGCAACGTTCGCGCTGGGCCGCGACGGCGACCGTGCGGTTGCCGCGGCGATTGTCGACGAACCGGAAGACCGGCCGGTGCCGGAAGCGGTTGTCGACGAACTGCGGCAGGTGAAGGCGATCCGTGAGGCACGGATCGTCCGAGTGTGAGCCGGCGCGAGCGACCCGTTATGCTATGATTCGCCGTGCACCCTGCTTCGTTCCGTGATCCTTTTCAACGGACGTCAGAGGCCACTTCAGTCGCCGTCATCCCCGCCCGCTACGCGTCGACTCGCCTTCCCGGAAAACCACTCATAGACATCGCCGGTCGCCCGATGATCGAACACGTCTATCGTCGCGCGGCCGAGGCTCGCGGCGTTGACGCCGTGGTCGTCGCAACCGACGATCAGCGCGTCGCCGACGCGGTCCTGCGTTTCGGCGGCGTTGCACGGATGACAGCCGCGACCCACAAGACCGGCACTGATCGAATCGCGGAAGTCGCTCGCGACCTGCACTGCTCCATCATCGTGAATGTTCAGGGAGATGAGCCGTTCGTCGATCCCGCGGCGATCACGAAGATGCTGGATGCCCTGCACGCTGATGCGACACTGGAAATGGCGACGCTACGCACCCCCATTCGGAGTGAGGAGGATTACACGAACCCTCACGTCGTCAAGGTGGTGACAGACGTCAACGACAACGCGCTGTATTTTTCGCGTGCATCGGTTCCTTTTCATCGTGACGGTCCGCCGAAAGGCGGACACTACGCGCACAAGCATCTCGGGTTGTACGCCTATCGCCGCGACTTTCTGCTCCGTCTCGCGTCGCTGCCGCAAACAGCGCTCGAGCGGGCGGAATCACTCGAACAGCTGCGCGCTCTCGAACACGGTTACCGGATCCGCGCGGTCGAAACCCAGCACGACTCAATCGGTGTTGACACACCGGAAGATTTGGAACGCGTCCGTCTCGCCGTCGCACATCAGCGCGAGGGCGGGCTCGCATCTATACGAGGGTGAGGTGGCATGACCCAACGACCTGATGGACGGCCTGTGAAGTACATCTTCGTGACTGGCGGCGTGGTGTCGTCCCTCGGCAAGGGACTGGCCGCGGCTTCTATCGGCCGGCTGCTCGAGGACCACGGCTACACCGTTGCCCTGCAGAAGTTTGACCCATACATCAACGTCGATCCGGGGACGATGAGCCCGTATCAGCACGGCGAGGTGTACGTCACCGACGATGGAGCTGAGACGGACCTCGATCTCGGGCACTACGAGCGGTTCACCAGCATGGTGGCCACGCGTAACAGCAACTGGACCACCGGAAAGATCTATCTGTCGGTCATTCAGAAGGAGCGTCGCGGCGACTATCTCGGCCGGACCGTGCAGGTCATTCCGCACATCACGAACGAAATCAAGGACGCCATCCGGATGGCCGGCCGCGATGTGGACGTCGTGCTCGTCGAAATCGGCGGCACCGTGGGCGACATCGAGAGTATGCCGTTCCTCGAAGCCATCAGGCAGTTCCGTCTCGACGTCGGTCGCGAGAACACGCTCTACATCCACCTCACGCTGGTGCCATTCATCGGCACTGCCGGCGAATTGAAGACCAAGCCAACGCAGCACAGCGTCCGGGATCTGCGGTCGATCGGCATTCAGCCTGACGTCTTGCTCTGTCGCACCGACCGGTTCCTCGATGCCGACATCAAACGCAAGATCTCGCTGTTCTGTGACGTGAGCGAAGAAGCGGTCATCACGGCGAAGGACGTAGACACGATTTACGAGGTGCCGCTGGTCCTGAAGGCCGAGGGGCTCGATCAGATCGTCCTCAAGCAGCTCGGCCTGCCGCTCACCCAGGCGCGGACCGAAGCCTGGGAGGAACTCGTCGATCGCATCAAGCAGCCGACCGACGAACTGATGATCCACGTGGTCGGTAAGTACACCGGCTACGAGGATTCGTACAAGAGTCTCAATGAAGCGGTGTACCACGGCGGGTTCGCGCACCGACTCAAGGTGCGTCTGAACTGGGTCGAGGCTGAAGCACTCGAGCGCGAAGGCGGGACGTCCGCGCTCGAGGGTGCGCACGGCATTCTCGTCCCCGGCGGATTCGGCTCACGCGGCACGCGCGGGATGATGAAAGCGGCGGAGTACGCGCGCGAACACAACGTGCCGTTCTTCGGCATCTGCTACGGCTTCCAGTGGGCGACGGTCGAGTACGCGCGCAACGTCTGCGGCCTGGAAGGCGCCGACTCCACCGAGGTGGACGAGAACGCCCCCCACAAGGTCATCTACAAGCTGCGCGATCTCCTTGGGATCGACGAACTGGGCGGAACGATGCGGCTGGGACGCTATGCCTGCGAGCTCGCCCCGGGCTCACTCGCGGAACGCGTGTACGGCGCCTCGCTGATTCACGAACGGCATCGCCATCGCTTCGAGTTCAACTGTCTTTACGAGGAACCCCTCGCGGAGCAGGGAATGAAGGTGTCTGGGCGTTCTCCGGATGGCAAGTTCGTCGAGATCGCGGAACTGGCGTCGCACCCGTGGTTCCTCGCCGTCCAGTTCCATCCGGAGTTCCAATCGAGGCCGCTGCGGCCGCATCCGTTGTTTGCGAGCTTCGTCGGCGCATCGTACCGGCACAAAACCGGCGAGTTGACCGGCGCAGGAGTGACGACCACCGCGAGCCGTTAGTGGTGTGTCGTGTTGATACGCACCTAAAATAGAGCGGTGCACCCGGTACCCGTGGGAGGCTTCACAGTCGGCGGCGGGCAGCCGCTCGCCTTCATCCTCGGCCCTTGTGTCATCGAAAGCCCGTCGCATGCGCTCGATCTCGCGCTTGCGATCAGTGACATCGCCAGCCGGTGCCCTGTCCCGGTGATATTCAAGGCGTCGTTCGACAAGGCCAATCGCACGTCGCGATCATCGTTTCGCGGTCCGGGCCTCGAGGCGGGTCTCAAGGTCCTGTCCGACATCAAGGCGCGCACCGGCCTCCCCATCCTCACAGACATCCACGAAGCCGGTCAGGCCGCGGTTGTGGCAGCGGTTGCCGACGTCATTCAGATCCCGGCGTTCCTGTCCCGGCAGACAGATCTGATCGTCGCCGCGGCGCGCACCGGCGCGGTTGTGAACGTCAAGAAGGGGCAATTCCTCGCACCCCGGGATGTACGTCACGTCATCGACAAGATCACCGCGGAGGGAAACCACCGCGTCCTGGTCACTGAGCGCGGAGTCAGCTTCGGGTACAACAATCTCGTCGTGGACATGCGCGCGTTTCCGATGCTCCGCGAACTGGGCTATCCCGTGGTGTTCGATGTGACGCACAGCCTGCAGTTGCCTGGGGCCGGCGACGGTGTCACTTCAGGCCTGGCGGAATACATCGAGCCGCTGGCCTCGGCGGGCGTGGCGGCAGGTGTCGACGCGGTGTTCATGGAAGTCCACGAAGAGCCGGCTCGCGCGAAGAGCGATGCCGCCAATGCGCTACGCCTCGATCATCTGGAGCCGCTCCTGCGCAAGCTGCAGCGAATCGACGCCGCTGCTCGCGAACGCGCCATCCCGGATACCGCGCCGGCGTCACCTGGAGCACGCGTATGAGCAAGGCCGTGGCACCCGACTTCGCGCTGGCGCGGAAGGTCCTGGAGACCGAGGCGGCGGCGATTCTCGCGCTGGTCGATCGCCTCGACGACCGCTTCGAGCAGGCGGTGCGGCTGCTCCTCGACTGTCGCGGCCGCGTCATTGTCACCGGCATGGGAAAGTCGGGCATCATCTGCCGGAAGATCGCGGCCACGCTCTCCAGCACAGGCACTCCCGCCTTCTTTCTCCATCCCGCGGAAGCCATCCACGGCGACCTCGGGGTTCTCCAGTCTGAGGACGTCATCGTCGCGCTTTCGCATAGCGGCGAGACCGATGAATTGCTTCGATTGCTGGAGACGATCAAGCGGCTCGGCGCGCGGCTGGTTGTGATCACCGGTGAGCCGCACTCGACCCTCGGACAGGCGGCGGACGTCGCGCTCGATTGCCATGTGTCAAAGGAAGCGTGCCCGCTCAACCTCGTGCCGACCGCCAGTACGACCGCCGCGCTCGCGCTCGGAGACGCCCTGGCGATGACACTGCTCGTGACGAAGGGATTCCGGCAGGAGGATTTCGCCAACCTGCACCCCGGCGGAAAGCTCGGCAAGCGGCTGATGCGCGCTGAACAGCTCATGCACCTGGGCGAACACGCACCCATCGTGCGCACCGACGACGCACTGCGAGAGGTGATTTACGAGATCTCGCGCAAGAAACTGGGCATGTCCTGCGTGGTCGATACCGCCGACCGTCTCGTCGGCATCATCACCGACGGCGACCTGCGCCGCCACATGGCCGACACTCCCGATCTGCTCGCCAGGACGGCTGACGCGGTCATGACCCGGAACCCCGTCACGATCGCGCCCGACACGCTGGCGGTGGAAGTGCTCAATACGCTCGAACGCCGCAAGATTACGTCGGTTGTCGTTGTTGACGCCGCGCAGAAGGTGCTCGGCGTGGTCCACCTGCACGATCTGTGGCGGACTGAGATGATCTAGGCGTGTCTAACTACCTCCCGCTCCTGGCCGCCCTCGTGGCCCTTCTGGTGGGGCTGATCGTGGGAAAGGCGTGGGAGCGGTACAAGCTGCGCGATGGGCGCTGGATCGACCGTCGGCGCCTCCGCGAGACGCCGCACTACATGCTCGGCCTGAATTTTCTGACCGAGCATCAGGTGGATCAGGCGATCGAAGAGTTGACGGCTGCCACGAGCACGGACACCGATGCGCTCGAGATTCAGATGATTCTCGGCAACCTGTACCGGCAGAAGGGACAGGTCGCACGCGCCATCACGGTTCATCAGGCGTTGCTGCAGCGGACGAACCTGACACGACTCGAGCACGCATATGTGCTTCTGTGCCTCGGCCTCGATTTCCGGCATGGTGGCTTCGTCGATCGGGCCCTCGAGGCATTCCAGGAGGTTGTGCAGCTCGATCCGGAGAATCGCTACGCGCTCGTCAACCTGCAGAAGTTGCACGAGGATCAGCAGCAATGGGCGGACGCGTCCCGCGTCCGCGCGCAGATTGCGCGCATCGACGGGCAGCGCCGCGGCGACAACCAGCAGATTCTCGGCTTCCTGCAGAATCAGCTCGGCACCGAGACAGCGCGCGCAGGCGATACCGAGGCCGCGGCGGCGATGTTCCGGGAGGCGATCGACATCGAGCCGAAGACCGCTCCCGCCTACCTCAGTCTTGGGGACATGCACTTCGAGCGCGGC
>Ga0207650_10001351_pt1 | contig 17719 bp, 15 predicted proteins | sample KBSS63metaG_FD_184325 | JGI IMG/M metagenome (GOLD analysis project Ga0207650, IMG submission 184325) | Switchgrass rhizosphere microbial communities from Kellogg Biological Station, Michigan, USA - KBS S6-3 metaG (SPAdes) (version 2) | ecosystem: Host-associated > Plants > Roots > Rhizosphere...
CGTCGCCACGCTCGGGCAACTTGGATTCGCCGAGCCCGCGGAGGCGCGCTGGGAAGGCGGCGCGGCCGCGGCGCAGAGGCGGCTGGAAGCGTTTCTCACGGACCGGTTCACACGCTATGAAGCGGAACGTGATCTCCCGGCCGCCGGCGCGGGCTCGCGGCTGTCGGCGGACCTGCGTTTCGGCACGATCTCGGTGCGTACCGTCGCCGCGCGTGTGCTCGAGCGCGGGAAGGACACGCGTGCGGCTGCGAAGTTCGTTTCCGAGTTGCGCTGGCGCGACTTCTACGCGCACGTGCTCTTCCACTTCCCGCACGTCGAGACGGGCGCATTTCGCGGCGAGTTCGACGCGCTGGAGTGGGAAGGTGATCCCGGCCTGCTCGACGCATGGCGCGCGGGCCGGACCGGCTACCCGATGGTCGACGCCGGGATGCGCGAGCTGGCCGCGACCGGGCTCATGCACAATCGCGTGCGCATGGTCGTCGCCTCGTTCCTGGCCAAGGACCTGCTGCTGGATTGGCGGCTCGGCGAGCGGCACTTCATGAACCATTTGGCGGACGGCGACCTGGCGAGCAACAACGGCGGGTGGCAGTGGGCGGCGGGCACGGGAACGGATCCGCAGCCCTGGTTCCGCATCTTCAACCCGCAGCTGCAGGGCGAGAAGTTCGATCCCGAGGGGGAGTACGTCAGGCGCTGGGTGCCGGAGCTTTCAAAGGTATCGAAGCGTCACGTCCATCGCCCCTGGGAGGCGACGCCGCTCGAGCGTGCCGCCTGGGACTACCCGGAGCGCGTCATCGTGCACGAGGACCAGCGCCCGCTGGCGCTCGCGATGTACGGCGCGGTCAGGTCGTAGGCTTCGCGCGCCGGTACTGCCTGGGCCACGGGACGTCGACGCCGAGCGCATGCGCCGCGTGCAGCGGCCAGTGCGGATCGTCGAGCATCGCCCGCGCGAGCAGGATCGCATCCGCCGAGCCGCCGGCGACGATCTCCTCGGCGAGGGCCGGCTCGGTGATGAGTCCGACCGCGCCGGTCGCGACGCGCGCCTCCGCGCGGATGCGCCGGGCGAACGGGACCTGGTAGCCCGGTCCGACCTCGACTTTCGCGTGCGCGACCAGCCCGCCGCTCGAGCAGTCGATGAGGTCCACTCCTTCCTCCCGCAGCCGCGCCGCGAAGACGACCGAGTCGTCGAGCGTCCAGCCGCCCTCCGCCCAGTCCGTCGCCGAGATCCGCACGAACAACGGCAGCTCGTGCGGCCACGCCGCGCGCACGGCGCGGGTGACGCGCAGCGGGAAGCGCATGCGGCCTTCGCGATCGCCGCCCCATGCATCGTCGCGACGATTCGATAGCGGTGAAAGGAATTCGTTCAACAGGTAGCCGTGCGCCATGTGGAGCTCGATCACGCGGAAGCCCGCGCGCAAGGCGAGCCGGGCGCCGCGGACGAACTGCTCTTCGATCATGCCGAGCTGGTCTTCGGTCAACGCGTGCGGCGGCGGATCCTCCGCGCGGAACGGGATCGGGCTCGGCGCCAGAGGAATCCATCCCTGCGGGTCGCCGGCAGGAATGAGGTGGCCGCCGTCCCACGGCGCCCGGGTCGAAGCCTTGCGCCCCGCGTGCGCGAGCTGGATGCCGGCGACGGCGCCGTGCTCGTGCAGGAAGCGCACGATGGGGGCGAACGCGTCGGCGTGAGCTTCCGACCAGAGGCCCGTGTCGCCCGGCGAGATGCGGCCTTCCGGCGAGACGCCCGTCGCCTCCACCATGACGAGCCCGGCGCCGCCGACGGCGCGCGCGCCGAGGTGGACGAGGTGCCACTCGTTCGGCATGCCGTCCGCGCTCGAGTACTGGCACATCGGCGAGACGAAGATGCGATTGCGAAAGGTGACCGAGCGCAGCATGAAGGGCGAGAAGAGGGCGGACATGCGGCCTCCGGGGGGTAAGCCCGTTGGATGCGCGGGGAACCGGCATTGTGCGCGACCGGACGCGCGACTAGAGTGCGCGCATGAGATTCGCCGGCGAGCTCGCCGCCCTCGGAACCGCGCTGTGCTGGGCCAGCGGCGCGAACCTGTTCGCGGCGGCGGCACACCGGCTCGGGCCCGCGACGCTCAATCGGCTGCGGCTCGTCTTCGCCGTCGTCTTCCTGACGACCGCGCTGTTCATCTGGAAGGGGAGCCCGTGGCCCACGTGGGCGACGCCGTACCAGCTGGGCGTGCTCGCGCTGAGCGGTCTCATCGGCTTCGTCTTCGGCGACAACTACTCGTTCCGCTCGATCGTGATCCTGGGGCCCGGGCGTGCGATGCTCGCGGTGTCGATCTCGCCTTTGTTCACGCTGCTCATGGCGTGGCCTTTGCTCGGCGAGAAGCCGGGGCCGATGGTGCTCCTCGGCGTCGCGCTCCTGCTCGGTGGTCTCGCCTGGGTTTTGGTCGAGCGCGCGCACGAGAAGGACGAGCATCCGGAGGGCTCGGTCGCGGCGGGGATCGGCTTCGCGATGCTCGCGGCGCTGGGGCAGTCGGGCGGCTACGTGCTGTCGAAGCTCGCGCTGCGCACGGGCATCGATCCGCTGTCGGCGACGGTCGTGCGCGCGACCGCTGCGACGATCGCGCTCTGGGCATGGGCCGCCGCGACCGGGCAGGCGGGGCGGTCGGTACGCGCGGCTTCGGCCGATCGCGCGGGAGCGCTGTTCGCGGCGGGCGGCGCGTTCGCGGGGCCGTTCCTCGGGGTGACCCTGTCCCTCGTCGCGCTGGAGTTCATTCCGGCGGGGGTGGCGGCGTCGATCACCGCGTTCTTCCCCGTGCTGACGATCCTGATCGCGATGCGCTTCCACCACGAACGGCCCACCGCGCGGCTCCTCCTGGGCGCATTCATCGCCGTTGCCGGGGTGATCGTTCTCTTCCTGAGATGAGGTGACTTCGATGACCGAACCGGCCGTTCCCGGAATCGCACACGTCATCCAGACCGCGGTCGCGCCGGTGTTCCTCCTGAGCGGCGTGGGGGTAACGATCGGCGTCCTGACCAACCGCCTGGCGCGCATCGTCGACCGCGCGCGCGTGCTCGAGGGGCGGCCGCACGATCCCGCCGACACGCGCACGCACGCCGACCTGGTCGCCCTGTCCAGCCGGGCGAAGATGATCAACCGCGCTCTCACCCTGTGCGCGATCTGCGCGATTCTGATCGCACTCGTGATCGTCGCGCTGTTCGTCTCGCCGATGCTCGACGTCGACCTGTCGTGGCTGATCGCGCTGCTGTTCATCGGCGGACTGGCGGCCTACGTCGTGGCGCTGCTGACCTTCCTGCGCGAGATCTTCCTCGCCACGGCAAGCCTGCGGATTGGACGGCCTTAGGGCGCATTGCAAAGTGCAATTGTACGAATTACGCGGTCTTTGCTATGATTCTCGCGTCTCGGGCAGGATTTCGAAGCAACCCTCATGGAAGCGGGCGCAGGCGGAACGATCGACCGCCCGGAGCGCCCAATCGCAGATTCGGGAAACCCCTCCTTCCGGATCATTTCTTGATTCATCCAGACGCGTCGCGCGGCCCTTGCCGCGTGCGTGACCTCATTGAGGAGGAGATTCCGTGCGCAAGTTGCTTCTGCTGTCTGTCGCGCTGGCGAGCTTCGCGTTCGCCCGCCCGGCCTTGGCGGTGGACCAGTGTCCGACCCTGGACATCACGGTCACCGCGGCGCCGTCGACCGATCCCGGTTTCGAAGGCCTCTACAAGTACACCGTGACGGGCTGCTGGGACGTCTCCCAGTTCGGCCTGTCGCACATCGACTTCTTCGTGCAGCTGAAGGATCTCGAGTGCATCTGCAATCCGAGCATCGTCAAGTTCCCGACGCCGGGCGGCACCTCGACCGGCACGAGCGACGCAGGCCCGTGCGTCGTGACCTACACGGGCATCTACAACTGCAAGGGTGACCCGACGGTGCCGGCGGAGCTCGCGGCGCCGACCATCAAGTTCGATGCGGACGAGGGCGCCTGCGAGCCGGCCGTGACCGGCTGCGGCACCTGGGTGTTCTACTCGCCGTTCGCGCCGGGACCGTATTCGACCGATCCGGAAGGCGCGGCGATCAAGCACGGCGGTCAGGTCTGCGTCGGCTCGCTCTCGGGCACGATGCCGATGGGCGATTGCTCCACGCCGGCCGCGCCGAAGAGCTGGGGCGGAGTCAAGGCGCTGTATCGGTAATCTTTCGGTTGACGAAGCGGCCATCCTCGTTCGCGTCGAGGGTGGCCGTTTTCGTTTTGCAGCCTCAGGCGGCGGGCAGCTCGATCACCATGCTGAGCCCGCGTGGCTGCCTCGCCTTCGCGTGGATCGTGCCGCCGTGGCGCTCGACGATCTCGCGCACGATCGCGAGTCCCAGCCCAGAGCCCTCGCGCAGATCGCCCGCGCTCTTCGCCACGCTGCCGCGGTAGAAGCGCTCGAACACCGATTCGAGCTCGCCGGCGGGCAGCCCGGGACCGTCATCGCTCAGCGTCGCCAGGAAGCGTCCATCGAGCCGCGAGACCTCGAGCTCGACCGCGCCGCCGCGCGGCACGTAGCGCAGCGCGTTGACCAGGAGGTTGTCGAGCGCCTGCTCGATGCGCAGCCCGTCGGCCTCGATCCACGCCTCGGGAACCAGCGTCCGGAACGCCAGCGCCAGGCCGGCCGCCTGGAAGCGGGGGGCGAATCTCTCGATCGTGTTGCGGCACAGCGCTGCGAAGTCGAGCCGCTCGAGAACGAACGGCGAGGCGCCGGCCTCCAGTCTTGCCAGCTCGAAGACGTCTCTGATCATGCGGTCCATGCGGCCGGCCTCTTCGAGCACACCGCGCACGTAACGGGTGCGGTCCTCCTCCGACAGATGCACATTGGCGTCCAGCAACGTCTCGGCCGAGCCCTTGATCGAGGTCAAAGGCGTCGCCAGCTCGTGCGTGATGTCGGCGAAGAGCTGGCGGCGCTGCGAATCGTTGGCTTCGAGCTGCGCGCGGTTCTCGGCCAGGCGGTCGGTCATGTCGTCGAGGCGTGCGGCGATGCGGCCGATCTCGTCTCCGCTGTTGTCGTTGATGCGGCCGGACAGGTCACCGGCGGCAACTCTTCCGGCGAGCGCCTCGATGCCGCGCAGGCGGCGGGCGAGCAGGCGCACGAGGACCAGCCCCGCGCCGAGCGACGCGATGGTCGCGACCGGCAGGAAGAGCAGCGCGGCGCGCGAGGCGCCGATCGGGTCGCGCATGCGCACCGGCCGCAGCGCCAGCACCTCGCCGCCGCCCTGGACCGCGTGACGCGCGAGGACTTCGATGCGGTCGCGCCGGCCCTCGGGCCCCGTGGTGCCGGCGAACCAGCTCGCGATCGTTTCGGTGCGGCCCTTGGGCATCGCTTCGATCGTGCCGTCGGGGCGGTGATAGACGAGCCACGCGGGGCGCTGCCCCATGTTCGCGCGGTGGTGCGCCATCAGGGTGTCGAGCACGGCCGCGGTGGGCTGCGGGCTGCCGGCGAGCTCGCCGGCGAGCGTGGCGGCGACGACCTCGGCGCGCGCCTTGGACTCCCTGCTTTCCAGCGGGATGATGACGCGGTCGACCAGCCAGAGCTGCGTGACCGTGCCCAGCACGAGCGTCAGCAGCGCGAATCCGGCGATCGGCCAGAAGAGACTTCGCTTCACGCGGCGGACTCGGCGAAGCGGTAGCCCGCCCCCCACACGGTCTGCAGGTAACGCGGATGCGCGGGGTCGGCCTCGAGCTTCCGGCGCACGCGGCTGACGAGGGAATCGATCGAGCGGTCGTCGACGATGCGGTCGGCGCCCCAGACCTGCTCCATCAGCGCCTCGCGCGAGAACACGCGGCCCGGCCGCGACGCCAGGAAATAGAGCAAATCGAACTCGAGGGTCGTGAGCTCGAGCGCCTCGCCCTTGCGTTCGACGATGCGGCGCGCGGGGTCGATGCGCAGCTCGCCGACGTCGATCGCGTGCTCGGTCATCGAGCCCGTCCAGCGGCGCAGCAGCGTGCGCACGCGCGCGACCAGCTCGGCGGTCGAGAACGGCTTGGTGACGTAGTCGTCGGCGCCGATCTCGAGTCCAAGGATCTTGTCGCTCTCGGCCGAGCGCGCGGTGACGACGAGGATCGGCACCGCGCTTTCCTTGCGGATCCGGCGCGTGACCTCGAGCCCGTCGAGTCCCGGCAGCCCGATGTCGAGCACGACCAGCGCAGGCTTGAGCTGCCCGAAGTCGGCGATCGCCTGGGCGCCGTCGCGCGCGACGTGGCACTCGTAGCCCGCGGCTGCCAGGTTGCGCGTGATCAGGTCCGCGATGCGGGCGTCGTCCTCGACGACGAGAATGCGCTGCGTCATGCCGGCCTCCCTCCAGGGCGAAATCCCGAGCCTCGAATCCACACTAACCCAGAGATATGGCGCCCATGTGGCGTCGCGGTGGTGCTTTATGACGCGATTGCCCGGAAATACAGGGTGTCCCACACAACTCCGCGCGATTGTAGGAGTAGTGTCCAGACGCGGGCAATGTGGCCCGCGACGGTCGTGGAGGCTGGATGAAACGCAACGTCGACAAGGTGATTCTCGCGGTCGTGGCGGCAGGCCTGGTGGGCATGGCAGGTCCGGCGCGTGCAGCGAGCGCTTCGAACGTCTCGGAAATGAAGACGGGCGAGCACGACCTGACCGGCATGTGGCGGATCGACGCCGCAAAAAGCGATGCGCCGCACTACGTGTACGGTGCGCCCGCCGTCGCGCCGGGAAGCGACGTCTCGCTGCTCCCGCACGTGTTCCGGATCGGCGTCAGCGATCGGGGAATGGCGCTGTCGGACTCCACCGGCACCATTCTGCAGGTCATCATGTACATGGACGTCAAGGACGGGGACGGAGAGCGCATGCCGCCGCGCTTCGCGGGCACCTGGAAGAATGACCGCCTCACGGTCCTCCGCCCCGGAGTCCCGGGGACAACGTACAAGCAGACCTTCAAGCTCGAGGACGACGATACCCGGCTCGTCGTGAAGACGAAGACGCATCGCGAAGGGGCGAGCGATTTCGAGGTGAAGCGGGTCTACGCGAAGGTCCCCGTCTCCTAGGTCCCGGCGCGCGATGCGGCAGCCGTGCCCCGCGCGCGACCACACGATTCCATTGCGTTCCATCCCCCGGCTTCGCTCCCCCGCATGCCCTGGTCCAAAGTTGTGGCACTCCCGTGGCGCTCGCGTGACGCTCTGTGTCGGTGGCCGGACCATTTCCCCGGCCGTTGCCATAATCCTGCCCAACCTTGCGCGTAGGGTCTGGACGTGGGCAACGGGGCCCGCAGTCAGGGAGGGAACGATGAGACTGAAGACACTGGCAATCACGGCGGGGGCGCTCGGGATCCTCGCCGCGGCACTCGCGCCGCTGGCCTTCCATCCGGACACGACGCAGGCCGCGTCGTCGTCGAAGCAGAACCTCGCGGGCACGTGGGTGCTCGACAAGAGCAAGAGCGACAAGCCGCCGGCCGGGCAGGGCGGCAAGGGTCATGGCGGCCACGGCGAGCATGGTGATCATCCCGGCGGTCCGCCGATGGGCGAGATGGGACCGCCCCCGGGCGGTGGGGGGCCGGAAGGCGGACGTCATGGCGGCGGCGGCAAGGGCGGCGGCGGTGGGATGCGCCGCGGACTGCCGCGCATGATGCGCATCACGGGCGGCGCGCAGGGCTATTCGATCGCTGATTCCTCGGGGTCGATCGTCGAGGACATCACGTTCGAGGCGGTCGCTGCTCAGAACGCCGAGAAGATGCCGCCGCAGGTGCAGGGCGCGTGGAAGGGCGAGAAGCTCGTAGTGACGCGCAGCGGGCAGCGCGGCTCGATGACGCAGACCTTCGAGCTCGACAAGTCCGGAACCGAGCTGACCGTGCGGACGAAGATGGAGCGCAAGGATGGCGAGGACATGGAGATGAAGCGCGTCTACACGAGGCGGCGTTAGCCATGAACCCGCTCCTGCGCGTCGAGGGACTCGTGCGCGAATACCGGATGGGCGGCGAGACGGTCGCCGCCCTCTCCGGGGTCGACCTGTCGATCGACCGCAACGAATACGTCGCGATCATGGGGCCTTCGGGCTCGGGAAAATCCACGCTGATGAACATCCTGGGATGCCTCGATACGCCGACGCGCGGCACCTACTGGCTGAACGGGCAGGAGGTGTCGCGCATGACCGACCTGGAGCTGGCCCGGGTGCGCAACAAGGAGATCGGATTCGTGTTCCAGACCTTCAACCTGCTGGCGCGCGCGACCGCGCTCAAGAACGTCGAGCTGCCGCTGGTCTACGCCGGTGTACGCGCCCGCGAACGTCACGATCGCGCGATGGAGGCGCTCACCCGCGTCGGCCTGGCCGAGCGCATGGACCACAAGCCGAACGAGCTCTCGGGCGGCCAGCGCCAGCGCGTCGCCGTGGCGCGGGCACTGGTCACGCGGCCTGCGCTCCTGCTCGCCGACGAGCCGACCGGCAACCTCGACAGCAAGACGGGTGCGGAGGTCTTGCGCATGTTCGAGCAGCTGCACCAGGGTGGCCAGACGATCGTCGTCGTCACGCACGACCCGGACGTCGCCGCCCACGCGCAGCGGCGGATCGTGCTGCGCGACGGGGCGATCGCCTCGGACGAACGGGCGGTGACGTCGTGATCGCGGCGTTTTTGGTGGGCATCGCGATCGCGGGTTTCCCCGATTCTTCGGCGACACCCATCACGCTGGCCGAAGCGGTGCGGCTCGCGCAGGTCAATGCGCCGTCGTCAATCGCCGCGCACGGCCAGGTGCGCACCTCGAAGGCGTCGGTGCGCAGCGCCTGGGGCTCGTTCATTCCCAGCGCGTCGGTGAGCGCGGGCAGCTCGCGCCAGTTGCCGTCGGAAGCGGGCCGCACGCGCATCGACTCGAACGGCAACGTCGTCCTGCTGCCCAGCGACCCGTGGTCATACAACGTCGGCTTCAGCGCGAACGTCGCGCTGTTCGAGGGCGGCCGGCGCTTCTTCGACCTGCGCCAGGCCAAGGCACGCGCGAGCGCGGCCGAGGCGAACGAGGTCGCGCAGTCGTTCGACATCGCGCTCACGGTCAAGCAGCAGTTCTACGCCGTGCTCGCCCAGCGCGAGGCCGAAGCGGCCGCGCAGGCGCAGCTCGAGCAGGCGACCGAGCAGCGCACGTTCTCGATCGCGAAGGTCCGGGCGCAGAACGCGACGCGCTCGGATTCCTTGAGGGCCGAGATCCAGGTACGCAACGCGCAGAACGCGATCGCCGACGCGGTCAACGCGATCGCCACGGCCGAGGCGGCATTGACGCGCACGGTCGGCACGCCGTACCTGGTGACGGCCTCGCCGGCGGACACGGTCGACCTGCCGCCGGTCGCGCTCGACGATACCGAGCTGCGGGCGCTGGCCGATTCGAACCCGAACGTGATCGAGGCGCAGAAGTCCTACGAAGCCGCGAAGGCGGCGAAGAAGAGCTCGTTCACCGACTACCTTCCCACGATCACGATGGGCTACTCGCGCGGGGGCTCGGGCACGAGCGCGGAGTTCGCGCCGTTCGGGACCGGCCTCGACTACAACGGATCGATGCGGTTCTCGGTCGCGTTCCCGCTCTTCAACCAGTTCCAGCGCGAGGCGCAGGTGGTGCAGGCGGACGTGGCGCTCGAGAACGCCGAGGCCCAGTTGCGCGACGCTCAGCTCGCGGCGCGGTCGGGGCTGACGGCGGCACTGGGTTCGTATCGGACGGCCGAGCAGAAGGTCGAGGCGCAGACGCTGACAGTCGAGGCCGCGACCGAGGACCTGCGCGTCCAGCAGCGGCGCTACGAGCTGGGCGGGTCGACGTTGCTGGACGTGCTGAGCTCTCAGGCGCAGCTCGACCAGGCGCGGCTGGACCTGATTCGCGCGAAGTTCGACATGCGGGTTGCGCGCGCGCAGCTCGAGACCATCGTGGGCCGTGAACTCTAGGAGGAACGCCATGAAATTCCAAATCGGCAGGGCCGCGGCGTTCGTCCTTCTGGGCACGCTTGCACTTGCGGGCTGCGGCAAGAAGACGACCAAGACCGCAGCAATCCAGTACGCGACGGTCGAGAAGAAGACGATCGAGGTCACGGTCGAGGCGACCGGAACCGTCGAGCCGATCGACCTGATCGAGGTCAAGTCCAAGGCCTCGGGCCAGATCGTGAAGATGAACGTCGCGGTGGGCTCGGTCGTCCACGCCGGCGACCTGCTGGCGCAGATCGACCCGCGCGACGTCGATAACCAGTACCGGCAGGCGGCCGCGACGATGCAGGCCGCGCGGGCGAGCGCCAGCATCGCCGCCGACCAGAAGAAGCGCGCCGACGCGCTGTTCAAGGAGGGCGTGATCACCGCGCCCGAGCACGAGACCGCGCAAATGTCTCATGCCAACGCCCAGGCCTCGCTCGTGCGCGCGCGCACCGACCTGGACATCGCACGCCAGCGCCGCGAGGACGCGACCGTGAGCGCGCCGGCCAATGGCACCGTGCTGTCGCAGGCGGTGGCGGTGGGGCAGGTCATCGCCTCGGCGACGTCGTCGGTCTCGGGCGGCACGACGCTGCTGACGATGGCCGACCTCTCGCGCATCCGCATGCGCGCGCTGGTGAGCGAGAGCGACATCGGCAACGTGCGCCCCGGCATGCCGACGTCGGTCACGGTCGACGCGTTCCCGAACCGCACGTTCCAGGGCACGGTCGAGAAGATCGAGCCGCAGGCCGTCGTCCAGCAGTCGGTGACGATGTTCCCGGTGCTGATCTCGCTCGACAACGAGAACGGCGTGCTCCTGCCCGGCATGAACGGCGAGGTCTCGGTCCAGGTCGACCGCCACGACGAGACGCTGGCTGTTCCTTTGGACGCGGTGCGTAGCGTGCGCGAGGTCGCGACGGTCGCGACCGCGCTCGGGCTCGATCCCAAGAAGACGGCCGAAGAGGTCCAGAAGCAGGTGGCGGCGATGCAGGCGGCGCGGCGCGATTCTTCCCAGGCGCGCGGGGGCGGCGGTGGCGGGCGCGGGTACCGCTCCGGCGACTCGGCGCAGGTGGCGACGTTCCGGGCGCGCATGCAGGGGATGAGCGAGGCGCAGCGTGACTCGATGCGTGCGGTGTTCCGGGCACGGCGTGGCGGGGGCGGCGGCGGCGGATACGGGGGCGGTGGCGGCGGTGGTATGGGCTCCGGTCCAGGGGCCGGCTCCGGCTCGGGCGGTTTCGCGGCGTCCGGCTCGGGTGGTGGGGGCATGCGCGGCAACCGCGCGCAGGTCGCGTTCGTCAAGACGCCGACGGGCCTCGAGCCGCGGGTCGTGCGCCTGGGGCTGTCGAACTACGACGACGCCGAGGTGCTGGGCGGCCTCAAGGAAGGCGACCAAGTCGCGCTGGTCGCGGTCGCCGAGCTGCAGGCCAAGCGCACGCAGGACCAGGCGAACCTGCGGAGCCGCATGAGCAGCGGCACGCCCGGGATCGGCGGCGCGGGCGGCGGTGGTGGCGGCGGACGCGGCGGCGGCGGGGGACGCTAGCCATGCTCTACGGCGAGACGGTCCAGGTCGCCCTCGAGGCGCTGCAGGCGAACAAGCTGCGGTCGTTCCTGACCATGCTCGGCATCGTGATCGGCGTGGGCGCGGTGATCGCGATGGTCGCGCTCGGCCGCGGCGCGCAGCAGTCGGTCAAGGACCGGATTGCCGCGCTCGGCACGACGCTCCTGACCGTCAACGCGGGGCAGTCCCGCGGCGGGCCCGTGTCCTCGGCCACCGACCGGGCGCCCCTGACCGTGGACGACGCTGAAGCGCTCTCCAACCGCGCGCAGTACGTGCTGGCGGTGCAGCCGGAGATGGCGCGCTCGCTCCAGGTCCAGTACGAGTCGCGCAACACGAACACGAACATCGTCGGCACGACCGCGAATTACCTCGACGTGCGGAACTTCAGGCTCGCCGAGGGCCGCATGTTCGGCGAGGCCGATGACAACGCGCGCCGTCGCGTGGCCGTGCTCGGGCCGCAGGTGGTGAGCGATCTCGGTGTGTCGACCGGAGCGGCGCTGGTTGGTGAAACCGTCCGCATCGACGGCGTTCAGTTCGAGGTCATCGGCGTGCTCGCGTCCAAGGGCACGGGTGGGTTTCAGAACCCCGACGACCAGGTGCTGATCCCGCTGCAGACCGCGCGCACGCGGGTGATCGGCAACGACCGGCTGCGCTCCATCTCGGTGCTCGCGCCTTCGGAGGACGAGATCCCGGTGACGATGGCCGAGATCCAGAAGATCCTGCGCCGCGAACACCATCTTCGGGTGGGCGCGAACGACGACTTCCAGATTCGCAATCAGTCCGACTTCCTCGCCACCCTCGGCGAGACGACGCAGGTGTTCACGCTTCTGCTGGCGGGAATCGCGGCGGTCTCGCTGCTCGTGGGCGGGATCGGGATCATGAACATCATGCTGGTGTCGGTCACCGAGCGAACGCGCGAGATCGGCGTCCGCAAGGCCCTGGGCGCCACGCAGCACAACATCCTGTTCCAGTTCCTGATCGAGGCGCTGGTGCTGTGCATGCTGGGGGGGATCATCGGGATCCTCTTCGGGACGGGGCTGTCCCTGCTGCTCAAGACGGCATTCGGCTGGAACACGGCCGTGGCATGGTCGTCGGTGCTCTACGCGTTCCTGTTCGCGGCGACCGTGGGGATCGTGTTCGGGGTGTGGCCGGCGAGGCGGGCTGCGTCACTCGATCCGATTCAGGCCCTGCGCTACGAATAAATAGGGGCGCGGTGCACGGGACGTTGATGGCTCAAACGTCCTGGGGGGATGTCGCTAGCGCACGCGCGCCCCGTTTTCGGGTGGTTCGATTCCAAGCCGTTTCATCTTCGCGATCAACGTTGTCCGGCTGGCGCCGAGCGAGGCTGCCGCCTTTGCCTTGTTCCAGTGGCTTGCTTCTAGAGCGACCAGGATGCGCCTGCGCTCTTCGGCGTCGAGAGCCTCGGGGAGGGACCGAGGAGTCTCGGCGCCTTCGAGTTCGAAGGGCAGCCGGGTAATCAATTGGCCGGGCTCGGAGAGCGAGACGAGACGGTGGACGACGTTTCGCAACTGGCGCACGTTGCCCGGCCATGAGTGGCTCGTGAGCTGGGCTCGAATGTCGTCCGCGAGTTCTATGACCTTATCCTGCTCCTCAGTGTAGATCCTCAAAAAGTGGTCGATCAACAAGTCGACGTCACCTGTTCGCTCACGCAAAGGCGGAATCGTGATCACAAATCCCGTCAGGCGATGGTAGAGGTCGAGCCGGAACTCGCCTCCGGACACCATTTGGAGGAGATTGCGGTGGGTGGCGGCTACGATCCGCAGATCAACAAAGCGCGATGAATTTTCTCCGAGACGCCTGACCTCCCCCCGTTCCAATGCTCTTAGGAGCCTTGCCTGCGCCTTAAGCGGCATGTCTCCGATCTCGTCTAAGAACAGGGTCCCAAGATGCGAGTACTCGATCAGACCACCCCGTTCTCCATTTGCTCCAGTGTAGGCGCCCCTTGCATGCCCAAATAATTCAGCTTCAAGCAGGTCACCAGGCAATGCACCACAATTGACGGCTACAAAGTGACCACTACGATCGCTCGACTTATGGATTGCTTCCGCCACGAGTTCTTTGCCGGTCCCGCTTTCACCAAGAAGCAGAATGCTAAGGCTGCGCGGAGCTAGTTTGAGTGCGGTAGTGATCAGCCGATGAACTCCAGGATCCGCCGAAAGGAAGTCAGGCATCTCTGGGATCACAATTGGCAGCGTCTCTCGCCGATTTCCGGACTTGCCGCCCTTTGATTGGGGATGCGATGAAGCGTATGCGGTGCCAGTCAAAAGCGTGCTCAGCCAAGTGTCCGCTTCCGCAATCCACCGGGTCGCCGCAACTCGTTCAAAAAGCGACTTAGCCTCATGGGCCAGCGCCATTGCATCGAGGCTCCGTCCTGCTTTGAACGCTAGGCGTGAGGACTCGAGGGCCGCATGTGCCTGGGTATGCAAATCACCGGTTTCTCGCGCCGTCGTCATACACTCAGCGAGATTCAATTCTGCGCCATCGTTGTTACCAAAGATTGCCTCAATACGGGCGCGAGCCAGTAAGGCGCATGCCAACTCATATTGGTCGCCCTGGTAGCGAGCAAGATCGACCGCCTGCGTCACGAGAGCTAGGACACTCGATGGCGAATAGCCTAGGTGTGACTGAACAAACGCGAGCCTGTACGAACACTCTAAGAAGACATCGCTCGTGCGTCCCATCTGACAGGCAATTTCGAAGGCGAGTGTAAGCATCTGGTTTGCAGCTGCGTAGTCGCCCGCCTCTACGAGAACATCCGATAGGTACTCCAGTCCAATGACATGCTTGCGAGGCTGGGAGCGAAATGCGGGACTCTCCAGCAATTCGGTGACGAGCCGGAGCGACTCGCCGGAGTTGCACTTGAGTCGGTGCAGCCGCGCCAATGCAAGATGTGCCGATTCAATGAAGCCTTTGAGGCCCTGAGCTTCAAATGTCGCTATTGAAGACTCTAAGTGTTGTTCTGCCTCAGAATACTGACCCCGCCACGAGCACAGAATTCCGAGATTCATTTCGCAACGTGCGACCTGGACCACATCTCCTAGGTCCTTGTAAATGTCCATCGCTTGGCCAGCCATTGTCGCTGCGCTTTGGCCCTCACCACGAATCTTGGCCAGCAACGATCTGTTTGATAGCACACCAGCCTCTCTGCTCCGAGCTTTCATGCGACGGGCAGAAACGAGCGCCTCCAGATACCAGCGATCAGCTTCTTCATAGCTCCCAAGTCGGCGATAAGAGCTACCAATTGTATTCGCAAATCGGGCTACATACCGTTCCAGCCCCAAGGCTTCCGCCTGGGTGAGACCCTCTTTAGCACGCAAAATGGCATTAGACATCTGGGCGGCCCGAAGGTAAATACCTGCCTCTAAGGAAGCCACGGCCACCGCGGCCTCCGATGTTGTCGCGTCCAAGGATCGGCGTACTACAGCGATAAAGCGCTCTGCCTCCTGGATATCGAGATTCTGAATGGACATGAGTGCTCGCCCAGTTACCTCAAAGAGCGCATCTCCTTCGAGCGAATCGGCGGCCAAAAGTCCAACCAATGTGTTCTCCGACTCCCTGAGATCGATTGCGGCATTGGCGGGCGAATTGAATTGCGGATCGGCGGTCATACCAACTCCATGCAGTCCACCACGTGCGATGAAATCTCTCGCGCATCCCTCATGCAGGGCGAATTCCAAGTTGCCTGCTTGATGATGGGGACGGCTTCTCGGTCCACAAAGGCGGGCCAGTCGACGAGAAGGGAAGTTACCGTCGTGCCTCAGGCGTTAAAGAAGTTGTACCCGGCTTAACAAATTGTCAATCCGATTTAGGCTGGAGGACCCGTTAGCGCGAACGGGGCCTCCAGATTCGACGTCACAAGAAAGGATGGGCACCCGCATACGCGAGTGCCCGCGTAAAGGATGTAGTAGCTAGAGCTTACCTACACCGCACCCCAAATTTTTGAGCAATGCGAGCATCCGCTTACTAGGAAATCCACCTACGACCTACTTGGTCTTCGCAGTCGTCGACTTTGAATTCGCCGTGCTCGGCAGCTGGTACGTCCACCCCTTCGGGTAGTTGATCCAGTAGGTCTGCTTCACGGTGCGGAACGCGGTCGGCACGGCGTCCGTCGCGACCATGGTGTACGGCCCGTTGACGCCAGTCGACGAATACCAGTTGCCGTTCTGGTACGTGTAGAACCGCGAGTCGTAGCGGAACAGGTCGTAGTTCGCCGGGCGCATGTTCTTCTGCACGTAGTACACGCGCGAGCTGCCCGGGACGGTCGTCCAGTGCGGAGCCGAGTCGAACGCGATCGTCGGCACCCAGTCATTTGCGACCGTAGTCCCCGCGGGCGGCGTCGTCGGCGCCGGTGTGTTCCAGTCCGCCGGATAGCTCACCCAGGACGCACGCGGCACCTGGCGAAATTCTGGCGGGAGCGCGTTGAGCTCGAGCGAGACGTACGGGCCGTTGGCCATGTCCGAGCGATACCAGTAGCCCTCGTTGTAGATGTAGTACTGGTTGTCGAAGGCGAACATGTCGTAGGTCGGGCGCTGGTCCTGCTGGAGGATCGAGACCGTCGTCCCCGGCACCTTGACCCAGGCCGGCTGGTTGCGGAACGACACCGTCGGCGGGAGCGGCGCGCTGGTTCTCTGCGTGCTGTAATTCGGGTCCTGGGCCCACGACGGGGCAGCCAGGACGGTCAATAGGGCGGCAACAGCAAGGCGTGTGCGCATGACGGATCCCTCCTCGGGGTGAGTGTCCCAGTCCCTCAAGGCGATTTCCGTGCCGCAGATTCCACGAAACCCCAAGCCAAAGCGCTGCAGCGGTCAACAGCCAGACAGAACGAAAAGGGCGCGGCCCTCGCAGAAGGCCGCGCCCTGCAAATTCTTCAATCCAGCCCTACTTTGTCGTCTTCACCTGCGCCTTCATCTTGGTGTTGTACTCGCCCGGCGTCATGTAGGTCCAGCCGGTCGGATAGCTCACCCAGTACGTCTTCTTCACGGTCCGGAACGCCATCGGCACGTCGTCGGTCGCGACCACCGTGTACGGCCCGTTGAGCGTCGTCGCCGAGTACCAGTTGTTCTTCTGGTACGTGTAGTAGCGCGAATCGTACTGGTAGAGGTCGTAGGTCGTCGGGCGCGCCGTCTTGTCGACGTAGTAGACCTTCGAGCTGCCCGGGACCACGGTCCACTTGGGCGTCGTCGAGAACGAGATGGTCGGCGTCCACACGTCCTCGGTCGTCGTGCCGACGGTCGTGCTCGTGCTTCCCGTCGTGCCCACCGAGACCTCCGAAGGGCTCGTCGTGCCGACGATGGTGCCCGTCGTCGCGCTCGTCTTGCCGCCCGTGATCGTGCTGGCCGAGCCCGTCATGCCCGGTCCGGACGAACCGCCGTAGACGCTGCCCGGTCCGCTGCTCGTGCCCATCGATCCCCAGTTCGACGGGTAGACGACCCAGCTTTCCTTGGGAACGAGGCGCAGCTCGGTCGGCACCGCGCTCGTCTCGACCACCGTGTACGGCCCGTTGAGCGCGTCGGAGCCGAACCAGTAGTCCTTCTTGTAGACGTAGTACTTCCCGTTCATCGAGAAGATGTCGTACTTGGGCCGCTGCTCGGCCTTGATCATCAGCACCTTGTCGTTGGTGCCGGCAACGGGCACCCAGGTCGGCGTGTCCTTGAACACGACCTCGGGCGGCGTCGGAACCGTGTCGGCCCATGCCGGTGTGGCGAGAACGAGCAAGGCGGCGAGAATGAAGCGTGCACGCATGGTGGATCCCTCCGTTGATGTGGGTGGCACACCACGGTGACAGGCGAATTTCGTGCCGTACTAGCGAGCCCAGCCAAGTCGCTGCGGGAACGCACCGACAACGACAAACGCGGCCGCCCGAAGGGCAGCCGCGCCTGAAATTTCTGCAATCGTTCCGGGTGTGAAACTACTCGGTCGTCCAGGCCTCCGGGTAGCTCACCCAGTACTTCGGCTTCACGGCCTTGATCACGCTCGGCAACTTCGACTCGACGATCAGAGTGTAGGGCCCGTTGACCTTGCTCGACACGTACCAGAGACCGTTCTGGTAGGTGTAGTACTTCGAGCTCGTGCGGAAGAGGTCGTAGTCGGGGCGCGTCGCAGCGTCGATCCAGTACACGCGCGCGGATCCCGGGATCTGGCGCCACGCGGGCACGGTCTTGAAGGCCGCGGGCGGCGTCCACAATGTGTCGGCGCCGGCGTTGCTGACGGCGGCTCTCTCGTCCCAGCCG
>Ga0207650_10001353_pt1 | contig 17700 bp, 15 predicted proteins | sample KBSS63metaG_FD_184325 | JGI IMG/M metagenome (GOLD analysis project Ga0207650, IMG submission 184325) | Switchgrass rhizosphere microbial communities from Kellogg Biological Station, Michigan, USA - KBS S6-3 metaG (SPAdes) (version 2) | ecosystem: Host-associated > Plants > Roots > Rhizosphere...
GCGAGGCCGCGAGCCATGGACGGTTCGCGATCGTCACGGGGGGCGCGGCCTGGGGGCCGATGCTGGTTCGCCTCGCACGCGCGCTCGATCTCGCCGACCGCCTCGCAGCAGTCTCCATCGTCGCCGCGACCGGTGCCGAGCTGGCTGCCGATCCCGAGCGCGCGATCGCCACCCTGACCGAGGCCTGCCTCGGCGCGGCGCAAGGCGTCGACGCCGTCGTCCTCGGTGGCGCGGCGCTCGCCGGCATGGCCGACGCGATCGTCTCGGCAGCGGGGCCGAGGCTCGCCGTGCCGCTCATCGACAGCGTCGACGCCGCCGCTCGCGCCGCGCTCGCGCAGCTACGATGAGCCGCACATGGGCCGCCCCACCACGTCGCCAATGACAACGCGTCGCACGCTGCTCCGCGGCGCCGTCGCCCTGCTCGGCGACGAGCTCGCGTTCGAGCGGCGCCCGCTCGACGTGCTCGTCGAAGGCGACCGCATCACCGCCATCGAGCCGGCGCGGACGATCCCCGCCGATGGCGTCGACGAAGTCGTCGAGCTGGCCGATCGGCTGCTCGTGCCCGGCCTCGTCAACGGCCACCAGCACTCGAACGAGCATTTCCAGCGCGGCCGCGCCGAGAACCTGCCGCTCGAGCTGTGGATGCAGCTGGTGCGCCCGCGCGTGCCGGTGCCGCTGACGCCGCGTCAGGTCTACCTGCGGACGATGATCGGCGCGATCGAATCGCTGCGCACCGGCTGCACGACCCTGGTCGACGATTTCCCGCAGGCGGCCGGCATCGATCGCAGCGCCGTCGATGCGGCGCTGCAGGCTTACGACGACGCCGGCATCCGCGCCCTGCTCGGCTTCGGCATGATGGATCGGGCGCTGATCGACAGCCTGCCGTTCGTCGACGATCTGGTGCCGGCCGATCTCGCGGCGCAGTTGCGCGCCGCGCCGCGCACGAGCGCCGAGCAGTTCGAGGCGCTGATGCGCGAGCTCGCAGCGGTGCGCCATCCGCGTGAGCGCCGCGTCGGCGTGCTGGCCTCGGTCTCGGCGCCGCAGCGCTGCAGCGAGGACTTCCTGGTGCGCATGCGCGGGCTTGCCGACGAGCTCGCGCTGCCGGTGATCTCGCACGTGCAGGAGACGCGGCTGCAGCTCGTGACCGGCGCGCTCTTCAACGGCTCGACGATCGTCGCCTACCTCGACCGCATCGGCTTCCTGAAGCCGGCGACGAGCCTGATCCACGCGGTCTGGCTCAGCCCGCACGAGATCGGCCTGCTGGCGCGCAGCGGCGCGACGGTGCAGCACAACCCGTGGAGCAACCTGATGCTCGGCTCGGGTGTCGCGCCGGTGCGCGAGCTGCTCGATGCCGGCGTCGACGTGAGCCTCGGCTCCGACGGCTCGTGCTCGACCCTGACGACCTGCATGCTCAACGTCGTCGGCAGTGCCGCCGCGGTGTCGAAGCTGCGCGGCAACGAGCCCGGGCGCTGGCTCAGCGCGCGCGAGGCGCTGCACGCCGGCACCCTCGCCGGCGGCCGCGCGCTCGGCTTCGGCGACGCGCTCGGCAGCCTGCGCGTCGGCGCCCTCGCCGACCTGGTCGCGTACCGGCTCGACAGCGTCACCTTCACGCCGCGCAACGATCCGCTGCGCCAGCTCGTCTATGCCGAGCGCGGCGCGGGAGTCGACCTGGCGATGGTCGGCGGCGAGGTCGTCGTCCGCGGCGGCGCGCTGACGCGCATCGACGAGGCGGCGCTGCTGGCCGAGATCGAGGCCGAGTTCCACGGCCTGGCCGATCGCTACCGCGATGCCGAAGCATCGGCGGCGCCGATGCTGGCGGCGGTCGAGGCGATCTATCGGCGCTCGCTCGCGGTCGCGATTCCGACCGATACCCTGGTCGCGAAGCTGGCTTAGAGGAAGATGGGCGGACGGCCCATCGCGTTCCACGGGTTTCGCAAGGCACGACCCTCATGCCCACGATCTTTCTCACCGGCGCCACCGGCTACATCGGCGGCTCCGTCGCGGCGCGTCTCATTGCCACTGGATACCGGGTCCGTGGCCTCGTCCGAAGCAGGGAAAACGCAGCGCTTCTGGAGGCGCGCGGCATCGATCCGGTCCTCGGCACCCTGGACGATGCCGATCTCCTCACCAGCGAAGCCCACGCGTCCGACGGCGTGATCAACGCCGCAAGCGCCGACCATGCGGAGGCCGTGCGCGCACTCATTGCCGGACTGAGGAACTCTTCGAAGCCGCTTCTGCATACCAGCGGATCCAGCGTCATCGGCGACGACGCTCGCGGCAATCGGCGCTCCGATGTCGTGTTCGACGAAGACACGCCGCTCGTGGCGAACCCGATGAAGCAACCGCGCCGCGACCTCGATCTGGCCGTGATCGGCGCCGCCGCTGACGGCGTGCGTTCGGCCGTGATCTGTCCGAGCCTCATCTACGGGGTCGGCAAGGGGCTCAACCCCGACAGCGTGCAGGTCCCGTTCCTCGTCGCCAACGCGCGCGAGCAAGGCGTGGTGCAGATCGTGGGCGTCGGTCTGAACGTGTGGTCCCACGTGCACATCGACGACGTCGCGGCCCTCTATCTGCTCGCGCTGTCCAAGGCGCCGGCGGGCTCGTTCTATTTCGCCGAAAGCGGCGAAGCGTCCTTCGGTGAGATCGGTGCGGCGATCGCGAAGCGCCTCGGCCTGACGACCGTCGAGTCCCTGCCTGCCGAAGAGGCCGCGAAACGATGGGGCGAGTCGAAGGCGTATTTCACGCTGGGCAGCAACAGTCGGGTGCGGGCACTGCGCGCACGACGAGAGCTCGGCTGGGCGCCCGGACATTCGTCGGTCCTTTCCTGGATCACGAACGACATGCCGTGACGGGTACCGGAGTCGATCCGGCGTCATCGCATTCGAAACAGCGAAAACGACTCGAACCACAGAGGGATGACGTCGCGCCAGATCACGGGTTTGTCCGCCCCTCGACGACCTTGCGCGGAGCGGGTTGCTCCCCAAGAATGAAGTTGCCTACCGGCGAGTAGGCATTCACCACGAAACGCCCGTCCGCGTCGCACGGGTCCGAGGAGGGACGTGCCCGCGCCTGCTTCGCCACCCCGGCCCCTGCTCGAGGTCGAAGGCTTGTCGCTCGCTTTCGGCGGCGTCAAGGCACTCGACGGCGTGACGTTCGCAGTGCAGCCGGGTTCGATCACCGCGCTGATCGGCCCGAACGGCGCCGGCAAGACCTCGGTCTTCAACACGCTCTCGGGCTTCTACGCGCCGCAGGCCGGCCGCATCGTCTTCGAGGGCCGCTCCCTGGCCGGCGTGCCGCCACCCAGGCGGGCAGCGCTCGGCCTGGCGCGCAGCTTCCAGAACATCGCCTTGTTCCGCGGCATGACGGTGCTCGACAACATCAAGCTCGGCCGGCACTGCCACCTCAAGACCGGCGCACTCGGCGCCCTCTTCTACACACCGGCCGCGCGGCGCGAGGAGGAGGAGCTGCGGCGCGAGATCGAGGAGCGGATCATCGACTTCCTCGAGATCGACCACATCCGCCACGCGCCGGTCGGCTCGCTCGCGTACGGCCTGCAGAAGCGCGTCGAGCTCGCCCGGGCGCTGGCGATGCGGCCGCGCTTGCTCCTGCTCGACGAGCCGGTGGCCGGCATGAACCGCGAGGAAACCGAAGACATGGCGCGCTTCATCCTCGAGGTGCGGCGCGAATGGGACGCGACGGTGCTGATGGTCGAGCACGACATGGGCATGGTCATGGACCTGTCGGACCACGTCGTCGTGCTGAACTTCGGCCAGGTCATCGCCCGCGGCATCCCGGCCGAAGTGCAGGCCGACCCGCACGTAGTTCGCGCCTACCTGGGCTCTGGCGACGTCGTGGCGCTGCGCGAGCGGTTCCGCCGCGCCGCCGTCGCACGGCAGGCGGCCTGAGGCGATGGACGGCTGGCTGCTGTTCGAGATCGTGCTGGCCGGCGTCGGCACCGGCGGCCTCTACGCGCTCACCGGCCTGGCCTTCGTCCTGATCTACAAGGCGACCAAGGTCGTCAACATCGCCATCGGCGAGATGCTGATGATCGGCGCCTACCTCTTCTTCGCCTTCGTCGCCGGGCTGGGCCTGCCGGTCTGGCTCGCAATCCCGGCCGCGATCGTCGCTTCAGCGGCGTTCGGCGCGCTGGTCGAGCGCACCGTGATCCGGCCGATGCTCGGCGAATCGCCGATCTCCTCGTTCATGGTCACGGTCGGGCTGGGCTCGGTGCTGGTGGGCGTGGTCGAGCTGGTATGGACCGCCGACCAGCAGCGGCTGCCCGAGTTCCTGCCGACGAAGCACATCGCCATCGGCGAGGCGCTGGTGTCGCCGAAGATCTTCTACGGCTTCTGGATCGCGGTGCTGCTGATCGCCAGCGTCCTGCTCGTGTTCCGCTTCTGGCGCGGCGGCGTCGCGCTGCGCGCCACGGCCTCCGACCAGGCCGCAGCGTATTCGGTCGGCATCAACGTGCCGCGCGTGTTCTCGCTCGCCTGGATGGCCGCGGCGGCGATCGCCGGCGTCGCCGGCATCGTCGTCGGCTCGATCGGCGGCATCTCCTCGGCGATGGGCGTGTTCGGGCTGTCGGTGCTGGTGGTCGTGATCTTCGGAGGGCTCGACAGCGTCCTCGGCGCACTGGTCGGCGGGGTCTTCGTCGGCATCGTCGAGTCGCTGACCGGCTTCTACGCCGGCGCCGAATACAAGCTGCTCGCGACCTTCACCTTGCTCGTCCTGATCCTGATGCTGCGTCCGTACGGCCTGTTCGGCACGCACGAGATCGAGCGCCTGTAGACGCGATGCGAATCGGTTCCGCCAAGCAGAGCTACGGCGCCGACGCAGCGCTATTCGACAGCCGCACCCAAAAGGCGTGGGCCCTGCTCGGCGTCGCCGCCCTCGCCGCGTTCCCGTTCATCGCCAGCGAGTACTGGCTGTACCTGGCCTGCCTGGTCTCGATCAACATCGCCAGCGCGATGGGGCTCAACATCCTCACCGGCTACACCGGCCTCGTGAGCCTCGGCCAGGCGGCGTTCATGGGCCTCGGTGGCTACACGGCGGCGATCCTGCAGCTGCGCTACGGGACGCCGCTGCTTCTCAACCTCTTCTGCGGCGGCGTCGTGGCTACCGTGGCCGGCGTGCTCGTCGGCTTGCCATCGCTGCGGGTCAAGGGCCTCTACCTCGCGATCGCGACGATCGCCGCCGGCGTGATGGCGCATTTCCTGTTCGCGCACCTGCCTGCGCTCACCGGCGGGCCAGCAGGCCTCTCGGTGCCACCGGCGCGCATCTTCGGCGTCGAGCTCGACACCTCCGCCAAGCTCTACTGGGTGATCGTGCCGATCACGGCGCTGCTGCTTCTCGGCGCCGCCAACCTGTTCCGCACCCGCATCGGCCGCGCCTTCATCGCCATCCGCGACCGCGACATCTCGGCCGAGGTGCTCGGGATTCCGCTGCTGCGCTACAAGCTGCTGTCGTTCGCCATCTCATCGTTCTATGCCGGCGTCGCCGGGGGATTGTTCGCCTACTTCTTCCGCGCGATCACGCCCGAGAGCTTTCCGCTGCTGATGTCGATCTTCTTCCTCGCGGCGGTCATCGTCGGCGGGATGGGCACGGTGCTCGGCAGCGTCCTCGGCGCGGTGTTCATGACGCTCGTGCCCGAGCTGCTGAAGCTGATCGTCAGCGCGCTGCCGCTCGGCGGCAACGCGACCCTGGTGCTCTCGCCGGTGCGCACCATCGTGTTCGGGGCGCTGATCATCGTCTTCCTGATCTTCGAGCCGCTCGGCCTGGCCGAGATGTGGCGGCGCACCCGCCGCGCCTTCCACCTGTGGCCCTTCCGGACCTGACCCTTTCCCTCGACAACCCACCAAGGAGACATCCATGACAACCAAGATCAACAAGCGCGACCTCATCGCCCTCGGCCTCGCCGGCGCGGCGGCCGCGGCCTTCCCGGCCTCGGCGCTGGCGCAGGCGGCCAAGGCCGGCGCCAAGCCGCAGGAGGACATCGTCTTTGGTGCCTCGGTGCCGCTATCCGGCGTGTTCGCCTTCGCCGGCATCGGCATAGACGCCGGCATCAAGGACTACCTGACGATCCTCAACGAAGGCGGCGGCGTGAAGGGCCGCAAGGTCAAGTACATCGCCGAAGACACGGCCTACAAGGTCGACCAGTCGATGGCGGTGTTCAAGCGGATCACCAGCCAGAACAAGGTCAATCTCTACTACGCCGATTCCACCGGCTTCGTGAAGGCGGTGAATCCGGAGGTCGACCGGATGGGCTCGATCCTCATGACCGGCGCCTCGTTCGCGCGCGAGATCAGCAACGCCGACAAGTACCCGCTGCAGTTCATGGTCGGCCCCGACTACAGCGAGATGGTCGGCATCCTGCTGCAGTACATCGCCAAGACCAAGCCCGGCGCCAAGGTCGCGCTGGTCTACAGCGATACCGAGTTCGGGCGCGACCCGGTCGAGGCGGCGCGCAACGGGATGAAGTCGCTCGGCCTGGTGCTGGCCACCGAGATCGTCACCGCGCCGGGCAGCGTCGACGTCTCTGCCGAGATCGTCAAGCTGCGCCGTGCCGACCCCGACTTCACGATCTTCCACGGCTACGTCTCGGCGCCCATTCCCGAGTTCATCACCCAGGCCAAATCGCTCGGCCTGAAGAGCCAGTTCATGGGCACGTTCTGGACCATGGACAACTCCACGGTGATGAAGATGGGCCCGGCCGCCGATGGCTTTCTCGGCGTCATGCCCTATCGCTACTACTACGACACCGAAGGCAAGTCGCCGATGCTGGAGAAGATCCGCAAGATGCGACCGGAGTACCAGAGCACCGGCTACATGCAGGGATTCCTCGCCGCGATGCTGCTCACCGAGGCGGCGCGCCGCGCGCTCGAGGCGGGCAACGAGCTGAACGGCAAGAACCTGAAGATCGCTCTCAGCTCGATCCGCAACTTCGATACCGGCGGGATCATCGGCGTGCCGCTCTCGATCAAGGGCAACTCGATCCCGATCGGCCGCATCTACAAGGCCGACTTCAAGCAGCAGAAGATGGTGCCGGCGTCTGACTGGATCGACCTCACCCGTCGCTAGCCGCGAGCGTGACCGAGAACAGGTCCATGACCGTTGCGCAAGCCGCCGCCGTGGCCGCCGAGAGCAGCGCCGGCGAGCTGCTGCTCGAGGTCAGCAACATCGAGGTCGTCTACAACAAGGCGGTCCAGGTGCTGCGCGGCCTCTCGCTCACGGTGCCGCGCGGGCAGATCGTTGCCCTGCTCGGCAGCAACGGCGCGGGCAAGAGCACGACGCTGAAGGCGATCTCCAACCTTCTCGGTCTGCAGAACGGCGAGATGACCGGCGGGCAGGTGTCCTTCGCAGGCGCGTCGACGCACGGCGTTGCGCCGCACCGCCTGGTGCGCGACGGCCTCTTCCACGTGATGGAGGGGCGGCACGTGTTCGAGGACCTGACGGTCGAGGAGAACCTGGTCGCCTCGACCTATGCGCTCACCGGGCGGCACGCGGCCCGGGCCGACTTCGACAGCGTCTACGAGTACTTTCCGCGCTTGTTCGAACGGCGCCGCGGTCTCGCGGGCTACCTCTCGGGCGGCGAGCAGCAGATGCTGGCGATCGGGCGGGCGCTGGTCGCCGCACCGCGGCTGATGCTGCTCGACGAGCCCTCGCTCGGGCTCTCGCCGGTGCTGGTAGAGACGATCTTCGAGATCATCGCGCGCATCAACGCCGAGCGCGGCGTCTCGATGCTGCTGGTCGAGCAGAACGCCTCGATGGCGCTGGCCGTGGCCGACTACGGCTACATCATGGAGACCGGCAAGGTGGTGATCGACAACACCGCGGAGCGCCTGGCCGCCGACGCCGACGTTCGCGAGTTCTACCTGGGCCTCGGCCAGGAAGGTGGGCAGAAGAGCTACCGCGAGCTGAAGCACTACAAGCGCCGCAAGCGCTGGCTCTCGTGAGGCGACGATGAGCGACCGCGCCATGATCGATCTGCCCACCGAGCTCACGCTGCCGCAGGCACTGTCGCGCCAGGCGCGCGAGAACCCCGCGGAGATCGCCTTGCGCCAGAAGGAGCACGGCATCTGGAAGCCGCTGACCTGGGCCGATTACCACCGCCGCGCTGTGCGCGTCGGGCTCGGCCTGCGGGCCGCGGGGCTGAGCGAAGGCGGCCACGTCGGCGTGCTCTCCGAGAACCGAGCGGAGTGGGTCTTGTCGCAGCTCGGCGCCGGGCTGGTCGGCGCGGTCACGGTCGGCGTCTACCCGACCAGCCCGACGGTCGAGGTGGCCTACGTGCTCGAGCACGGCGACGCCGAGATCGTCGTCTGCGAAGACCAGGAGCAGAGCGACAAGGTGATCGAGGCCCGGGACCGCCTGCCGCGGCTGCGCAAGATCGTGGTGATGGAGAAGAAGGGCCTGGCCGATACGCGCGCCCGGGCGCCCGAGCTGGTGATCGGCTTCGACGAGCTCGAGGCGCTCGGCGCGGCAGCCGAAGCCGAGGGCGCGGCAAAGATCGAGGCAGTGCTGCAGCGGCAGACGCATGCCGACACCGCGCTGATCATCTACACCTCGGGCTCCACCGGCAAGCCCAAGGGGGCGATGATCAGCTACGGCAACGTCGCCGCGATGGCCGCCGGCGTGGTCGATCGGCTCGGCCTGCTGCCCTCCACCAGCCACCTCTCGTACCTGCCGCTCTGCCATGTCGCCGAGCAGATGCTCACGGTGTTCGTGCCGCTCTACCTCGGCTCGCGGGTCGACTTCGGCGAATCGATCCGCACCGTGCAGGAAGACCTTCGCGAGGTCGCGCCGACGATGTTCCTCGGCGTGCCCCGCATCTGGGAGAAGCTTCACGCCGCGATCTCGATCCGCATCCAGGAAAGCGGCCGCTGGCGCCGGGCGCTCTACGCGCAGGCAGTCACCGCCTGCGCGCCCTTCGCCTACCGGACACCGGAAGAGCGCAGCCTGCGCGAACGGCTGGTCTTCGGCCTCGCCTATCTGCTCGTGTTCAGGGCCTTGCAGAACTACATCGGCCTGCGCCGTGCCCGGGTCGCGCTGACCGGTGCGGCGCCGATCTCCCCGGCGGTAGTGCACTACTTCCGCACGCTCGGCGTGCCGTTGCTCGAGGTCTACGGCATGACCGAGACCAGCGGCATGGTGCTCGGCCAGCGGCCCTCGCGCCTGCAGGCGGCAACGGTCGGCGTCCCGACGCTCGGCGTCGAGCACCGGCTCTCGCCCGAAGGCGAGCTGCAGGTGCGCGGACCGGTCGTGTTCCAGGGCTATTACAAGAACCCGGAGGCGACCGCCGCCGCGCTCATCGACGGCTGGCTGCACACCGGCGACGTGGTCGCGGAGAAGTACGGCGAGCTGCGCATCGTCGATCGACTCAAGGACATCATGATCACCGCCGGCGGCAAGAACCTGACGCCGTCGGAGGTCGAGAACACGATGAAGGCCAGCCCCTTCATCAAGGAGTGCGTGATCGTCGCCGACGCGCGTCGCTTCGTCGCCGCGCTGGTGCAGATCGATTTCGAGACCGCCGCGCAGTGGGCCCAGTCGCACGGCGTCGTCTTCACGCACTTCCGCTCGCTCGTCGAGCATCCCGAGTTGCGCGCCCTGGTGCAGGGCGAGATCGACGCCGGCAACCGACGCCTCGCGCCGGTAGCGCAAGTGCGCCGCTTTCATCTCCTGACCAAGGAGCTCGACCACGACGACGGCGAGGTCACGGCGACGATGAAAGTGCGCCGCGCCAGCGTCTACAAGGCGTACGCGAACGAGATCGAGGCGCTCTATGCCTGAGCCGCGTCGCGCCGCGCGCGTCGATGCCGCGGCCTCGCCTTTCGCGCCTGCGCGCGACCGCGCCGGCCAGCGCGCCCTGAAGCGCGAAGCGGTGCTGCGTACCGCGGCGCAGCTCTTCAACGAGAAGGGATACGCCGCCAGCACGCTCGACGAGGTCGCCGAACGACTGGGCGTGAGCAAGCCGACCGTCTACTACTACGTCGACAGCAAGGACCAGATCCTGTTCGAGTGCGTGCGCACCGGTCTCGAGTTGCTGCAGCAGGCGATCCGCGAAGTCGACGCGGCCGGCGGCAGCGCGATCGACAAGCTGGTCGCGGCGATGCGCCAGTACGTCGAGATCGTCACCATGGACTTCGGCATGTGCGTCATCCGCGTCGGCGAGGATCCGCTGCCGCCGGAAAGCCGGCAGAAGCTGCGCCGCATGAAGGCGGCGCTCGACCGCGAGTTCCGCGACCTGATCCGCCAGGGGATCGCCGAAGGCTCGATCGTCGACTGCGACCCGAAGCTCGCGGCGTTCACCTTCGCCGGCGCCCTGAGCTGGATTGGCCGCTGGTATCGACCCGATGGTGGCCTGGAGCCCGCCGAGATCGCCGAGCAGTGCATCCGCGTCCTGATCGACGGCCTGCGCGCCCCGGCGCGCGCCGCCGCGGGATCGCCATCTCGAGCTTGAGCGTAACGTCGCCACGCTGACGATCACGTGTCGCAGCTTTCGGGTTTGACATCAATCCGGTCAACGCCGCTTTCCTGAGGTGGAACGGCGGCAATCAATTCGGCACGATCTCGGCACAGGTGAGTCGATTGCCGCGTCACCTTAGATAGGGAGCGACGTTGGCAGCGATGACTGCCAATTCATCCCGGGTCAAAGGAAGCCTCCGGAAAGCCGCCCAGGCCTCGGCGGGGCGCAGGTTGGCGCCCACCGCGGCGTCGGAGCCAAACAGCACGCGCGCAGGGCCGACCGCGCGCACGAAACCCGCCACCGTTTCCGCGAGCATCGGCGACATCTCCGCGTCGACGATGCTGGCGACATCGAACCAGAGGTGCCTCGTCGACGGTTCGCCGCGTCCAATCGCCGCCGCGAATTCGCGCATCGCGTCTCGGGCCGGGATGTCGTCGTAGCCGGGACCGCTGCCGGCGAGGTGCGCGACCTGAACGGGTACGTCCGGCGCGCTGGGCATCACCTGGTCGAGAAACTTCCGCACCTGGGGCGCGCCATAAGGGCGTTGCCGAGAAATGCTGGCGCGCAAATGCACGACGATCGCCATGCGGTGGGCGTTGGCGGCGGCAAACACGCCCTGCACTTTGGCCACGTGCACAGGATCGTCGAGCTGCACGTCGGAGTTGCCGAAATGCAGCTTGATGCCGCGCCGGAGGCCGGGCGTGCCGGCACAACGGGCGAGCTCGGCCAGCGCATGGTCGGCCAGAGGATTGAATCCGCACAAAGCGACCAGCCGCGTCGGAAACAGCGCCGCTTGCGCAGCGGTCCAGTCGTTCTCGCCCCGAACTCTGGCGGCTGCGTCGTCGACGGCGCGGCCTGGCGAACCGTAGAGGTAGGCGACGGACAAGAGCACGGCTCGGTCAATGCCTGCCCGATCGAGTTCCGCGACGACGTCGGAGGCGCCCAGGGTCCGGAAGCTGCGCTCGGGCGTCGTCAGCATCCTGGCGATGTCGGGACTGAACACATGCTGATGGTGGTCGATCGCCGGAGCCGGAGACGAACACCCCGTCGCCAGCACGCACGTGCCGGCCGCCAAGCCCGCGCGCAGTCGCGTGAAGAGGGTTCTCAGGTGCATGACTGTCCGAAGCCGGAGTGCAATCCTGGCAGCTGTTCAAGCGGCGGACCGCGGGATTGCGACGGACTGCACGTTTGCTGGGACAGGCAGCGGACTGCGCACCCTGCGTGCCTTCGCCTTCCCGGCGCCCCAGCTTCCGGTAGTCCTCAGGCGCTTCGGCCACGTCGCGCTTGATCCGGTTCGGCGCATCATCCCGGCCCATGAGTTCTCTTGGGGTCGAGGACGATCGGCGCTTGGCGACTCTTTGTGCACTAGGGGCGGCGATCTTCTGCCTTGCGTGGATGCGATGGTGAAGTGGCTGGTGGCCGACTACCCGGTGGTCATGGTCGCTTGGGTCCGAATGGGCGTGATCGCCGTCGTCCTCGGAGTCGCCGGCGGTTCGCAGATCGGTGTTCGCATGCTGCGTCCGACCGCGTGGCGCTTGCAGGTTCTGCGCGGTGCCTCGGCAGTGCTCGGGACGGTGATGGTCTTTCTCGGCTTTCGGGCCATGCCTCTCGCAGAGTGCCTGGCGATCGTCTCCATTGCCCCGGTGCTGGCCAATCTCTTCTCGCGGTTCTGGCTCGACGAACGGGGCGATGCGACCAGCTGGGCCGCCGCATTCGCCAGCTTTGTCGGCGTCCTCGTGATCGCCCGGCCGGGGTTCGGAATCTTCGCGTTCGACGCGATCTATCCGCTGGTCGGAGCCGTTGGCCTTGCCGGGTTCCTGACCCTGACGCGCGCCGTGTCCCACCGGGATGATCCGCGCGTGACGGCGTTCTTCGGTCCCCTGGTTGCGTTCCTGATGTTCTCGACCGCGATGCCCACCAATTGGGTGAGCCCGAAGAGCGCGACACATCTCGCGCTGTTTCTCGGCATCGGTCTGCTGGCGGCCGTGGCCCAGGTTCTGCAAACACTCGCCTATCGATACGGCAGCACCCACCGCATTGCGCCGTTCAGCTACGTCGCTCTCGTCGTGTCGATCGTCATAGGCTGGCTCGTCTTTCGAGCGGTGCCAGACGCCTGGTCGCTCTTGGGGATGTCGATCATTGCCGCTGCCGGCGTGGCCATGGTCCTCAGAAGGTGATTCAGGCGAGGTCGAGTGTCATGCCGCGGCCACTTGCCACGCCGATGCGCTGCGCAGGCGCTCCGAGAGGTGCACGGCGATGTTCGTCGTGATCCGGCGAGCCACCGTCATCCGGCGCAGAGGTCCGGGGCGACAGCGCCGACTTTGGCGAGTCATCGACCTGAGCCTAGCGGACCTTACGCAGAAAGCAGAGGGGGCTGCCGGTGTATGGATCGGCGCCAACGACCGGTTGCAAGGTACCACTGCTGCGCCAGCGCATCACTGCCCCGCGCCGCGTGGACGCGGCGCTAGCGTGGCAACTTGCGACGCGCCGGTGTCATGTGCCTTGGCACTGGCCACCAAGCGTCGCACGCAGTGCTCCCGTGCGACGCGGTCTCCGCGCGCATCGCAACCGGCAATAGCGGATCGAGCCTGCGGCGAGTCCGCCAGCACGGGCTCGCTCGACACGCTGTAAAAGGCGCCGACGAGGGCAATCAATAGCGTTGCCGAGACTGCGAACGCCGCGGCGAAGGCTGCGGCGCGCGCCCAGAAGTGCTTGAAAGGTTCGTAGTAGCGTTCCATGGTCATCTCCTTCAGAGGGGTTTCGAACACAGCGGCGACAGCGCGCCGCCAGTCCGCAGGGTGGTTTTCGGGCATCGGATCGAAGTGCATGGCGAATCTCTCGAGGATTTGTAGGACGAACAGCTCCCGCCGCGTGTGCAATGCACTCGCGGAAATGGGGCTAGGCCCAGGGGGGCCTGCGGAAGACGAACGGTGAAAGGTCGACCTGTCGGCCGCGTTCAGGACGAACGAGCGGTGGCGTATCGGCGCTAGGGCCGTTGCGAGTCGGAAAGAACCTACGACACGGCAGCGGCGCGAAGTGCCACGCGCCGGCCGTGAGTCGTCAGGAGTCTGCGGCCGACAGGAGGTGACGTTGCATGGTGCGATTGGACATGGCGGCCTCCTGTGGTGAGTGGACGGTTGGGCTGGGACGAAATGCTTGGTGCATTGCGCGGGGACGGACTTTGCTCGACGTAGCGAGACGCGTCAACCCCCTGGCCTCATCAAGATGGATGAGGTGACGCGTGCGCGCATCACGTCATCCACAAGTACATGCACCACCCTTTGGCCCCTCGATCCGAAGACGAGCGTTGAGGGGGTTTCTCTACTTGTGAGGCTTGCCGCGGGTTGTCCCTGGCCGATTGCAGGGTGCGGGCTCTAGTCGGCCACAAGCGTCGACTACTCAGCGGATTTCTAGCTGTTGAGTAGCTCTGGTGCAGTGATGACTCCACCACATGGGTTTGCTCAAGGTCGTCCAAGGGGACGGCTCGGCTAGAGCAGGTTCGAGTCGAAGAAGGCCGCAATCTCATTGGCGAGCTGCTTCAGGAACGCATTGCGATCGAAGCCCGGCGGGTTCGCGCCGACGTCACCGTCCGGACTGGGGATGGGCATGCTCGGCTGATCCATGAAGGCGAAGTGCCAAGCGTTGGGCACCCGATGCAGGTTTGGTGCGGGCAGTTTGCTGGCGACCCATTCGGCGTGAAACCGGGGCACCAGGAAGCGATCGAGCTCCGCCTCGTAGATCATCGTCGGCACGCGCACCGTGACGAGCGACTCGGCGGTGAGCATCACAGCCGCCGGGGCCACCGCGACGATCGCCCGAACGCGCTCGTCCTTGAGCGGGGACGTGGCCGCCGGCAACGCAGAAAGCGCAGCCCCTGGGCGACCCATGCCGCAGAAGATCGGGTCTTCGGAGGCTTCGGCCAGGCAGTGCTGCCTGATCCGGGACAAATCCGCCTTCGCGCCCGCCAACGCCAGCACCGTGTAGCCGCCGGCCGAGTGTCCGAGCGCACCGACGCGAGGCCCGCGACTGTCGCTCGCAATCCGATCCTTCCACGCGGGATCGGCCAGGATTGCGTCGATGGCGCGCGACGCTTGCCGCGGCCGCTCGTCGAAATAGCGTTCGGGCCCCTTCTCGACCAGAGACCGATCCTGCCAGTTGTCGCCGGGATGACGAAGCGCCGCGACCAGATAGCCATCCCGGGCGAGCGCCTGCGCCAGGACGCTGTGTCCGAGCTCGCTCCCGCCAATGCCGTGACTGAGCAGAAGCAGCCGCTTGACCTTGGCGATGGGTTGGGCGCCGATGGCAACGTCGAGCGCAAACGGTCCCATGGCGATGACTCGCGGTGCGGCCATCGTCGGGTAGTACAGAGCGACCGTCGTCGCGGGCGCATCCGATGTCGTCGCGGCCACCTGGATCTGCATCCAGCCGGCCTCGTGGGCGTGCGCGTGCGCTGCGATCAGCAGGGTGGCCAATGAGCCCAGGATGAGCCGGAATAGGCTGGTCATGTCGCGTTCCAGGTCGTCGTGGTGTTCCAGTGTCGGACCCGACCGCGAGAGGACCACAGGGCTTGCGATGAAGCGCAGGCTGGAAGCGCGAATCGACAGCCGGCGCGTGCCGGCAGCGTACCTATCCGAGGTGCTTGCCGAAGTGGAACAGCGAGCGTTCGAGCGCGGTCGCGGCGGCGCCGGCGTTGTAGGAGCCGCGCTGATCGCAGTTGAAGCCGTGGTTGGCTGCGTAGAGGTGGACCTCGACTTCCGGATGCGCCTGCTCGAAGACCTTGACGCTCTCGACCGAAATGTGCGCATCCTGATCGCCGAAATGCGCCATCGTCGGCACCGCGGGCTTGCGCGACGGCTCGCTGCCGACCGTCATGCCGCCGCCGTAGTAAGCGACTGCCGCCGACAGGCCGCGCACTTTCTCGGCAGAGCGCCAGACCAGGAGGCCGCCCCAGCAATAGCCGACGATGCCGACCTTGCCGGCCCTGGCGACGTGGTCGACCGCAGCCTGGATGTCCTGCAGCACTCCTGGCGCTGGCAATGCCTCGACCGCGGCCTTGAGGCGCGACCCACGGGTCATGTCGTCGGGCGTGTAGCCGAGCTGAATGTCGCGCTCGACGCGGTCGAATGTCGAAGGCGCGATCGCGAGGTATCCGGCCGCCGCGTAGCCGTCGGCGACAGCGCGGATGTGGGAGTTGACGCCAAAGATCTCCTGCAGCACGACGACCGCGCCCTTCGGTGTGCCCGACGGCTCGGCAACATAGGCGGATGACGTGAAGCCATCGGCGGCGGTGAGCGTAATGCGAGACGAAGACATGGCGAAAGAACTCCTGGTTGCGCGAGCGACAGCAATGGTGCCGCTTCGTGTCCCGACTTATACCGTTCGCCTGGCCATCCTGGGGAATCGGCGATCTAAGAGAGTTGGATGGTCATCTGCATCATCCGGTTAAGTTGCAGACCGTAGGTCCGGCGCGCTCTTATCCGTGCCGCTTACCGCCAAACCCGGCGCCCTCGGATGCTCTCGACCTGTGCCGCCGTTCGGCCTCGCGCGGCGAACGACGGCTACGCAGCGGTAGCAGAAGTTCCGCCTTGACTGTCCGACCCGCTGTCGACTCACAGCCGACCTTTGTGCTTCAAGGCGGCATTGCCGGAAAGGACCTTCGGTTAGCGACCATCACCCTCGCTTCGGGCGACCCCAGACGCCGACCAACGCCAATACGGTCTGTTCCATGCCCTCTCGTTAAGTCGCCGCGGCGGAGGGAGCCTAGCCACCCTGCCCCGCGGTCGATCGGTGTCGGTCGTCGACACCGCCACCGACCCGGCCCGCCGTAGCAAGCGGCACTGCTGGGAAGCCGCTACATCATTCGGAGGGACGGTCCCGGGGACGCGGCTGCCGGATCTTCCCCCACGGCTCGATGTCCTGGAGCTGGCCCCGAGGACACGGCACACATGTCCACACGCCGCCCGAGCTACCATGCCTTCGACGGCGCGTCGTCACGGTTGGCCATCGATGGCGCTCGCCGAGCCGATGCAGCATTCGTCTGCCTTCGCATCACGCCGCGGCGCGCGCCCACCAATCACACGCCCATTCGACCCACCACCCCGGAGACACTTTGATGAGCACCGAACTGCCGCCGCTATCGACTGCCTTTCACAGAATGCAACAGTTGATGTCGTCGTCGCCGGTACCGTCGATCTCGACCGAACTGCTGACCACGGCCGATGGCGAACTCAACCGCGAGCTCAACGCCTTTCTCTTCGATCCACCGTCCGACCCCGCCATGCTGCGAGGCAAGCGCATTGCGATCTGCTGCACCAACGGCGTCGAGGAAGTAGAGATCCTGGGATCGCAGCGTTGGCTGTCTGAGCATGGCGCCACGGTGCACGTGGTGTCGCCGCGCATTGGAGAGCTTGACCCCAGGCTCGGCCTGCGCTTCCCGCCGCAGTGCGCGACCCATGTGCTGGCGATCCGCTTGATGGAAAACGCCGGCTGGCTCAAGATCGACCGCTATACAGACGAGGCGAGCGCCGCCGATTACGACGCCATCCTGCTGCCCGGCGGCTGCTGGAACCCCGACGCGCTGCGGATGGACCCTCATGCGCGTGCCTTGGTGCGTGCGATGGACGAGGCGGGCAAGCCGACCTGCGCGATCTGCCACGGCCAGTGGGTAATGGTCAGCGCGAAGATTTTGAGGGGCCGGCGCGCCACCGCAGTGTGGAATATCCAAATCGACCTTGAGAACGCGGGGGCGACCGTGCTTGACGAGCCCTGCGTCGTCGACGGCAACCTGATCACGGCGCGCTTCCCCTACGATCTGCCGCGGCTGATTCACGCAATGGCGACGCAGCTCGCGGTGATCCGATAGCGAGCGCCGGTCGAAGGTAGCGCGGGTCCCAGGGACATCCGGAAACGGCATAGCCAGCGCGGCGCGCGTTGCCCGTCGGGGCGTGGCCTCGGTGGATCAGGACCAGCCGGCGTCGACGCTCTCAGCGGGGCGGGGCCATTTTTGGCGTTGTTCGATATGCCTGCGCCGCGAGAAGCCGAGTCCGGCGAGCCAAGACCTAGAAGGGCGAGCGTGGCGGGTTTGGAGACTCAGGCCACGCCACATAAGCCGCTCTTCGATTGACCTCAAACAAGGCCGCAGCATGAGCGGCAAGGCCATTGCATCGCATCGTGTTCACGCGGCACAAAATTGGCACAGACAAAGATCCGTCCGTCGGAAATGGAAACAAGGACTTAGC
>Ga0207650_10001357_pt1 | contig 17665 bp, 19 predicted proteins | sample KBSS63metaG_FD_184325 | JGI IMG/M metagenome (GOLD analysis project Ga0207650, IMG submission 184325) | Switchgrass rhizosphere microbial communities from Kellogg Biological Station, Michigan, USA - KBS S6-3 metaG (SPAdes) (version 2) | ecosystem: Host-associated > Plants > Roots > Rhizosphere...
GCCGGGTAGTCGCAACGCCCCAAGCGGCCCCGCTCCCCGACTGCCGAACGGACGCCCGGACTTCAACGGCGTCTGGGATCACGCCTATGTGCCGGACATGAGTCTCTCGGCCAAGAACACGACTCAGCAGAAGGCTCCGGGACCCCTGCCGCTCACGCCACGCGGGATCGAGAACATCAAGAGCTACGACCCGGAGAAAGACGGCGATTACACCGGCATGTGCATGCCCTACGGGCTGACCCGATCCTTCAACGGACCGTTCCCGATTCAGATTATGCAGACGGATAAGCACGTGGCGTTTCTCTTTGAGATGGGCACGTGGTTCCACGTGGCGCCGTTCAAGGATGCCCATTCCGCGGATCCCAACCCGACGTGGTTCGGAGAGTCGATTGCGAAATGGGACGGCGACACGCTGATCGTCGACACGGTCGGATTCAACGGCTGGAGCCGGCTCGACACGCGCGGCCATCCGCACAGCGACAAGCTCCACGTGGTCGAGACGTTTCGTCGTTCCGACGCTGGGCACATCGTCTATGCCGTCACGGTCGACGATCCCGTCTATTACACGAAACCATGGACGAACGAGCGCACCTTTACGCTGACGACGGGAGAACTGATCGAGTACTCGTGTCAGGAGAACAACCGATCGTTGCTCGAGGGCCGGATCAAGCCATGGACCGTGCCAGGCTCGGAGCCGCTCCGCAACCCAGTGCTCGGCAAGAAGTAAATGGCTGATTCGCTTCTCGAGATCGCGAAAACCATCGGCGTGCCGGTTGCGCGGCGGCACATATTCCTGTGCGCAGAACAGACGAAGCCGAAATGCTGCGACCTGGAACGCGGCGTTGCCGCGTGGGACTTCCTGAAACGCCGCCTTGGCGAGCTTGGTCTCGCCAACCAGGGCGGCATCCTGCGAACGAAGGTTAACTGCCTACGTATCTGCGAAGGCGGGCCGATTGCCGTGGTCTATCCGGAGGGTGCCTGGTACCGCGAATGCGATCCGCCCGCGCTCGAACGAATCATTCAGGAGCATCTCATCGGCGGCAGGATCGTCGAGGATCTGCTCATCACTTCGCATCCACTCGGTAAGGTCGCTGAGGAGTGCCGGTGAGGAGGAGCATCACCTGGCTCATTGCCGGGTGCTCCCTGACTGCGGCCCTCTCCTTCAGCGCGAAGTCGCCAGCGGCACAGGCACAGCCGCCTGCCCCCGCTCCAGGCACTGAAAGCGGTCTGGCGACGTTTCAAACCCGCTGCACGATGTGCCACGCGAACTCAGTCGGCGAACGCACTGGCGTGCGCGGCGCCGAACGCGCTCCCACGACGGACGTCCTACGCCAGATGTCGCCGGAGCGCATCTATCAGGCGCTCACGACCGGCTCGATGAGCGAGCAGGCGAAAGACCTCACGGACATTGCCAAGGTGAAGCTGGCGGAGTTCATGAGCAGCCGTCCCATGGGCAGCGCGCGAGCGGGCGATGCGGCCGCGATGCCGAACAAGTGCAAGACGAACCCTCCATTGTTGGAGCCCGCAAAGGCACCGCAATGGAACGGCTGGGGAAACGACCTCGCCAATTCTCGGTTTCAGCCCGCTGCGGCGGCGCGCCTGACGGCGGCACAGGTCCCACAGTTGAAGTTGAAGTGGGCGTTCGGGTACCCGTCTGGAGCCTCTGCTAATGCACAACCTGCCATCGTGGCTGGACGCGTATTCGTCGGCAGCGACAACGGTTACTTCTACTCGCTCGATGCCAGGACGGGATGCGTCTACTGGTCGTTCGAGAACGGCTCGATTGTTCGCAATGCACCGACCGTGGCTCCCGTTGTCAGCCAGGACGTCCCGCCCGCAGCTCAGGGTCCGCAGCTCCCTGGTCGACGATCGCAAGCCCCCGCTCCGCCTCCGCAGCGGTATGCGGTCTTCTTTGGCGACGGGCATGCGAACGTCTACGCACTCGACGCGCAGAGCGGCAAGCTGCTCTGGAAGACACGTGTCGATTCCCATTTCGTTGCCCGTGTTACCGCGGGCACGAAGTACTACAACGGCAAGTTGTTCGTGCCGGTGTCGTCTTCCGAGGAATTCAACAGCGGCAACCCGGGTTACTCCTGTTGCACGGCCCGTGGCAGCGTCGTCGCTCTCGACGCCAACACCGGCAAGCAGCTCTGGAAGGCCTGGGTGATTCCCGATGAACCGCGTCCGTATAAGACGATGGCGAACGGCGTGGCGCTCTACAGGCCGGCGGGCGGCGCAGTGTGGAATTCGCCGACGGTCGACCCCGTCCGCAACGCAATTTACTTCGGTACGGGCGACGCGACGACTTCACCGTCGCCCAAGACCACCGATGGCGTCATGGCGGTCGATATCGACACCGGCAAACTGCTCTGGTCCTATCAGGCAACCGCCGGCGATGTCTTCATGGGCGGGTGCACGGGCGCCGAGCGTAGCGAGGCGTGTCCGACGCCGATGGGACCCGACATGGACATCGGCAACTCGCCCATCCTCGTGACGCTGCCAGGCGGCAAGCGCGCCCTGCTGGGTGGGACAAAGAGCGCCGACGTGTTTGCGCTCGACCCTGACAACCAGGGGACCCTGCTTTATCGCGTGAATGCGGCGGGCGGACCGATCAACGTCACAGGCCGCGCCGCGCGAGGATCGATCGTGTGGGGCGGCGCGACGGACGGCCAACGCATCTACTACGGTGCCGGCGCCGCCGGGCTCGTCGCGCTGACACCAGAGGCAGGCGAGGTTGCCTGGTCGTTTACGGGTCCGCCGCTGACGGCGGGAGCTCGCGGCGTCGGTCTTGGCGCGGCACCAACGCTGATTCCCGGGGTCGTCTTTGAAGGCGCCGGCGACGGCCGACTCTTCGCCGTGTCGTCAACGACTGGCAAACTTCTCTGGCAGTTCAATACCCGACAGGAGTTCAAGACGGTGAACGATGTGATGGCGCACGGCGGCGCGATCGCTTCATCGGGCGCAGTAGTCGTCGACGGAATGGTCTTCGTTGGCTCCGGCTACGCCATCACCGACGGGGCCACCGCAGGCAACGTGCTGCTCGCCTTCGGCCTCGATTAACAGGACGTATCAGGGCCGCGGTGGAAGCGGTTTCCGCTCTCGCGCCGCAGCAGCCACATCCTCGATCGCCTGTATCACCACTCGCGGGTGCGTTAGCTGGATCTCATGTGCGGCACCCGGGACGATCGTGTGGCGGCTGTTCGGCGATAGCTTCGCCAGGATGGCGTGAGCCGTCCTGTTTCCGTCGCCGCGAGTCAGCACGACAACTGGGACCCGCGCGATTGGTGCGTCGGCCTGTTTCTGGCTCTGCAGCAGCCGCGACAGCGCCGCATGTTCTCCCGCTTGAAACTCGCGAACGACCTCCGCCGGAACCGACAGCGGAATCGCTTCGATGACCCGCTGTTCCAGCTGTACGCGCAATTCGTACAACACTGGCGGAAGCAGATTGAATGGCGACCCGGTCTGCGGCGACCGTCGCGCTACGTTCACTGGTGCAGTCGGCATCGTCGTCTGCAACTGTTCGCTGCTGAGCGACGCAATCGCGACACCTTTCCCTTGATACAGAGTGAAGAGCCCGTCCTCGCTGGAAGGATCGACGAGGACCAGACCCACGACATCGCCGGGATACTCCAGCTGATACAGCCGGGCGTAGACACCGCCCATCGAGTGACCGACGAGGACTACGGGTGTCTTTTCGCCGGCCGCGGCCAGTCCCGAATGGAGATCGCGAATGATCCGCGCCGGCGTGTCGACTGCGTCGCGTGGATCACTCCATCCGGCGCCGGCACGATCGTACGAGCAGACGCGGTGCGACTGTGCCACGGCCGGCTGCACGAGCGACCAATCGATGGCGAATGCGCCCGCGCCAGCCTCGAGGACGACGGTTGGAGTCCCAGAACCGCTGCAGATGAAGTGGAGCTTTCGCCCACCGATATCAACGAGGCGACCGGGCGCTGATCCGATGCTTCCTTGTTGCTGCTGCGCGAGCACCGGCGCACTTGCCACCGTCGCGGCGATGGCGAGCGCGGTCAGACGTTTCACTTGGCAACCTTCAGCGACACATCGACTTTTACCGTTTCGCCGGTAATACGATCGGCGGCGGCGGTGAACTGACGCGCCTGACCATCGCGGAGCACAACGTTGTTGCTGGCGCGGAACGACCGGATGACGGGCAAGCCGTTTGTCGTGGTCCCTGCGCCGACGCTCTGCGGCGTCGCGATTGCGTCGTCCTGCACCGATACCCAGATTTCGAAGCGTCCGCCGTCGAGAATCCGCGCCCTGGCATCGATGTTCGTCCCCACGGCCTTGTACAGGACCGGACCGCCGGTCGGGATACCCGGAATGGGCTTGCCATCGAGCGTCAACGACATCGTTGGCAGCGGCACCTCCCCACCCATACGCAGTGATGTCGTTGGCGCGCCCTCCACGTCGCCCACGTACTTGGCATTGACGGTGAGCGCATATGGCAGGCTGCTCGTCTTCTTATCTCCCTGGTAGCGCGAAATCACGACTTCCAGGTCGAGCGGAACAACGACGTTCATCTTCTCCGCGTCGGCGCGGGCCGCCTCCAGGGCACGACGCTGCGACTCCTCGGCGACCTTCTGCTGCGCACGCGCCACGGCCTCCGCCTGCTGCGCTGCCATCTTTGCCATGGCTTCGACCCCGGCCTGTTGCTCCGCCGCTGCCTTCTCCGCCGCTGCCTTCTCTGCAGCTGTCAAGGGCTTCTGCTGCGCGGCCGCCGACACACTGAACGCAATCGCCAGGACCGCCAGGGCCGCCGTATAGCGTCTCATCACCACTTGGTTTCTCCTTCTGTCTGGGCCCGAGCCGTCAACAGCGGCAGCGGGTCAATCTCGAGCGGCGCAATCACAAGAGGTGCCCTGTCCGCCTCGCCGAGCGCCTGAACCACCGTCTCCGGAATACGGCCGTTCGCCACCGCTGTGACAAACATCCCGAACGCGACTCGATCCTCTTCCGCAAACAGCACCGGGCTCAATTGCAACGGCACCGTCCGCGGCGACTCGACCCGATCCGGCACCCCGAGCCGCCGCCGGATCGGACGGAGGTCATTCGCCGACGACGGCGGCGACACCGGGGTTGCCTCCACTGCGACTTGTGTCACGGGCGTCCTGTGGACACCTGGCGCGACGACGACTCCTCCGCGCATGAACCGCGGCACAACGACCGCCAACACAACCCCGACGATTGCCGCGACGACGAGAGGCTGCACGCCCCGCCCCCACACCGCCTGACGCCACAGCGACTGTTCGGGTTCAGCGGCAATGCGCGTCCGCACGCGAGCCAGGAACTCCGGCGACGGCTCGATACCGAGTGCCGACTCCAGCTCGCGATCGAGCTGCGCATCGCTCAACGGGTGCTGCGGTCCTGTGTCATCCATGACAATGCGTCCTTCAACTGTTGTCGCGCCGCGAACAATCGCGACTTGACGGTGCCCTCCGGCAGTTCCAGCAACGTCGCGACTTCTCTGATGTCGTGCTCCTCGATTCCGGACAGCACGATGACGACACGGAGCTTCTCGGAGAGGCCATCGATTGCGCGCCACAAGTGTTCCGCGCGTTCACGCGCTTCCAGGCCGACCTGCAGGTCGGCTTCTCCCGGGCGGCTTCTGCCTGAAGCCGGAAGCCACGTATCCGCGTGATCTTCGCGCACCGTGCGGCGCCGGTTCGACCGCTGTCGATCGAGCGCCATACGCCATGTCATGCGCACGAGCCAGGCCCTGAACCGATCGCGATCCCGAAGCTGAGTGAAACTGCGATACGCCTTCGCGAACGCCTCTTGCGCCACGTCCTCTGCGTCTTCGCGGTTGCGGAGCACGCTGTAGGCCACGCGCACGGCCAGCGTCGAGGACTCCACCAGCCGCGCTTCGAACTCCCGGGCCAGCTCCTGATCCACAGTCAGGGCGCGATCCCACGGATGAAGTTGTGCAGCCACCTCGGCGCGGTCATGCATGTCGCTTCACCGGGCTAGACGCCGTCGGAACGGAGTCGGTTCAGTTCGTCGTTGGGGCCTACACAGACGAGAGCTTGTGTCCGAGCTTGTCCTTCTTGGTCTTCAGGTATCGACGGGTCGAATCGCTGGCGGGAATTTCGAGCGGAACCGCTTCGGACACGGCAAGGCCATAGCCCTGCAGCCCCACGAACTTCCGCGGATTGTTGGTCAACAGCCGCATCGTCTTGACGCCCAGGTCGCTCAGGACCTGCGCGCCGATGCCGTAGTCGCGCTGGTCGGCTTTGAACCCGAGCCGCTCGTTCGCCTCGACGGTGTCGAGCCCCTCATCTTGGAGCTCGTACGCGCGAATCTTGTTGGCCAGCCCGATGCCGCGGCCTTCCTGATTGAGGTACAGCAGAACGCCCCGGCCTTCTTTGGCGATGCGGGCCATCGCCGTCTCGAGCTGCGCGCCACAGTCGCACCGCGCCGAGTGAAACACATCGCCGGTCAGACACTTCGAGTGCACACGAACCAGCACGTCCTTGCCATCACCGATCTCGCCGCGAACGAGCGCCACGTGTGTTTCGCTGTCCAGCTGGCTGGCATACGCAAAGATTCGGAAGGCTCCGTGCTCAGTCGGCAGTTCGGCGCTGGCGACGCGCTTCACCAGCCGTTCGGTCTGCATCCGGTACTGAATAAGGTCGGCAATCGTAATGATCAGCAGCCCGTGCTTCTTCGCGAACTTCGTGAGCTCCGGCACGCGCGCCATCGTGCCGTCCTCGTTCATGATTTCGCAGATGACGCCGGCCGGATACAGTCCGGCCATACGAGCAAGGTCGACGCCCGCTTCTGTCTGCCCGGCGCGAACGAGCACTCCGCCATCGCGCGCGCGAAGTGGCGACATGTGGCCGGGTCTCGCAAGATCGGCCGGCGTCGTCTCCGGATCGATCGCCGCCATCACGGTGGCCGCGCGATCGGCCGCCGAGATTCCAGTCGTGACCTGATGCTTGGCGTCGATCGGCACGCAGAACGCCGTGCCGAACGGCGTTGTGTTCGCATTGACGGCGAGCGGAATCTCGAGCTCGTCGAGCCGCTGTCCAGTCATCGACAGGCAAATCTGTCCGCGGCCGAACTTCGCCATGAAGTTGATGGCAGCGGGCGTGACCTTCCCGGCTGCGATTGTCAGATCGCCTTCGTTCTCCCGATCCTCGTCGTCAACGACGATGATCATCCGGCCGGCGCGGATTTCGGCAATCGCGTCGTCGATCGACGAGAAGGGGCTTCTTTTTCGCGCGCCTTTGGCGATTCGGATCTTCGAGTGTTTCGTCATTGTTCGGTGGTCCGGCTAAAGCCGGACACTACGTACGGAATAGCTGCGTCGCGCGCGCGACGTACTTACCCACGACATCGCATTCGAGGTTCACCGTCGCACCAGCCTGCAACGAGCTCAGACTGGTGTGCGCCCAGGTGAACGGAATGATCATGACATCGAAATGGTCGGCGGCGAGGTTGGCGATAGTCAGGCTGACGCCATCCATGGCGACAGAGCCCTTCGGCACGAAATACACCGCCAACGCCGGGGAAAAGCCGACTTTCAGCCAGTGTGCGTCATCGTCTTCCCGCGCCTCGAGCACGGTGCCGATTCCGTCGACGTGACCCTGCACAAAATGGCCACCGAACCGGCCGTCGGCACGCATCGCGCGTTCAAGGTTCACCGCCTGGCCGTGTTGCAGGGCGGCAAGCGTGGTTACACGCGCGGTCTCAGGGCCGATGTCCGCCGTGAATTCCGAGGCGTCCCGTTGCGCCACTGTCAGGCAGACACCGTTCACCGACACGCTCTCACCATGAGAGAGGTCGGGAGCGATCGCAGTCCGAATGCGGATGCGCAGCCCTGCGTCGGTCGCTCCCACGTGCCTAACCTCGCCGACGGCTTCAATGAGGCCGGTGAACATACCCTTCGATCATGACATCTGGACCCAGCACCTCGACCCGTCGATCGAACAGCGCAAACGTGGAAAACGCGCGGCTCTCGAGCGCGATACCCTGCTCGCCAAGGGTGACCGGCGCCACAAGGAGTTGGACGTAGTCGACAAGCCGCGCGTCCCAGACGGCCGCATGGAGCGCCGACCCTCCTTCAATCACGATGCTCTGCACGTCTCGGCGAAGCAACTCGCGCAGGGCCACCTCTATCTCAGCCGAATCAGGGGCCACAATCGCGGCACCCGCACGCTCGAGCGCTGCGGCGCGGGCGCCGGACTCACGAAGCATCATCGCCGTCGTCACGACGAGGATCGGCCCGGCAGAGAGTGTGGAGAAGATGCGCGCGGTCGGCGGTGTTCGCAACCGGCGGTCAAAGACGACCCGCGTCAGCGGCCGCTCGCGATAGACCTCGCGAGCCGTCAGGCGTGGATCATCAACGAGAATCGTTTCCGACCCGACGCCGACGGCGTCGACCCACGCCCGGTCATACTGTGCGCGCCTGACTGCGGCCGCCGACGTAATCTGCGTTCGTGCTCCCGCGCTCGCGCTGATGCGCCCGTCGATGCTGACGGCCGCCTTGATAATCACGAACGGTCGCCCGTCGCGGACAGATGTGAGGAAGGGCTGATTCAAACGCGCCGCGGCAGCACGTCCGACGCCGACGACGACCTCGATGCCGCGCTCGCGCAGTCGCGCCAGCCCGCGGCCATTGACCTCCGGAAACGGATCCTCCATCGCCGCGACGACCCGGCGAATGCCGGCAGCAATGATCCGCTCGGTGCACGGGCCGGTCCGCCCCTGATGGGAGCATGGCTCCAGCGTGCAGTACAACGTGGCGCCTCGAGCGGCGTCGCCGGCTTCGTCGAGCGCGTGCACTTCCGCGTGCGGCTCACCCGCCCGCTCGTGCGATCCCTGGCCGACGACGACGCCCTCGTCAGAGACGACGCACGCACCGACCATCGGGTTCGGCGTGGTGCGTCCGAGACCGCGGCGTGCGCACTCCAGCGCGCGATCCATCCAGCACATGTCAGTGGCGGCCGTCGCTACCACGTCGCTACCACTTTTCCTGGAACAGCGCGTCGACGTATTCCTGAGCCGAAAACGGAATGAGATCGTCGAGACCCTCGCCGACGCCGACATACTTGATTGGCAGCTTGAGGTCGTGTGCAATGGCGACTGCCACGCCGCCTTTGGCGGTGCCGTCAAGTTTCGTCAGCACGATCCCGGTCACGCCAGCCACACTCGTGAACTCGCGGGCCTGCTGAACCCCATTCTGACCAACCGTGGCGTCGAGCACGAGCAACACTTCGTGCGGCGCGCCATCCGCGGCTCGCGCCGCCACCCGCCTGATCTTGTCCAGCTCGTTCATGAGGTTGACGCGGTTGTGCAGGCGGCCTGCCGTATCGATCAGGATCGGATTGCGATTCCGCGCCTTGCCGGACTGAATGGCATCGAATACGACTGCGGCCGGATCCGACCCGTCTTTCGCGCGGATGATGTCGACGTCGGCTCGCTTGGCCCAGATTTCGAGCTGCTCGACGGCAGCGGCCCGGAACGTGTCCGCCGCACAAATCAGCGGCTGGTGGCCTTCGCTCTTCAGCAGATTTGCGAGCTTGCCGACGGTGGTGGTCTTCCCCGTCCCGTTGACGCCAACAATCAGCGTGACGTGCGGTGTGTGGCCATTCGACGGTGGTGATTCCACGGCGTCGAACACCTGCCGGATTTCGTCCTTCACCAGATCGCGGAGGCTCTCACCGCGGCGGCTGCGTGCTTTCACCGCGCCGACGATCCGTTCAGTGGCCGCAATGCCAACGTCCGCGGAGACGAGCAGTTCCTCCAACGCCTCGATGGTGTCGACATCGACCGGCCTCGTTCGTTGTTCCGCCGTATCTGCGTGCTGGACGATCTCATCGAAACGCCCGAGGATCTGTTCCTTGGTGCGGCTGAGTCCTTCCTTGAGGCGATCGAAGAATCCCAATTGATGGCTACCCCAGTTCGGCTCGCTGTGGCCGAAGCATCAAGTCTTCCAGTGCGGTACGCGCGTCCTTGCGTCCTGCAAGCACCTCCTCGACCTGCGCGGTGATCGGCAGCTCGACGCCGACACGCGCCGCCAATGCCAGCGCGGCCTCCGTCGTGCGCACACCCTCAGCCACCATCTTCATGCCCGCCAGGACGTCATGCAAGGCACGGCCGTGGGCCAACTCAACGCCGACGTGACGGTTGCGGCTGAGCGTGCCGTTACAGGTGAGCACGAGATCGCCGAGCCCGGCCAGCCCGGCGAGTGTGTCGCGCCGGGCACCGGCGGCACACGCCAGGCGCGAGATCTCCGCCAGGCCGCGTGTGATCAGGCCGGCCCGTGCATTGTTCCCGAGGCCAAGGCCCTCCACCACCCCGGCGGCGATCGCAATCACGTTCTTCACCGCCCCGCCAATTTCCACGCCGACCACGTCATCGGTACCGTACAGCCGTAGATACGGCGAGCGGAATTCCGTTTGAACCCGCTGGACCGCCGCCGATTCCGTCGACGCTACGGACAAGGCCGTCGGCAGCTCGCGCGCAACTTCCGCAGCGAAGCTGGGGCCGGACAGTACCGCAACGTGCACGTCAGGCCCGAGTTCCTGCGCGACGATCTCGGAGACCCGAAACAAGGTTCCCTGCTCGAGTCCCTTTGTGGCGCTGACGATGATCGATCCGCGCTGGATGTGCGGCGCGGCGCGCTTGAGAATGCTGCGCGTGCCGTGGGTCGGCGCAGCCGACACGATAATCTCGGTCCCGGCCAGCGCCTCTTCCAGGCTGTCTGTGATCCGCAGCCCATCGGGAAAACTCACGTCGGCCAGATAGACAGCGTTGGCCCGCCGCTCGCGCATGTCCGCGACGAGTACCGGATCGCGCCCCCACAGCCACGCCTCGTGTCCACGTCGAGCGAGATGGATGGCCAGTGTGGTTCCCCACCCGCCCGCGCCGAGTACAGCTACGCGATCGATATCAGACGCCTCCCACGCGTCGTTCCGTCCCGGCCACAATCCGTGCGATGTTGCCGCGATGGCGAACCAGGATAATCGCCACCGCCACCGGCGCAAGAGAGACAGCGGCGATGCGCTCGGCGAGCAGCACCGACACCGCGCCCCTGAAACCATCGAGCATCATCGCCAGCGGAGGTCGACGTCGCGGGCCAGGGCACCGCGACACGGGAGGCCGTCACGCCGCGCCAGCAGAAACGCAAACGGAAGCGACCCGATGAAGTAGCCGCACAGATGACGATGAACGCATTCATGTCGAGGGACCAGCCCGCAGCGCGGTACGTTGCAGCGCCACATACGTCGGACCTTTCGGCGACAGCCGGCTCTCGAACAGTGTAATCGCGTCTACGGGCGTGGTCCCGAGCGCGAGATCGTTCAGCGGCCCGACGAGGGCCGGCGACCGCAATCCTGCTGCGTCGCGCACCCGCGCCAGCGTGAGATGCGGGTTGAATGGCCGTTCTTCCGGTGGCACACCGGCCACGGCCAGCCGATCGTTGACAAGCGTCTCGAGCGCCATGAGTCGGGGACGTCCCGCCGTCAGCCCCGCCCAGATCACACGCGGGCCGCCCGTACGCGGAAACGTGCCGACGCCAGCGATGGTCAGGTCAAACCGCTCGCCGAGCGGCTCTGACAACATCGTGCGAACAGCGTCCGCCTTCGACTCCTCAACGTGTCCGATGAATCGAATGGTGATGTGGAGGCGCTCCGCGGTTACCCAGGTGATGCGAGATTGCGGCGCCAGCCGCGCGGCCGTCGCCCTCAGGCGTGAAATCAGATCGAGGATGGTCGTCGCGACCGTGCCTGAGATCTCGAGCGCCACAAACAAGCGCATGCGTACCCGCCGTCGCTTCAGGAGCTGGACAACAGCAAGCGGCGCACCATATCGAGCGCGGCCTGCGACGCCTGAAACTTCACCTGCTCGCGTTCGCCGTGAAACCGGAACGTCCGAACGCGTGTCGTCGATCCGACCACCGCAGCGATCGCCACAGTGCCGACCGGCTTCTCAGCAGAACCGCCGCCAGGCCCGGCAATCCCCGTGACGCCAAGAGCAACATCGACACCGGCGGACGCACGCGCACCTTCCGCCATCGCGATCGCCACCGGTTCGCTCACCGCCCCGTGTTCCTCAATCAGGAGTTGCGACACACCGAGCAATTCCGTCTTGGCCTCGTTCGCATAGGCGACAACGGCCCGTTCCACGTATCGCGAGCTGCCCGCCACATCGGTCAGCCGTGAACTCACCAGCCCACCGGTGCACGATTCCCCAAGTGCAATCCGATACCGACGAGCAGCGAGCATCTCACCAACCACCGCCTCCATCGACTTTCCGTCAGTGCTGAAGACGTCCTCACCGAGCACGGCGCATACCCGCTGCACCGCTGTTTCGAGAACTGACCTCGCGGCGTCAGCGGATGATGATCTCGCCGAGACGTGCAGCTCGATTTGGCCCAGCGCTGCCAGGATGGTTGCGCTGATGCGCGGCGTCGCCTGCTCCCATTCCCGATACAGCGGCTGCAGAGCCTCATCCGTCTGCGACTCGATCCGACCCGCGATCTTCAGCACGCGTCGAATGAGCGGCGCGCCGGCGGCACGCGCACCCAGCGGTCCGTCCACGAGCGTCTCGAGCATCGGCCGAAGCTCCCGCGGCGGGCCGGGCAACAGAAGAACGACCGCATCACCGTCGTCCAGCCACAGCCCCGGCGCGCTGCCACGCGAGTTCTCAATGACCACCGCGCCGTCGGGAACCATGGCCTGTCGCCGGTTGATCTCGGGCATCGGCCCTTGGTACCCGCGGGCCGCAAAACGCACACGCATCCGCTCGGTCATCGCAACGTCCTCGGCGAGCGTTCGCCCCAGCGTTGCCGCCACCACCTCACGCGTGACATCGTCGTCTGTGGGGCCAAGCCCGCCGCTGAACACCACCAGATCGGTGCGCTCGCGTGCCGAGCCAAACAGGTGAGCCAGCTCTTCGCGATCGTCGCCCGCGACGCCTTTCATCACGACCTCGATGCCGAGCGCGTTCAGCTTCTCGGTGATGAACAGTGAATTCGTGTCCATACGAAGCGGCGTCAGCAGCTCGCTGCCGACGGCAATAATCGCCGCGCGGGTCAGTGGTTTCACACGAGCCACCCGAGCGGCGTCACCCAGATCAACAGGCGCATGACGACGTTGCCGTAAATCGCCGCCATTCCGTCGTCCGCCATCACGCCCCAGCCGCCCGGCAGTTTTTCGAAGCGGCCCGACGGCCACGGCTTGACGACATCGAGGACGCGAAACACCAGGAATCCGACCAGTGCGCCGGTGACGGTGACCGGCAGGAACGCAAGCGTGATCAGCATGCCGGCGACTTCGTCCATCACGATCGGACCAGGATCGGTACCGCCGAAGTACCGTTCTGCCAGGCCGGCACTCCACACTCCTACCGCAAACAGGGTCACGATGGTGGCCAGCTCGATCGCAGACGAACCGGTGGCACGCACGGCCACGAAAGCCGCCAGGCCAGCAGCCGACCCGAACGTACCGGGAGCCATCGGCGCATAGCCGACGTACGCGCACGTCGCGATGAAGACAGCAAGGCGGTCGACCGGGGAGTGGCCGCGTGGTTCCGGCCCGCTATCTGACAACGGGTGATTACTCGTGAAGCGGACCCACGACGCGAGTACCCGCGACGCGATCGTGGAGAGTGCGTCGATCACCGGCGAAGAGCGCCGGCGCAAAGCCGATTCCCACGGTTGCCACTGAAGCCAGTGCGGCGAGTGTCCGCTGCACGGCCCGTGATGGCTCGACCTCTCGGTTGTCTTCCGCGACGACGCGAATCCCGGTGGCCATCTTACCCACCGTCTGACCGCCCAACGCCGTAAAGACGCTGAAGTACGAGCCCTTCACCATCAGCAGAAACAACGCGAGAGGAAGGACGGGAATCGCCTGCCACGAAGAGAGGGGTACGCCCGCGATCTGGAATGTGAAATAGATCACGACCGCGTCGATCGACAACAGGATCAGGTGATCGAGGGCAGCCGCAATCATCCGCCGCATCGGTCCGCTGACGTCGAGCTGGGGTGCAGCGGCTGGTCGGGGGGCGCCCACAACTGGCGTCGCAGCCGCGGGCAACGGCGCCATTGATGTGGACTCCTCAGCAAATGCGAGGACTGGATCTGACTCCGGGTCGCCGTGCACCTTGCGCACGGGTTTCGGCACAGGCCGCAGGCGTGGCTTGTCTGGCGTGCGGCGCACGGCCAGCGGTGCTCTGGGCGCGGGCGGAAGCTTGATGAGCGGCTCATCCCCATCCGCTCCGCTCGGATGGAACAGCGGCAACGCCGGGGTCGAACGCGAGAGGACGCGCGGTCCCGGCTGCGTGGCGGCGGTCGCATTCGACACAGGAGCCGGAGCAGACGGAATGGGCTGACTCACCGGCAGAGCCAACACTGGTCGTTCCAGCGTCATCGACGCCAGCGGGTCCGCAACCGGCGACGATGTGGCGACAGGTCTCACCGTGTCAAGGCGCGCTTCCAGCTGATTCAGCCAGCGATCGGCATCACGGCGCACCGGCTCCGGTTCACGAAGCAGCAGCTCCGGCTCAGTCGGCACCGTGACAGCAAGAGAAAAGTCGTATCCGCAGTTCCGGCACCGATCGCCGGTTTCGAACCCGAGGTACTCGCATTTCGGGCACTTCATCGGATGGTCTCCTCTGCGGCTGGTGAGGTGGGCAGCGTGACGAGGAGGGCGGCCTGAATCGCAGCGGTCAGCGTGTCGGCGTCAGCGCGCAGCGGATCGCCGCGATCAATCGCATCGAGCAGCCGAAGCGCCTCGTGGGACCTGCCGCTCTCATAAAGAGCCTTTGCGCGGGCGACACGCATCTCAGATGTCCGAACCACCGGCACCGGGGTGCTGACCCGCGGAGTGACCACGGGAGTGGTGACCTGCTGTTCTCCAAGCCATGACGCGATCGGCTGCGCAGCCAGAAAGATCGAGGCGGCAATCATCACGCAGACACCAATCGTCGCCGCCCAGTTTGTCGACCGGGGAGCCGGGAGCTTATCGGTGTATCGCCGCAGCGGCGGCCCGGCCATCGCTGCGACGCCCGTGAGCGGGGCCGTCGCGACCGCAGCATGTCCTGCCTCCGCGATACCGAGCCGCTGAAGAAAGACCAGCGCCGTCTCGCTGCCGCCATCTGCAACCGCGCGCGTCAGCAGCTCGCGGGCGCTCGCAAAATCACCGGAGCGGTAGGCCTCCAGGCCGCGGTGAAGCGATTCCTCGGTCTCGCGCTGTCGCTCAGCAAGCGCCCCGCGAGCCCGCTCGATATAGGCGCGCGCCCGGCCATGGCCGCGTTCGAGAAACGCCACCCGGGTCCAGACGTTCACCGCTTGTTCGTAGCGGCCGTCAAAGTAGTGGTCGAGGCCGGCAAGCAGGAGCCGTTCGATCAGCGCGTCGCGATCCGCGTTGGCGGACCCATCACTGGCAGGCGCGGCGCGCAGCGGCTCGGTCATGCAGCAGGCAATGGCAAGGTAAGCACGCCTATTATAAGCGCTTATGGCTCTGATTGAGTGCGTTCCGAACGTCAGCGAGGGCCGCCGGCTCGACGTAGTGGACACACTCGCCGGAGCCGTTTCGAGCGTCGACGGCGTCCGGCTGCTCGATCGATCCTCCGACTCGGATCACAACCGCTCTGTGCTGACCTTCGCCGGGGATGCTTCAGCGGTCCACCAGGCAGTCATGGCGCTGTTCGAGGCGGCCGTCGGGCGCATCGATCTGCGCCGCCACACTGGCGCCCATCCGCGCCTCGGGGCGGTGGACGTCGTGCCCTTCGTCCCGCTCGGTGCCACGACCATGGCCGCATGCGTTGAGCTGGCGAAGCAGACCGGCGCGGCGGTGGCCGCGCGCTTTGACGTGCCCGTCTTTCTGTACGAGGAAGCCGCCTCGACACCCGCGCGGCGCAATCTGGCAGATATCAGGCGCGGCGAATTCGAAGGGCTCGTCACAAAGCTGGCGTCGTCCGACTGGGCGCCCGACTACGGCCCGTCACGTCCGCATCCAACCGCCGGCGCCACTGTGATCGGCGCCCGCCGGCCGTTGATTGCGTTCAACGTCAACCTCGCCACCGATCGAATCGAGACCGCGAAAGCGGTGGCCGCCGCGGTCCGGGAGAGCAGCGGTGGCTTGCCCTTCGTAAAGGCACTCGGCATTGCTCTGCCCGACCGCGGCATTGTCCAGGTGTCGATGAACCTGACGAACTTCGAACGAACGTCCATCGTGCGAGCGTTCGGGACCGTTCGCGAGGAGGCCGAACGCCGTGGCGCCCTTGTGGTGGAGAGTGAAATCGTCGGACTCGTCCCCGAGGCGGCGCTGCCTCCGGCGCCCATCCAGACACTGCAGCTTGCCAGATTCAGCAAGGAACAGGTGCTGGAAGAGCGATGGAAGGCGATGGAGAGGGAGGAAAGTGGAAGAAGTTGAAAAGTGGAAGGGTGGAAAAGTACGGAGAAAGTACAACGAGCCACTGCGCAGCATTCGGGATTGGGCCAGAAACCGCATGTATCGGCTTAGGCACGTGCCCTGCTCTGCGACGTCGTATGGCACTGCGCAACCTCTTCGAGCGAACCGAGCAGTTCTCCATCGCTGTATTCAATTTTTGTCGCAAGCTTCCTAAGACAAGAGAAGCGCAGGAACCAGCCGACCAACTGCGACGGGCAGCGAACGGAGTTCGCATGAACTACCGGGCAGCACGGCGCGGGCGGTCTCACGCGGAATTCAAAGCAAAGCTCGGGGTCGTGTTCGAGGAAGCCGACGAAGCGGCGGATTGGCTTCGCTATTTTCGCGACACAGGCATGCGTCACGAGCCGGCGTTAGTTCAAGAAGGAGAAGAACTCGCCAAGATCTTCGCAGCCTCGGTGGCAACGGCGCGGAAGAACAGTCGGCGGTTGAAGAACGTCCCACACAGCTAGTCGTGCTTCACGCCTACTTTTCCACTTCTTCCACTTCTTCCACTTTTCCACTTTCCCTTACGTCTCCGCATCATCTCCGCCCGTCTCGGGGCGATGCCGAACGAACGCATCTTCCGATAGAGATTACTTCTCTCGACGCCCAGCACGTCGGCCGTCCGTGAGATGTTTCCCTGCTGCGCCGCCAGCGCGCGCAGGATGTACTGGCGCTCGAAGTCGTCGCGTGCATCGTGCAGCGGCATGATCGACGCCGGGGACGTGTCCTCGACGGCCACTGACCCCGCGCTCTGATCGAGGAACAGAAGATCACGCGCAGTGACGCGCTCGCCGGGCACCATGATCATCAGCCGCTCGATGACATTGCGCAGCTCACGAACGTTGCCGGGCCACGGATACCGTTGCAGCGCCTCGACCGCGTCTGTTTCGAACCGCTTGGCACGGCGACCATATTCACGCGCGAGCATCGCCATGAAGTGATCGGCGAGCAGTGCAATGTCTTCGCGCCGCTCTCGCAGCGGCGGCACCGAGATTGGGACCACATTCAACCGAAAGAACAGATCCTCGCGGAACCGGCCCGCTTTGATTTCGGCGCGCAGATCCTTGTTGGTTGCGGCCACCACGCGCGCGTCGACCCGGATGCGCGTCGACCCGCCGACCGCCTCCATGACCTGCTCCTGCAGGACCCGCAGCACTTTCGCCTGTGTCTTCAGGCTCATGTCGCCGATCTCGTCGAGGAAGATCGTTCCACCATGCGCCAGCTCAAACTTGCCGCGGCGGTCG
>Ga0207650_10001358_pt1 | contig 17663 bp, 11 predicted proteins | sample KBSS63metaG_FD_184325 | JGI IMG/M metagenome (GOLD analysis project Ga0207650, IMG submission 184325) | Switchgrass rhizosphere microbial communities from Kellogg Biological Station, Michigan, USA - KBS S6-3 metaG (SPAdes) (version 2) | ecosystem: Host-associated > Plants > Roots > Rhizosphere...
CTTCAGCATCGGCGGCAGCAGGGCGCGCGTGACGCGGTACATCGCCCGCACGTTGAGGTCGAACGAGAAGTCGAAGGCGAGCTCGTCGCATTCGAGGATCGTTCCGGCGTGGACGTAGCCGGCGCCGTTGAACAGGACGTTGACGGTGCTCTTGACGTTCGCCTCGAGGCTGGCCGCGAGCACCGCGCTTGCGTCGGTGACGTCGAGGCGGCGCGTCTCGCAGCGCAGCGTGCGCGCCAGGTCGGCCAGCAGCTCCTCGTTGATGTCGGTGGCGATGACACGCGCGCCTTCGCGCACGAACGCTTCGGCGGTGGCGCGGCCGATGCCCTGGCCGGCGGCAGTGATGAACGCCGTCTTGCCGGCGAGTCGATCGGTCATGGGAAGAGGTCTCCGCAGCGGTGGGTGGGCGGTGCGCGACGCTGGCCTCGACCGGACGGGTAAAGAATAGTTTCGCCCCGGTTGCGCCGTCAACTGCGGGTTTGCCCCGCGCGGGGTCTTGCACGAGCGAGGCACTGCGATTGCTCTGAGAAACATTCACGCTGCCCTCGGCGCCGCCGGTCGTTCGCGCGCTGCGGCATGGCCGCCGTCTTGTTAGCCTTCGCGGCCCTCACCGCAGACTGCCCCGCATGGACCCTAAGCCGACCGACGCTCGACCTCCTCCACCGCCGCGCCCGCCGCTGTCGGCTGGGCGGCGCGGGCTCGGTGCGGCGATCGCGCTCGCGACGCTGATCGGTCTGGCGGCCCTGGCCTGGTACCTGACGCATCGGCCACCCGAGGCGGCCGCGGGCGTCGGCAGTGCATTCGCAGCGGCTTCGGGCGCTTCGGGCGCAGATCGCAGTGGCGCCGGTGGCCCGGGCGCAGGCGGTGGCGCCGGTGCCGGCGGTCCGGGAGGGGGTGGCCGCGGCGGTCGCGGCGCGCCGCCGAGCGCGGTCGGCGTCGCGGTCGCGACGCACGCCAACCTGCCGGTCGTCCTCGATGCGCTCGGCACGGTCACGCCGGTCGTCACGGTGACGGTGCGGCCGCAGGTCTCGGGCGTCATCACCCAGGTGCTGTTCAGCGAAGGACAGATCGTCAAGAAGGGGCAGCTGCTCGTCACCATCGACCCGCGCTCGTTCGAGATCGCGTTGCAGCAGGCGATCGGCGCGCGCCAGCGCGACGAGGCGCAGCTCGACAGTGCGCGCGTCCAGCTGCAGCGCTACCAAACGCTGCTAGGCCAGGACTCGATCGCGCGCCAGGACGTCGACACGCAGGCGGCGCTCGTCAAGCAGCTCGAGGGCACGCTGGTCATCGACCGCGCCAACGAGAACACGGCGCGCCTGAACCTCGGCTACAGCCGCATCGTCGCGCCGGTCGCCGGCCGCGTCGGCCTGCGCACCATCGACACCGGCAACTACATCAGCGCCGGCGATGCCGGCGGCGTCGCCGTCATCACCCAGCTGGCGCCGATCGACGTCGCCTTCTCGGTGCCGCAGGACCGGGTTCCCGAAGTGCAGGCGAGCGTCGCCGCCGGCACCCGGCTCGCCGTCACCGCGTTCGACCGCACGCGAACGAAGAAGCTCGACGACGGCGTCTTCATGACGCTCGACAACCAGATCGACGTGCAGACGGGCACCGTCAAGGCCAAGGCGCGCTTTCCGAACGCGTCGGCGACGCTGTTTCCGAACCAGTTCGTCAATGCACGCCTGCTGCTGCGCTCGGTCGACGGCGCGGTCGTCGTGCCGGTCACCGCGCTGCGGCGTGGCCCGAGCGGCGACTTCGTCTATGTCATCAACGACGATCGCACGGTGACGATGCGGCCGGTCGAGCGCGGCGTCGCGACCAACGAGGTCATCGCCGTCACCAAGGGCCTCGAGGCGGGCGAGCGCGTCGTCACCGAAGGCGGCGACCGCCTGCGCGACGGCGCCCGCGTGCAGCTGCCGAGCGACCGGCCGGCGTCGGCCGCAGCGGGAGCGTCAGGCAGCCGGCGCGGCGCTTCGGGCGCGGCCGCGGGCGCGTCGGGCGGCCAGCGCCAGCGCCGGCAGCGGCCCGATGGCGGCTGAGCGACAGGCGAGCAACGGCGAGTTGCGATGAGCCCGTCGCGCCCGTTCATCCTGCGTCCTGTGGCGACCTCGCTGCTGATGGTGGCGATCGTCCTCGCCGGCCTGGTCGGCTTCCGCTTCCTGCCGCTCTCGGCGCTGCCGCAGGTCGACTACCCGACCATCCAGGTGCAGACGCTCTACCCGGGCGCGAGCCCCGAGGTGATGGGCAACACCGTGACCGCGCCGCTCGAGCGCCAGTTCGGCCAGATGGCCGGCCTCGAGCGCATGAGTTCGACGAGCGCGGCGGGCGTGTCGATCATCACGCTGCAGTTCACGCTCGGGCAGACGCTCGACGTTGCCGAGCAGGAAGTGCAGGCGGCGATCAACGCCGGCGGCTCGCTCCTGCCCGCCGACCTGCCGGCGCCGCCGGTCTACGCCAAGGTCAACCCGGCCGATGCGCCGGTCCTGACGCTGGCGATCTCGTCCGACACGGTGCCGCTGATCGAGGTGCAGAACCTCGTCAACACGCGGCTGGCGCAGAAGATCAGCCAGGTCTCGGGCGTCGGGCTCGTCACCTTGGCCGGCGGCCAGCGGCCGGCGGTGCGGATCCAGGCCGACACGCAGGCGCTCGCCTCGTACGGCATCGGCATCGACACGCTCCGCACGGCGATCTCGTCGGCCAACGCGAACAGCGCCAAGGGCAGCTTCGACGGCGCGAAGCGCTCGTACTCGATCAACGCCAACGACCAACTGCTCACCGCCGACGACTACCGCAAGCTGATCGTCGCCTACAAGAATGCCGCGCCGGTGCGCCTCGTCGACGTCGCCCAGGTGCTCGAGAGCGCCGAGAACACACGCCTCGGCGCCTGGGCCGGCAGGAACGGCGAGCTGCGCCCGGCGATCATCCTCAACGTGCAGCGCCAGCCGGGCGCCAACGTGATCGCGACCGTCGACGCGATCAAGAAACAGCTCCCCGACCTGACCGCGGCGCTGCCCGCGAACCTGCGCGTCGACGTGCTCTCCGATCGCACGACCGGCATCCGCGCCTCGGTGCGGCACGTCGAGATCGAGCTCGTCCTCGCCGTCGTGATGGTCGTGCTCGTCATCTTCGCCTTCCTCGGCAGCCCGCGCGCCACCGTGATCGCCAGCCTGGCGGTGCCGATCTCGCTGATCGGCACGTGCGGCGCGATGTACCTGCTCGGCTACAGCCTCAACAACCTGAGCCTGATGGCGCTGACGATCGCGACCGGCTTCGTCGTCGACGACGCGATCGTGATGATAGAGAACATCTCGCGCCACCTCGAGCTGGCGCGCGAGCGAGAGGCGCTCGCCGGCGCGACCGCGAGCGTAGCGACATCGGGACAGCGCGACGTCGCCGAGCCACAGTCGACGCGCGAGGCGGATGCCGCTGCCGTCGAGGCGCTGCGCCCGGAGACGCTGAGCGGCGCCGAGGCCGAGTCGCTGCCCAAGGGCCGCCAGCGCATCGTCATCGAAGCCGCGCTCGCCGGCGCCTCCGAGATCGGCTTCACGATCATCTCGCTGACGGTCTCGCTGATCGCGGTGCTGATCCCTCTCCTCTTCATGGGCGACGTCGTCGGCCGCCTTTTCCGCGAGTTCGCGGTGACGCTGGCGATCACGATCCTGATCTCGGCCGTGGTCTCGCTGACCCTCGTGCCGATGATGTCGGCGCGCTGGATGAAGCCGCGCGACGAGGCCGCGGACGAGAACAGGCACGGCCTCGGCGCGCGCCTGCGCGGCTACTTTGCGCGCGTCGTCGATCGCTACGACCACGCGCTCACCTGGGTGATCGACCACGACAAGCTGACGCTGCTGGTCGCGCTCGCGACCCTGCTTCTGACCGTGCTGCTCTACCTGTTCATCCCCAAGGGCCTGTTCCCGACCCAGGACACCGCCCAGCTGCAGGCGCGTGTCGAGACCGCGCCCGACGTTTCTTACGCGCGCATGGCCGAGCTCCAGCAAGCCGCCGCGACCGCGGTGCTGCAGGACCCGGCGGTCGAGAACGTCAGCGCGTTCATCGGCGTCGACGCCGCCAACAACACCATGCTGCACACGGGCCGCATGCTGATCGACCTGAAGGCCGACCACGGCGACCAGGTCGACGTCATGACGCGGCTGCAGGATCGCGTGCGCGAGGTCGCGGGCGTGACGCTCTACCTGCAGCCGACGCAGGACCTGACGATCGACGCCGAGACCGGGCCGACCCAGTACCGCGTCTCGCTCGAGGGCGCCGACACGGCGACGGTGACGACCTGGGTGAACCGGCTCGTCGCCGAGATGCGCAACCGGAAGGAGCTGCGTAACGCGACCAGCGATGCCGGCGCGCAGGGGCTCGCCGCCTTCATCGACATCGATCGCGACACGGCCGCGCGCCTGGGCGTGACAGATCGGAAGACCGCGAGCGCCGTCGACGACGCGCTCTACAGCGCCTTCGGCCAGCGCATCGTCTCGACGATCTTCACCGAGACCAACCAGTACCGCGTCATCCTCGAAGCGCAACCGGGCCTGCTCGGCACCGCCGAATCGCTCGGCAAGCTCAACCTGCGCACGAGCTCGGGCGAGCCGACGCCGCTCGACGCGCTCGCCCGCATCAGCGAGCGGCCGGCGCCGCTGCAGATCACCCACGTCGCCCAATATCCGGCGTCGACGATCGGCTTCGACACCGCGCCCGGCGTCTCGCTCGGCGCCGCCGTCGACTCGATCCGCGCCGCGGCCAAGGCGATCGACCTGCCGACATCGGTGCAGCTCACTTTCCTCGGCGCCTCGGGCGCGTACGAGCGGTCGCTCTCGAACCAGCTCTGGCTGATCCTGGCGGCGGTGATCTGCGTCTACATCGTCCTCGGCGTGCTGTACGAGAGCTACATCCACCCGCTGACCATCCTGTCGACGCTGCCGTCGGCGGGAGTCGGCGCACTGCTCGCCCTTTTGATCAGCGGCAACGGCCTGGGCGTGATCGGCATCATCGGCATCATCCTTCTCATCGGCATCGTCAAGAAGAACGCGATCATGATGATCGACTTCGCGATCGAGGCCGAGCGCACCGAGAACAAGCCGCCGCGCGAGGCGATCCACCAGGCGGCGCTGCTGCGCTTCCGGCCGATTCTGATGACGACGCTCGCCGCCCTGTTCGCGGCGCTGCCGCTGATGCTCGGCGGCGGCCCCGGCCACGAGCTGCGTGGCCCGCTCGGCCTGGCGATCTTCGGCGGCCTGATCGTCAGCCAGCTGCTGACCCTGTTCACGACGCCGGTGATCTATCTCGCGTTCGATCGCCTCGGCCGGCGCTTCTCGAAGACGCCCGAGCGGGACGCCATCCCGGTGCAAGGACAAGCATCGTGAGCTGCCGGCTCGCAACCGGGATCGGGGCGGCGGGCGGCCTGCTCCGCTCCATGTCCCCTGATCCAGGGCTGCGCCCTGGATCTCCTCCTAATACTTACGCGGAGCAGGCCGCCAACCACCCCAATCCCGGACCGGTGCGTGCATGCGCAGCGGGCGTGCGGGAAGGTGCAGGACGAGGGTGGTGGGTGGCCGGCTGCGCGCAAGTACTAGGAGGAGAGCCGCGGCGCAGCCGCGGATCGGGGGACATGGAGCGCAGCCCGCCACCCGCCGCCCTCGTCCCGTGCCCCAAGAAAGAGAACGAGGGCCTGACGAGATGAACCTCTCCCAGCCCTTCGTGCGAAGACCGATCGGCACGGTGCTGCTGACCGCCGGCATCGCGCTCGCCGGCATCGGCGCGTTCTTCGTGCTGCCGGTCTCGCCGCTGCCGCAGGTCGACTATCCGACCATCTCGGTGAGCGCGCAGCTGCCGGGCGCGAGCCCCGACACGATGGCGACCAGCGTGGCGACGCCGCTCGAGCGCCGACTCGGCACGATCGCCGGCGTCACCGAGATGACGTCGAACAGCCAGGTCGGCAGCGCGCGCATCAGCCTGCAGTTCGAGCTCTCGCGCGACATCGACGGCGCGGCGCGCGAGGTGCAGGCGGCGATCAACGCGTCGCGCGTCGACCTGCCGGCGACGCTGCGCTCGAACCCGACGTATCGCAAGGCGAACCCGTCGGATGCGCCGGTGATCATCCTCGCGCTGACGTCGGAGACGATGACGCCGGGCGAGATCTACGACACCGTCTCGAACCTCGTCAGCCAGCGGCTGGCGCAGGTCGACGGCGTCGGCGACGTCGAGATCGGCGGCTCGACGCTGCCCGCGGTGCGCGTCGAGCTGCTGCCGTTCGCGCTCAACAAGTACGGCATCAGCGGCGAGGACGTCCGCGCCGCGATCCAGGCGAGCAACGCCAACCGGCCGAAGGGGCAGATCGAGAACGGCGAGCGGCGCCTGCAGATCTACACCCAGACGCCGGCGCGACGCGCGGCCGACTACGCGCCGATGGTCGTCGCCTGGCGCAACGGGTCGGCGGTGCGGCTCGACGACGTCGCCGAGGTCAGCGACGGCGTCGAGAACACGCGCACGCTCGGCCTCTTCAACGGCAAGCCCGCGGTGATCGTGCTCGTCACGCGCCAGCCGGGCGCCAACGTCATCGCCACCGTCGACGGCGTGCGCGCGCTGCTGCCCGAGCTGCGCGCCCAGCTGCCGGCGCAGATCGCGCTCGACGTCGCCTCGGACAGCACCAACTCGATCCGCGCCTCGCTGCGCGAGATCGAGGTCACGCTCCTGATCTCGATCGTCCTGGTCGTGGTCGTCGTCAGCGCCTTCCTGCGCAGCGTTCGCGCGACGGTCATTCCGGCAGTGGCGACGATCGTCTCGCTGCTCGGCACCTTCGGCGTCATGTACCTGCTCGGCTTCTCGCTCAACAACCTGAGCCTGATGGCGATCACGGTGGCCACCGGCTTCGTCGTCGACGACGCCATCGTCGTGCTCGAGAACACGGCGCGCCACATCGAGGCCGGCATGGACCGCATGAAGGCGGCGCTGCTCGGTGCGAAAGAGGTCGGCTTCACCGTGCTCTCGATCAGCGTCTCGCTGGTGGCGGTGTTCATCCCGCTTCTCTTCATGCAGGGCCAGGTCGGGCGCCTGTTCCGCGAGTTCGCGGTGACGCTGTCGGCGGCGGTGATGATCTCGCTCGTCATCTCGTTGACGACGACGCCGATGATGTGCGCCTGGCTGCTGCCGCCCGGGGACGCGGTGACGCGCTCGAAGCGACAGGGCCGCGTTTCGGTCTGGGCCCAGCGCGGCTTCGCCAAGGTGCTGTCGTGGTACGAGGCTAGCCTCGACTGGGCGCTCGCCAGCCTCGGCCTGGTGCTGTTCATCCTGGTCGCCGTCATCGCGCTGAACGTCTATCTCTTCAGCGCCGCGCCGAAAGGCTTCTTCCCGCAACAGGACACCGGCCAGATCCAGGGCGGGCTGCGCGCCGACCAGAGCATCTCGTCGCAGGCGATGGGTGAAAAGCTGCGCCAGGTCGTCAACATCATCCGGCGCGATCCGGCGGTCGCCACCGTCGTTGGCTTCACCGGCGGCGGCCGTGCCGGCGGCGGCTTCATGTTCGTCAACCTCAAGCCGCAGTCGGAGCGCACCGAGCGCGGCCAGGCGGTGATCGCGCGCCTGCGCCCGCAGCTCGCGCAGGTGACGGGCCTGTCGATTTTCCTCAACACCGTGCAGGACGTGCGCGCCGGCGGGCGCCAGGCGAACTCGACCTATCAGTACACGTTGAAGAGCGACAACCTCGCCGACCTGCGCCGCTGGGCGACCCGCCTCGCCGAGGAGATGAAGCAGGCGCCGGACCTCACCGACGTCGACACCGACCAGCAGGACAACGGCGTCGAGACCTTCGTCGAGGTCGACCGCGACAGCGCGTCGCGCTTGGGCCTGACCTCGGCGACGATCGACTCGTCGCTCTACAACGCCTTCGGCCAGCGCCAGGTCGCGACCATCTACGGCGAGCTCAACCAGTACCACGTGATCATGGAATGGGCACCGCGCTACACGCAGGGGCCGAACGCGCTCGCCGACGTCTACGTGCCGGTGCGGGCGACTGGCGCGGGGACCACCACAGTGGCCGGCGTCGCGGGCGCGGCGTCCTCCGCGACGACGAGCACGCTCAGCGCCAACCCGGGCTCGCGCGACCCGTCGACCGGCAACGCGCTCAGCAACAGCGTGACGCCGCTCGTTCCCCTTTCCGCTGTCGCGCGCATCCGCGAACGCGCGACGCCGACCTCGATCAGCCACCAGGATGCCGAGCTCGCGACGACGATCTCGTTCAACCTCGCCGAAGGCAGGACGCTCGACGACGCCACCCGCGCGATCAAGCAGGCCGAGGCCGACATCAGCCTGCCGACGAACGTGCGCGGCACGTTCGCCGGCACGGCGCTCGCGGCGCAACAGTCGCAGGGGCAGCAGGCGATGCTGATCGCCGCCGCCATCGTCGTCATCTACATCGTCCTCGGCATGCTCTACGAAAGCCTCATTCATCCGGTGACGGTGCTGTCGACGCTGCCGTCAGCGGGCGTCGGCGCGGTGCTCGCGCTGCTGCTCTTCCGCATGGACTTCTCGATCATCGCCCTCATCGGCGTGTTCCTGCTGATCGGCATCGTCAAGAAGAACGCCATCCTGATCATCGACTTCGCGCTCGAGGCCGAGCGAACGCGCGGGCTCTCGGCCGTCGAGGCGGTGCGCGAGGCGTGTCTCCTGCGCTTCCGGCCGATCCTGATGACGACGCTCGCTGCCGCGCTCGGCGCGCTGCCGCTCGCGATCGGCTTCGGCGACGGCGCCGAGCTGCGCCGGCCGCTCGGTGTCGCCATCATCGGCGGCCTGATCGCGAGCCAGGTGATGACGCTGCTGACGACGCCGGTCGTCTACGTCGTCCTCGACAAGCTGCGCCGACGCAAGGCGACACCGGTGCCGCCGGCCGGCACGGCGCTCGCCGTCCAGGGGGCGCCATGAAGCGATTGATGACGACCGTGCTCGCGAGCGCGCTCGCCGCGTGCGCAGTCGGCCCGGACTACGAGCGCCCGAGCGCGCCGGTGCCGGCCGCCTACAAGGAAGCGCCGCGGACCGGCGACGCGGTCTGGCTGCCCGCGGCGCCGACCGACACGCTGGCGCACGGCGACTGGTGGCGCCTGTTCGGCGACGCCGAGCTCGATCGCCTCGCGGCCGAGGTCGATGCCGCGAACCAGACCATCGCCGCCGCGGTCGCGTCATACACGCAGGCGCAGGCGCTGGTCCGCGGAACGCGCTCCGCCTACTACCCCGGCGTCGGCATCGACGCGAGCGGGCGCCGCTTCGGCGGCGGCAACGGCTCGGCCGGCTCGACGGGCGGCAGCGGCACCGGCACCGCCAACGCCTTCGCCGCCTCGCTGAACGGCGACTGGACGCCCGACTTCTGGGGTCGCGTCTCGCGCTCGGTCGAGAGCGCACGCGCCGGCGAGCAGGGCAGCGCCGCCGACCTCGCGGCGGCGCGCCTCTCGGCGCAAGGCGCGCTGGCGATCGACTACTTCGCGCTGCGCGAGGCCGACTTCGAGGCTGACCTGCTGGCGCGCACGATCGAGGGCTACGAGCGCGCGCTCCAGATCACGCAGAACCGCTATGCCGCCGGCGTCGTCGCCAAGACCGACGTGCTGCAAGCGCAGACCCAGCTGCTGACGACGCGCGCGTCGCTGGCAACGGTGCGCGCCAACCGCGAGCGCTTCGAGCACGCAATCGCCGCCCTCACCGGCAAGCCACCGGGCGATTTCACGCTCGCGCCGGCGCCGTGGAGCGAGCGCGTGCCGGCGATCCCGCTCGGCGTGCCGTCGGCCTTGCTGGAGCGCCGGCCCGACATCGCCTCGGCCGAGCGCCAGGTGGCCGCCGCCAACGCCCAGATCGGCGTCGAGCGGTCGGCGTACTTTCCCAACCTGACGCTCAGCGCATCGGTCGGCACGGCGGGCCTGCGCTTCGGTGATCTCTTCAACGCCGCCAGCCCGCTCTGGTCGTTCGGCCTGACGCTGGCGCAGACGGTGTTTGACGCCGGCGCGATCGGCGCGCGCGTGGATGCCGCCGGCGCAGCGCACGAGGCCACGGTGGCGCGCTACCGTCAGACCGTCCTGACCGCCTTCCAGGGCGTCGAGGACCAGCTCAGCAACGCGCGCGCACAGGCCGAGCAGGCCGATCTGCTCAGGCAGGCGTCCGACGCCGCCGACCAGATCGAGCAGCAGATCCTCAACCGCTATCGCGCCGGCCAGCTCGGCTACACCGACGTCGTCACCGCCCAGGCGTCGGCGCTGTCGGCGCGGCGCGCGCTGGTGCAGACCGCGGTGAATCGCCAGGTGACCGCAATCACCCTGATCCAGGCGCTCGGCGGTGGCTGGGATGTGACCGCGCCAGTCCAGATCGGGAGCTCGGTGCGCGCCGACAACCCGCGCTGACGCCTCGGGGCGCCCTGCCCCCAGCGAGCGGCAAGCGTGGAACACCCTAGCCTGACGCCGCGCGCGCGCCCTCAGAATCGCCGCTCGACCGAGCCCGCAAGCGAGTGACGCGATGGAAAAGACCTGGTTGAAGCAGTACCCGGCGGGTGTGCCGGCCGAGATCGACGTGAACCAGTATTCGTCGCTGGTCGCCCTCCTCGACGAGAGCTTTCGCCGCTACGGCGACCGCACGGCGTACAAGTTCATGGGCAAGGCGATCAGCTTCAAGGAGGTCGACCAGGCCTCGGCCGCGCTCGCCGCCTGGCTGCAGGCGCAGGGTTTCGCCAGGGGCGATCGCGTCGCGGTGATGCTGCCCAACGTGCCGCAATACCCGGTCGCCATCGCGGCGATCCTGCGTGCCGGGCTGGTCGTGGTCAACGTCAACCCGCTCTACACGCCGCGCGAGCTCGAGCACCAACTCAAGGATTCCGGCGCCAAGGCGATCGTCATCATCGAGAACTTCGCCGGCGTTCTGCAGCAGGTGATGGCGGCGGTGCCGACCAAGAAGGTGGTGCTCGCCTCGATGGGCGACATGCTCGGCTTTCCGAAGTCGCTGATCGTCAACTACGTCGTCCGCAAGGTGAAGAAGATGGTGCCGGCGTTCCATCTGCCGGGCGCGGTGCGCTTCAACGACGCCATCGCGCAAGGGCGCGGCAAGCCGTTCAAGCCCGCCGAGGCCGGCCCCGACGATGTCGCTGTGCTGCAGTACACGGGCGGCACCACCGGCGTCAGCAAGGGAGCGGTGCTGCTGCATCGCAACCTGGTCGCCAACATCCTGCAGTCGGAGGCGTGGTACCAGCCGGCGCTGAAGAAGATCCCCAACGGCGAGCAGGTCGTCACCATCTGCGCGTTGCCGATCTATCACATCTTCGGCTTCAACACGAACGTCATGCTCGGCATGCGCATGGGCGGGGCGAACATCCTGATCCCGAATCCGCGCGACCTGCCGGCGGTGTTCAAGCAACTCCAGGGCGAGAAGTTCCACAGCTTCCCGGCTGTCAACACGCTCTTCAACGCGATGGCCAACCACCCCGACTTCGGGACGGTCGACTGGAGCGGCCTGGTGATTTCGGTCGGCGGCGGCATGGCGGTGCAGAACGCCACCGCCAAGCTCTGGCTCGAGAAGACCGGCTGCCCGATCGTCGAGGGCTACGGCCTGTCGGAGACCTCGCCGTCGGCGACCTGCAACCCGGTCGACAGCACGGCGTACAGCGGAAACATCGGCCTGCCGATGCCGAACACCGAGCTCAAGTTGCTCGATGACGACGGCCGCGAGGTGCCGATGGGAACGCCGGGCGAAATCGCGATCAAGGGGCCGCAGGTGATGGCCGGCTACTGGCAACGCCCCGACGAGACCGCCAAGGTGATGACCGACGACGGCTTCTTCCGCAGCGGCGACATCGGCACCGTCGACGAGCGCGGCTACTTCAAGATCGTCGATCGCAAGAAGGACATGATCCTGGTCAGCGGCTTCAACGTCTATCCGAACGAGGTCGAGGACGTGGTCACGCAGATGCCGGGCATCCTCGAGTGCGCCGCCGTCGGCGTGGTCGACGCCAAGGCGGGCGAGGCGGTCAAGCTGGTCATCGTCAGGAAGGATCCGAGCATCACCGAGGCCGCCGTGCGCGCCTACTGCGAGGCCAACCTCACCGGCTACAAGCGGCCGAAGATCGTTGAGTTCAGGAACGACCTGCCGAAGACGCCTGTCGGCAAGATCCTGCGCCGTGAACTGCGCGACAAAGCCTAGCGTTTGCGGTCGTGGCAACGCACTGCATGCTGATACATTTCGTGGCCGTGCCGATGGCGCGCGCGTGACGGGAACGGGAACACACGGGTGATCTGGGTCAAGACAGACGCGGGCCGCGCTGAAATGCAGAACCGGGCGCTGGTCAAGGAACGCGCGCGGCGGAACCTCCTGCTCCTGATCGACGGCCTCAAGTCCGAGGAGATGCTGCTCGCCAATCTGGCCGGCATCACCGCTGCCGATTTCCAGGAGCTGAGAAAGCTCGACCTGATCGCTCCCGCCGCCGGCGCGGTGACGGTCGGCAATCCGGCGCGCGCGGGCAGTGCCGCCGGCGCCGAGACGACGCGGCCCACCTCGTCGATGCCGCTCGACGTCAAGTCGCTCGACTACAGCGCGTTCACTGCCGCGCTGACCAAGATCATCTCGACCCACCTCGGCCTGCGCGGCTTCACGCTCACGCTCGCAGTCGACAAGGCGTCGACGATCGAGGAGCTGCGCGACGTCGCCCAGCGCGTCCTCGAGCAGGTGCGCGAGAGGAAGGGCGAGGCCACCGCCAGCGAGGCCCGAAAGACGCTCTACGGCGGCGGCTGACCGCGACGCGCAGGCGCCTGCGGCGCGCCGTCCGGGCCACAAGCTCGTCGCCCTGCTGTGGCGCCCGTTTCGCTTCGTCCTGCTCGCTCTCCTCATCCTCGTCGTCTTCGTCGAGGAGTGGGGCTGGCGGCCGCTGTCCGAGGCCGCGGCGAAGGTCGCGCGCTGGCCGCCGCTGGCTGGTCTCGAGCGGCGCATCCGCGGCGCGCAGCGTCATGTCGCGCTCGCGCTCTTCCTCGTCCCGGCGATCGCCCTCGTGCCGGTCAAGCTGGTCGCGCTGTGGCTGATCCAGGACGGGCGCACGACCCTCGGCATCTGCGTCATCGTCGCCGCCAAGGTCGTCGGCACGGCCTTCGTCGGCTGGTTGTTCGTCCTGGTCGAGACGCAGCTGATGACCTTCCCGGGGTTCGTCCGCTGCCGGGCGCTCTGGCACTCGACCCGCGACCGCGTCCTGGCGGCATGGCGACAATCGGCGCTCTGGCGCAGCGCCCGCGCCATCCGCCGCGTCGCGCGACGCGGGCTGAACCGGCTGCTCGCATTCAAGGACTGATCCTGCCGCCTCGCCTCTTCGTGCCCCAGGCCTTCGCTGCCGACGGCGTCGTCACGCTGCCCGCCGCCGCGGCGCGGCACGTCCAGGTGCTGCGTCTTCAGCCCGGCGACGCGCTGGTCGTCTTCAACGGCAGCGACGGCGCCGACTGGCCCGGCGAGATCGTCCGCATGGGCCGGCGCGACGTCGACGTCCGCCTGGGCGCGCCGCTGCCGGTCGACCGCGAGCTCGCGTGCGAGGTGACGATCGCGCTCGGCGTGCCGGCCAACGACCGCATGGACGCGCTGGTCGAGAAGGCCGGCGAGCTTGGGACGGCGGCGATCCAGCCGCTGGTCTGCGAGCGATCCGTGGTGCGCCTCTCGGGCGAGCGCGCCGAAGCCAAGCGCGCGCACTGGCAGGCGGTGGCGACAGCAGCGAGCGAGCAATGCGGCCGCGCCCGCGTCGCCGCCGTCCGGCCGGTCGCTTCGCTGGCAAGCTGGCTCGAATCGCTGACGTCGCCGAGCGAGCACCGCATCGTCCTCAGCCTGGCGCCGTCGGCGCTCGACCCGGAGCGTGCGCTGGCGCACCAGGCGATGCGCTCGTCCGCGGGCGATCGCCAGGGCGCGGGCCGCGCAAGCGTCGTCGTCCTGAGCGGTCCCGAAGGCGGCCTCGCGCCGACCGAGGAGAGCGCCGCGCTCGCGCGCGGCTTCGTCGCGGTGGGCCTCGGCCCGCGCGTCCTGCGCGCCGACACCGCGCCGCTCGCCTTGCTGGCCTGGCTCGGCCTGCGTTCGCTGCGCCCACCGGGAACGCCGCCATGAATCGAGCGCTTCTCCTCCTGACGCTCTGCCAGGGCTTCTTCCTCACCAACAACGTCACCTTCATCGCCATCAACGGCCTGGTCGGCCTGGCGCTGGCGCCGAGCGCGTGGATGGCGACTTTGCCGGTCACCGCCTACGTCGCCGGCGGTGCGATGTTCGCCGGGCTGGTCGGCCGACACCAGCGCGCCTGGGGTCGACGGCGCGCGTTCCAGCTCGGCCTGCTTGTCGCGATCGGCTCGACGGCGCTTTGTGCGTGGGCCGCGCTGCATCACCAGTTCTGGCTGCTCGTCGCCGGCGCGACGCTGGCCGGCTACTACAACGCCAACGCCGGCCTCTATCGCTTCGCCGCGACCGAGATCGTCGCGCCCGAGTTCAAGGAGCGGGCGATCTCCTGGGTGCTCGCCGGCGGCATCATTGGCGCGGTCGCCGGGCCGAACCTGGCGAGGGTCACGCGCAATCTGCTCGGTGTCGAATTCGCCGGCGCCTATGCCGCGCTCGCCGTCGTCGCGCTGTGCTCACTGGCGACGATCTCCTGGATCCGCTTCCCGCCTCTGGTCGCGCCGAGCGCCTCCGCGCCCGGCCGGCCGCTGCGCGAGATCGTCATGCAGCCGGTCTTCCTCGTCGCGGTCTGCGCCTGCGCGTTCGGCTACGGCGTGATGAACCTGCTCATGGCGGCGACGCCGATCGCGATGGCGATGTGCTCGCATCCGTTCGCCAACACCGCGCTCGTCCTCGAGTGGCACGTGCTGGGCATGTTCGTGCCGAGCTTCTTCACCGGCAACCTGATCCGCCGCTTCGGCGCCGTTCGCGTCATGGCCGTGGGCGTCGTCCTGAACGGCGTCTCCATCGCGGTGGCGCTGTCGGGCGTCGAGCTCGAGCGCTTCCTGGTGGCGCTGTTCGCCCTCGGCGTCGGCTGGAACTTCCTCTTCATCGGCGGCACCTCGCTGGTGACGACCGCCTACCGTCCGGAAGAGAAGACGCGCGCCCAGGCGGCGATGGACACGACGATCTTCACGACCATGACGATCACCTCGTTCAGCTCCGGCGCCCTGGTGACGACGCAAGGCTGGACCTGGCTCAACCTCGGCTCGATCGTGCCGGTGTTGCTGACGGCGATCGCGCTGGTCTGGTTCGCGGCGCACCGGCGCGCCGAGCAGCGGACGCGGCCTGCCTAGCCCTTGGCGGCGCCGCGCGCAGAGCCGGCGACGAGGTCGAAGCGAAACAGGCGGCACTCGATCGGCCCGTTCCACATCGGCACGCGGCGCGATTCCTTCAGGCGCATCGCGCTCGGCAACTTCATGTCCGGGCTCAGGATCCACGCGGTCCAGCCGGCGGGGTGCGCGGTGTAGGCATGCTTCCAGTGCGCGGCCAGGCGCGGGAAGAAGTCGCCCGGCGCGTCGCGGTCGCTCGTCGGTTCGCTGGCGTGGCGACGAGACGCCTCGCGATCCGGATCGAACTCGTCGTCATCATCGCCGCGAGCCGGGCCGGCGCCATCGCGCCTTGCGGGGCCGGCGCCGTCGCGTCGAGCGGCGCTGCCCTGCCTGGCCTTGCCGGCGACCTCGATTCGTTCGCCGTAGGGCGGGTTGACCATCAGCGTGCCGGGCAGATCGGCCGGCAACGGCGGCGGCGGGCGCTCGAGCGCGTCGCCGCCGTGGAAGACGATCGCATCGGCGACGCCGGCGCGCTCGGCGTTGCGGCGCGCGAAGTCGACCATCCGGAACGAGACATCGCTGGCGAAGATGGGCACCTGCGGCGCGCGCACGCGCGCGGCGGCCTTCGACTTGAGGCGCTGCAGCTCGGCGCGCCGCTCCGGGTTCGCGAACGGCAGCAGCCGCTCGAACGCGAACCGGCGCAGCCGTCCCGGGGCGAGGTCCATGGCGATCTGCGCGGCCTCGATCGCGATCGTCCCCGAGCCGCAGCAGGGATCGTGGAGCGCGCCGCCTTCGTTCGGCGTGCCGCGCCAGCCGGCGGCGGCGAGCATCGCCGCGGCGAGCGTCTCCTTGAGCGGTGCGTCGCCCTGGTCCTCGCGCCAGCCGCGCTTGAACAGCGACTCGCCCGAGCTGTCGACGTAGACGGCGGCGCGCTCGGCGCCGACGTGCAGGACGATGCGCAGGTCGGGCCGCACCGTGTCGACGTTCGGGCGCTCGCCGTGCTCGTCGCGCATCCGGTCGCAGACGGCGTCCTTGACGCGCAGCGCGGCGAAGTTGAGGCTCTTCAGCGGGCTGCGCTGCGAGGTGCTGTCGACGCGCAAGGTCTGGCGCGGCGTGATCCAGTCCGACCAGGCGACGCCCTGCGCGAGCGCGTAGAGGTCGTTCTCGTCCCGATAAGGACCTTCGGCGACCTCGATCAGCACCCGCTGCGCGAGCCGGCTCTCGAGGTTGAGCACCATCACCTCCAGCGGGTCGCCGGCCACGCCGACGCCACCGCGCGCCGCGCGCAGCGCCGCCCCAGGCAGCAGGCGCGCCACCTCTTCGGCGAGCAGCGCCTCGACGCCGGCGGCGCAGGGAAGGAAGAGGGGCAGGGGCATCGGTGGACGTTCAAAGGGTCGATTCGAGCGGCACGGCAAGGCGGCGGTCAACAGCGCGGCAGGAGTCGACGTTGAGGCAAGGACGCGGTGCGATCAGACACCGCGAGGGAGGCCCCCTTTGACACACTCGATGAAGAGGCTCGCGGTCTCGCTGGTGGCGCTGTTCGCGACCCTGGCGCTCTTCGCCACCTTGAGCGCCGCCGCACAAGGCGTCGCCGACACCAGCCGGCCGATTATCAATCCGGCGATCGACGAAGCGGCTTATCTGCTCGTCGTCGGCGATGCGCTCGGCCACCGCGCCCGCCATCGCCTCTCCGAAGCCGAGTTCATTCGCATGAGCCGCGAGCCGGGAACGATCGTTCTCGACGCGCGCAGCAAGGCGAAGTTCGACGAGCTGCACGTCGAGGGCGCGATCAATCTCAGCTTCCCCGACATCGCCGTCGCGTCGCTCGCCGAGGTGCTGCCCGACAGGAACGCACGCATCCTCATCTACTGCAACAACAACTTCAGCGGCGCCGAGGGCGCGTTCCCGTCGAAGCTGCCGAGCGCGTCGCTCAACCTGCCGACCTACGTCGCCCTCTACGACTACGGCTATCGCAATGTCTATGAGCTCGGGCCGCTGATCGACATCGCGGCGACGGCGATCGTCTTCGAGGGCCGGGCCGCGCCGGTGCGCTGACCTTCGGATCGCGGCGCCGCGTCGGCGTCGGCCGCGCCTCTCGCCCGGCGCGCGCGCCGGCTACATCGCCTTGCGCAGCTGCGTCGGCGCGATCTTCAGCGCCTCGCGGTACTTGGCGACCGTGCGCCGGGCGACCTGGATGCCCTGCTCGTCGAGCATCTGCGAGATCTGGCTGTCGGAGAGCGGCTTGGCCGGGTCCTCGGCGGCGACGATCTGGCGGATCAGCGCCCGCACCGCGGTGCTCGACGCGGTGCCGCCGGCGTCGGTGCCGAGCGAGGAGCCGAAGAAGTACTTGAGCTCGAAGGTGCCGAACGGCGTCGACATGTACTTGGCGGTCGTCACGCGCGAGATCGTCGA
>Ga0207650_10001360_pt1 | contig 17636 bp, 14 predicted proteins | sample KBSS63metaG_FD_184325 | JGI IMG/M metagenome (GOLD analysis project Ga0207650, IMG submission 184325) | Switchgrass rhizosphere microbial communities from Kellogg Biological Station, Michigan, USA - KBS S6-3 metaG (SPAdes) (version 2) | ecosystem: Host-associated > Plants > Roots > Rhizosphere...
TGGCTTGCATTACATTTGCCGTGTCCGCATGCGACGAGCCGCAGGCGGAACAGCCTGTCGCCGTGGCTCCGCCGCAGGTCGGTGTCGTCACCTTGCAGCCGTCGCCGCGGCCCTATATCCGCGAGTTGCCGGGCCGCATCGCGCCGACGCGGGTCGCGGAAGTGCGCGCTCGTGTCGCAGGAATCGTCCTGGAGCGGACGTTCCAGCAGGGCGCCGACGTCAAGGCCGGCGATGTGCTCTACCGCATCGACCCGGTCAAGTTCGAGGTCGAGCTTGCCGCGGCCGAGGCCGCGCTCGCGAAGGCGCAGGCGGTGCACGACCAGGCCGAACAGCAAGCCAAGCGCGTCGAGAAACTGATCTCGGGACAGGCGGCCTCACAGGCGCAGTACGAGATCGCGGTCGCGACCTTTCGCCAGGCGCAAGCCGACGTCGCCGCGCGCAAGGCGGACGTGGCGCGCGTGAAGCTCGATCTCGACTATTCGAGCGTACGTTCCCCGATCAACGGCCGGATCGGCCGCGCCCTGGTCACGGAAGGCGCGTTGGTCGGCCAAGGCGAGGCGACCCATCTCGCCACGGTCCAGCAACTCGATCCCGTCTATGCCGACTTCACCCAATCGGCCGGCGAATTGCAGCAGTTGCGGCGCGATCTGGAGAGCGGCGCGCTCGAGCAGGTCGAGCCCGACGCGGCCAAGGTGCGGCTCGTGCTCGATGACGGAACGCTTTATCCGCTGCCCGGCAAATTGCTGTTCTCGGACGCCAGCGTCGATCCCGGCACGGGCCAGGTGACCTTGCGCGGCGAGTTTCCCAACCCGAAGGGCGAGCTGCTGCCGGGCATGTATGTGCGCGTGCAGATCCAGCAGGGCACCGACGGCGACGCGCTCGCGGTTCCGCAGCAGGCGGTGCAGCGCAACGACAGCGGCGGCAGCGAGGTCTATGTCGTGCGCCCGGACAACCGCGCCGTCGTCAAGCCGATGCGCGCCGGCCGCGTGGTCGACGAGCAGTGGCTGGTGCTCGACGGACTCGACCCCGGCGATCGCGTCGTGGTCGAAGGATTCCAGAAGTTCGAGCCGGGCGACATCGTTGACCCTGTCCCCTGGCAGCCGCAATCCGCCGACGGCTCGTCCCCTCCGCCGGCAACCCGGGAATCGGACGCGTCGCACATTCGCTATATGAACGCACGCTGACGAACGGCGCTCATGGCCAGCTTCTTCATTGACCGCCCGATCTTCGCGGCGGTGATCGCGCTGTTCATCTGCCTCGGCGGGATGCTGGCCCTCCCGTTCCTCGCGATCGCCCAGTACCCGATCATCGCGCCGCCGTCGATCTCCGTCAGCACCAGCTATCCCGGCGCCTCGCCGGAGAACCTGTACAACAGCGTCACGCGGCTGATCGAAGAAGAGCTCAATGGCGCCAGCGGGATCCTGAGCTTCGAATCGACGAGCGACTCGCTCGGCCAAGTCGAGATCACCGCCAATTTCGTTCCCGGCACCGATTCGAGCATGGCCTCGGTCGAAGTCCAGAACCGGATCAAGCGCGTCGAAGCGCGGCTTCCGCGCGCTGTCATCCAGCAGGGCATCCTGATCGAGGAAGCATCGAGCGCGGTCCTGCAGATCATTACCCTGAGCTCGACCGACGGAAAGCTCGACGAGATCGGCCTCGGCGATTTCATGATCCGCAACGTGCTGGGCGAGATCCGCCGCATTCCCGGCGTCGGGCGCGCCACGCTATTCTCGACCGAGCGGTCGCTGCGGGTCTGGATCGACGCCGATAAGCTCGTCGGCTACCAGCTCACGTCCGACGACGTGACCAAGGCAATCGAAGCGCAGAACGCGCAGGTGGCCTCGGGGAGCCTGGGCGCCGAACCCAGCCGCAAGAGCCAGCCGATCTCCGCCCTGGTCCTTGTCAAAGGTCAGCTCACCACGCCCGAGGAATTCGGCGCCATCGTATTGCGCGCCAATCCCGACGGTTCGACGGTGCGCCTGCGCGACGTCGCCCGCATCGAGGTCGGCGGCATGGGCTATCAATTCACCACGCGGCTCAACGGCCGGCCGAGCGCCGGCTTGTCGGTGCTGCTGGCGCCGACGGGCAATGCGCTGGCAACCGCCAATGCCGTGCAGGCCAAGATGGAAGAGCTGTCGAAATTCTTCCCTTCCAACATCAAGTACGAAATCCCCTACGACATCACCCCGGTGGTCGAGGCTTCGATCAAGAAAGTGATCGTCACTTTGATCGAGGCGGTGATCCTCGTGTTCCTGGTGATGCTGCTGTTTCTGCAGAACATCCGTTACACCCTCATCCCGACCGTCGTCGTGCCGGTCGCGCTGCTCGGCACCTGTGTCACGCTGTTGCTGATGGGACTTTCCATCAACATGCTGACCCTGTTCGCGATGGTGCTTGCCATCGGCATTCTCGTCGACGACGCGATCGTGGTCGTGGAGAACGTCGAACGCATCATGTCCGAGGAGGGGCTGCCACCGCGCGAGGCCACGCGCAAGGCGATGCAGCAGATCACCGGCGCCATCATCGGCATCACGCTGGTGCTGGTGGCCGTGTTCATCCCGATGGCGTTTTTTCCGGGCTCGGTCGGCGTGATCTATCGGCAGTTCTCCGTCACCATGGTGTCGGCCATCTCCTTCTCTGCGTTCCTCGCTTTGTCGCTCACGCCGGCGTTGTGCGCGACTTTGCTCAAACCGGTACCTGCCGGCCATCACCACGCCCGAAGGGGGCTGTTCGGCCTGTTCAACCGGGGAATGGACAAGACCAAGGCAGGATACAGCGGGGTCGTCCGCTGGACGCTGCTGCGCACCGGACGGCTGATGCTCATCTACGTCGCCATCGTGATCGCGCTGGGCTGGGCGTTCATGCGGCTGCCCGCCGGCTTCCTTCCGGTCGACGACCAGGGCTTCATCACTGCCGACGTGCAAACGCCGCCGGAGGCGTCATTCAACCGCACTCTGGACGCGGTCCAGCGCGTCGAAGAGTTCCTCGCGCAGCGCAAGGGCGTCGACAACGTCACCTTCCTGACCGGCTTCAGCTTTCTCGGCCAGGGCCAGAACACGGCCCAAGCCTTCGTCACGTTGAAGGACTGGTCCGAGCGGGGGCCAAACGATTCGGCTGAGGCCATCGTGGCCGACATCAACAAGAGCCTGGCGACCAGCGTGCGCGACGCGAAGATCTCGGCGCTGCAGCCGCCGCCGATCGACAACCTCGGGAATTCGAGCGGCTTCAGCTTCCGCCTGCAGGACCGCGCGCAGAAGGGCTATGCCGAGCTCATGGCCGCTAAGGACCAGCTTCTCATCGCTGCGAAAAAGAGTCCCATCCTGCAAGACGTCTACGTCGAGGGGCTGGCGCCGGCGCCGCAGGTCGAGCTCGTGGTCGACCGCGAGAAGGCCGCCGCGTTCGGCGTGACCTTCCAGGACGTCAACAGCACCATTTCGACCAATCTCGGATCGTCCTATATCAACGACTTTCCCAACCGCGGCCGCATGCAGCGCGTGATCGTTCAGGCCGACAATGCGGGACGGATGCAGACCGACGACCTTCTCACCTTCAACGTGCGCAACAGCAAGGGCAACCTGGTCCCGCTTTCATCCTTCGCCACCATCCGCTGGATTGTCGGCCCAACGCAGATGGTGGGCTTCAACTACTACCCTGCGGTGAGGATCAGCGGTTCGGCCAAGCCGGGATATACGAGCGGCGACGTCATTGCCGAAATGGAGCGGATCGCCGGCGAGCTGCCGCGCGGCTTCGGCTTCGAATGGACCGGTCAGTCGGCGCAGGAGAAGCTCGCGGGCTCGCAGGCTCCGCTGCTCCTCGGGCTGTCCGCGCTGGTGGTGTTCCTGCTGCTTGCGGCGCTGTACGAGAGCTGGACGATTCCGATTTCGGTTCTTCTGGTGGTCCCGCTCGGCATGCTCGGCGCCGTGGCCGCCGTGACGCTGCGCGGCATGCCGAACGATGTCTACTTCACCATCGGTCTGGTCACCATCATCGGGCTTGCGGCCAAGGATGCGATCCTGATCATCGAATTCGCCAAGGACCTGCGCGCGCAGGGCAAGCCTCTCATTGAAGCGGCGGTCGAGGCCGCCCATCTGCGTTTCCGGCCGATCCTCATGACCGGTTTCGCGTTCGTGTTCGGGGTGGCCCCCATGGTCATCGCGTCGGGCGCGAGCGGCAAGAGCCAGCAGGCGCTCGGCACCGGCGTCATGGGTGGCATGATCGCCGTCGTGGTGCTGGCCCTGCTCATGGTGCCGGTGTTTTTCGTCGCGGTGCAGAAGCTGTTTACGCGGCGCGGAAAAGATGGCGGCGATCCCGTCGCACCGGCCATCGTACCGGCCGAGATGGCTGAGACGCATTAGCGGCACGCAAGTCGCGATGGCTGATCCCGCCTTCCGCGTGCTCGACGGCAAGCGCCCGGCCTTATAAGCTCGGCGCACACGGGAAACGCCAACCATGCCGACACGTCGTTACGTGCTCGCCGCCGGTGCGGCGGGACTTCTCTCCGCTACCGCCGGTCTGATCCGGCGCGCGAACGCGCAGGCCGTGAAGAAGCCGGTCCACGTGATCGTCGGCTTTCCGGCCGGCGGCGGCACCGACATCATTGCCCGCATTCTCGCGGACCGGTTGCGGGGGACCTACGCCGCGACGGTGCTGGTGGAGAACAAGCCCGGCGCCGCCGCGCGGCTCTCGGTTGAATACGTGAAGAACGCGGAGCCGGACGGAAGCGTCATGCTGTTCACGCCGGACTTTCCAATCACGGTCTATCCGCACAGCTTCCGCTCGCTGAACTACGACCCGCTGCGGGATTTTACCCCGGTGGCGCCGGCGGCAAGGTCGATGCTGACCTACAATGTCGGCGCAGGCGTGCCGGAGAGCGTGAAGACGCTCGCCGACTTCGTCCAACGGTGCAAGGCAAATCCGGCAAAGGCCTCGTACGGGACCACCGCCGCAGGCGGCACGCCGCATTTCGTCGGCGTGATGCTCGCCCAGGAGGCCGGCGTGCCCATGACACCGGTGCACTATCGCGGCGGCGCGCCTGCGCTGCAGGATCTGATCGGCGGCCACGTCTCGGCCAGCATCAATCCCATCAGCGAGAGCATGTCTTTCGCCAAGGCGGGAACGATACGAATCTTGGCCGTGACCGGTTCGCGACGCTCGTCGTTCCTGCCGGAGGTCCCGACCATGGTCGAGGCCGGCTACAACGTGGTCGTGGAATCCTGGCTCGGCGTATTCGTCCCGGCGAAGACGCCGGCGGAGATCGTAGCCGCGCTCAGCGCGGCCATCGGCGACGCCGTAAAATCATCCCAGATGATCGAGAGCCTGGCGAAGGTCGGCAACACGACGGCGTTCCAGAGCCCGGCGGAATTTGCCGCCACGGTCAAAGCCGACATTGCGCGCTGGGCTCCCGTGGTGAAGGCTTCCGGTTTCATCGCCGAGGACTAGGCCGCTCGCGCCCAAGCGACCGGACTCACCCGGTGTCGACGCACGCGTCAGGCCCACCGGAAACGCCAGCGGCGATCGGCGAGGATGGCGCGGGCGGCGTTGTGGCCCGGCGCACCGGTTACCCCGCCGCCGGGATGCGCGCCCGATCCGCAGTGGTAAAGCCCCTTCAGCGGCCCGCGATAGTCCGCATAACCCAGGGCGGGCCGAGCCCAGAACAGCTGATCGAGCGACAGCGCGCCATGAAAGATGTCGCCGCCGGTCAGTCCGAACGTCTGCTCCAGATCGAATGGACTCAAAGCCTGTCGGCCGACGATGCTCGCCTTGAATCCCGGGGCATAGCGCTCGACCGTGTCCACCATCAGGTCGGCCACTCGGTCACGATGATCGTTCCACGCCTTGCCGTCCGGCAGTTCGGGCGCCACGTGCTGGCAGAACAGGCTCGCCACGTGCCTTCCCGGCGGCGCCAGCGAATCGTCCAAGGTCGACGGGATGACCATTTCGATGATGGGCTCGCGGCTCCAGCCGAGCGCGCGCGCATCGCCGTAGGCGCGGTCCATATAGCCCAGGCTAGGCGCGAGGATGATTCCCGCGGTGTGATGGTCTGCGAGCACTCGGCCCGGCAGAGCGGAGAAGCTCGGCAATTCCGACAGCGCGACGTTCATGCGGAAGGTCCCGGAGCCGCAGCGCCACCCGCGCATACGGCGCAGAAAGGCTGGATCAAGCGCTTGCTCCGGAATCATCGCGGTGTAGAGGAGCTTCGGGTTGACGTTGGCTGCGACCGACGCGGCGCGCACCACCCGTCCATCCGCGAGAACGACGCCGGTGGCCGCGCCCTTCTCGATCAGCACCTCCCGCACCGGCGCGTCGGTCTCGATTTCGACGCCGTGCCCCGTCGCAGCCCGCGCCATGGCCTGCGTTATTGCTCCCATGCCGCCGATCGCGTGCCCCCAGGCTCGCTTCTTGCCGTTCACCTCTCCGAAGGCGTGATGCAGCAGGACGTAAGCGGTGCCCGGAGTGTACGGGCTTGCGTAGTTGCCGACGATGGCATCGAACCCGAGCCAGGCCTTCAGCAGTTCGCCTTCGAACCAGGCATCGAGATAGTCGCCTGCCGATTTCGTGAACAGGTCGAACAGCGTACTCAGATTTTCCGTGGACAGCCGGCGAAGCCGGTTGCCGAACCGGCCCGCTTTGAGTAATTCGCCAAGGGTTCTGAGGTTGCCGCCGCGGGGCAGATTCGGGGGTGCCCGCAGGACCAGATCGCGCAGCAGATCCGCGCTCGCATCGAGCTCTCGATTGAAGGCATCATATCGTTGCGCATCGGCATGACTGAAGCCCGCGATACTGCGTTCGGTGAGGCCTTCGGCGGCGAGCAGATGCCGGCCATCCAGAGTGGGAAGGAAATTCTGCGCGCGGCGTTCGACGATCCGCAACCCGTGATCGAGGAGCCCGAGATCCGCGATGATCTTGGGATTCAGGAGGCTCACGGTGTAGGCCGCGACCGAGTTGCGGAAACCCGGGCAGAACTCTTCCGTGACGGCGGCTCCTCCTACCACGCCTCGTCGTTCGACCACTTTGACTTTAAGCCCCGCCATGCCGAGATAGGCGGCGCAGGTCAGCCCGTTATGGCCCGCACCGATGATGACGACGTCGTATGTCTGCATTGAAGCCGCTATCTCCGGGGGCCAGCACGCGGACCGAATCCGCTTGTGCCCCTCGCCCCCGTCAGGCAGTCATGGAACCAAGGCCAAGATCATCGGTTGCAAGATTCGTCGCGCTCGAATGGCGACCTGAGCACGGAGCGCTGCGAGCTTGAATTCGCCGCCGATGGATCGTCATCGCGCACCCCCCAATCCCAGCACGTATTCTACTCTCATGCCTGCGAGACTGTCACCGTCGCGTCATCTTCGGGTCGGCCGATCCAAGTCCGGCCTGGGCCTCTTTGCTCGCGCCCCGATCAAGAAGGGCCAGTTCATCATTCGATATCGCGGCAAGAAGATCCGCACCGAGGACACCGAAGAGCTCGACACCCGCTATCTGTTCGAGATCAACAATCGCTGGACCATCGACGGCTCCAGCCGAAGCAATCGGGCCCGCTATATCAATCATGCCTGCCGGCCGAACGCGGAAGTCTATTTTGTCAAGCACGTGATCAAGATTCGGGCGATCAAGAACATCAAGCCCGGGGACGAGATCACCTATCACTATGGGCGCAATTATTTCGACGCTTTCATCAGGGACGTGGGCTGCAAGTGCAAGGCTTGCGCCAGGAAGAGAGCCAAGTTGCGCGCGCTCAAGCGCAAACGCAAGCGTCGGACCCGGCGTGCCGGGTAAGCGCCGGGGCGAAACGAGAAATGGCAGCCGTCATGCCTTGACCTGTTCGATGTCCACCATGGCCTCATGCAGAATGACCGGCAGCATTGCCCGAGCCGTTGACGATGCTTAGGCTGCGGCCTTCGTCGCGGGAGGCGCAACCATGGACGATGTGAATGCGGTCAGGGCGCTTGAGCCCGTGGTCGATTACTCGATCCGCGTCGTCGGAAGCGGGATCGAGATCTTCGGCGTCATCATCATTGTGACCGGCATCGCCTGGTCAACGTATCGCCAGCTGCGGCAACCCATTTCCGAGCAGGACTCCAACGTCTACAAGATCCGCATCGGGCGCTCGCTGTTGCTGGGTCTCGAAGTCTTTGTCGCGGCCGATATCATCAAGACGGTCGCACATGAGCTCACCTTCCTCAGTCTGGGCCTGCTCGCGGGCCTCGTGCTGGTTCGCACCTTCCTCAGTTGGACACTCTCGCTTGAAATCGAGGGCCGGTGGCCCTGGCAGCGCGAGCCATCGTTGGCGCGAGATCAGCTCACGGGCCATATCGAAGGGAGTTGAGAAGGTTTGGCTCGATCCGTTCTGCCTGCAAGCGGCGGTGCTGGTTCGGCTTCGAGGTGGGGCCAGGACCGGCGTTCCATGTCTACCTGGTGCCCAAAGCCTCGATACGCTCGTCGTCCGACCTGAAGGACGCAAAGTTCGTCGATCTCGGCGGACTGCGTTCATTCAAAGGCAGCCAGCGCTATGCCATCCCGCCTGGCGTCAATCCCAAGGACTATCAAACCGTGATCATCTGGTGCGAGCGCTTCGGCGTGCTCATTCCCCCAGCCGACCTGACGACCGCCATGGCGGCAAGGTGAAGCTTGGGCTCAATCACCGTTCATGCCAAGGATCGCAATGGCGCAAGTGCAGCGACACATTCGCCTGCTGCGTTCCGCTCCCTCATATGGCGAAACGCGCGCGTATGAGGGGGGCCTGTTTGGGAGCGCTACTGAACGATGGCGGAGCGGGCTTTGTCTTCGCGCTCGGCGGCAAGCGACCTGATTGCCTGCAGGACCTCGATCGCGGCGGCGAGGGTTGCGATCCAGACGATGCGGGCACCATAGCGATCATGCGGTCCCGACAGTGCGCCGCAGACAAAGGCGTTGGCGAGCAGCGCGACCGTTACCGTGGCGGCAAGCCGAATCGGCGCATCGAACCGGCCGCAGACCAGGGCGTTCGCCAGCAGCGCGAGCAACAAGACCATGGAGCCCAGCGCAATCGGCACGTGCACCCGATTGATCAGCTCGAACGACAATTCGCCCCGTTGCTGCCGCGCTTTCTGCATTGCTGGCACTTCCCCGGCAATGAAGCGCTTGATGATCCCATAGGTGTGCCAGATCCGGTCGTGGTTACCGTGCCCGGTTTCGACGAGCCGGAGTTGGTTCTCCGTGGCTGCAAGCGCGGTTCCGATCTGTTGCAGCGGATACGCCTGCACGCTGCGCAGGACGATGAAGCGCATTTCCTCCCCCAGCCCGTCAAATCGACCGAGGTCGTTGAAGATGCCGTAGCTCCAGAGGAATTCGTCGGCGTTCCGCGGCAGCTCATTGCGGTATGGACAGAGCTTGAGCCGTGCATCGGGACAATGATCGTCGAGATAACGCTTGACGATCCCATCCTGCAGCATGCGTCCGAACGCAATCCCGAAACCACCCGGCGTCCAGGCGAGCTGACCGGACAGCGCAAAGTTCGCGGCCAGCAGCATTGCCGCTCCGGCCGCAATGGCACCGCCGGCAGGGAGAAGTCTCACGACGACGTTCAAATTCGACAGCAGCAATGCCGGAATGGAAAAAACCAAGACGGCGAGCAACACGGCGAGAGTGGCGCTGTGTGTCGCGGCGCCAAAGGCGATGAGCCAGAAAAGGCCGAGGCGCTCCATCGGTCGCAGATGCTCGCGATGAAAGACCAGGAGATGGAGCGAGAGGACGGCCAGCCCGACGAAAATGTCGGTCAGCAGCATGCTGCTGAGCACCGGCAGTGCGGTGAGAACCGAAAGACTGGTAACGAGGATGACGAGGCGCCATGGCGAGGTGCCGAATCCGAACACGCGCAGCACCAGCCGGATGACCCAGATGGCGCATCCGGCCTGCAGTACGAGCTGGGGCCAAAAATGAAAGCCCTCCCCGGCATGAAGATACAGCGCGAATACCGTCGAACGGCTCGGGACGAGATAGCCCTCGTACCAACGGGCGAGGTACCCGCCAGTGTCGTACTGAAGCAGCGGGTAGCCATTCCACAGCGCCGGCGCGAGCAACACCACGAGGCACAGCAACGCCGCGGCCAGATCGGGCAGCCCGTTCGAACCCAGCCGCCGCGGGGTGACTGCCGTCTCGGTCATGGCTTACTCGGGCAGGAACACATGGTTGCAGGCCGCTCGCAGGGGCTCATAAGAGGATACCGGATCCGACCTGACCATCCGATGAACAGCGACGAACCGGCGGCGCTCGACGACCCCGCTGGTGGTTGAGCCACCAGGCGGGAATTGGGCATTGCTCCAATAACAGGATTTTCCGCTTTTCGACCCCCTAAAGCATCTGGCCGGCGTCCTGGATCCGGCTGTTTTGGGCCGCCAGCGCGGGCGCACCGAGCCATTGCGTCCGCATCGCTTCGCGTACCAGAGCGCCGATCGCGGGAGAGTGCGGTCGCCCGCGCACGGTGACTAGGCTTACCTCGCGCCAGAACTCGGGCTCGACCAGGGGCCGGACCACGATGTCCGGACGCTCCGATATCGAACACTGCGGCATGAATCCAAAGCCCAGACCGGCCGCGACCATGGCCACAATCCAGTCGTCACGGTCGCTGCGGTAGACTCTTTCGACCTTCGTGCCCTGGCGAGCAAAAACATCGCGCGCCAAGTTCACCTGCTCACAATTGATCCGATTGAGGTAGCGCTCGCCGTTGAGATCGGCGACCCGCACTGCGTTGTTCGCGGCCAGCCGATGCCGCTGACCGAGCACGATGAAGAACTGCTCGCGAAACAGCGGGAGATAGTGGAGGCGATCGTCGATCTGATCGGGCCAGCAATAGATTGCGGCTTCCAGCCCGCCGTCGAGCAGGCGCGCCTGCAGGTCGGCGGCGCTGGCATCCATGATCTGAAGCTCGATGCCGGGATGCTGCGCCTGCAGGTTGGATAAAAGTCCGACAAAGTTGCCGGGACCGATCGTACACATGACGCCGAGTTTCAAGGGCGTGCTTTTAAGCTCGATCAAGCTCGTAGCAAGGTTCTTGGCCTGTTGCGACTGCCGCTGAACCTCATCAAGATAGGGCCGCACGGCTTGTCCGAGCTCGTTGAGATGCGTCCGTGCCCGCTCCCGGTGAAATAGAAGACCGCCGAACTCCTCCTCCAGCAGCTTGATCGCGCGCGTCAGGGCCGGCTGCGCCACGTGGCACTTCTGGGCCGCGCGGGTGAAGTTGAGCTCCTCGCAGAGGGTGAGGAAGTATCTGATCTGGTGCATTTCCATCGCGACGATCCTTGGCGCGGCTAACGAACGATGGTCAACCGCCTGGGCCGCCGCTCTCGCGAACGGCGGCGCACCACGAATTCGACAAGAGGGGAGCCGGGTTCAGCGACGGATGCTCGGACCGCTCCAATGCCCCGCGTCTATCGATGCGATACACGATCGGCATTGGCTGGCTCGCTTCCGTCATGCTCAAACTCGGACCGAACGGGGCGTCGCGCCCTACCACAGCGAGGAAAGCCGGCGCCGTCAATACGACCGCGATATCTGGACAGCCGCCATGACGCCATGCGCCAGGACGCGCCAGAGGACGGCTCGCGTGACCAAACCGGCGCCCGTCGGCGGCGCGGAGAACCAAGCGAATGAACTGTCCTGCCGCAAGATTTGAAGAGCTCGCGGTTTTACTCCCCGCGCGTCCCCGTGCTGACCACCTAAGCAGCGGAACTCTCAACGAGAACCTGCGTTCACAAGGCTGTGAGAGGCGTGCATTTCAGCGCTTTGTCCCCGTCGAGAAGACTGGCCAGGAAGCAGGAAACCCTTTCTCTTACTCATCCGCGCGACAACGCATGATTTGGCGTCGGGAGGCATGATCATGCAGACCGCATTCGATGCCAGCAACAATGCTCCGATTCCCGACTGCGGGATCGCGGTGATGGCCAAGGCATCGATTCCCGGCCGCACCAAGACCCGCCTGGTTCCCCCGCTGACCTTCGACGAAGCGGCTCGCTGCAACACCGCCTTCCTGCGCGATATCGCCGACAATATCCTTGCTGCTGCGGCGCGGAGCTCGATTGCCGGCTACATGGCATTCGGCCCACCTGACGCGAAGTCGTTCTTTCAGGAATGCCTGCCGGACGAGATCGGTCTGATCGAGGCTTGGCATCCGAATTTCGGGGACTGCCTCGTCGCGGCTATCGCGCAACTTCTGGAGCGGGGCCATCGCAGCGCGGTGGTCTTGAACTCCGACAGTCCCACGCTTCCCACGTCGCTGCTGGCCGAGACCGCCGCGATGCTCGCGTTGCCCGGCGACCGCGCCGTGCTTGGACCCGCGCATGACGGCGGCTACTACCTGCTCGGTCTGAAATCGACACATCATTATCTGTTTCAGGACATCGCCTGGAGCACCGAGCACGTGGCGCAGCAAACGCTGGACCGTGCCGCCGAGTTGGGCTTGTCCGTGCATATCCTGCCGACCTGGTATGACGTCGATGATGTCGCCACGTTGAGGATTCTGCAGGCCGAACTGTTCGAGTCCGGTTCATTCGCGCCGGAGCTTCGCCCCAATCACCCCCGCCATACCCGCGCGCTGATGGAATCCCTGCTCGCGAATCCGGACTTCAAGGATCGCCTCAGCTTCAACGCTTTCCGGAGGGCTGCGGAGTGAAGCGGCTAACCGGTCTCGACTGGCCAATCCTGACGGCGGCCGCCTGCCTCTTGGCCCTCACCATTGCTGGTGCGACTGGAATCACCCATTTCGACGATGCCAATGTCGGCTATGTTCTGCTCCTGCAATCGGCACCCTATGCCGTAGCAGCTTGGCTCATTGTCAGCGGCAAGCCGGATGCGGCCGGCGGGCGAGCGCTTGCGACCATTCTCATCGTCGGGTTCGTCATGCGGCTCCTGCTGCTGCCGGGCACGCCGATTTCCACCGACATCTTCCGCTACGTCTGGGACGGTCGCGTCCAGGGGGCGGGCATCAATCCATATCTTCATCTGCCATCCGACGGCGCCCTGACCGGCCTGCGCGACGGGGCGATCTATCCCTACATCAATCGCGCCGATTATGCCCCGACGATCTATCCGCCGACGTCGCAGGTGATCTTCTATCTCGTCACCCGGATATCCGAGGCGCCGATCGTGATGAAGGCCGCCATGCTGGCATTCGAAGCGGTGGCGGTCTGGACCATTCTGCAATTGCTCGCGATGCGTGGGTTACCGCAATCGCGAATTCTGCTCTACGCATGGCATCCGTTGCCGCTTTGGGAGTTTGCCCGCAGCGGGCATCTCGATATCGCCGCTATTGCCTTTCTCCTGCTCGCCTTCCTGGCGATGGAACGGCGCTCGCCGATACTCGCCGGCATCGCGCTGGGTGCCGGCGTCCTGGTCAAGTATTTTCCCGTCGTCACCGGCCCTGCTCTTTACAAGCGCTGGGATTGGCGTTTTCCGCTTGCGTTCGTCGCCACCGTCGCCGTCCTTTATCTGCCGTATGTCGGGGCCGGCACAAAGGTCTTCGGCTTCCTCGGCCATTATATCACCGAGGAAGGCTTCGACCGCGGTGCAGGCGTTTTCTTCTGGCAGCTCCTGGGCGCCGTCGTCCCCCTGAGCTCCCAGTGGTTCGTGTTCTACGTGGCGGCAGCCGTGCTGCTCCTGGCCGTACTCGCTGTGCTCGTCGTGATGCGCAATCGCAAGCCGGGTGCCGACCTCGCGGGCGCCATGCTGCTTGCCGTCACCTTCACCCTCGTGTTCTCGCCGCACTACGCCTGGTACTTCGCATGGCTGATACCATTCCTGTGCTTCTACCCGGTGGTCGGGGTGGTCTATCTCACCTGCGCCTGCAGCTATCTCTATCTCGCGCATTGGCCTCCGACCCTGTCGGAAGGTCTCCCGATCTATGGCCCCTGCATTCTCATTCTCATCGCCGAGTTTGCACTGCGCGGCCGACGAAAATTGGAGGCGCGTCATGCCGACCCAATCGCTGCTTGAGACCAAGCTCGACCCCCGGCGCTATTTCGAGAGCGCCGACAAGACGCGCAGCGACCATGCAGCGCGCCAGCCGGTCTGCGTCTATCTGGAGACGACGAACCGCTGCAATCTCTTGTGCACGACATGCCCCCGCACCTACGAAGAGCTCGAGCCTCCCGCCGACATGAGCTGGGAGCTGTTCGCCACGATCGTCGACCAGATTCCCAACCTGCAGCGCGCGGTCCTGCACGGCGTCGGCGAACCGATGCTGGTCAAGAACCTGCCGAAGATGGTGCGCTATCTCAAGGCGCGCGGTACCTACGTGTTGTTCAATACCAACGGAACCGTTCTTAACGAGCGCAACGGCCGGGCCTTGATCGACGCCGGCCTCGACGAGCTTCGCGTCTCGCTCGATGCATCGAACGCGAAGTCCTATCTGGCCGTCCGCGGCAAGGATTACTTCAACCGCATCCTCAAGAACGTCCGCGCCTTCCGTGCGCTACAGGAGCGCGAAGGCAAGGATCGGCCGCGAGTCTCGGCATGGCTTACCGGACTCAAGGAAACTATCGCCGAGCTTCCGGCCTTCGTGCGCGTTGCCGCGGACATCGGCGTGCGCGAGGTCTATCTGCAGCGCCTGGTCTTCTTTGAAGACGATTCCGTCGGTCTCGCCCGACCCGATCAGGCGCTCTACGAGCAAATGACGCGCGACGAGGCGGCTTACCTCGAGGACGCGACCGCACTGGCGCGTTCCTATGGCATGACTTTCAGCGCGTCCGGCGCCGCCTCGGAGCCGGGCATGAGCCTCAAGCGCCACGACGACGGTTCGCCATGGTCGCTGTGCCGGCGACCGTGGACGGTGATGTATTTCACCGCCAATGGGCGCGCACTCCCGTGCTGCATCGCGCCGTTCTCCCAGCGCGGCTATGAAAACTATACGTTGGGTGACGCCACCCAGCAGACGCTGCAGGAAATTTGGAACGGCGCCGCCTATGGTTCCTTCCGCGACGCCCTGTTGTCGGATACGCCGCCGGCCGCTTGTGCCCATTGCGGTTTGCGCTGGAGCCTGTGACCGATGCAGCTTGCGAGCAACGGCGATGCGGGGCACCGGCCGGCGAAGGATTGCGCGGTCGCCATCATACCGACGCTGGACGAAGCGCGGTCGATCGGGGCCGTGGTGCGCGAAGTCCCACGTCCCCCGATTGACCGCGTCATCGTCGCCGATGGCGGCAGCCGCGATGCCACCGCGATGCGGGCGCAAGAGGCGGGCGCCGAGGTGATCGACGCCGGACGCGGCTATGGCCGCGCTTGCCTGACGGCGGCAATGGCCGCGCACGACGCAGATATCCTAGTGTTCATGGACGGCGACGGCGCGGACGATCCGCGCGAGATCGCCAAGCTCCTCGAGCCGATCCGATCCGGCCGCTATGATTTCGTCATCGGCTCGCGCGCGCGCGGCAGGCGCGAGCCAGGAAGCATCGCTTGGCACCAGCTTGCGGCGGGCCGTCTGGCCGGCTGGGGCATGCGGCTCGTTTACGGCGTGCGCTACACCGACATGTGCGCGTTCCGAGCCATTAGGCGCGACGCACTGCTGGAGCTCGGAATGCGCGAACTGACCTACGGTTGGAACATCGAAATGCAAATGCGCGCGGCGAAAGCGCAACTGCGCATTCTCGAAATTCCGGTCGATTACCGCCGGCGCAGCGGCGGCAGTTCAAAGGTCGCCGGAAGCCTGTCGGGGACTGTCAGGGCTGGCGCGCGCATCATCGCGACGTTCGTTCGCGTTGCGCGGGAGACCGCGCCGCATCTTTCATCGCGCCGACGCGACCTTCAACGCGAGCTTTCAAACTCACCTTGATCAAGCCGGCATCTCCACAACGTGGTTTGTCTCATGACGCGATCGCCCTCATGGTTTGCTGCAGAGCTCTGGCATCGGGGCCGGCCGTTGCGCACCCTTCGCTGCAATAGGAAATCGAGACTTGATGGGTGGCCCATCGGCCGTCGTCGCACCCTGCTTTTCGCCGCGCTGCTATCGATCACCTCGCTGCCTGGCGCCACCTCCGCACAGGCGCGGGATCTCGTGGTGTACGGCGAGCCCACGCTGGAGAAGGCATTGAAGGCGGTGGGCGTGCTCTGGCAGGCCCGCACCGGCACCAGAGTGAACGTCTTCGTGGCGCCGACCGACCTTTCTCTTGCGCAGATCGAGCGCGGCGCGCGCTGCGACCTCATCTTCGCGCTCGCCGGCGCGGCGACGGACGAGGCCGCGCGAGACAAGACCATCCACGCCGACTCCATCACGCGCGCCTTGCGCAACAACCTGGTTCTCGTCGGCAACGAGCCTGCCGCCCCGCCCGGCACAGGCACCACACTGGCCGACTTCGGAAAGCTGATTGGCGGCAAGCGCCTCGCGATCGCCAATCCGGACCGCGACGTGGGCGGCGCCCAGGCGCTGGACCTGCTGCGCAAGATCGGAATCATCGTCGGCGACAACAATAACGAGACGGTCACCGTCGCGGAAAGCTCGGCCGGAGTGCTCAGTCTGCTCTCCACCAACAAGGCGCGGTTGGGCATCGTCTATGCCACCGACGCGACGAGCGGCTTCAAGCTCGCGCTGCCCCTGCCGGCGCTGGAGCGAGCTCCGATCGACTATATCGTCGCGCGGGCCCGCGACCCCGAAGCGGACACGCAGCCGTTCATGGCGTTCCTGAAGTCGCCGGAGGCGAAGACGGCGTTCAAATCGGCGGGATTGATCCCGCTCGACGACTAGCACCCTATGCGCAAGAACCCCGCTGGGAGGCGACGGTGACTGACATTACGGCCGGACATCTGAACCGCATCTCGAACGTCATCGTCCATCCCTTGACCGTTCGGGTCACGCATTGGCTCAACGCGCTGGCGATGATCATCATGATCATGAGCGGGTGGCGCATCTACAACTCCGATCCGATCCTTCCGTTCTCGTTTCCGGTTTGGCCGACGCTCGGCGGCAGCTACGAAGGATCGGTGGACATTCACAACGAGGATGGTCTGGCCGGCGCGTTGCAATGGCATTTCGCCGGCATGTGGCTGCTCGCCATCAACGGAGCGATCTACCTCGCCTATGGGCTCCTGTCCGGCCATTTCCGCCACGCATTCTTTCCGGTGGGTCCCGCCGCCGTGCTGCGCGACACCCTCGCCGCGCTGCAGTTCCGCCTTCCCCACCGGCTCGGCGCTTACAATGCTGTGCAGAAAACGCTCTACCTCGGCGTGCTGACCGCCGGCGTGGTCATGGTGCTCTCCGGCCTTGCGATCTGGAAGCCAGGGCAGTTCCAGGAGCTGACCTGGTTGTTCGGCGGGTTCGATGTGGCGCGGGTGATCCATTTCCTCGGCATGGCCGCGATCGTGGCGTTTCTGATCGTGCACGTCGCCCTCGTCGTGATCGTGCCGAAGACCTTGCCGCCCATGATTACCGGGCGCGCGCCCGCCCACGAAGCGCACGGGGAGCATTGAGCCATGCCGCAGACACTGAGCAGCGTCATCCCCGGGCGCGACAGGATCAGCGCGTCCAAAGAGATCGTCCGCGCGAGCGGCGCCGCACGCCAGATCGAGCGCCGGCTCTTTCTCAAACAAAGTCTCAGCCTCGGCGCGCTCACATTGCTCACCGGCTGCGACGTGACCGACACCACGAGCGTGCAGCGCGTGCTCAACGGCATCTCGGATTG
>Ga0207650_10001364_pt1 | contig 17619 bp, 14 predicted proteins | sample KBSS63metaG_FD_184325 | JGI IMG/M metagenome (GOLD analysis project Ga0207650, IMG submission 184325) | Switchgrass rhizosphere microbial communities from Kellogg Biological Station, Michigan, USA - KBS S6-3 metaG (SPAdes) (version 2) | ecosystem: Host-associated > Plants > Roots > Rhizosphere...
CCTTCAGGGCGAAGATGTTTCTGGATCGAGAGCCAGAAACATCTTCGCCCTGAAGGGGCGACAGACATTCGATAATGATCCCAAATTCTGTCGCCCCTTCAGGGCGAGAATGCATTTTCTTGACTGTTTCCAGGGGTGGCGCGCGAAACGCGCTTACCCCTGGCTACCTTCTGTCGCGCCTTCAGCGCGAAGACGTACCGCGCCTAAATCTCTTACCGGCAGTGCCTCAGATGGCAGGCTAATTGTTACGTCGCGCTTTTCGCGGCCGTGTCGGTCGTCGTTTTATTCGGTTGCGGCGTGATGCGCAGGTAAGGCTTCGGCGCTTTCCAGCCCGCCGGAAACTTCGTCTTCGCGTCCTCGTCAGACATCGAAGGAACGATGATAACGTCGTCGCCGTCTTTCCAGTTTACTGGCGTGGCCACGCTGTAATTCGCGGTCAGTTGCAGCGAATCGATCACGCGCAGAATCTCGTCGAAGTTTCTGCCGGTGCTCGCCGGATACGTCAGCGACAGTTTGATTTTCTTGTCTGGTCCGATGATGAAGACCGAGCGCACCGTGAAGATGTCGCTAATCTCCGGATGAATCATGTCGTAAAGTTCCGCCACCTTGTGATCCGGATCGGCAATCACCGGAAAGTTCAGCGCAGTTCCCTGCGTCTCGCGAATGTCCTCGGCCCACTTGCTGTGCGAATCGGTTTTGTCAACGCTCAGGCCGATCACTTTCACGCCGCGCTTATCGAATTCAGGTTTGAGTCGCGCGCACTCGCCGAGCTCGGTGGTGCAAACGGGGGTGAAATCTTTGGGATGAGAAAAGAGCACGGCCCAGCTATCGCCTATCCATTCGTGAAAACGGATCGGGCCTTCAGTCGTGTCCGCGGTAAAATCAGGTGCGATGTCGCCAAGACGTAAAGCCATTTGAATCTCCTTCCATTTGATAACATTCGGGCTCCCTTTACTCGGTTAGCAAAGGGGCGGGTTTCGGGTTGGGCATTTGTATGAAGAGGCTTTTACCCCCAAGTCCACGTGGAAGTCAACCGGGCGTTGCAGAAGCCTGACCGTAAGGGAGGGATAGTTACCCTTGGCGCGGATCTGGGCCGTCCCTTGCGGCCGGGCTACTGCCCCGAGCTACTGCCCCGTGCTATTATCCAACATCCCCTTGGCATCTTAAGTTAGCTGAAGTTAATTCCCTCCACTTCAGCACAGGCCAGCATGTCTACTGAACCAATCACATCCGAGGCCGCTTCCGGCACAGAGATGCAAACAGATTTGCGCGACGATTTGTATCGAGCAATCTTCAATCATTCACGCGAGCCGATTGCGATTCTCGACCCGCAGGGACGTTACCTGGAACAGAACGACGCTCATGCGCAATTGCTCGGTTACACGGACGAAGACTTGCGCAATCAGACGCCCGCGATACACAGCGAGACATTTGCCAACCTCATTCGTATCGTCGCTGAGAAGGGCGAATATCGCGGCGAAGTAACAAACCGAACCAAGTCGGGCGAAATTAAGCAGATTGAATTGTCGGCCTTCGCCATGCGCAGCGAGTCGGGCGAACCGCTTTGCTATGTCGGCATCAAGCGCGACATCACCGAGCGCAAGCAAGCCGAAGCAGCGTTACAGCGCAGCGAGGCGGAGCTCACCGATTTCTTCGAGAACGCAGCCATTGGCCTGCACTGGGTTGGACCCGACGGGACTGTGTTGCGCGTCAATCAGGCGGAGCTCGACCTGCTTGGCTACACCCGCGAAGAATACGTGGGCCACCACATCGGGGAGTTCCACGCCGATCAAAATGTAATTGAAGACATTTTGCGGCTGCTGCAGGCGGGCAAGGTACTGCAGAATTATCCGGCGCGATTGCTTTGCAAGGACGGCGGCATCAAGCATGTGCGCATCAGTTCCAGCGTTTATCGAGAAGCGGGAAAATTTGTACACACGCGTTGCTTCACGCGCGACACGACCGAACGTAGACGCACCGAAAGTCGCCTGGCACTTCAGTACGCGGTGACGCGAATCCTCTCGGAGTCAACCGACGTCTACACCGGCGCGCGGAGTATTCTTAAGGCGGCTTGCGAAACGCTTGATTGGGAAGTCGGTGTGCTTTGGAAAGTTGACTCGGAGGATGACGTGTTGCGCTCCCTCGATATCTGTCATTCCGGCTCGCTGGAAACTCCAGAGTTTGACGAGGCCAGCCAAACCTTCGTCTTCAAAAAAGGCCTGGGGCTGCCCGGGCGCATCTGGGAAAGCGGCGAGGCGTTATGGGTCGACAATGTAGTCAAGGACCCTAACTTTCCGCGCGCGCCGGTCGCCTTGCGTGAAGGCTTGCGTGGCGCGTTTGGCTTTCCGATTTTGATCGGCAACGACGTTTGGGGAGTAATCGAATTCTTTACCCAGGAAATCAGACAGGCCGACGACGAGCTAACCAAGCTGGCCAATGGTATCGGCGGCCAGATCGGACAATTTACTCAACGAAAGCGCGCCGAAGCCGAGCGAACCGAGCTGCTGCAACGCGAACGCGCGGCGCGCGCCGAGGCTGAGAAGGCCAACCGCCTGAAAGATGAATTTCTCGCCACCCTCTCTCATGAATTGCGCACGCCGCTCAATGCCGTTATCGGTTGGTCGCGTATGTTGAGCTCGGGTCGGCTCGATCGCGAAAGCTCCAAACACGCGCTCGAAGTAATTGAACGAAACGCCTGGATGCAGAAGCAAATCATCGAAGACATTCTCGACGTCTCTCGCGTGATAACCGGCAAGCTGCAACTTAACCGCAGCCCAATCGATCTGGTAGCCGTCATTGATGCCGCGCTCGATGCGGTGCGTCCGGCGATGGAAGCGAAAGAAATCAAGATTGAAACGATCATCGCGGCAAACCTGAGAACGATCTCCGGCGACGCGGATCGTTTGCAACAGGTGGTTTGGAATGTTCTCTCGAATGCCGCGAAGTTCACGCCCGCGGGAGGCAGTGTTGAGATCTCGGTAAACCAGACGGAAACGCACGTGATCATTCAGGTGGCAGACTCCGGCCCGGGCATCGATCCGGAATTCCTGCCACATGTTTTCGAGCGTTTTCGTCAGGGCGACGGCTCAACCACGCGCACACATGGCGGCCTCGGTCTTGGTCTCGCCATCGTTCGTCATTTAGTGGAACTGCACGGCGGCACCATCGCCGTTGAGAATCGCAAGCCTGAGTCGGGCGCAACCTTCACCATCCGATTGCCCTTGCCGAGCGGTGAACTGCAAGCCGCCACGCTCGCCAATGCCGATGCGGCTTTCAGGCAGTCACCGCGCGAGCAGCTTAGTCTCGAAGGTTTGCATATCCTTGTGGTTGACGACGAAACCGATGCGTTGGATTTGATCACGGTGGAACTGGCCCAACACGGCGCCAGGGTTAAGGGAGTAACTAACGCGGAAGAAGCGTTGCTGAGCCTGGAGCAGGAAAAGTTTGATCTATTGATCAGCGATATCGGCATGCCGAAGATCGACGGCTACGAACTAATCCGCCGCCTTCGCAAACAGGAAGAGACTAAAGACACGCGCCTGCCGGCAGTGGCGTTAACCGCCTACGCGCGTGTGCAGGATCGCATGCGAGCCATCATGGCCGGCTTCAGCACGCACGTTGCCAAGCCGGTAGAAGCGAATGAACTTATTACCGTGGTGGCTAGTCTGGCTGGGAGAATGGACGGCAAACGGAAGCAGAATGAGTGAAATTTAAGACGAGCAGAAGAAGAGATTTTCCATTTCTCGTTTGAAATTTCTCATTTGTCATTGCAGAACCCAACACCGCTTCAAATTCATCCATTGGAACTTGATTGTCCTCGAAGATTGCTTCTTCAACTCGTTTCCGGCGATGACAAATGAGAAATGTGAAATGATAAATGGAAAATGTAATTCCTCCATCTCACCGGCCATCCTGCTATCATGGTCGCGATGCCGAAGCGCTGCGACTGGGCCAAAACCGAACTCTCAATTGCCTATCACGACAACGAGTGGGGCGTGCCGGTTCATGACGACAGAAGACTCTTTGAGTTTCTTATTCTCGAAGGCGCCCAGGCCGGACTGAGTTGGGAAATAATCCTTAACAAGCGCGAGGGCTATCGCGCCGCCTTTAGCGAATTCGATCCGGCAAAGGTCGCACGCTACGACGCGCGAAAACTCGAAGCCTTGTTGCAAAACCCAAATATCATTCGCAACCGTCTAAAGATTTCCGCAGCCGTGCAAAATGCCAGGTCGTTTCTCGAAACCGCCGCCAAATTCGGCAGCTTCGACAGTTACATCTGGACATTTGTCGACGGCGTTCCCAAGGTCCGCAAGCGAGGCCAGGGGGTGCCTACGCACACCGGCGAGTCAGATGCGATGAGCAAAGACCTGCGCGCTCGCGGCTTTAAGTTTGTCGGCTCAACAATCTGTTACGCGTTCATGCAAGCGGTCGGCCTGGTCAACGATCACAACCATAGTTGCTTTCGTTATCGAGAGCTTTCGTAGAATGCAGACAAGGATGTCTGCGTTCCCAGCGTAAGGAGTTTTCCTAATGTTTAGACTCACAACGATAACCCTCGCGTTTCTGATCTGTATCGTCTCGCTAAGCTGCCAGAGTTACTCGACTGGATTGCAGCAGAGCGTCGCGCGTGCTGACGAAACCTCGGCCATCGGCGCGCTACGCGCTGTGGCTACGGCCCAGCAGGTTTACGCGCTCAGCAATGGCGACAACTACGCCAGCTTTCAACAACTGAGCCAGGGCGGCTATCTCGATGCGCGATTCAACTCGGAGAAACCCGTGATGAAGGATTACGTGTTGAGCATGGAGGTGGGCCGGGAATCGGATGGACCATTCTTCCGGTGCAAAGCGGATCCCGTAGACAACTCCGTCAAGACGGGCCGGCATTTCTACATGGACCAGTCAAGGATGTTACACGTTAACGACACTCAACCGGCGACAGCTAGCGATCCGGTTGCCGCGCCCTAAGTTTTGGCGCGGTTTTCGCGCTGAAGGCGCGAGGAGAAGGTAGCCAGGGGGTAAGCGCGTTTCGCGCGCCACCCCTGGATCAGAGCCAAAAAATCTTCGCCCTGAAGGGGCGACAGACCATTGAGGAATGATCCCAAACTCTGTCGCCCCTTCAGGGCGAGAATGCATATTCTTGTCGGTTTCCAGGGGTGGCGCACGAAACGCTTACCCCTGGCTACCTTCTTTCGCGCTTTCAGCGCGAAGACAATTAAATCGCTATGGAATAATCTCTTGCCCGGCAGCGTCGCGCCGGAGTTGATCGATGATCGAACGAACGGCGGGCGCGAGGCTGCCGTTCGGCGCTAAGGCCAGATACTTCTCGTAAGCTGCGACTGCCTCTTTGTACTTTTGCTGCTTCTCATAAGCAGCACCCAGCAGCTGATAAATCACCGGCTCAGAGTCTGAAAGTTGGTCGAGCGCTTTGCGAAACTCCGCAATCGCCTCTTCGTTTTGTCCCTTGTCTTCAAACACGCGCGCCAGCCCAACGTGGGCTTCAGGTTGGAACCCGCGGCCCTCTCTGATTGAGCGCCGAAACGATTGGATGGCTTCGTCGGTGAACGCGGCTTCGCGATTTATCCGGCCCTCCACCGCTGAGGCCTCGGCGTAAGCCGGCCGTGCGCGCCGGGCCGCTTCTATTTCGCTGAGCGCTGCCTGGTAGTCGTTCAAATCGAGCAGCACCCGCGCCAGGCCAACATGCGCGGCCGGATAGGCTGGGCGAAGTTTTAGCGCCTGGCGATAGAGGTCCGCTGACTGACGTCGAGCCGCATCGTCTCTCGCTTTCTCGCGCGCGTCCTCTGCCTGTTGAAACGTGAGTTCGGCCTGGTCCGTAGTTCTGATCAGTTTGACAGCGATGCTGCGGCGGCCGGCGACGAGCGGTACGGTAGTCTCTTTGAAACCCATGGCTCGCACGCGCAACACATGGCGGCCCGCGGAAACGCTTTTCAACTCGAGCGTCCCGGTTGCGTCAGTCGTGCCGCGGCGAATTTCATCGATCCACACGATGGCGTTGGGCTCGCTGGTGATGGTGAGACTTGCAGGTCTTGCCAGCGGCGCGGCGCGACGTTTTTGGACTGCCGAGTTAGCGGGAACCAGGAAAAGAAAGCCGGCCAAAGTCAACGCAGAAAAAACTTTCATCTTGTCGCCTTCGAGTCCACAAAGAATGACTCAAGCCGCGGAGTCTCATGGTTGGGAAGGTGGGCTTGCTCCCGTCCTGTCATCGATAATTAACACAAGCGGGGGCAAGCCCCGCCTTCCTGACCTCGAGACTGCGAACCTTGAACTATGCCGTCCACGCTTGAGCCTCTTCGAGGTTCTCTCAAAACTATTCCTCATGCTCTTCGCCGGTCACCCGTCGTTTGCGGACTGACGAGTCCTCGGGACTCGTTCCCGGCGATCCTCCGGGCGACGGTTGATTCGTCACCGCTCGAGTGCCAACCGCAGCCCGAAACTTTCCGTTCTCGTCATAAAGCCGCTGATACTGCAGTCGATTTCGCACCACGCCCTGCACGTATCCACGCGTCTCTTTGAAAGGAACTGCCTCCGCCCATTCATCCATTTCCGCCGGTAGCGATGCCCGCCATTGCACCGCTCGAATCGGGCCCGCGTTGTAAGCCGCAGCCACATATTCGATGCGGCCAAACTTATCTATCTGGTCGCGCAGGTAGGCCGTGCCGAGTTGAATATTCAAACGCGGCTCGTAAAGCGACTCCTCGGTGATCGAGCGATCGACGCCATACTTCTTCGCCGTTAAGGTGCCCGTCGGCACCAGCAACTGCATCAAGCCATAAGCGCGTGCCCCCGATCGCGCACGCGACATGAATACCGTTTCCTGCCGGATCAATCCCGCCACCTGGTAAGGATCGAGATTCTTGGCGCGCGACTCCTGCACGATGATGTCCCAGTAGGCGAGCGGGTAAAAAACATCCCACTGCTCGCGCGTCAGCTCTTCCGGTTTCATCTGCGAATAGTCGGGAAAACTTTTCTTGAGCACGTTCAAGGCGCGAACGTTGTCTTCCTCGGAACGATAGATTTGCGCAATGGCCAGATTTATTTTTGGACTGGTTCCGGCGGCGTCGCCTGCCGCAGCTAGTTCCTCCAGGGCCCAATCGTTCAGGCCCACGTTGTTGAGTTCGTCTGCTTTCGCGATGATTTTGTCGGCGTTTGGACCAGCCGTTTCTTCGGCGACAGTGACAGTTTGCAAATTCGCAATCGCGCGGGTCATCACCGATCCGGCAGGAAAACTTTTTACCGGCACAGTCCCGGCACCGCCGCGGAGCATAGCATCCAGACGCTGCTTAGCGAGATAGCCATACCAGTTCGCGTCGTAACGTCCCTGAACTGCCTGGTAAAGCGCGCGCGCCTCGGCCAGTTTGCCGGCGCGTTCAGAATCGCGCGCCGCCCAATAGCCGGCGCGGCCGCGGTTGTCGGTGTTCTTGTCGGCGTAGTAGGCGAGGTGCTCCGTCAAGAGTTTCGACGACTCAGAAAAATTCTTCTGCTGGTGAGCATCCCAAGCCAGGTCAAACTGAGCTTGCGCCACTTCGATGGATTCGGAATAACTGCCGACCGCTGTGCGCAGAAAGTATGAAGCGTCGGCATCGTTGTTCGCGTCTTTGGCGATCGTGCCAACGGCGACGAGCGCGCGCGGCGTGAAGGTACTGTTGGGATAACTGCGCCGCAGCTCTTCCACGGTAGCGCGGGCCTGGTCCCATTGCCGCGCGCGCGCGTAAGTTTGGGCGACGTAGAACATCGCTTCGGCGCGCGTGTCGCCGGCCGAAGACGGAATAGCATTGAGCGCGCTTACCGCGTCGGCAGTTTTCCTGACATTGGCCGAGGCAATTACGCGCCGTAACTGCGCCTCGGGTGTCGCAGTATTAGGAAACCTCGCGAACGCGTCGCTGTAGGCCTGGGCCGCGTCGGTAAATCTTTTCGACTGCTGAAGTTTGTCGGCGCGGGCAATTGCTTCTTCCGCGGAGGCCGGCGACAGCGTCGAAGCCAGACGCGGAATCGCGCCCGCTGCTTCAACCGCCTCGGCTGAAGCGGGCGCATAGAAATAAAGTCGCCGATAAGCAGCCAGCGCGCGCGTTGAATCGGAAGTTTGTTCGGCCGCCTTGGCCGTCAACAGGAGTGCTTGCGGATCGTCAGCAGCCGCGAGGTCTTTCAGAAAAGTTGCCACTGCGGCAGTGCTGCCGGTGCGCGTGAGAATGCCCGCCACTCGCAACGCAGCTTCGCGCGCGCGCGTTGAAGTTGGATAGTCGGAGACGATTTGTTCGTAGGCAATGCGGGCCTGCGGCAGTTGTCCGGCTTGTTCGAGAGCGTTGCCGCGCAGGAAGAGCGCGTAATCGCCAAGCTGACTGTGATCGCGAATGACGTTCGTATCGAGGAGAGTGGCAGCGCCGGCAAAATCCTTCGCATTAATTCTGATGCGCGCGCGAACCAGGCGCGCCAGCGCCGCAGCCTTGGTGCGCGGAAAATCCGATTCGATGCGAGCCACTACCTCTTCGGACGGCAACACGCCATTGCGAGTCATGCCGCGCAGGTTTTCGAGAGCGCGAATTTCGGCCGGAGTTTGCTGTCGCGTCAGACAGCTGGCGGTCATGAAGGCTGGAAGAGATGCTCCAATAACTATTGCCAGACCAATTACAATCAGCGTCAGACGATACTTTCCGAGTTTGTTCACACGCCGCCCCCTCTAAGACTTCGACTAACTTTGAATGCGTCATCATCAGACGCAACGACTGCGGTAGTGAAGTCAGTACCACAGCGCGGTAGCGCTTGGGTGTTTACTTTACCCACGCGCTACCGCGCTGTGGTACTAACCTCACGCCGGCACCCCGTTAGATGCAACGGTGGGGAGATTTGGTTCGACTTGAAACTTGAAACCTGAAACTTGAAACTTATTTACGCCGAGACCGTTGCACCCGGATACGCACTACCGAGTTTCGCCTCATCACCTTCGGCCAGCGTCGATACCAGCTCATTGTGAAAGTAATCATAACGCTGCGCCACTTCCGGCTTCACGCGTTTGTCATACATCTCGCGCGAGCGATCGATGTATTCGCGCAGGCGCTGGTAAAGGTCGCCCTCGTTGCGACCGTCCGCGACTTTCTGTTCGTTGTAAAGTTTGATTTCGGAAACAAGCAGACGAGCGAAACGGCGCGCATCGTTGTGTAGCCGGCGCTCTTCTTCGCTGCCCACTTCAACCGGAAGCTCGACATCGGCGCCATAACGGCGACGCGGAGGCGGGGCTGTAGCAACTTCAGGGGAGCCTTCTGTAGACAGCGGTGCCGCCGGTTCAGCAACGGGCGGGGGCGTTTCCGCCACTGGCGGCGCGAATTCCGCGGCAACTTCAACCGGCGGTTCAAACTGAGCCGGCGCCCCTTCCGTTGGGGCCAGCTCAGCCCAACTCTCAGGCCGCGCTTGCTCCTCAGGCTGACCGTATTCTCGCTCCGGCTCGACCCATTGCGACTGTTCCGGTTGTGCTTCAACCTCCGCAACCGGCGCGACACTCTCCGCAACAGCCGGCGTCGCCTCGTGATACTCGGCGGTGGGCGTGTACGACGGCGGCGCTTCCGTTGCAGCGTCTTCGGCAGGCGTCTCTTCCGCCGCCGCTTGCGCTGCGGGAGCCGCGCGCGCTACCAGCAGTTCAACCGCCATCCCGGAAACGCGTACTAAAGTTTCCAGTGCTTCCAAATTTATAGCGTCGGTATCGAGTTCAGCCGAGTCGGCATATAAAACTGCGACCGCGCGATCGCGCACGACCAGAGGTACGGCCACGATCCGAGTCGGCGGCTCATCGCCGAGACGATTCAGGATCATGTGGTTCTCTGAATGCGAACCCGGACTGCCGCTCCATGAAGATCGCGATCTCGCCGCCTCTCCCACCGCGGTGTCAGCCGCAAGCGGAAAAGACATTTGATGAATCGCGTTGTCGCCGACTGTTCCCTGAAAGCCTCGCGCGCGCCAGCCAATGCCCTGGTCACCTTTGATAACGAAGAAAGCTACGCGCGGTGCAAAGGCTGCGGCGCGGTTTACCAACAACTTGAGAATACCTGCTTGCGAATCCTGCTCGTCGAGGTCGGCGATGGCGGCTTTCACAATGGCCATCTCGCTCGAAGCTCTGGCGCGTGACGATTCCGAAGCAGCCAAGTCGATGCCCTGTTCGTGGGCCGCCCGCAGGTGCTCCATGATTGAAGCAGCAACGCCCGCATCAAGTTGAACTTCACCCTGGCGATCGAGCAGCCGGCTGAGCGATTCGTTAAGTTGGCTCTGAAGGGCGGTGATCTCTTGCTTGATCCCGCTCAGGCGCCCTTCGATGTAGCTTTCGATCTCATGGCGCAAGCTTTCTTCCAATTGTCCGCTTACCACAGTGTGTTTTCCTCCGTTGCAGGTCTTTTGTGAACGAGCGCCCTTTGGTGAGAAAAACTGAGATGAACGCTGTCTGAGACTCAGGGGGGCAATATGTCTCTTCAGTGATTATGGACGTGTCGGAATCGGCGCGTCAAGATATCGTTTCCGGAGAATTAATTGACACTCATTCCACCGTAAGTTATAAGTCCGAGAGACGTACCGCAGGCCCTTTAATCCTCCGCGCACCCGGGATCACTAATGAGCGTCACTATCCTAATCGCTGACGATAACGACGATAATCGCGAGCTTTTGCAAGTCATCCTGTCGGGGGCGGGCTATCTGGTGCGCGAGGCGAGAGACGGTCACGAGTGTGTGGTCCTGGCCCAAAGCGAGCCGCCGGATTTGATTGTAGTCGATTTGTCGATGCCGCTGCTGGATGGCTGGGCAGTTTTTAAGGAGCTAAAAGCGGACGAAAGGACCAACTCGATACCCTGCATGGCCGTCACGGCCCATGCGGAACTGGATCGCAACGAGGCGCTGGAAGCTGGTTTCAGCGCCTACGTTTCCAAACCCTTCAGCGGTGAACAGCTGTTGAAGACGGTTGCGGGCGTGCTGGCAAATCGACAAAGCCTCACCGCAAATTGATTCGTAATCATTATTTGTTACCGGTAGATGATTAGCGAGCCGACGAGCGAGCGAGTTTGATTAATCCGCGCAACGCATCGTTCACAGCCTTATCGTTTGGAAAGACCTTTGCGACCTGCGGATCGAACAATCACGTTAGTCGAAGTTCTGATACAATTCGCGTACTTCCCTCGAACTATTTCACCCAGATCGGATCGCTTATATTCCGACCGCGACCAATCGGTTAGTTCTGACTTAGCCTTCTTCATAGATTTTTCTCTCTGGCTTGTCATTAGCCCGGCAAGGTTGCGACGACCGGCTCGTCGAATTTTGAAATCGGGACCACTACTCCTTCAAGATACAGAGTGTCCGGGCTAATATCCTGCTCGTGTGGCCACTGCACTGTGCCGAAGGCAAGTTTGACTTGTTTGAAGTAGTTCAGATCCTTTAACTCACGGAAGACTTCGTAATCGAGATAAGGTTTAGCGTCGAATCTTTTTACGCTTCCATCGTTGAACTTCAAATCGAGCGAGAAATCATCGTTGGCCGCCACCTCTATCACCTTATTCATCCTTTATCTCCTTACCTCAGCGGATCAATCTTAAAGATGGATTGGCCGCTTATCGCCAACGCCCAATCCGCCATTAGTTCATCCCGATGAATCTCAATCCAAGCCTGCACTAGTCTTAGTTTAGCAGTTCGAAGGGAGCCTTCGATAACATTGCCATCCGGGATTGAGATTATTGCTTCCTCATCGCTGTACTGAACGTGAATGTGCGGCTGGTGATGACGCCGTTATCGAAGTAGTACATCAAGACGACAATGCCGTAAAACATAGAGATTACTGGCATGAGTGATTCTCCGATTACTACTTCCGCGAAATCACGACGTTTTCGATCGACGGCGGCAACGGATGCAGCTCGCTGCTCGCAAAGCCCGCGTTGGCAAACATCTGTTCCAACTCCGCAAACGTGTAGGCGTCGCCGCTCGGTGTGCTGCCCAACATGGTGATGCTGAAGCCGGCCGCTTCAGGTGGCGTGATGCGATCGTCGTTCGGCACAAACTCGAGCGTGACGGCGCGTCCTCCGTCGGCGAGTGAAGCATGGACCTTCTGCAAAAGTTTTTCGTTGGTGGGCGGATCGAAGTGATGCAGGAAGTTTGTCAGCAGCACCAGGTCGTAGCCACTGCCGTAGTCGACATCAAACGCACTGCCGGGGATAACTGAGAAGCGATCGGCGACACCCGCGGCCTGGGCGTTTTCTTTCGCGACCTCCAACACGCTGGCCCAATCAAGCGCGACTACTTCCGCGTGGGCGTTGTTCTTCGCAAACTCAATTCCGTAAAGCCCGTGGCCGGCCGCGATATCGAGAATCTTCAGTTTGCTGTTGGCGTCCGGATCGACCAGCTTAGCCATCAACTGCGCCGGCATCGCCATCATCGGCGCCATGCCGCGCGCAAACTTCACCCAGATCGGATTATCGGGGGCGACCGTCCCGCCTTCCGTCATCAGCGTGCCGCCGCGGCGTACGACCTCGGCGAAGTTCTTGAACCCCTCCATCAGCTCCCGCGACGAGATGAATTCGGTAACGCCGCCGAGGTATGCAGGCGAACGTTTATCCAAAAAGATCGCGGCATCGGCGGTTAGGCTGTAGTGGTTCGCTTCCTTGTTGAGGAAGTGCATGATGCAAAGAAAGTCGCAGAGTATTCGCGTGCCGCGCTCGGAAGCGCCGCATCTCCTGGCGATGTCGGCGGCGGTCTGGTTGCCTTCGCCGATGGCGGTAAAAATCTCCAACTCAATCGCGGCCTTCAACGCTTCGGTTTGCTGATACGCATTGATCGTTTGGAAAAAGAGTAGCGGCGAAGGTTGCTGGGTCGACGGACTAGACATGATGATTGCTCCTTTTTATTTGACGGTAAGTTTTTGCCGCGGATTTACGCGAATGAACGCGGATTATAATTAGACAAGGACCAGGCAAGTTGAAGCAAAACGCAAAGGACCAAGCCTTCTAACTGTCTTCATCGTTCTTGATCTGATCCGTGCTAATCGCGTAAATCCGCGGCTAATATTTCTGTCCAGCATCAAGCCGGCAGGCCATAGCGCGCGATCATCTCCATCACATCGCAAAACCGGTCCAATTCCCCAAGTGTCGTGTAAACATTTGGAGTTATGCGAATGCCCTGAAATTCTTCATGAATGATCGGCGTCGTAAAGATGCGATGCTTATCGAACAGATAACTGCCGATAGCGCTCGGATTGATTCCCTCGATCTGCACATTAGCGATCGCACACGATTGCTTTGGATCAAACGAAGTATTGAAACGCACCCTAGGCAGGTCCTTCAAACGGTTCATCCAGTAACGCGATAGATAACGCAGCCTCGCTTCTTTTCGTTTACCGCCGATGCCGTTGTGAAACAGCAACGCTTCGCCGATGGCTAGCTTGGGCGCGGCGGAGTGTGTGCCGATCTCTTCAAACTTGCGAATGTCGCTCGCCTGTTTCGACTCCGCCGCCATCAGCGGCCAAATCTTCGCAATTTTGTCTTTCTTGACGTAGAGCAGGCCGGTGCCCTTCGGCGCGTAGAGCCACTTGTGCAGGCTGGTGCCGAAGTAGTCGCAGCCGAGGTCTCTCTGCTTGAAATCAAACTGCGCGAACGAGTGCGCGCCGTCGACGATAGTTTCAATTCCGCGCGCGCGGGCCATGTCGCAGACGGCTTTCACCGGTGTTATCTGGCCCGTGATGTTCACCTGGTGGGCCATCAGTATCAGCCGCGTGCGACTGGTAATTCCCTTCTCGAATGCCGCTACGATCTCGTTTAGATTTTTCGGTGGTATCGGTATCTTGATCAGCTTCAACTGGAGACCTTCGCGCTTTTCACGTTGCCGCAGCGTCGTCAGCATGCGCGGATAGTCCTGGGTCGTGGTCAGAATTTCGTCACCCGATTTGAAATCCATGCCCATCAGGAGAACTTCCAGCGACTCGGAAGCGTTGCGCGTGATTGCGATCTCCTCGCGGTCGCAGCCAAACAACTCGGCGAGCCCGGTGCGGATCGTTTCTGATTGCGGCTCGAGTATTTGCCACATGGTGTAAGCCGTCGCGTCTTCCTGTTGCCAGATGTAACGAACGAGCGCTTCGGTGACGAGACGCGGGCTGGGGCTGACGCCGCCGTTGTTGAGATTGATGATGCCGCGCGTGACGGTGAACGAATTCTGAATCACGGACCAGTAGTCTTCATCCATCGCCGCCTGCTCAGGCGTAAGCTGCGCCACGCTTTTGGCGGCGCCTTGAACCTCCTTGAGCAGCGAGGCAACCGTTCCGGAAGAAAGGGCGGCCAAACCAAGACCCTTGCCGGCGAGCGAAAGAAAGTTACGGCGATCAAATTCATCGAGGTTTTTCATGTTAGTTTTTCAATTTGCCGCAGAGACGCAGAGGCGCAGAGACTAGTCATGTTTTGTAGCGGCGGACCTGTGTGTCCGCCCTTCCGGATGCGTCTTTCAAAGAGGGCGGACACATAGGTCCGCCCCTACGGTTCTTTTCTCTGAGCCTCTGCGCCTCTGCGGCAACTTTCTCACTTCGCTTCGTAAACAATCTCGCCGCCGATCACTGTCATCAGGCAGCGCGTTTTGAGAATCTCCATCTCCGGAACCTTCATGATGTCGGCGGATAAAATCGTAAAGTCCGCCAGCTTGCCCACTTCGATCGAACCGCGCAGTGTTTCCTCGAAAGCCGCGAATGCCGGCCAGATCGTAAACATCTTTAGCGCCTGCTCGCGTGTCGCCGCTTCTTCCGGGTGCCAGCCCTCGCCGGAAAAACCTTTCATGTCTTTGCGCGCAACGGCCGCGTAAAACTCAATCATCGGCTCGCCGCGCTCGACCGGCGCATCAGATCCTCCGGGCACAATCGAGCCTGACTTGATAAAACTTTGCCACGCGTAAGCCCCGGCGAGTCGCGCGATTCCCAGACGACTCGGCGCAAAATGTAGATCGCCAATCGCGTGTGACGGCTGCATCGAGGGAATCACTCCGAGTTTCGCGAAACGCGGAATGTCTACCGGGTTAACTATCTGTGAATGCTCGACCCGCCAACGCGGCTCCTTAATCTTCCACTCCGACTTCGGCACGGCGTTCATCGCCTTCTCATACTGATCGAGAATGAAACGATTGCCGCGGTCGCCAATAGCGTGCGTCTCGATTTGTATTCCCTTTCGCAACGCCTCTTGCAGCAGCGGCTGCAAGTCTGCTTCCTTGATGGTTAAGAACCCGGACGTATCTGGCTTGTCGGAATATGGCTGCAACAACGCGGCGCTGCGCGAACCGAGCGAGCCGTCGGCATAGAGTTTGAGCGAACGCACTGTCAGATGATTATTGTCAGCGCCGATGATTGGTCCATCACGCAAGAGCCGTTGTGCCTCACGGCCAGGAGCGGACAGCGCCTTATAGATGCGCAGCTTGATCTTTCCCTCGTCGTGCAACTTCTTGAAGATCTCAACGTCGGCATAACTTCCGCCCGGATCCTGTACTTGTGTCCAGCCGAGCTGAACGTCGCGCTGCACGCCAAGGAAAACGGCGCGTTCCGCGTCAGCCGCGGTTGTGCCCGGAATGTGCCGCTGTATTAGATCCTGCGCCGCGTCGAGGAACATGCCGTTCGGCTCGCCGCTCTGTTTGTCTTTGGAAATCTCGCCGCCAAAAGGGCTGGGGGTCGTTTTGTCGATACCGGCGATCTTCAAGGCCGCGCTGTTGGCTACGGCGCCGTGACCATCGGCACGATCCAAAAACACCGGGTTGTTTGGAGCAACTTTGTCGAGGTCCCAACGTGTGGGAAACACCGGCGGCTTCCAAAAAGTTTCAATCCAACCGCGACCGGTCACCCACTCGCCTGGCTGTTTCTGGTCTACGCGCGCCTTAACCTTCGCCAAAAAATCATCGAGGCTGGTTATTCCTTCGAGGTTCAGCGTCATCTCGCGAAAGCCCACGCCCGAAAGATGATGGTGCGCGTCAGTCAGGCCCGGCAACATCGTCCGGCCGTGTAGATCGATGACCTTCGTGTTCTTGCCGACGTATTCCTGTGCTGCGTCATTCGAGCCGACAAAAACTATGCGGTCGCCGGTGACCGCAACGGCTTCTGCCCGCGGCTGCCGATCGCTGACCGTGTAGACGTTTGCGTTTTTGAAGACGACGTCAGCGGGCGAGAGTTTCGGGATTGGTGGAGCGAAGACGAAAGAGATGAAACCGATTAGTAGGACAACAAAAGCTTTCATATTTTTGTCTGACGCAGCGGAAGACGTGTTAGCAGATCGAGAGTCTTATATCACTTGCTCAAAGGAAACTGTAGCCGCGAATAGTTCAATTGAACTCGTAGGTCCGAAGGACCGTCAGTTAGTAGCCCCGTCCGTGAGGGCGGGGTAGATGCGAAGTAGTTTGCTGAGCGCCGAAGGTGCGACAGACGTTGTGCCGGCCCTTCGGGCCTCCGGCCAAGTGAAGACTCGAGTCCCCGGGCCTGACGGACGGGGCTACTAACTACTGGTCCTTCGGACCTGAGTCGTGTCCATTGACTCATTCGGCATCTATCTAATCTGAACTATAATCGCGATGTCCAAAAAGCTAACAAACAATGCCCTCGGAGTACTTGCCATGACAACAGAGACGCTCAACTTGAACACAGCCGCCGGCCCGACCACCGCGTACGTGGCCCGTCCCGACAACGACACTACCGCCGCCGTGATCCTGATTCAGGAGTACTGGGGCATCAACGATCACATTCGCGATATTGCCGGTCGTTATGCAAACGAGGGATATGTTTGCGTCGCTCCCGACCTCTATCGCGGCAAGCTGGCTAAAGATTCAAACGAAGCGGCGAAGTTCATGCGTGAACTGCCGCTCGCTGAGGGCGTGGAAATTATTCGCCAGGCTGTGACTGAAACCAAGAGCCGCTACAACTCAAAGAAGATCGGCATAACCGGCTACTGTATGGGCGGCATCTACGCCCTGCGCGCTGCCTGCGAACTGACGGACTTTTCCGCCGCGGCGCCTTTCTACGGCGACATTCCTGAAGAAGAAGTTTTGAAAAAGCTGAAGGTGCCGACGCTCTTCATCGCGGGCAAACGTGATGCCTGGATCAATCCCGCAAAAGTTAACCAGCTGATTGAATCGGCGAGGAAATATGACTTGCCGATCGAGGTCGTCAGCTACGACGCAGACCATGCTTTCTTCAACGACACGCGTCCTGAAGTTTACGATGCCGAGGCCGCGGCGGATGCGTGGCGAAGGGTGCTTCAGTTATTCGGCCAGCGATTGCTGCAGGAGGTCGCTACATAAGGACCTTTGCCGCGGATTTACGCAGATTGAACACGGATATGAAGAGTCAGGAACACTACGCCATCACCACCTCGGTTCTTCGTTTGTTTCCGCTCTGCGTTACTCCGCGTAATCCGCGGCTAATTCGCCTGAATCTTACGACGACTTAGTCTAATGAAACTTCGACGGCACGTTTTCTCGTCCCCACTTTAACGTGGTCGCCATCCAAACGAGTTCGTCCAAAAAATCCTTTGCGCGTTTCTCGAAAGCCGGATCCAGAAGTTTGCCCTCGGCATCGAAGGTGTTCTGAACTTTCGGAAAGTTTAGATCGGAGAAAGTCACTGCCAGGCCAAG
>Ga0207650_10001367_pt1 | contig 17607 bp, 17 predicted proteins | sample KBSS63metaG_FD_184325 | JGI IMG/M metagenome (GOLD analysis project Ga0207650, IMG submission 184325) | Switchgrass rhizosphere microbial communities from Kellogg Biological Station, Michigan, USA - KBS S6-3 metaG (SPAdes) (version 2) | ecosystem: Host-associated > Plants > Roots > Rhizosphere...
TCATTCTGTTCGGCCGTCCGGGCATCGGTAGGTGTGCGGATAGCCATGGTGAACCGTTCATCGATGTGCGGCAGCGCGGTGGTCGTCAGGTCGCGATGGACGACAGTCGAGCCGGGGCTCTGTGCCTTCAGTTTCTCGGCAAGCTCTGTGGCAATCTTGGTCGACAGAGAGTCGGAGCGGGGGCTGGATGTAAGGAGAAGAATGGAGGACATGAGAAACTTCCTTGTTCGTTCACGACGTCGGGAACTGGTGACGCTCCTTCGTTCGCAACACCAATAGGCCGGGGTGACTATCGAAAAAACCATGATAATATATATGATACCTATCGATAGATTGGATGGATCATGTTGCCGAACCCGACACTGGATCAATTGCAGGTCTTCCTGGCCGTTGCTGAGACCGGCAGCTTCTCTGGGGCCGCGCGGGCGCTCAACAGGGCGCAGTCCGTGGTCTCCTATACGATCGCCAACCTGGAGGCGCAGCTCGAAGTAGGCCTGTTCGAGCGCTCCGGTACGCGGCAGTCGAAGCTGACCGATGCGGGGAAGGCGATGCTCGAAGACGCCCGGCGAATCCTTGCCGACCTCGAGGTCATCCGTGCCAGGGTTCGCAGCCTGAAGGACGGACTGGAGGCAGAGGTGTCGGTTGCCATCAGCGTCATGGTGCCGACGGCTCTGATGGTCGAGGTGCTGAAAGAGTTCCGCGATCGATTCCCGTCGGTTTCGATGCGGCTCAACGTTGGCGAGTTGGGAGCCGTCGTTGACTTGGTCAGCAGCGGTCAGTCGACAATCGGCATCGGCGGCGCCGTCTTCAAAAAAGACGACACGCTCCACGTTGAACGGATCGGCCACTCGTTCATGATACCCGTGGTGGCCGCCGACCATCCGCTCGCCGCCATCGATCGGCCGCTGACGATCGCCGATGTGCGCGAGGAGGTGCAACTCGTCGTCACCGATCAGACCGAACAGACCAAGGGGCGCGACTTCAACGTGCTGTCGTATCGAACCTGGCGCGTCAGCGACGTCGCCACCAAGCATCATCTGGTTCGCGGTGGCCTCGGCTGGGGCGGCCTGCCGGCGTCGCTGGTGCGCGAGGACCTGCTGAGCGGCCGCCTCGTTCACCTCGACCTCGAGGCCTATGAGCAGAGCGAATATCCGATCTATGCGATCCGTAAGCTCGCCAATCCGCCCGGTCCCGCCGCAGCCTGGATGATCGAAGCCTTCCGATCGGGCCTGACCCAATGCCCGAGCCGAAGCGAGTTCATGAATAGGCAAGTCCAGTTCGGCGATGCGGTCGCCGCGGAATAAAGATGGGCGCCGCAGAATGAAAGTGGTTGCCGCCGAATGAAAATGGGCGCCAGCGGCGCCCATGGAGTCTCGTTGGTTGCGCTGCCTACAGCATCAGGCGGAAGGTTCTGAAGCCATCTGCGCCGTCGCCGACGTCCTCGACTTTCACGCTCTTCAGGTCTGCCAAATAGTCCCTGGCTTTCGGCGCACTGTCGAAGACGACAGTGGTGCCTGGCATCGGCTTGAAGGTCCAGTTCCCGTCGGCTGTCGGGTTGATCGTGCCTTGATCGTGGATGTAGCGGACGATGACATCCCGGTTGGTATCGGGCGCCTGGTAGACCACCTTGTCCTTGCCGATATCCGGAAACTTGCCACCACCGCCGGCCCGGTAGTTGTTTGTGACAACAAGAAATTTCTTTTCAAGATCAATCGGTTTCCCGCCAAACTGAAGATTCTGGATGCGGTCGGAGCCGGCCTCGACAAGCTTGCCGTCATCATCGAAACGCCGCTTCTGCGACAGGTCGATCTGGTAGGTGACGCCATCGATGATGTCGAAGTTATAGGAGGGGAAGGTCTGGTTGAGCAGCGGTGCATCCTTGGCGCCCGCGGTGATCTGATTGAACATCGCGGCTGACATCTCCAGCCAGTTCTTGACCTGCGCGCCTGATATCACCACCGCCTGCACGGTGTTGGGATAAAGATAGAGATCGGCGACGTTCTTAATGGCGATCGCACCTGCCGGCACGTCGGTGTAGTAGTCGACGCCGTTGCGTCCGCCGCACTTGAAGGGAGCGGCAGCCGAGAGGATCGGCAGATCCTTGTACGCGGTCTCCTTCAACATGTCCTTGATGTACCAGCTCTGAGCCTGCGAGACGATCTGAACCGAGGGATCGTCGGCAACCAGCGCGAAGTACGAATAGAGGGGTGCCACGCTCTTGCCGACGGGCGTGCGGACATAGGCAAGCGTTGCCTCGTGCTCGGCCTTTGCTGCTTCGACCACTTCCTTCTTGTCGCCGACATCGGCGATGACCTTCTTCTTGTCGTCGCGGTGGTAGATCGGCCGGGCTTCACAAGTGAAGTCGACGATCTTCCAGCCCTTGCCGTCCTTTTCGAGGAGCAGGTCGATCAGCCCCAGATGCGAGCCCCAGAAGCCTGCCATGACAGCCGGCTTGCCCTGCAACGTACCCTTGACCGGGTCGGCGCCCTGAATGCCGTCCCAGGTCTTCGGGCCCGGGAAAACGAGATGCTGGTGGCCGGTGAAGACGGCATCGATGCCCTCGACGGCTGCCACGTAGAGCGAGGCATTTTCCATCCGGTCGGAAGGCGCCGTTCCGTCTATGCCCGAATGCGAGAGGGCGATGACGATGTCGGCGCCCTGTTCCTTCATGACCGGGACCCAGGCCTTGGCTGCCTCGACGATGTCGCGGGTCTGCGCCTTGCCCTCGAGGTTCTTGATGTCCCAGAGCATGATCTGCGGCGGCACGAAGCCGATGAAGCCGATCTTGATCGGTGTCTCCTTGCCGGCCCCATCCTTGATCACCTTGTCGAGGATCAGGTAGGGCTTGAAGAAAAGGTCATCGTTCCTGGGGTCGCTGGCCAGCTGCCCCTTTGTCAGGTTGGCGCAGACGAAAGGGAAGTTGGCACCGGCGAGGACCTTGAACATGAAGTCGAGGCCATAATTGAATTCGTGGTTACCGAGCGTGCCGACTTCGTAGCCGAGCGTGTTCATCGCCTTGATGACCGGATGGACGTCGCCGTCCTTCATGCCGTGCTGATAGGCCATGAAGTCGCCCATCGGGTTGCCCTGCAGAACGTCGCCATTGTCGATCAAGAGCGCATTGGTCGCTTCCGCCCGAATGGAATCGATGATCGTCGCCGTCCTCGACAGGCCCATCGTCTCGTTCGGCTTGTCGGCATAATAGTCATAGGGAAAGACGTTGACGTGGATGTCGGTGGTCTCCATCAGGCGCAGGTGGGCCTGGTTGCCTGCCGCGCGCGCGGAGAAGGGATGAAGCAGCACCATCGCGGCGGTGGCACCGAGCCCGCCGAGCAAGGATCGGCGGGAGATTGGAAGATCGAAACTGGCAGTCATGACACGCTCCTCGATACGCAAAGCCGCCCCCCGACGCGGGGCCAGACTAGAATGATTTGCGCAGGAGTGCACCTCTTAAGTGACACAGGGATGGCAGCGGGTCGGCCACCCCTCAGCGGTGTATGACTGGCTTGATGTCCTTGTGGAAAAAGCGGAAATAGGAGGTGACCTGGGCTGCGGCATTCGAGTTGCGGCTGAACTCGATGCCGATACGGCCATCGCGCATCCAGCGCACGGTTCCCTCCAGCGAGCCTATTTCCTCGCACTCGATGCGAACCCTGCTGCCGGCTGCGCCGAGAAAGGAGCCGGCGAGGTCCACGGCGACACCATAGGCCGAGAGATCGACGATGCGGCCCTCTGTCTCGCGATTGAGATATTTGATCGTGCCTATCAGGCGGGTGTTGCGTCGCACTTCATTGCGAACGGTCATCCCGAGGTTGTTCTTCATCATAAGGGCTTCCTTTTATGAGGAAGAGGCTATCCGCCAACAGTTGAGATTGCGTTTAGCCCGAGCGGATTGAGCCGATGACCTCGACGCTCAGAGACCGACATTCGGCCTGTCGATTACCTCGCGGAGCGCGAAGCTGGAGTTGATCTTGACGACATGCGGCAGCGCCGAGAGCCAGTCGCGGTGGATGCGCTCGTAATCCTCGAGGTCGCGAGCAGCAACCCGAAGAATGTAGTCGTACTCGCCCGACATCAGATAGCAGACGAGCACGTTCGGACAGAGCCGGACGGCGGTCTCGAACTCCGTCAGGGTTTTGGCGAACTGCCCCGAGAGCGAGATATGGACGACGGCGATCATCCGGTAGTCGAGCGCCTTGTGCGATAACTTGGCGTGGTAGCCGCCGATGGTGCCGTTTTTCTCCAGGATATCGAGCCGCCTCGAGCAGGCTGAGGGGGAGAGGCCAGCCTTGACGGCAAGCTCGGCATTGGTAATCCGCGCGTTCTGTTGAAGAGCGCGCAAAATGGCACGATCGATGGCATCCATCTCTAACATTCGAAGGTCCTGCAGTTAACGTCACTTTCACGCAATTATCTTCGAAAACACGCGCTTATGCAAACCGTCTTTGCAAGGACATTGCGCCGCTGAAATGCTTCACTTCACGCAACGAACCGCAAAATGCGGACGGCCACTCAGAGGAAAGAACATGCGCGTCGGTTGCCCGAAGGAAATCAAGAATCACGAGTACAGAGTTGGCCTGACGCCTGCTGCCGTGCGCGATTACGTGGCCCACGGCCACCAGGTCTGGATCGAGACGAAGGCCGGTGCCGGCATCGGTGCCGATGACCATTCCTATGCCGCAGCCGGTGCCAAGATCGTCGCGACCGCCAAGGAAATTTTCGACGGCTGCGACATGATCGTCAAGGTCAAGGAGCCGCAGCCGCAGGAGTGGGCGCAGCTGCGCGACGGCCAGATCCTCTACACCTATCTCCATCTTGCGCCGGACCCGGAGCAGACCAAAGGCTTGCTGGCTTCGGGTGTCACGGCCATCGCCTATGAAACCGTCACCGACGATCGCGGCGGCCTGCCGTTGCTGGCGCCGATGTCGGAAGTGGCAGGACGTCTGTCGATCCAGGCGGGTGCGACCGCTCTGCAGAAGGCCAATGGTGGTCTCGGCGTGCTGCTCGGCGGCGTGCCCGGTGTGCTGCCCGGCAAGGTGACGGTCATCGGCGGCGGTGTCGTCGGCCTGCACGCGGCCCGCATGGCCGTCGGCCTCGGCGCAGACGTGACCATTCTCGACCGCTCCTTGCCGCGCCTGCGCCAGCTCGACGATCTTTTTTCCGGCCGCGTCCATACCCGCTATTCCAGCATCCAGGCGCTTGAGGATGAAGTGTTCTCCGCTGATCTCGTGATCGGCGCCGTGCTCATTCCCGGTGCCGCCGCGCCGAAGCTGGTAACACGCGAGATGCTGACCGGCATGAAGAAGGGCTCTGTCATCGTCGACGTCGCCATCGACCAGGGCGGCTGCTTCGAGACCTCGCATGCGACGACCCATTCCGACCCCACCTATGTCGTCGAGGGCGTCGTGCATTATTGCGTCGCCAACATGCCGGGCGCGGTGCCGGTCACCTCGGCCCACGCGCTGAACAATGCGACGCTGCAGCACGGCCTGGCGCTCGCCGATCGCGGCCTGCGCGCGATCGCCGAAGACCGCCATCTGCGCAACGGTCTCAACGTCCACAAGGGACGCGTGGTCAATGCCGCCGTTGCCGAGGCACTGGGCTACGAGGCCGTCGCCCCCGAGAGCATCTTGAACGTCGCCTGAGCCTCGACGTAGCAATCAGATGAAGGCGCCGATCTCATGGGTTGGCGCCTTTTGTGTGTCGATTCGGCACTGGTAGCAGTTGTTGCGGGCCGAACGCACATGCACATAGGCGATGTCGGGACGCTCCAGCAGCGTTGCGGCATAGGCTGAAATATCCGACGAAGCGGTGACCGCCCCGGTGCCGTAGACGATCCGGTCGTTATCGCCATAGCCGCGGACGATGAAATCACGCGAGCCGGAAAGAACCGGAGGCATGACCTCTTCGGCGACAAAGCGTCGGCACGGCGTCCTGTGCAGGAAGACTGGGCCGGTCTCGGCATAGGGTTGCGGCGCGGGGAAGGGCCTGTAGGCAAAGACCAGGAGCGGCTCGCCGGCCTCGATATTCGCGAGGCAATGGCGGCAGGGATGGCCGGGTCCATCGGAAATCATCGTCTCCGGCTGGAGACCATAGGCATCGGGCTCCCCCTGCCAGATTGCTTCGGCATCGGTGGACGGCATGGCGGCGTAACGAATGTTGGACATGACGGGTCTCCTTTTGACGTCGCCCCGTCATGACGCCCCCATCGTTGGGAAACCACCCGATTCTTGCCGGCGGCTTCTGAAGCGCTATGTCGTGGTCAAAAGGAGCTGCAAATGCCGGACATCGACCTCGACACCATCGCCAGGCAGAATGCGGAAATCCTCGAGGCGCTTTGCGCGCTGCGGGCGGAGGTCGCAGATCTCAAAGCCGATGCCGGGCAGACGCTCGACATCACCCGTCGCAACGACCCGCGCCGCCCGACGGGGATGAATCGATAGGCCTCACCCGCGCTTGATGATCTCAAGCAGTTCTGCGTCGCTCAAGGGCGTGACGCTGCCCTGCGCTGTCGAGACCGGCGAGAAGCCGAACATCTGGTAGAGTTGCAAGGCGCGGGGGTGGTCGAGATTGTTGGTGGTGACGACGATCCGCACGGGGTTGGAGAGCCACAAGGCGTAAAGCGCCTGCAGCAGGAACCACTTGCCGATGCCGAGGCCGAGCGCGTGTTCGATCAGGCCGAAATGGCTGAGCTCGATGGTCTCCTCGTCGACGCGACAATGCTCGAAGAAACCGGCAGGCGCGCCGTTGATGTAGAGCACGCTCACGTCGTTTCGCTCGTTGTGGAGCACCGCCGTCAGTTCCTCGTCGCTCATCCGCAACCGGTCGACCCATTGCCAGCGGGCGCCGACCTGGCGGTAGAGGTAGCGGTAGAAGGGTAGCGGAATCTTCGGCGCGCGCATCACGGCCGCCTGAATGTTGACGGGGATCGACAGGCTCGCCTTCGGCGGTGCGGTCATTTCCAGCCGGGTGATCTGCACCGGCAGCGCGGCTAAGGTTTTCTTGGCCATGAATTATGCCTTGCCAGTCGCAATGGGGGTGTCGGCGCGGCTTCCCCATTCGGACCACGAGCCGTCATATAGACGATTATCCGTGTGGCCGAGGGAATGCAGTGCCAGCGTGATGATGGCGGCGGTGATGCCGGAGCCGCAGCTGGTGACGACCGGCTTTGACAGGTCGATGCCGGCGGCTTCGATCGTCCGTTTCAGCTCGGAGAGCGGCTTCAGCTTGCCGTTGGTGGAAAACGATCCGGATGGCAGGCTACGGGCGCCGGGCATGTGGCCGGAGCGCATGCCCGGCCGGGGTTCCGGCTCCTCCGCCGCGAAGCGTCCGGCGCTGCGGGCGTCGGCAATCTGCATGGCGCCGCTGGAGACGATGTCACGCATGGCCTCGAACCCGACGACGCGCTCGGCATCGAAGGTCGGCGTAAAGATTGCCGGTGCCGGATCGGGCGTTGCTGTTTCCAGAGGACGGCCCTCGGTCTTCCAGCCGTCAAGGCCGCCGTCGAGAACCCGGACGTCGCCAGCCCCCATGATCCGGAACAGCCACCAGACGCGCGGCGCCGAGAAAATTCCCGGACCATCGTAGACAACGATGCGGTCAGTGGCACTGATGCCGAGCTTGCCGACCTGTTCGGCAAAATCTTCCGGCGAAGCGACCATATGCGGCAGGTCGGTGGAGTGATCGGCAATCTTGTCGTGATCGAAGCGAACGGCGCCGGGGATATGGCCCGCGGCATATTCGGCCTCTGCGTCGCGTTTTTGTGCCGGCAGGTAAAAGGACGCGTCGACGATCCTCAGGTCCTTGGCACCAATCTGTTGCTGCAGCCATTCGGCCGAAACGACGAACGGGCTTAGGTCGGCGCTCATGCTGGTCTCCATGATGTTCAGGCTTCCTCACCAGGCGTTCCGAAGCGAATACGGAACCGCCGGTTTTCCTTGCCCTTCTTTTCGATCTTGGCGATGTAGATCGAACCGACCTCCTGGGTCTCGGATACATGTGTGCCGCCGCAGGGCTGACTGTCAACGGCAGAATTCTCGCCGATGCAGACAAGGCTGACGCGCCCGAGGCCGACCGGCGGGCGGACGTTCTTGGACTTGACGATGCCGGGATTGGCAGCCAGCTCCTCGTCGGTAATCCACTGCAAGGTGATCGGATGGTTCTCGTTGACCAGCGCCATCAGCTTGGCCGTTATCTCGTCCTTGTCGATGGTCTCGCCCATATCGAAATCGACGCGGCTATCCTCCTCGCCGACCGCGGCACCGGTGATGGGATAGGGGCAGACCACCGACAGCAGATGGCAGGCCGTATGCATCCGCATCAGCCGGTAGCGGCGCTGCCAGTCGATGTGCAGGACAAGCTTCTCGCCGACGAAAGGCTGAGGCTCGCCCTCGAGCGGTACGTGCAGGATGATCTCCTTGGTCGCGCCGTGCCGCGTCTGGCCCAGCGCAATTCTTTCGCCGCCGTCACGCTCGAGAAAGCCGGTGTCGCCGGGCTGGCCTCCCGACATCGCGTAGAAGCAGGTTTGGTCGAACTCGATGGCGCCGTCGTCATGGACGGCGGTCACCGTCGCCTCGACGGTCGATAGATAGAAATCGTCGCGATAAAGCGCATGCACCGTCATGGCCGATCACGCGACCGTTTCATAGGGAATGGAGATCTCGGGCGATTGGGTCAACCATTGCGGCACAGGCAGTCCCTTGGACCTCAGAAACTCCGGGTTGAACATCTTGGACTGGTAGCGATTGCCGTAGTCGCAAAGGATGGTCACGATGGTATGTCCGGGGCCGAGGTCCTCGGCAAGGCGAACGGCGCCGCCGATGTTGATGCCGGACGAGCCGCCAAGGCACAGTCCTTCATGCTCGGCGAGATCGAAGACATGCCGCAGCGCTTCGGCGTCGGAAACGCGGTAGGCAAAATCCGGTTTGAAGCCTTCGAGATTGGCGGTGATACGGCCCTGGCCTATGCCCTCGGTAATCGACGATCCCTCGGACTTGAGCGTTCCATGCGCATAGTATTCGTAGAGGGCGGCGCCTTCGGGGTCGGCCAGTCCGATCTTGATATCGCTGTTGAAGCCATGCAGGCCGAGGGCGGTGCCGGCCAGCGTTCCGCCAGAGCCGACCGCGCAGATGAAGCCATCGACCTTGCCGTCAGTGTCGTCCCAGATCTCCCGCGCCGTCGTTTCGACATGGGCCTGCCGGTTGGCGATATTGTCGAACTGGTTTGCCCAGATCGCCCCGTTCGGCTCGGTCTTTGCCATTTGCTCGGCGAGCCGACCTGAAATCTTGACGTAATTGTTGCTGCTCTTGTAGGGCGCTGCCGGAACCTCGATCAGTTCGGCACCAAGCAGTCTCAGCGCGTCTTTCTTTTCCTGGCTCTGGGTCTCCGGGATGACGATGACCGTGCGGTAGCCGCGCGCCTTGGCGACCAGCGTCAGGCCGATCCCGGTGTTGCCGGCCGTGCCTTCGACGATGACGCCGCCCGGACGCAGCAGTCCCTTTTCCTCTGCGTCGCGAATGATGTAGAGGGCCGCACGATCCTTGACCGACTGGCCGGGGTTTAGGAACTCCGCCTTGCCATAGATGGTGCAGCCCGTTGCGTCGGAAGCGCGCTTGAGCTTGATCAGCGGGGTGTGGCCGATCGCTTCGAGAACGGAGGGGTAAACGCTCATGGGATCTGCCTTCTGTTTCATCCTATTGTATGAACGGTCTTTTCTCTCCACAAGGCGCGGCTGGCAAGAAATTCTATTCTCTTAGGGAGATGGATGTCATAAAATTGCTTCGCGCCTGAACGATCAGTCTGCCTTGGTGATCCGGCGATTGACATTGAGCGTATCCAGCATCAAATCATTCAGGAGCAGGTGACCAAGTTTGGCCGGGGCAGATATGGTTCACAATCAGATCGACACTGTCGATGCGCTTATGGCGCATTATGTGGCCGGCTCCCTGCCGGAACCGGCGCGCGTGCTCGTCGCCGCTCACCTGGAAATGCAACCCGCCAATCGTTCGATCGTCCGCGATCTCGAAGCGCTCGCCGGCGAGGCGCTCGAGCTTTTGCCGCCAAGCGAGATTGCGGCAAGGGACGCCCGGCTTGCGGCGATCTTTGCCACGCCCGCTGCGGTTGACGTGATCCCGCAGCCGCTGCCTGGTTTGCAGACGGGGAAGTTTCCGCAGGCACTCCGCGACTTCATCGGCTTCGACGCTGACGATGTGCCTTGGCGCACCAAGCTGCCTGGCTTCAAGCAGTACGATCTCGGACACATCGACGGTTGCGAGGTCAGTCTCATGTGGATCCGCGCCGGCAGAACCCTCCCGACCCATACGCACGAGGGCGTCGAGTTGACGCTCGTGCTCGACGGCGCCTTCAACGATGTGCGCGGGCGCTACGGCCCGGGCGACATATCCGTGGCCGACGACAGCCTCGTCCACCGGCCCGTTGCCGAGAACGCCCGCCCGTGCATTGCCCTTTCCGTGCTGGAGGCCCCGATCAAGTTCCGGGGTTCGTTGCCGCGTCTGATCGGTGATCTGCTTGGCTGAAAGCAGCCACAAAGAGATGCTAACCGAAAATCTGTGTCGGCTGGGAACCGTCCGACATCGCCTGGTGTTCATTGGAACCCGCCAAGGAGAGCCACATGCGTGACTTCGTTGCCCGCCCCGATCATGGCATCGTCTGGATTTCGGGCGCGAGCTCCGGGATCGGAAGGGCTCTGGCGTTGAAGCTCGCTGGCGAAGGGTACCGTGTCGCGGTGACTGCCCGCAACCACGCAAAGCTGCTAGAATTGCAGACCGAAGCAGCGGGGCTCTCCGGTGGCATCATTGTGCTCGACGGCGATGTCACCAACGCGGAGGACATGGAGCATACGGTCGCCGCGATCGAATATCAGCACGGCACGCTTGCGCTCGCGATCTTCAACGCCGGCGTCTATCTGCCCGTCGATGGCGCCCACATGAAGCACGAGGATTTCGACCGCAGCTTTTCCGTCAATCTGACCGGCGTGGTCAACTGCCTGATCCCGGCGGTGCGGCACATGAAGTCGAAGGGGCAGGGGCAGATCGCCATCGTCTCTTCGGTGACCGGCTATGGAGGGTTGCCGACCAGTGCCGCCTATGGCGCCACCAAGGCGGCGCTGATCAACATGGCCGAAAGCCTGAAGTTCGATCTCGACAAGCTCGGCATCCGCATCCAGATCATCAATCCGGGCTTTGTCGACACGGAAGCGACCAAGGACAACCAGTTCCCCATGCCCTCGCTGGTGACGGCCGCAGTTGCTGCCGACGAAATCGCGGCGGGCCTCAAGACATCGTCTTTCGAGATCACCTTCCCGAAGAATTTCACCTTCAAGCTGAAGCTGTTGCAGTTCCTGCCCTACAGCCTTTATTTCAAGGCGATCAACCGCTTCACCGGCTGGCCGCAGCGCCCCATCGAAGCGCCGCGCGATCCGTCCCCGCATCCGGCGGAATAGCGGAACCTATCGGGCGTCGATGGTTTCTCTCAACGCCTTGTGCGACGTCTCGTCCAACGGAAAATTCCACATCAGCGCGACGGCGATTAGCTTCAGGACGATCGGGATCCAGGCATAGGCAACGGCAAGTGCCCAGAGGGCCTCTGTCTGGTTGCCGGTTCCGGCTGATGCATCGAAGCCGAAGGCCGAAAGCAGGGGAAAGATCAGCCCGACGCCCGCCGCCAGCGACAGTTTTGTCGCCAGTCCCCAGGCTGCAAAATAAAGCCCGCTCCGCTGCGTCCCGGAGCGAGCGGTATCGACGTCGATGACATCCGCCTGGATGGCCGGCGGCAGCGAAAGATCGAATCCCAACATCAATCCCGTGACGACGCAGATCGCCCCGAACCCGTAAAGCGAGCCAGGCGGCAGCAGCGGCGCGATGACAAAGGCCGCGCAGGCGACGATCATCGCCAGGCACCAGGCGCGGTGCTTGCCCAGCCGGTTTGCCGCAAACGTCGCCAGTGGCACGCCGGCGATGCCGAACAGGAAATAAACGAACAGCAACGGCCCGCGTGCCTCCGGCAGTCCGAGCCTGTCGGAAACGAAGTAGAGGAAGAGCGTTGCCGGGATGCCATTGGCAAAGCCATTGATGAAATAGGCAACCAGCAACCGCAGAAACGGCTTGTTCTCCCCTAGGAGCCCGACGCTTTCCCGGAGTGCGAGATCGGTTACCCAATGCTCTTTCGGCTCCGGCACACTGAAGACGGCGAGCAACCCGAATAGCGGCAGGCCGATGGCGACGATGATGCCGAGCACGGCGAGGCCGGAGATCGCAGCGCCGCGTTCCATGCCGATAGCAAAGGGAACGACGATGGCGATCAGCACGCCGATCAGCGTGATGCCTTCGCGCAGAGCAGTCAGCGACGTGCGACCGCGATAGTCGTCGACGAGTTCGGCGCCCCAGGCGGAGTAGGGCACCATGGCCATGGTGTAGCCGAGCGACAGCACGATTCCCCAGAAGCCGAGCCAGAACAGCGTCACGCCCGAGGGCGGCGCGTAGAGCATGAAGGCCGCAACGGCTGCTATCGGCAGCGACACCGTAAACAGGAAGCGCCGGCGGCCGAACGCCGGCCGGTAGCGGTCGGCAACTAGTCCGACCAGCGGGTCCGACACGGCATCGAAGATCCGCACCAGCAGCAGAACGATGCCAACGCCGGCAAGCGGCAGGCCGAGCGTTTCCGTGTAGTAGGTCGGCACGACCGCATAGAGCGGCAGGCCTAGAGCCGCCAGCGGTGCTGCCGGCAAGGCGTAGGCAAGAAGACGCCATCTGTTGATCGGCGGGATGCTGCCCGGTTCTCCGCCCGATGGCATTCTTTCGTCACGCCCGGGCAAAAACGACCTGGCGAACGTCGATGTTGCGGGACAGGAAGCCAGCCTCGCAATAGTAGAGATAGAAGTCCCATAGCCGCTTGAAGCGATCATCGAAGCCCAGCGGCTTGACCCGCTCCCAGGCCATCCAGAAGCGGTCGCGCCATTCCGCCAGCGTTCGGGCGTAATCGAGCCCGAAACCGAAATCCTTGACCATCGACAGATCGGCCTTGCGGCTCAGTGCCTGCAGGTGCTCCGGCGTCGGCAGCATGCCGCCGGGGAAGACATATTTCTGGATGAAATCCGGGTTCGCCTTGTACTTGGCAAAGGACTCCGCCTTGATGGTGATGATCTGCAGCCCCGCCCGGCCGCCCGGCTTCAGGCATTCCTTCAGCTTGGCGAAATAGGTCGGCCAGTATTTTTCGCCGACAGCCTCGAACATCTCGATCGAGATGATCTTGTCATAGACGCCGGTCTCGTCGCGATAGTCCTGGAAGCGGAAATCCACGCGGTCGCTGAGACCCGCCTTGCGGATACGCTCTTGCGCAAAGGCCAGTTGCTCGCGGCTGATCGTCAGGCCGGTGACCCTGCAGCCCATTTCGCTGGCAGCGAATTCGGCAAAGCCGCCCCAACCGCAGCCGATCTCCAGCACGTGGTCGCCGGGCATGATGCCGGTGGCCTCCGCCAGCGCCCGGTACTTGGCGTTCTGAGCGGACTGCAGGTCGTTGGCACCGGTGGAATAGAGCGCCGACGAATAGGTCATGCTCGGATCGAGCCACGCCTTGTAGAAGTCGTTGCCGAGATCGTAGTGGGCAGAAATGTTGCGTTTCGAGCCGGCCTTGCTGTTGCCGCGCAGCCAGTGGCGGATTTTTTCCGCCAACTTCATCAGGCTTCCCGTGCCGTTTGCATACCGGTCGGCGGCATCGCCGTTGACGAGGAACAGTTTTAGAAATGCGACGATGTCGGGACTATCCCAATCGCCGTCCATGTAGGTCTCGGCCACGCCGATCGTGCCCGTCATCAGGGCACGGCTGGCAAGGTTCCAATTGCGCAGACGAACGGCTGCTTCCGGACCGGTGGTCCGGCCCTTGATGATCACCTTGCGGCCATCGGGAAGCTCGATCGACAAGGTCCCGTGCTGCATCTGCAGAAGGCCTGTCAATGCCAGCCGGGCCTTGAGCGGCAATCCCTTGACGACCTTGCCGATGTTCTCGCTCGTCAGGATTTCTGCGCCCTCGGCGAACTTTGTCCAGTCTTGCGCGTCTGTCATCGATGCTCCGGTAACACTAGGCTTGGCTCCGGCACCTATATTTTGCGTCGTCTTCACTTGCGAGTCCCTGGCGTCGATAATCGGGTCGTCCAACGTCATTCTGCGGCCTCCAAGGTCATGCGCTGCGGCTTGATGCTGACGGGAGGCGGCGCCTTTGGCCGGGGTATATATTTCGCTCCCTTCAGCCATAGTTTCAATGCCTCCCAGTGAATGCCGGCAACGATCTTTAGTGTCAGGAAGGGGATGCGGGCGGTTAGCGACAGGAGCGTTGCCGTCGTCATCGCTTCCTGATGGCCGCTGAAGGTCGCGGCCAGCAAAGGGCCTTCCGGATCCGTCTCCAGAATGCGCCAGCGGATTTCCTCGCCCGGCGGCAGCATGCGGAAATGATAGCGCATCTGCATCGGTATGAATGGGGAGACGTGAAACAGCTTGTCGCAGCTCTGGCGCAGCCCGCCCGATGTCATCTCGCCTGAGCCGACCGGGCAGACGTAGGTATGGCGTTCGCCAAAGGTGTTGCGGACTTCATAGATCATCGCCACCAGCCGCTCATCGGCATCGTAGGCGTAATAGACCGAGATCGGATTGAAGACATAGCCGAGGATACGCGGGTAGCAGACCAGAAGGATGCGTGCCGCCGGCAGCGTCAGCCCGGCCTCGGCCAGCAGGCCATCGGCATAGCTGCGCAGACCCATGCCCGCGCTGCCGGAATGGTCCTTCTCGTGAAAGGCCACGAGGTTGCGCGCGTTGACGGAAAACAGCGCAGACAGCCGATCCGCCTCGCCGAGACGGTCGAGGTCGACCATCAGCGAAAAGACCTTGTAGTGAAAACGGTGGCCGAAAGGCTTCATGCGCTGATGCATCACTTCACCGCTGTAAAGCGCGGCGGCGACCATTGGCGCCGGACCGTTGCGCTCGACATCGATACCGCGACGTTGATGAGCCTTGCTCATGCCACCGCCTCGAGTTCCGGTTCGCGGTGCGAGATCGAAGGGGTGCGGGGGCGCCAGGGAATGATGCCGCCGAGAGCCTGCGCTGCCGCGAGACCCGAGGTCAGGCCATCCTCGTGAAAACCGTAGCCCGTCCATGCACCGGCAAAATAGCTGTGATGGCGGCCTTGGATGGATGCCAGCTGTGCCTGCGCATCCATGCTGCCGCCACTGAACTGTGGATGGTCGTAGGAGTATTCAGCAAAGACCTTGGCGGGATCTGGCTCGCGATCCGGGTTGAGGGTGACGAACAGCGGGTGATCGTTGCTGATGCCCTGCAACCGGTTCATCCAATAGCTCACCGCACAGCCGTTCTGGCCCTGCTCGTCGCTGGAGCGCAGATAGTTCCAGGATGCCCAGACCTTGCGGCGCTTTGGCATCAGATCGAGGTCCCGGTGGAGGACGACGCGGTTGGGCGCGTAGGGCACGGCCGCAACCAGCCGCGCTTCCTCGCGCGTGGCGTCCTTCAGCATGGCCAGCGTCTGGTCGCTGTGGGCGGCGAAGATCACCTTGTCATAGATCGCTTCGCGGCCATGCTCGTCGGTGATGACAACGTGGTCCTCTCGCCGCTCGACGGCGCGGATGCCGCAGGAGAGTTTGAGGCGGTCACCGAGTGGAGACAGCAGCTTGTCGAGGTAATTGCGGCTGCCGCCAGTGACGGTGCGCCACTGATGCTGCTTGATGTAGATTAGCCGGTGATTGTCGAAGAAGTTGACGAAATGCTCGGCCGGAAAGTCGAGCATCCGCGTGGTCGGCGTCGACCAGATGGCTGCTGCCATCGGCATCAGGTAGTTGTTGGTGAAGCCGGGGGAGAAGCCCCGCCAGTCGAGATAGGCGCCGATCGAACGCTGCGTCAGATGACCGGCGGCGCGATCGAGCAGGCAGATCTTGTTGAAGCGCAGGATTTCGCGGACCATCCAGAGAAAGGAAGGGCGCATCAGGTTACGCTTCTGCGCAAACAGCGTGCCGAGCGTATCGCCGCTCCATTCCATCCGGCCTCGGTCCAGCGACAGCGCGAAGCTCATGTTGCTGGCATGGGTTTGCACGCCGAGTTCGGCAAAGAGCGCGGTCAGGTTCGGATAGTTCTGCTCGTTGTAGACGATGAAGCCGGTATCGACCGAGATCGGCGTACCGTCATAGTCGATGTCGACCGTTGCTGTGTGGCCCCCCGGCCGCGCGGCCTTTTCGTAGAGCGTCACGTCGTGCACGGAATTGAGTGCCCAGGCCGCCGATGTGCCTGACACGCCGGAGCCGATCACCGCGATCTTCATGCGGTGTGGACCGTGGTGTCTCGGGTCTGCGAACAGAGCGTTCATGCGGCGTCCTTTACTGCGCTGTAGGCCTTCAGCGCGCGGTCGCGGGCGATGCCATGGTCGACGATCGGATGGGGATAGGTCTGGCCGAGCACGACACCCGCCTTGTCCAGGACGGAAGCCGGAGCCTCGAAGGGCCTGTGGATGTATTTGTCGTCGAGAGCGGCGAGCTCGGGCACGAATTCACGGACATAGCGTCCAAGCGGATCGAATTTCTCGCCCTGCAGCATGGGGTTGAAAATCCGGAAGAAGGGTGAGGCGTCGGCGCCGGAACCCGCCACCCATTGCCAGTTCGCGGCATTGCTGGCCGGATCGGCATCGACCAGCGTGTCGCGAAACCATTCCTCGCCGCGCCGCCAGTCGATCATCAGGTCCTTGATGAGGAAGGAGCCGACGATCATTCGGACGCGATTGTGCATCCAGCCATGCCTCCACAATTGCCGCATGCCGGCATCGACGATCGGATAGCCGGTGCGGCCGTGGGTCCAGTCTTCGAAAAGGCTCTCGTCCGTCTTCCACGCGAAGCCGTCGAAGCGCTTGTTCCAATTGTCGTAGGGCAGGGCCGGGTAGTGGAAGAGCAGGTGGTAGCAGAAATCCCGCCACGCCAGTTCCTTGCGAAAATGGATCACGTCCTCCGTCGGCACGCTGTCGGGCAGGCCTCTCGTCGCATACCAGATGCGAGCCGGCGAAATCTCTCCCAGGGCGAGGTGCGGCGAAAGCATCGACGTCGACGGCTTGGCGGGGAAGTCGCGTCCGACCTTGTAGCCATTGAGCGCCTCGTCGACGAAATCCTCCAGCTTCGCGCGCGCCGAAGCTTCGCCCGGCGCCCAGACCTCGGGAAATGACGCTGCCCAATTCGGCTCGGTCGGCAGCAGGCCCCAGTCGTCGAGCTTTTCACTCACCGGCCAAGCGCTCGGTGCGGCCAGGCTCTTCGGTGCTTCCAGCGGCTCCGACGGCTCGCCGCCGCCATCCAGCGCCCGCCAGAATGGCGTGTATACGCGGTAGGGCGTGCCGCCGCCGGTCTTCAGCTTGGAAGGCTCGTGAAGCAGCTGGCCGGCATGGCTGGAAACGGCAAGCTGCGCGCCGAGCGTCTCCTTGATGCGCGTATCGACCGCTATACCCGGTGGATCATAGCGGCGGTTCCAGACAAGTTTGGTCGCGCCGGTCTTCCCGATAAGCGTCTGCAGGATCTCCAGCGGATCGCCGGACAGGAGGATGAGGTCGCTGCCC
>Ga0207650_10001370_pt1 | contig 17590 bp, 18 predicted proteins | sample KBSS63metaG_FD_184325 | JGI IMG/M metagenome (GOLD analysis project Ga0207650, IMG submission 184325) | Switchgrass rhizosphere microbial communities from Kellogg Biological Station, Michigan, USA - KBS S6-3 metaG (SPAdes) (version 2) | ecosystem: Host-associated > Plants > Roots > Rhizosphere...
TGGCGATGCTCCGGTCGTGTCTCGAAAGGCCGAGGTTGTACCACCCGCGCCGCGCCGGTGTAGTCTCGCGCCCCCGATGCACGATCACTACGACCACAACCAGACGCTCGTCCCCGAGTCGTTCCTCGCGATCCATTCGCGCCATGGCCGGGCGCTGCGGCCGCGCGCCGAGATCGAGGCGCGGCACGAGCTCTGCGAGGACGTGGCCCTGCACGCAGCATCCTTTCTCGCCGCCCGCCATCAGGAAGGCGACGACGCGAGCGAGGCCTTGCGTCGCTGCCACGACGGCCTGCGCGCCGACCCCGAGGCGTTCGCGCCGGCGGAAGCGGCCTGGGTCGTGCGGCGCGTGGCCGAGCTGCAGGACTGGGAGCAGCCCGCCTGGCTGGCGGAGACCGACGGCGACGCCGATCGATCGGGTCGCCGGTGAAGGCGCCGCAGCGCCTGCGCTCGCTGCTCGAAGAAGGCCTGATCGATTCGGTCGTTCGCCAGCTCATGAGCGGCAAGGAAGCGACGGTCTATGTGGTCCGCTGCGGCGAGGAGACGCGCTGCGCCAAGGTCTACAAGGAAGCGACGCAGCGCAGCTTTCGCCAGGCCGTCGACTACACCGAGAACCGCAAGGTCAAGAACAGCCGGCAGGCGCGCGCCATGGCCAAGGGAACGCGCTTCGGGCGGCAGGCCCAGGAATCGGCCTGGCAGAGCGCCGAGGTCGATGCGCTTCATCGCCTCGCCGCGGCCGGCGTGCGCGTGCCGAAGCCATTCAACTTCCACGACGGCGTGCTGCTGATGGAGCTCGTGGTCGACGCCCAAGGCGCCGCGGCGCCGCGCCTCAACGACGTCGACTTCACGGCCGAGGAGGCGCGAGCGCACCACGCCACCCTGATCGGCGAGGTGGTCCGCATGCTGTGCGCCGGCGTGATCCACGGCGACCTGTCGGAGTTCAACATCCTTCTCGCCGCCGACGGCCCGGTGATCATCGACCTGCCGCAGGCGGTCGACGCCGCCGGCAACAACCACGCGCAACGCATGCTGCTGCGCGACGTCGCCAACCTGCGCGACTTCTTCGCGCGCTTCGCCCCCGAGTTGCTCGCCACGCAGTTCGGCGCCGAGATCTGGGCGCTCTACACGCGCGGCGTGCTGCAGCCGGCCACTCCACTGACAGGGCGCTTCGAAGAGCGCCAGGGGCCGGTCGACGTCGCCGGCGTGCTGCGTGTCGTCGACGATGCCAGGGACGAAGAGGCGGCGCGTCTGCTGCGAATGCGCACCGCGGGATGAGCCGCGCCGAAGCGAAGCGGCAGCTGGCAATGATCCGCGTCATCGTCGTCGGGCTATCGTGAGCGCAGATGAACACCTTTCAACACGACCTCGACGAGTACGAGACTTGGCTGCGCGCGCATTGCCGGGTCGTCAAGGCCGACCTGAAGGAGAAGCATCGAAAGATGCAGAAGAACGCCTTCGCTTTCCTGCGCGCGACGTACTTCCGCTGGGCGCGAACGATCGAGTCGGTCTGCCCCGAGCTCGCGGCGGCCCCGGTCGTCGCCTGCGTCGGCGACATCCATGTCGAGAACTTCGGCACCTGGCGCGATGCCGACGGCCGGCTGGTGTGGGGCGTCAACGACTATGACGAAGCGGCCTTCATGCCCTATGCGTTCGACCTGGTTCGGCTCGCGACGAGCGCCTGCCTGAGCCTGCCGGGCCAGAAAGGCGATGCCGCCAGGATCGTCGCGGCGGTCCTCGACGGCTATCGCTTGGGCCTCGCCGACCCGCGCGCCGTGTTGCTCGACCAGCATGCCGGCTGGCTGCGATCGTTCGCCAATCCGACCGAGCGGATCAGCAGCGACTTCTGGCGCGATGTCGATGAGTGTCCCGACGCCGATCCGCCTCGGGCCGTTCGCGCCGCGCTGGCGCGCAGCCTTCCTGACGACGCCACCAGGGTCGGGTTCGCGTCGCAGACGAAGGGCCTCGGCAGCCTGGGCCGGCAACGCTTCCTGGCGATCGCCGAGTGGAACGGCGGACGGGTGGTGCGCGAGGCGAAGGCATATGTCCCGTCCGCGTGGGTCTGGGCCCATCGCAAGAAGGCGCCGCGCGAGCCCTGGTTCGTCGACCTGTCGCGCGGGTCGTTCCGGTCGCCGGACCCGTTCTCGCGCGCGCAGGCCGGCTTCGTCATCCGCCGCGTCGCCCCCGATGCGCGAAAGATCGAGCTCGCGGATGTCGCCGGGCGAGCGCCATCGCGGCGATTTCTCGCCGCGATGGGCGCCGAACTGGCCGCAGTGCATGCCGCCGACCCGCGATCGCCGAGGATCTTCGCCGACCTCGAGGCGAGGACCGGACCGGGGTTGCTGCGAGCGGTGAAGGCAGCCCTCGAGCACACCGAGAGCGACTACGCCGCCTGGCGGCGAAGAACGGCCAATCGTCGAGGGGCAAAGCCCTTCGACACTTCGCCCTCACTCGAAATGAGCTCTAGCGATTCTTGAGGATGCAGCGGCGCGCGTCGCACCGCATCCTGAGGCGCATCGCAACTGCAGGAGCGCTCGATGGAAGCGATCGGATTGATGCCTGAACGCACGGTCAAGGCCCCGGCCCCGGCCACGCCGCGACCGCTGACCGATGCGCGACCGGCCTTGCCGGTGGCCGATGCCGGACGCTCGCTGTGGGACCGCGCGGCAGAGCGCCGCGACGAGATCGCGGCGCTGCTGACGCAGGCCTTTCACGCGCGCAACGTGCGCGCCTGGATCCGCAAGTCGCAGCCCGGCGAGTACCCGCTCGTCGTTGCGGTCGACGCCTGGATGCAGGTGAGCGAGACCGGCTCGGCGACGATGGTCGAGAAGAGCTCGTTGACCGTCACCATCTCGGTCGAGCCGTACCGGCAGGCGCCGCTCCTCTACGCGGTCGGCCTCAAGCGCCACGCCAAGGCATTCGCCGCCAGCCACTGGTCCCTCGGTCACGACGAGGTGGGCGAGTTCGTCGCTTACCTGCTCGACGGCGGCAAGCGCCCGAGCTTCTTTGCTCCGCGCGTCGCGCTGCCGCTGCGCATCATCGGCGCGTTCATTCCGGGCGTCGGCAAGGAGCCGGAAAACAAGCTCGTCGACGAAGCCCGCCCGCGCTTCTGGACCATCGCCTCGGCGATCGCCGTCGCCGGGCTGGCACTCGCGGGCCTGCTCGCGTTGTCGGGGCTCGGCGAGGAAGAGGGTGGCGGATCGCAGCTGATGCTCGCTGCCTTCGTCGCGGTGGCGAGCTGCATCGTCGCCGCGGTGATCGCCCACCGCCGGCCGATCGTGCACTCGATCCCGCGCCAGTCGCTGCGCCCGCCGCGGCGCGAGTTCCTGATCGACTCGTGGCATGTCAGCGTTCCCTAAGGCGGCGTCCAGTTCGAGGCGTTCCGGCAGCGCATGTATCGCGCCGCGACGCCCGACGATCCGCAGATCGAAGCCAGCCGCGAGGTTCACCAGAACGCGACGCCGCGAAGCTTCGAGCAGCGCGAGCGGCTCGTCCTCAGCAAGGGCCAAGCGACGCTGTACGTCCACGTCTATCCGTTCGGCAAGGACGCGTTCGTCGGCTGGGACAACCACCTCAACTGGATGCGCTGGGCCGAGGGCAACACGGTGTCGAGCACGGTCAAGGACAAGCGCACCGTGCAGTGCAAGGCGCTCGACGTCGGCGTCCACATCCCGACCGAGTTCGACCTGATCGAGGCCAACGCGTTGTCGGAGACGGCGCACCGCCGCGTCGTCGAGGAGATCAAGGCGTTCCTGAAGGAGCGCCAGATCGAGGCCGACCTCGACTTCAAGATCATCCGCGGCGACCGCTCGAAGGCGCTCGAGGAGGGCAAGGCGCCGGCGAAGACGACGGCGGGCGCAGTCACGCGGGCGCATTGAGCGACGCGCGCGGCGGCTTGACCGATGGACATCGCCGTGCCCCTCGCGCATTCCGCATCGATGGCGGCCCGCCTGCGACTGACGGGACGCTACGGCGAGCGCGAGTTCACGCTCGCCGACCTGCCCGCGGCGCTGCTCGCCGCCGCGCCGGATCGCCTCGCCCTCACGTTCGAGGTGTCGGCGAGCGGGGCGCCGGCGCTCGAGCTCGATTGCACCTTCACCGCCGCGCGCGCCGATTCGCGCCTCGCGCCTCGCGAGCGGGCGCATCGGCTGCAGGAGTACCTGGTCCGCGCCGACATCGCCGGACACCTCGACTACGAGGCGCGTGCCGAGCCGGTGGCGAGCATCGAGGCGGGCGCCGGGCTCGGCTTGGCGCTGCCCGACGACCTGGCCTTGCCGACTGGCCCCTGGCTGGCGCTGCAGCTGCCGCTCCTCGACGTCGCCACCGACCTGCTCCGTCACGCGCAGGCGGCGGGTCGGGCACTGGCCTATCGCGTCGAGCTGGCGCCGCGCGGCGCCGATGCGGCGACGGCGCGCTCGCTGGTCCCGCCGTCGCCCCCCTGGCGACGCGAGGCCGTCAGCCGGCGCTGCAGGAGTGCCTGGGCGACGCCATGACGCTACTCGCCGACGACGGCTGGACGGCGCGCGAGAGCCTGCTGTCGGACAGCGCGGTCGACGCGCTCGCCTGGCTCGCTCCGCTGTCGACGCGACGCATCCGCTCGGCGTGGCCGTACCTGCCTGACGGATTGCTCGCGCTCTCGCCTCTCGCCCTGCAAGCCGGCGCAGAGGCGCTACCCGGCATCGCGATCCAGGGCGCCCGCGCAGCGGCTTACCTCGACGACGTGCTCGCGCGATTGCTGCCCTCGCACCCGGCGGCGCCGTTCGTGCCGGCGGCCAGTGCAGCCCCAGCGGACGCCAGCTCGTACGTGTTCCTCAGCTATGCCCACGCCGATCGCGCCTTCGCCCAGCAGGTGGCCGAGCGCCTGACCCAGGCGGGGCTGAAAGTCTGGTACGACACCGGGATCGACCCGGGCACGGCGTGGGACGACATGCTCGAGCAGCGCCTCCGCGGCGCATGCGCGGTGGTCGCCTGCGTCTCGTCGAGCTTCGAGGAGAGCCGCTGGTGCAAGCGCGAGCTGAAGTTCGCCGATCTCCTCGGCAAGACGATCGTTCCGGTCGCGGCCCAGCCGTGGACCTGGGGCGAGGGCCTGCAGCTGATGTTCCAGTCGCTGCAGATCGCCGCCTTCGATCACGGCCTCGGCACGCCGTCGCTGCTCGCGACGCTGCGGACGCATGCCGCTGCCGCGTTCGGCGCCGAGCGCTGCCTGGAGCGCTCCGGCTGACTTCGCCGCCACGACCAAAGCCACATTGACATCGCTGCCGGTGCAAGCATGATCACCGGCTTCCCTGGAGAGCCGCCATGCCACGAACGCTTCGAGCCGGAGACGTGGGCGCCGATGTCCGCGCCCTACAGGATGTCCTCAACTTCCACATCCGTCGGCTCGCTCCGATCGCGGTCGACGGCAGTTTCGGGCCGAAGACGAAGGCGCGCGTCATCGACTTCCAGCGCTCGAACGGGCTCAGCGACGATGGCATCGCCGGCCCGCTCACCAACAACAAGCTTTTCGAGTCGGAAAAGCAGCAGGTCTCGCTCTCCATCCTTCCTGCCACGACGTCGTCCGGCATCAAGCCGCCGACCCTGATTCCGCCGTTGACGCTGCCGGGCTTCCCGGCGCCGGGCGGCACGCCGCTGATCCCGGTGCCTCGCCTGACGCTGATGCAGCTCTCGCCGTCGACCCAGGCTCCCGTGCCGGCGCTCGGCACCGGCCAGCTGATCGTGCTCAACCTCACCGTGCCCGCGCGCAACGACCCGGTCGATCCGGCGCTGAAGAGCTTTCGCCAGATCGTCGAGCTGCTCGAGACGTTGCCGCCGAACTTTCCGTTCCGGGCCGCGATCATCGGCGCGGTGCCGAACCCGGTCAAAGTAATCGGCGACATCTCGTCGGGCTTCAAGTGGGGCATCGATCCGGTGTTCGACCTGAAGAAGTTCTCCGGGCCCGCGGAGTTCGTCGTTGGCGCGCGCGCCAACGCCAGCTACACGATCAACGTCCTGCCCGGCGGCCCCTCCGGGCTGAAGCTCGGCCTGTTCGCCAAGGGCGACTTCAAGGGCACCCTCGACTACACCAGCGAGCTCGCCACCGCGACGCCGCTATTCCTGATGCAGGGCGCGTTCACGCTCGGCTTCGACGGCCGCTTCTGATCAGGCCGCGAGCATGAAGCGCTTCTCCCTCCTCCTTGCGTCGTTCCTGCTCGCAACGGTCGCCGGCGCGCAGGAGCTGCCGCAGAAGACGATCACGCTCGTCGTCGGCTTCGTCGCCGGCGGCGGCGCCGACACGGCGGCGCGGATCATCGCCAGGAAGGTGGCGGACAACCTGAAGCAGTCCGTCGTCATCGACAACCGCGCCGGCGCCGGCGGAAATCTCGCTCATCAGTACGTGGCGACGGCCACGCCCGACGGGTCGACGATCCTGCTCGGCTCGGTCGGCCCGCTGGCGGTCGCGCCGCACATGATGAAGGTCGGCTACGACCCGATCAAGGATCTCGCGCCGCTCACCATGGGCGTCACGTTTCCCAACATCCTGGTCGTCAATTCCGGGCTCGGCGTGAAGACGCTGGCCGAGTACATCGCGCTGGCCAAGGCCAAGCCGAGCGGCCTCGAGTACGCGTCGACCGGGTCCGGCTCGGCGTCGCATCTCGCCGGCGAGCTCTTCAACGCGCGCGCCGGCGTCGAGATCGTCCACATCCCCTACAAGGGCGGCGCGCAGGCGATGCAGGACGTGCTGAGCGGCCGGGTCGCGGCGTATTTCTCGGTGCCATCGACCGCCGAGCCGCACATCGAGACGGGAAAGCTGATTCCCCTGGCGACGACGGGCCTGACGCGGCCGGCGTTCATGGCCGGCGTGCCGACGGTCGCCGAGTCGGGCTTCCCCGGCTTCAACGCCACCAACTGGTATGCCTTCGTCGCGCCCGGCAAGACGCCGCCGGCGATCCTCGACCGCTGGAACCGAGAGCTCATCAAGGCGATGAACGACCCTGAGGTAAAGGAAGAGCTTCTGAAGCGCGGTCTGATTCCTTCGCCGACGACGCGCGACGAGCTGACAAAGTTCATCGCCAGCGAGTCGGCGACGTGGGAGAAGGTGGTCCGCGAGCGAAAGATCACGGCGAACTGATCGCGTCGACCTCGTGGAGCAACGCGTCGCCGGCGAGCCAGCGGCGCAGATTGGCGAGGAAGGCGGCGCGGACGCGTTCCTCGTTGCCGTCCGAGTGGCCGGCGCTGTGCGGCGTGACGATGACGTTGGCGGCCCCCCAGAGCGGCGAATCGGCGGCGAGCGGCTCGTGCGCGAAGGCGTCGAGGTGCGCACCCGCGATCCTGCCGCTCGCCAGTGCGGCAATCAGCGCCGCCTCGTCGAGGACCGCGCCGCGCGCGACGTTGACGACGTGCGCGCCGGGGGGCAGCAGGCCAATCCGGGCGGCATCGATCAGGCTTGTCGTTCGCGGCGACAGCGGGCACGCCAGGATCAGCCAGTCGGCGCGCGGCAGCAGTCGGTCGATCTCCTCGTAGCGGGCCGTCTCGATGTCGGCGCCGGCTGGTGCGTCGCTGCTGCGCGCGACGGCGACGCCGACGCCGAGGGCGCGGAGCAGGGCGGCGATGCCTTGCCCGATCGGTCCCCAGCCGACCACGAGCGCGGTCTGGCCGGCCAGGTCACGCGGCAGCGCGGCGCCGATCAGCGGCGCCCACTCGTGGCGACGCTGCGCCTCCATCAGCTGCGGCAGGCGGCGCGTCAGGGCGAGGATTCCCGCCAGCGCCGTCTGCACGACCACCTCGGCATTGGCGCCCGACGATGTCGACAGACGAATGCCGCGCTGGAGCAGCTCGCAGTAGACGGGCCGGTCGGCGCCGGCCGAGTGCACGTGGACCCAGCGCAGGCTCGGCGCCGACAGCAGCGCGTCGTAGAACCGTTGCGTCTCGGGCAGCACGACGTGCTTGGTCGACAGGCCGGTGACATCGCGCGAGACGAACGCGAGGTCGGCATCGGCGCCGGGCGACACGAAGGCATGCGGTCGGCCCGCGAAGACGCGGGCGATGCTCTCGCCCGCCGCGGCTTGAGCCGCACCCGACATCAGCACCCGCACCGGCATCACGGCCGCGGCTTCGTGCCTATTCGACCGTCGCGCCCGACTCGCGCACGATCACCCGCCACTTCTCGAACTCCTGCTGCGTGAACTGGCCGAACTGGGCCGCGCTGCCGCCGACCGGATCGGCCCCTTCGCGGATCAGCTGCGCCTCAAGCGAGGGAAGCGCCTCGTTGACCGCCTTGTTGATCGTCGCGATCGCGGCGGCCGGCGTACCCTTGGGCGCGAAGAAGCCGAACCACGAGCCGGCCGAGAAGCCCGGCAAGCCTTTCTCGGCGACCGTCGGCACTTCCGGCAGCGAGCGCGAGCGCTCCAGGCTGGAGACCGCGAGCGCACGCAGCCGGCCCGCTTTGATGAATCCGATCACCGACGGGATGGTGGCGAACATGAACTGGGTCCGTCCGGCGAGCAGGTCGTTGAGCGCGTCGGCGCCTTTGTAGGGAATGTGCTGGGTCTCCGCGCCGACACGCTTGCTGAGCATGAAGCTCGACAGATGCGACGAGGTGCCGATGCCGGTCGAGCCGTAGCTCAGCTTGTTCGGGTTCGCCTTGGCGTGGGCGATGAACTCCTCGAGTGTCTTCACGGGCAGCTCGGGAGGAACGACCAGCACGTTGGGGACGTCGGCGATCTGCACCACCGGAACGAGATCGACGAGCGGGTCGTAGGGCAGGCTCTTGAACAGCGTCTTGTTGACCGCCATCGGCCCGACCGAATTGACGATCAGCGTGTAGCCGTCGGGTGGCGCTCGAACGACGAACTCGGTGCCGAGGTTGCCGCCGGCGCCGGGCTTGTTCTCGATGACGAACGATTGCTTCAGCGACTCCGAGAGCTTCTGCGACACGGCGCGCGCCAGGATGTCGGTCGTGCCGCCCGCCGTGAAGGCGACGATCACCCGCACCGGCTTGGTCGGATAGCTCGTCGCCTGGGCCCGGACACCGCCGGTGCCGAGCGCGGACGAAGCGAGCACGACCAGAACATTTCTTCGCTGCAATGCGTTCTCCCTCTCGGGTCAGACGTCGTTCAATCGCGAAAGCCCGGATCCATGCGGTCGAGCTTGCGGAGCAGCGCGGCCCATTCCATCAGGCCGTACGGCCGCCGCGTTCCCGGCTGGTAGTTGTTCCAGGTCGCCTCCAGCACATCGGCCGGCACGCCGCGCAGCGCCGTGTTGCAGGCCATCGCGCCGATCTGGGCGCGGCACGCCAGCTCGAGCCGGTGCATCCAGTTGAACGCCTCGCCAACGCTGCGGCCGACGACCAGTGCTCCGTGGTTGCGCAGGATGACGGCCTCGCCCTCGCCCAGGTCGGCGAGCAGCGACGCCTGTTCCTTCTCGTCGAGGACGACACCCTGGTACTCGTGATAGCCGATCTTCAGGAACCGCATCGCCGTCTGCGTCAGCGGCAGGAGGCCGCATTCGAGTGAGGACACCGCCATCGACGCCCAGCTGTGCGTGTGGATGACGCAGGCGACGTCGGGGCGCGCGGCGTGGACGGCGCTGTGGATGACATAGCCGGCCTTGTTGATGCCGTAGCCGAGGTCGCCGAAGTCGGGCGTCGACAGGATGGCGCCGCTGCGGTCGACCTTGATCAGGCTCGACGCGGTGATCTCCTCGTACATCATCCCGTAGGCGTTGATGAGGAAGGCGCCCGGCTCGCCCGGCACGTGCGACGAGATGTGGTTGGCCATCATGTCGGACATGCCGTAGAGGTCGACCAGCCGATAGCACGCCGCGAGGTCGATGCGCGCGCTCCATTCGGCCGCCGAGCAGCGGCCCTTCATCGAGGGAATCGTCAATCTTCCGGAGGTCGTCATCGTCCTGCCCTTGTGGCCGGTCTCAATCTTCGCTCAGCTTGAGGTTGGCCGGAACGCGCTTCTCGATCGCCCATTTCAGCAGTGCCGCGCTGCGGAAGACGCCGTGCGCGAACTTGCCGTAGGGCAGCGTGAGGAAGAGCGCCATGACGACGCCCAGGTGGATCGCCAGCCAGAGCGCCATCGCGCCGCTGTCGCGCCAGGCAAGCAGCGCCAGGCCGGTCGCGCTGGCGAGGAAGAGCAGTGCGATGAAGCCGCGGTCCATCGCGTTCTGCGAATCCTCGCGGTGCGCCGGGTCGCGGCGAAGGTTGAGCCAGAGCAGACCCGCCGGGCCGGCGAGCAGGCCGATGCCGCCGATCGTTCCGAGCAGCACCGGCAGGCTCAGCATCGGATAGGGCGCCCGCTCGCCGAGCACGTAGTGGTAGAGCGTCGCGACGCAGGTCGCGGCGAAGCAGAGCATGAAGCCGTAGAAGGTCAGGTGATGGAAGCGCCGTCGGCGCAGCGTGAACGCATCGTCCTCGTCGTTGCAGCCGCGCCCGTGCCCGCCGCCGAGAAAACGCAGGTCGAGGACGCTGGCGGTCGCTTCGCCGAGGGCCGGCGCACTGGCGCGACCGGCAGCAAGGTCGCGCCAGAAGCGCGTCACGCCGATGGCGAGGGCGAGGCAGGCGAACGCGAAGACGATGCCGAACGTCGCCGCGAGAAGTCCGTGGGGAAACACCGCGTAGAAGTCGCCCGCGAGCGGCCGGCCAACGAGCTGCCCGGTGCGCGACGCGGCGAGGGCGAGGAAGGCCGCCAGAGAGGTCGCCAGCAACAGCGCGATCGTCAGGCCGTTGCGGTGATAGAGCGCGCCCAGGGACTCGGGCCAGGCGTAGTCGACGTAGGTCTTGCCGCGCACCCGCGCCATGGCGCGCGGCAGGCTGACCGCGAACTCGTGCGGCGGCGCGTACTGGCAGGCGTGCAGGCACGCTCCGCAGTTGTGGCACAGGTTGGCGAGGTAATGGATGTCGGCGCGGCCGAACTCGAGCCGGCGCGTCATCGCCGGAAAGACGGCGCAGAAGCCCTCGCAGTAGCGGCAGGCGTTGCAGATCTGTAGCTGCCGCGCCGCCTCGGCTTCGTCGCCGGCCAGGCTGCTCGCCTCGGCGATGAGCGCTTCAAGCCGCTGCACGATGCTGTCCTCCGAGTGCGGCCGCGGCCGCGCCGCTGCCGGCGATGCGCCCGAAGGCAGTGCCGATCGTCATGCCGACGCCTGCCGTATAGCCCTGGCCCAGGATGTTGCCGGCCATCATCTCGCCGGCCGTGAACAGGTTGCCGCTCGGCGCGCCGCCGAAATGGACCGCGGCGCGCTCGTTCACCTTCAGGCCGAGGTAGGTGAAGGTCACGCCCGGCCTGACCGCATAGCCGAAGTAGGGCGGCGTGTCGATCGGTCGCGCCCAGTGCGTCTTGGCGGGAACGACGCCCTCGGTCGCGCAGTCGTCGAGGGCGGTGTGGTCGAAGGTGCCGGCGCGGCACGCGGCGTTGTAGTGCGCGAGCGTTGCCAGGAAGGCCTCCTCCGGCAGGCCGAGCGAGCGCGCCAGCTCGGGCAGCGAGTCGGCCCGCGTGCCGTCGAACACGGGCGGCATGAAGCGGCCGATCGCCTTCGAATCGATGATCGACCAGGCGATCTGGCCCGGCTGCGCCGCGACCAGCCGGCCCCAGATGGCGTAGCGCTTCGGCCAGAAGTCCTCGCCTTCGTCGTAGAACCTTTCGCCTTCGCGGTTGACGACGACGCCGAGCGAGACGCAATCGATGCGCGTGCAGATGCCGCCGTCGTAGAGCGGCGCGCGGGCGTCGATCGCGACCATGTGCGCCTGGGTCGGATCGCCGATGCGCTCGGCGCCCGCGTCGAGCATGAACCGGAGCAGGACGCCGGTGTTGAAGCGGGTGCCGCGAATGAGGAAGTTCTGTGCCGGACGCTCGCCGCGCTCGTTCGTTCCCCAGGCTTCGTCGAGCCACTCGCGGTTGGACTCGAACCCGCCGGCGGCGAGCACGCAGGCGCGCGCTTCGATCCGATCCGTGCCGATCCGGGCCGCGACGAAGCGACCGTCGGCGAGCTCGAGCGCGTGGACGTGGGCACCGTAGCGGATGCGAACGCCGAGCGCCTCGGCGCTGCGGCAGTAGGCGTTGACGAGTGCCTTGCCGCCGCCCATGAAGAAGGCGTTCGTCCGTGCGAGGTGCAGCGTGCCGGAGAGCGGTGCCTGGAAATGGACGCCGTGGCGACGCATCCAGTCGCGGCAGGTCGACGATGCGCGGATCGCGACGCGCGCCAGCGTCTCGTCGGTCCGGCCTGCCGTGACCTTGAGCAGGTCCTGCCAGTACTCCTCTTCCGGATAGCTGTCGACGAGCACGTCCTGCGGCCCGTCGTGCATGCAACGGATGTTGCGGGTGTGCGGCGAGTTGCCGCCGCGCCAAGGCTTCGGCGCGCTCTCGAGGAGCATCACCGAGGCGCCTGCTTCGCGCGCCGTCAGCGCCGCGCACAAAGCGGCGTTGCCGCCGCCGATCACGAGGACGTCGAGCATTCGTGGCCCAGGAAGATGACGGGGGCGCTGCCAGAAACTCGCACAGCGGCCGGTGGAAGAGGAGCCCGCGGCAGATGATCCAAGGCTACGTGATCAACCCGTAATCGCATCGCCTCGCTATCCTCGCCGTTCCTGGGATTGCACCATGTCCATCCGCTGCGAAGACATCTTCTCGCATCCCGAGTTTCGCCGCCTCTCGGGCCTGCCCGGCATCGCGGTCGATCTTCGCTACGCGAGCGTGCGCAACTTCGTCGGCCGCGACCTGTACGGCGGGCTCGATTGCGCCTGGCTGCATCGCCAGGCTGCGGCCGGCCTGGAGCTCGCGGTCGGCTGGCTCGCCGACGTCGCGCCGGGCCATCGCCTGCTCGTTCTCGACGCGCTTCGACCGCATCGCGTCCAGATCGAGCTGTGGGACTTTCTCGACGGCACGGGCTTGCGCCAGTACGTCGCCGATCCGGCGCGCGGATCGATCCACTCGTTCGGCATGGCGATCGACGCGACCCTGATCGACGCCGAAGGTCGCGAGCTCGACATGGGGAGCGGCTTCGACGAGATGATCGAGCTCTCGCACCCCAGGCTCGAGGCGCACCATCTCGCCAGCGGCGCGTTGACGCGCGAGCAACACCAGGCGCGCGAGCTCTTGCGCGACGCGCTCGCCGCGGGCGGGTTCCGCGGCATCGAGAACGAGTGGTGGCACTTCGAGATGCTCGACCGGCAGCACCTGCGCCAGCACTTCGCTAGAGTCGATTGATGCGAACAGTCACGACCGGAGAGTTCGAAGGCGGCTCGGTGTTCATCGAGGGCGACTGGCGGCCGCTCTCGGAAGGCAAGATCTCGCTCTTTGACTGGGGCTTCACCCGCTCGGATGCGACCTACGACGTCGCCAGCGTCTGGCGCGGCGCCTTCTTTCGCCTCGACGACCACCTCGACCGCTTCTTCGCCAGCCTCGCCAAGCTGCGCATGACGATCCCGCACTCGCGCGCCGAGGTGCGCGAGATCCTGCACGGCTGCGTTCGCGCCGGCGGCCTGCGCGACGCCTACGTCGCGATGGTCTGCACGCGCGGTGTGCCGCCACCCGGCTCGCGCGACCCGCGCCTGGCGACCAACCGCTTCTATGCCTACGCGCTTCCCTTCGTCTGGATCGCGCCGCCCGAGAAGCAGAAGGCCGGCATCGACCTGCACGTCAGCGCGCGCCTGCGCATCGCGCCCGAAGCGGTCGATCCGACGATCAAGAACTACCACTGGATCGATCTCGTGCTCTCGCTCTTCGACGCCTACGACCGCGGCGCCGACACGAGCTGCGTCGTCGATGCGAACGGCAACGTCGCCGAGGGCCCGGGCTTCAACGTCTTCATGGTCGAGGGCGGCGTCGTTCGCACGCCCGAGCGCGGCGTTCTCGAAGGCATCTCGCGGCGCACGGTGATCGAGCTCTGTGGGTCGCTGGGCATTCCGCTTCGCATCGAGCCGGTCCCGACCGCCGATCTCGCCGGCGCCGACGAGGTCTTCCTGAGCTCGACCGGCGGCGGCGTGCTGCCGATCGCGAAGATCGACGGCCGTGCCGTGGCCGGTGAGTTTCCCGGCCCGGTCACCCGGCGCCTGCAGGACGCCTACTGGGCGCTGCACGAGGGTCCGCGCTACCGCGACCAGGTCGCGTACTGAACGGTCAACGTCCACCGCCGACGCCGGAATTCGCCGCATGTCGCCCGAGTTGTTCGAGCCGTTTCTGCAAGCTCTACCCGTCGAGTACGCGTGGTTACCCGCCAGCGCATGGCGGCCGCGCCTGCCGCGCGGCCTCTCGGCGTGGCTCGACCTGCCCTGGCGCGCGCGCTGGCGCTGGCTGGGCCGCAAGGTGGGCGAGCTGTTTCGCGGCGGCAACCGGATCGACAGCCCCGATCGCGTCATCCTCGAGCGTCAGGTACTGCCTGCCTTCGCGGCCGACCCGACGCTGCGCTCGCTCCTCTTCGTCGGCTGCGGGCGCTACACACGCCACTACGCGGCGTTGTTCGCGCCGGCGACCGGGCGCTTCCGCACCCTCGACATCGATCCGCGCCGCGCTCGTTTCGGCCACACCGGCCACCTCGTCGCTGCGCTGCAGGACGTCGCCCGGCACCTCGCCCCGGCGAGCGTCGACGCGATCGTCTGCAACGGCGTCTACGGCTTCGGCATCTATGACCGCGACGAGTTGGCCAAGGCGCTGCACGCCTCGTGCACCGTGCTTCGCCCCGGCGGCAGCTTCGTGCTCGGCTGGAACGACGTCCCCGCCTTCGCACCGTTCGATCCGCTCGAGGTCGCGCTCGCCGCCGGCTTCGCTCGCGATGCGACCCTGCTCGGCGCCTGGCGCGTGGCGACCGACACGCCGACCCGCCACACCTTCGACACCTACGTTCGCGCGAGCCCTGGCTGCGCTCCGCCGTAGCGAGCGAGCGTCACCTCGATGCTCCCGCCGCCGCTGTCCGTCGTGTCCTGAGCACGGAAGAGGCACGTCCGTAACCTGTTCGATGCCAATGCGGCAGCGCCGTTTTCGCCTGGGCGTCGGCCTCGATGTCGCGCAGCAACTCGGTGACGAAGTCGAGGAAGACGCGGACGCGCGGGGTGCGCCGTTGACTCGGCCGGAACAGCAAATTGATGGGAGGACCGCCCTGCACCTCCCACTCCGGAAGCACCGGCACGAGCCGCCCTGCCTTCAGGTGAGCGCGTGTCGTCAGGTGATTGAGACGCGCGATTCCTTCTCCCGCCAGCACTGCGTCGAGCACAACCTCGCGGCCGGTGCTGCAGAGCCAGCCGTTCACCTTGACCGATGCCTTCTCGTCGCCGCGCGCGAATTCCCACAAATCGATCACGATGCCCGCCGGGTTGCGCACCAGCACGCAAGCGTGTCGTTCGAGCTCGCGCGGGTGTGCCGGGATGCCGCGCGAGGCCCAGTAGTCCGGTGCGCCGACGACCAGCGCGCGCGTGTGACCCAGCTCGCGATGCACGAGGTCGTTCGCGTCGGGCCAGCCGTGGAGCACGAAGACATCCGCTGACTGTGCGTCGGCGTCGGTAAGCCGGTGGATGACCCGGATGTCGATCTGTATATCGGGATAGCGCGAGTGGAATCGGGGCAGCTCGGGCAGCAGCACGTTGAGCGCGAGTTGCGAATGCGCAGCGATCACCAGCGTGCCTGCCAGCCGATGCGCCGACCGCCGGAGCGTGTCGTCGACGATCATCAACTCCGCGAGCAAGGGACGACACGTCTCCAGATAGGCTTGCCCGCTACCGGTGAGGGCCAGGCCGCGAACGCTGCGCTCGAACAGGCGGACTCCCAGGCTTTGCTCGAGCACCGTGACGAGCTTGTGGACCGCGGGCACGCTGACTTCGAGCCGGCGGGCAGCGCCCGCAAAGCTGCCTTCCTCCGCGCAAGCGACGAAATAGCCCAGGGCGCGCAGCTTGTCCATGACGATGTCCCGGAAGGCATTCTGCGTTAACGAACGGTTAACGCAAGGACTCGATGCGCGCGTATTCCGCCCAAGGGCGCCGCCGTCTAGAGTGGCTCATCGAAGACCGTTGCGGGGATCCACTTTGAAGAAGCCCTTCTTGTTCTCGGCGGCGTTCGCGCTGCTGGCGCTTTGGGCGAGTGTGGATGTGTCGGCGCAGATCTGCAGGCCGGTCAGCGAGCGGACCGGCGAAGCGGGTTGCTGGATCACGGCCCATGCGGCGCTGGCCGAGCTGCCGCAAGCGCCGGTTTTCTGGCACCTGGACACCTACCCGACGCGCAAAGAGGCGGAAGCAGCGAAGGGGCCGCGCGGAACCGTCGTCGAGTCGCTCGGCAAAGTTTGGCTCCTCACCATCGACATCGCCGGATGGCGTCCCGCCGGGGGTGCCCGCGTCGCCGAGATCGGCCCGCTCCCGGTGAATTCCGGTGCCAAGCACGCGGCCCAGTACATGGAGGCGATCTTCATCCCGGGCATGACGGCACCGGCGCATCGACATTCGGGCCCGGAGGCTTGGTATACGGTGACGGGAGAAACCTGCCTCGAGACTCCTGACGGCAAGCTCGTCGGACGAGCCGGGGGCTCGCATGTCATAGTGCCGGGTGGGCCGCCCATGCACCTCACCGCCACGGGGACCGAGACCCGCCGCGCCCTGGTCCTGATCCTCCACGACTCGACACAGCCGCCGACGACGCCGGAGCACGACTGGAAACCAAAGGGGCTCTGCCTGAGCTGACGCTCGGCGGCGGCCGCAGCCGCGAGCCCTCGCGCAGACTGCGAGCCCAGCGATCAGGCGTCCGGAATCCGCTCGACGTCCTCCAGCCACACCGTCGCCTCGGAGTCGCTCGGCGCACGCCAGTCGCCGCGCGGCGACAGCGATCCGCCCGAGCCCACCTTGGGCGCATTCGGCACGGCCGAGCGCTTGAACTGGCTGGTCTTGAAGAAGCGCCAGCAGAACGTGCGCAGGTGCTTCTTGATCTCGGCCAGCGTGTAGGCGTTGCGCTGAACGTCGGGCGCGTCGGGCCACGCGCCCTGGCTCGTGTCGTGCCACGCGGTCCACGCCAGGAACGCGACCTTGGTCGGCGCGTAGCCGTAGCGCAGGATCTGGTAAAGGTGGAAGTCCTGCAGCTCGTACGGGCCGACGCTCGCCTCGCTGCTCTGCTCCGGCTTGTCCTTGCCGTCGCCGGGTACCAGCTCCGGGCTGATCTGCGTCGCCAGGATCTCGTCGAGCACGGGATCGTCGCCGCGCTCGACCGAGCCGCTCGCCGCGACCCAGCGCACGAGATGCTTGATCAGCGTCTTCGGCACGCTCGCGTTGACGTTGTAGTGCGACATGTGGTCGCCGACGCCGTAGGTGCTCCAGCCGAGCGCGAGCTCCGAGAGGTCGCCGGTGCCGACGACGAAGCCACCGTTGAAGTTGGCGAGCCGGAACAGGTGGCTGGTGCGCTCGCCCGCCTGCACGTTCTCGAACGCGATGTCGTAGACCTTCTCGCCGCGCGCGAACGGATGGCCGATGTCCTTCAGCATCTGCAGGCAGCTCGGCTTGATGTCGATCTCCTGCGCGGTGCAGCGCACCGACGCCATCAGGCGCTTGGCCTGGTCGAGCGTTCGCCCGCTCGTCGCGAAGCCGGGCATCGTGTAGGCGAGGATGTCGCTTCTCGGCAGCCCGGCGCGATCCATCGCCGCCGCGCAG
>Ga0207650_10001371_pt1 | contig 17584 bp, 17 predicted proteins | sample KBSS63metaG_FD_184325 | JGI IMG/M metagenome (GOLD analysis project Ga0207650, IMG submission 184325) | Switchgrass rhizosphere microbial communities from Kellogg Biological Station, Michigan, USA - KBS S6-3 metaG (SPAdes) (version 2) | ecosystem: Host-associated > Plants > Roots > Rhizosphere...
TCGCGATCGTGAGGCTGGATATTGAGTAGAACCTCAAACCTTGAAACCGTGCGGCGCTTCGGCTAGGGGCGCGGCCATCCCACAGGCGGAGCTTACATACCGGTGCCGATCGCAAGATCGGTGACACGGCTTCGCTGAGGCAGAACCGGAAGGAGAAAGACTATGGCGGCCACGGTCGTCACCATGCAGCAATTGCTCGAAGCCGGAGCGCACTTCGGCCACCAGACCCATCGCTGGAACCCGCGGATGAAGCCGTACATTTTCGGCGACCGCAACGGCGTTCACATCATCGATCTGTCGCAGACCGTACCGCTGTTCGCGCGTGCTCTCGACTTTGTCACCCAGACCGTCCAGCGCGGGGGCAAGGTCCTCTTCGTCGGCACGAAGCGCCAGGCGCAGGACGCGGTTGCTGAGGCCGCCAAGACGTCCGGCCAGCATTTCGTCAACCATCGCTGGCTCGGCGGTATGCTGACCAACTGGAAGACCATCTCCAATTCGATCAAGCGGCTGAAGACCCTTGAAGAACAGCTGTCGGGCGACACCGCCGGCCTCACTAAGAAGGAGGTCCTTCAGCTAACTCGCGAGCGCGACAAGCTCGAGAACTCGCTCGGCGGTATCCGCGACATGGGCGGACTTCCGGACATCATGTTCGTGGTCGACACCAACAAGGAAGAGCTGGCGATTAAGGAAGCGAACACGCTGGGTATTCCAGTTGTCGCGGTCCTCGATTCGAACAGCGATCCGAGCGGAATCGCATTTCCCGTTCCAGGCAATGACGATGCGAGCCGCGCAATCCGCCTCTACTGCGATGCGATCGCCGAGGCCGTGAGCAACGGCCGCACCGGCGAGCGCCAGTCGCGCGGCGAGGACATCGGCGCAATGGCTGAGCCGCCCGCCGAAGCTGCGCTGGAAGCTTGATCCTGCGCTCCTCGCGAAGCGGGGAGCCAGTACCTACATCAAAGCTTGAATGAGCCCCTGTTGCGGGGCCTTAGAGGGATAAAAGACATGGCTGAGATTACGGCCGCCACCGTGAAGGAACTCCGCGAGCGCACCGGCGCCGGGATGATGGACTGCAAGAAGGCGCTCGCCGAAAACAATGGCGAAATGGAAGCCGCGATCGATTGGCTGCGTGCCAAGGGTCTCGCTGCCGCCGCCAAGAAGGCCGGTCGTACAGCTGCCGAAGGACTGGTCGGCGTTGCCGTCGAGGGCACTCGCGGCGCTGTCGTCGAGGTGAACTCGGAGACGGACTTCGTCGCCAAGAACGAGATCTTCCAGGAGTTCGTCCGCAACATTGCGCAGCTCGCGCTCGAGAACGGCTCGGATATTGAGGGGCTTTCGAATGCTCCCTATCCGTCGGGTGGAACGGTTTCCGAAGTGCTGACTGACAACATCGCCAAGATCGGCGAGAACCAGTCGCTTCGCCGTGCGGCCGTCGTCGAGGTTGCTGAGGGCGTGGTCGTCCCGTACGTTCACAACCAGGTCGTTCCGGGTCTCGGCAAGATCGGCGTGCTCGTTGCTCTCGAGAGCGGCGCGCCGGCTGAGACGCTGACTGCGCTCGGCAAGCAAATTGCGATGCACGTCGCGGCCGCGAACCCGCTCGCCCTCAACGCCGACGATCTCGACGCGGACCTCATCGAGCGTGAGCGTTCGATCGCGATGGAAAAGGCGAAGGAAAGCGGCAAGCCGCAGAACATCGTTGAGAAGATGGTCGAAGGCGGCCTTGCCAAGTTCCGCAAGGACAATGCGCTTCTGTCGCAGCTCTTCGTGATGGACGGCAAGACGCCGGTCGCGGACGTCGTTGCCGGCGCAGCAAAGGATGCTGGAACGGGCGTCACTCTGAAGAGCTTCGTTCGCTTCCAGCTGGGCGAAGGCATTGAGAAGAAGGTCGACGACTTCGCTGCAGAAGTCGCCGCAGCCGCTGGCACTTCGAAGGCCGAACCGGTCGCCTGACTGTAATAGAGTTGGAAAATGGGGCGGGCGCGCTAAAGGCGTGTCCGCCCTTTTCGTATCCAGAGGATTTTAGGCCAGCATGTCTCGCCCGCGCTTCAACCGAATCCTCCTGAAGCTCTCGGGCGAAGCTCTGATGGGCCAGGGGCAATTCGGCATCGACCCGGACGCGGCAGCCAGCCTTGCCGGCGAGATCGCGGCGGCAAAGGGCAAGGGCCACGAGCTTTGCCTGGTCGTTGGCGGCGGAAATATCTTCCGCGGAATGGCAGCAGCGGCCAAGGGCTTCGACCGGGCGACTGCCGACTACATGGGCATGCTTGCGACGGTGATGAATGCGCTCGCTCTGCAGAACGCCCTCGAGAAGCAGGGCGTAGACACACGAGTGATGTCCGCGATTCCGATGGCCAGCGTCTCCGAGCCGTACATCCGCCGTCGTGCGCTCCGGCATCTGGAGAAGGGTCGCATCGTCTTGTTCGCAGCCGGCACAGGAAACCCCTATTTTACGACGGATACGGCAGCGGCTTTGCGGGCAGCCGAAATGGGTTGCGACGCCCTCTTCAAGGGAACGAGCGTCGACGGGATCTACACGGCCGACCCGAAGAAGAAGGCCGATGCCAAGCGCTACGAGAATGTCAGCTTCAACAAGGTTTTGAGCGACGATCTTAAGGTGATGGATGCGGCGGCGGTGGCGCTTTGCCGCGACAACAATATTCCGATCGTAGTCTTCAATATCCGCCAGAACGGCAATCTGGCTCAGGTGATCGAGGGCGGTGGAACGGCAACGATCGTCCAAGGGGAGTAGGAATGACAGCGAGCATCGACAAATCGGATCTCCAGCGCCGGATGCATGGTGCCGTCGAGGCGCTTAAACACGATCTCGGAGGCCTCCGCACGGGACGAGCGTCCACGGCTCTGCTCGATCCTATCCATGTGGAGGTTTACGGCAGCAACATGCCGTTGAACCAGGTGGCCACTGTATCCGTGCCCGAGGCAAGGATGCTTTCGGTGCAGGTATGGGACCGATCGAACGTTGGTCCGGTCGAGAAGGCGATTCGTTCCGCCGGCCTGGGGTTAAATCCAATCACCGACGGACAAATGATCCGGCTTCCGATTCCTGAGCTCACCGAAGAGCGCCGCAAGGAGCTTGCCAAGCTGGTCGGTCAGTATGCCGAAAAGGCGAGGATCGCCGTGCGCAATGTCCGCCGCGACGGGATGGAACACCTCAAGGCCGACGAGAAGAAGCACGAGATCAGCGAGGACGAGCGCAAGCGCCTTGAAACTGAAGTGCAGAAGCTGACCGACGAAACGATCAAAGAGATCGACGACGCGGCGAGCACCAAGGAAAAGGAAATCCTGGGTAAGTGAGCCCCGCCGCTTCGCCGGAACCGACTGTGCGGCCTGCCGGCGGGGAAGCAGTCCCGCGGCACGTGGCCATCATCATGGATGGAAACGGGCGATGGGCGAAGCAGCGCGGTCTGCCGCGCGTCGCCGGTCATCGGGCCGGTGCGGAAGCGCTTCGCAAGACGCTGCGGGCCGCCGTCAAGAACGGTGTCGAAGTCCTTACGCTCTACGCCTTTTCATCCGAAAACTGGCGCCGGCCGGAACAAGAGGTTTCGGACCTCAAGGGTTTGCTCGGCTACTATCTTGAAAGGGAACTGGATTCGCTTGCCAAGGAGGGTGTGCGGCTTCGGCTGATCGGGGATTACAGCGCTTTCGGCCCGGAACTCACCCAGCGGCTTGAGCGGGCAATGGAACGGCTTGAGAGCAACAGCCGCCTGACGTTGGTCGTGGCCCTGAATTACGGATCGCGAGCCGAGATCGCGATGGCTGCACGCGAACTTGCGAACAAGGCAGTCGCGGGAGACGTCGACCCGTCGAGCATCGATGAAGGTTCGATTGAATCTCAACTTCAAACGCACGACCTGCCTGAGCTGGATTTACTGATCCGCACGTCCGGTGAAGTGCGGCTGTCCAATTTCCTTCTCTGGCAGGCTGCCTACGCAGAACTGATCTTCACTCCGACGCTCTGGCCGGATTTTGGCGAAGCGGATTTCACCAGGGCCGTGGCCGAATATGGCGCGCGAGAGAGGCGGTTCGGCGGCAGGTGAGCGAACTCACGACCCGTATCCTATCGGCAATCGCGATGATCGCCCTGGCGCTCGCCGCGGCAGTCGTCGGAGGCTACACGTTTGCAGTGCTGGCTGCGGCCATTGCAACGGGAATGTTCTATGAATGGCTGCGCATCACCCGCGGATGGGGACCAGCATGGGCGATCGGCGGCTTCTTCTACTGCCTGGCGCCGGCCCTTGCGCTGCTCTGGGTCCGGGATCGCAGCGGCAGCGAAGGCCTGGCGCTGCTCCTGTGGCTGTTTCTTGTGACCTGGTCGACGGACATCGGCGCCTATTTCGCCGGCCGCAATTTCGGCAAACGCAAGCTTGCGCCGTCAATCAGCCCCAACAAGACGGTCGAAGGGTTGGTTGGCGGCATCGCAGCAGCGGCCCTGTTCGGCGCTGCCTGGGTATGGGCCAATGAGCTCGGCCCTGCTTTGCTCTTTCTCGCGCCGCTATTTGCGGTGGCCGCCCAGGCTGGCGACCTGTTCGAAAGCAAGATGAAAAGGCAAGCGGGCGTCAAGGACTCTGGCGATTGGTTGCCGGGTCATGGCGGCTTGCTCGATCGCCTAGACGGGCTCGTCCCCGTTGCGGTGCTGACCTTTGCAGCGCAAGCTGCGGGACTCGCGTGAAAAAGATCTCAATCCTCGGGGCTACGGGCTCGATCGGAAAGTCGACTCTCGACCTCATCGAGCGTTCTCATGAGGCCTTCGAAGTTGTCGCTCTTACCGCATCAGTGAATGTCGAAGCGCTCGCAGACGCGGCGCGTCGGACGAAGGCCAAGCTGGCCGTGATCGCGGACGAGGGACGGCTTGAACAACTCCGCAATGCTCTTAGTGGAAGCGGCTGCGAAGCCGCAGCCGGTGAGGCAGCCTTGATCGAGGCAGCGTCTCAAGAGACCGACCTGGTGATGGCTGCGATTGTCGGTTGTGCGGGTCTCAAGCCGACGATGGCAGCTGTCGAGGCGGGCAAGACCGTGGCACTTGCAAACAAGGAGGCGCTCGTCACGGCAGGTGAGCTGATGACGGCCGCGGCCCAACGACATGGGGCGACGCTGCTTCCCGTCGATAGCGAGCATAACGCGATCTTTCAGTGTCTTGCCGGGAGCAACGAGCGGGATATTTCGAGGATCATCCTGACAGCGAGCGGCGGTCCGTTTCGAACGGCTTCGGCCGAGGCGATCCGGTCGGCCACTCCGGCGCAGGCCGTCGCCCATCCGAAGTGGAAGATGGGAGCCAAGATCTCGGTCGATTCAGCCACCTTGATGAACAAGGGGCTCGAGCTGATAGAGGCGCATTATTTATTCGGTTTGCCCTCCAGCCAGATCGACGTGCTCATTCATCCGCAATCGATCGTGCACTCCCTCGTTGAGTTCCTGGACGGTTCCGTTCTGGCCCAACTCGGCTCACCCGACATGCGCATACCGATAGCCTACGCTTTGGCATGGCCGGAGCGGATGGAGACGCCCGCTGAGCGGCTGGACCTTGCCGCCATTGCGCGCCTGGAGTTTGAAGCGCCGGATCTTGACCGTTTCCCAGCGCTGCGGCTGGCTCGGGAAGCCTTGGAAGCAGGCGGCTCGGCTCCGACGGTTCTGAACTCGGCGAATGAAGTCGCGGTCGTGAGCTTTCTCGAGGGGCGCGTTCAGTTCACTGAAATCGCGGCCCTGGTTGAAAAGGAACTCAACGCGAACCGCAGGCCGCCGCCGAGTTCGATTGAGGAGGTATTCGAGATCGACAGCGACGTCCGCCAGTCCGTCCGTGACGTCATTCGGGAACATTGCTCGTGACGCTTGAGCAGCCGCCGATCTGGCTGATCCTGATCGCCTTCATCCTGGCGCTCGGCCCGCTCGTCTTCATCCACGAGCTTGGACACTACCTCGTGGCCAGGTGGCTGGGAGTTGGCGCGGAGACGTTTTCGATCGGTTTCGGGCGAGAGATCACCGGCTGGACAGACAAAAGCGGCACTCGCTGGAAGGTGGGATGGCTGCCGTTCGGCGGCTATGTGAAGTTCATTGGCGATGAAGACGCATCGAGCAGCTCCGGCGATGCCAGCAAGCTCAGTCCAGAGGACCAAGCGAGAAGCTTCCACCTGCGCCCCGTGTGGCAGCGTTTCCTTATCGTTCTTGCCGGACCTGTCGCGAATTTCGTCCTCGCGGTCGCGATCGTGTCCTGCTTTATCGGCGCGAATGGTGTGGCATCCACGCCCAATGTCGTCGTTGGAACGGTCCCCGGCAGTGCCGCGGAAGCGTCCGGGCTGAAAGCAGGCGATCGCATCGTCGCGATCGCCGGACGATCGACCGCAAGCTTCGAGGAAATCGCTCAACTCACGAGCCTGTATCCAGATCAAGACGTACGTATCGACTTGGTTCGGAACGGGCTCCCGGCATCGATCAACGTTCATTTGCGCGTCGAGGTCGAACAGGATCGCTTTGGCCAGGAATATCGCGTCGGTCGCCTCGGCATTCCCAGGCCACCGCCACGCTATGAGCGCGTACCGATTCTGCAGATTGTGCCGGCTGCAATCGAAAGCACTGCCTTCCTTACCCGCAGCATGGTCCAGGGACTGTGGCAGATCATCACTGGAAGGAGGCCGGTGAGCGAAATCGGCGGGCCGCTGAAAATGGCGCAGATGGCCGGTCAGCAGGCATCCCTGGGATGGACCGACTTTGTCATCCTTATCGCGATCCTTTCAATTAATCTGGGATTCATCAACCTGTTGCCAGTCCCGATCCTGGATGGTGGACATCTCCTATTCTATGCGATCGAGGGAATTCGCCGGCGTCCGGTCAGCCCGCAGGCACAGGACTGGGCATTTCGCGGGGGGCTCGCGCTTATTCTGGCTCTGGTCGTCTTCACGACGGTCAACGATTTGGGGTCGTTTGGCTTGTGGGAGCGGCTTGAGCGCTTGATTGGCTAGGACGGTTAGGGCAGGGCTGCACACCATTCTCGCGGACCGCTGAGGCGGCCGCTGATTCTTGCATCCTATAGAGGCGGGGAGCGCGTGGTTTTAGAGCGGAAGTATATGGGCAGGCGCGCAGGCGCAGTCCTCCTCGTCGGCACAATCTTGGGTGGGTGGTCAACGCCGCTCCTGGCGCAGCAGGCGGATCCGCTTGCTCCTCCTCCACAGCAGGCGCCCGCGCCTGCACAGGCACAGCCGTCAACGGCTGCCCCCGCACCAGCACCGCAGACTGCTGCCCCCCTGCAGGCGGCTCCGGCAGCGCAAGGCACCATTCGCTCCATCAGCGTCAAGGGCAGCCAACGTCTCGAGCCGGAGACAATCCGTGCCTACGCCAACCTTGCGCCGGGCCAAAACTATACCGCTGAAACGCTCGATACGGCCCTGAAGGACTTGTACGCGACGGAACTGTTTTCCGACGTCGTGATCACCGGTGCCGAGACCGGGAACATCGTCATCACCGTGCAGGAAAACCCCGTCGTCAACCGCATCATCCTGGAAGGGAACAAGCGGATCAAGGACGACAAAATTCTCCCGGAGATCAAGCTCAAGCCCCGGGAGATCTTTACGCGTACCAAGGTCCGCGCGGATGTCGACCGCATCATCGAGCTTTACAAAAGGCAGGGACGCTTCGCGGCTCGGGTCGAGCCGAAGATCGTCAACCTCGAACAGAATCGCGTGGATCTCGTCTTTGAGGTGTATGAGGGCGACAAGTCCAAGGTTCGAAGCATCAACATCATCGGAAATGAAGCGTTCGGCGACGAACGGCTTCGCAAGGAGATGTTCACTCGGCAAGCGGGCGGCCCGCTGGGCTTCCTCAAGTCGAATGACAGCTACGACCCGGACCGGCTGGCGGCCGACCAGCAGAAGCTTCGCGCATTCTACCTGACTCAAGGCTATGCGGATTTCCGCGTCGTCTCGGCCCTTGCTGATCTGACGCCTGATCGCCGCGACTTCGTCATCACGTACGTGATCGAGGAGGGGCCTCGCTACAAGCTTGGAAAGGTCCAGGCCGAGAGCCTCCTGCGAGACCTTCCGCCCGAAAAGATCACGCAGGCCGTGAATCTGCACCCGGGGACCTGGTTCAATGCAAAGGCCGTCGAAGATGCGGTGACTTTGTTGAACGAGGAAGCTGGAAATCTCGGCTACGCTTTCGCGGACATCAATCCCAATTATGACCGCGATTCCGTCAATCACGTGATGAACATCACGTTTCAGGTTGGGGAGACGCCGCGCGTCTACGTCGAGCGGATCGACATTCAAGGGAATACGGCGACCCGCGACAAGGTTATCCGGCGCGAGTTCCGTATCAACGAAGGCGACGCCTTCAATGCCCTGCGTGTCAAGCGCTCCCAGGACCGTCTGCAATCCCTCGGCTTCTTCCAGGAGAATCTGGAAATCAAGCAAACGGAAGGCTCAGGGCCCGACCGCGTGGTGCTCGGCGTGAACGTTGAAGAAAAATCGACGGGCGAGCTTCAGCTGTCTGCCGGCTATTCGAGCCTGGAGCGTTTCATCCTCTCCTTCTCAATCGCCCAGCGTAACTTCATGGGCAAGGGGCAGGAGCTCAACGCCGGAATCAACTGGTCCCAATATTCCAAGGGTATCCAACTCGGCTTCAGCGAGCCCTATTTCCTGGACAAGAACATCTTGCTCGGTGGCAACATTTTCCGCCGTGATTACAATAGCTTCAATTACGTCGGCAATGCGCGGAACACGACATATTCGCAGACGAGCACCGGCGGCGGCTTGAGCCTCGGCTTCCCGATGACCGAATATGTGTCGCTGGGCACCCGCTATTCGCTCGTCCAGGACAATATCACTCTCGACGAGAGCACCTTCTTCACCGACCCGGACTTGGTTCTCGATCCCGATGGAAGCGGCCCGCTCACTGGGTCGAACGGGCCAAAACCGGCGGTTTGCGACCCGCGCAAGGCTGGCCAGTATCTGTGCGATGAACTTGGAAAGAGGCTGACGTCCTCGGTCGGCTATTCCGTCATCTACAGTGATACTAACGGCATTCATCCCACGCGCGGACAGTCGCTTATCGTCTCGCAAGACTTCGCCGGCCTAGGCGGTGATGTCCGCTACATTCGTTCGCGGTTTACCGGAACGAAATGGTGGGGCGTTTTGGGAGGCAGCTGGGTGCTCTCCGCCCATGCAGAAGGCGGATATATCTATCCGTTGGAAAAGGCGCCTGGGCCAGGTCGTGATGCTATCCGGATCACGGACCGCTTCTTCGGAACTCAGCTCCGTGGCTTTGACATTCGCGGCATCGGGCCTCGGGTTCTTCGCGAGAACTACGATGTCGACGGCAACATCGACACGAGCAAGAAGAACCTCGTCAGCGACGCCCTCGGCGGCCGTGCCTATTACATGGGACGGCTCGAGCTCGAATTCCCGACGAGTTCAACGCTCAAGAGCTTCGGCTTACGCCCATCCGCATTCGTTGATATCGGCTCGGTTTGGGGTCTGACCAAGCCGCTTACAGCAGACATTCTCAAGTTCTGCTCAGCGACCAGCCAAGCTACGCGGACGATTGCCGGGGATGCCACCGACACGAGCTGCACGCAATTCAACGTCAATGGCGCCACCGGCTATGCGGATGATCCGCAGCACTCGGCGCCAGGCTTCCGCGAGCGCTTTGTCGGAGACTCGCCAAAGCCTCGTCTCTCTGTTGGTATCGGCGTCAACTGGGTTTCGCCTTTCGGCCCCCTGCGGATCGACCTCGCAAAGGCGATTCTCAAGGAAGAAGGCGACGACACAAAACTCTTCAGCTTCAACGTAGGAACTCAATTCTGATGCGAAAAATTCTTCTTCTCGCTGCGATCGCAGCAACGGCTGTTCCCGCGGCAGTCAATGCCCAGGCAGCTCGCGGCGGCGTTCTCGTCGTGGACACTGATCAAGTCATGAGCACCTGCACGGCATGTAAGGCTGCGGCCACCCAGCTTCAGCAGAAGCAGGGGACTCTGCGCTCGCGGGCCCAGACCCTGAACCAGCAACTTCAGACCGAAGGCAAGCCGCTCCAGGACCAGTTCCAGGCTCTAAACGGCAAGCAGCCGGATGCAGCTCTTCAGGGCAAGATTACTGCCTACCAGACGAAGGAGCGCAATGCGCAGACGGAGCTGCAGCGATCGGAGCGTGAGCTGCAATCAACCGCAACTCACGTGCAGCAACAGATCGGTCTTCGTCTTGTCCAGGTCGTGGAGCAGGTTCGCGCCCGCCGTGGAGCCCAGCTTGCAGTTGCCAAAGATGCGACGCTCGCAAACGACAATGCGATCGACGTAACGAGCGAAGTGCTTGCCGGTCTGAACAGCGCTCTTCCCTCGGTCAGTGTGACGCCGCTGCCGCAGGCGCAGGGCCAGCAGCAGCAACAGCAGCAGCCTCAGGGCCGCTAAGCATGACGGATAGCGCCGCCATTGGTCCGCTCGACGTGAAGCGGGTGATGGCGGCGCTGCCCCATCGTTATCCAATGCTGTTGGTGGATCGGGTCGAGAGCATCGAACCCGACCACAGAATCGTCGCCATCAAAGCGGTGTCGATGAACGAAGAGTTCTTTCAGGGGCATTTCCCTGGACGACCGATTATGCCCGGCGTGCTCCAAGTCGAGGCGCTGGCGCAGGCTGCCGGCGTTCTCGCAGTCGAAAGCTTCGGCCTCGCTGGCTCGGGCAAGCTCGTTTATTTCATGTCAATCGACGGCGTGAAGTTCAGGAAGCCCGTTGAGCCGGGAGTCCTTCTGCGACTTGAAGTAGAATTCCTCCAAAAGCGCTCGCGCGTCTGTAAATTCGCAGGTCGAGCGCTACTCGATGGGGAGGTCGCGACTGAGTGCGAATTCACCGCGATGATCGCGGACCCGCCGACGACCTAGGCCCTTTCGCGGATTCTCCAGCCGTCGGTGACTTTCTCAACCCGGAAGGCAGTCGCCAACGCCTCGCTCGCAAGCACCTCGTCCGGCTTGCCGTCGGCGACGATTCGCCCCTTATCGACGAGCAGCACTCGATCGAATGCTCTCACCTGCTCGAGGTTGTGGAGCGAGGCCAGGATTGCGCGATCTGCGCTTGAATCCGTCTTTCTCAGGATCTGGAGCGTCCTGAGGACCCAGTAGGGATCTAGATTCGAAAGAGGCTCGTCGAGCAAGAGCGTCTGCGGACAAGCGGCGAGTGCGCGAGCAAGCAGGACCCGCGACCGCTCTCCGGTCGAAAGAGAGTTCACTGGCCGATGCACCAAGAGCCTCAATTCGAGAAGCTCGATCAATTCATCGACGCGGTTTCTATCTGGAGTGGGTAAGCCGAGTGAAATCACGTCACATGCGCTGATCGGCCATACCAGCGCGCGAGTTGCGGGGAGGAAGGAAAGAAGGCGCATTCGCCGAGCCGGAGGCGCCGATACGATATCCTCACCGCCGATGGTAACTTGTCCCTCTTCGAGTTCGATCCCCGCCAAAGCCCGAAGGAGGCTAGTTTTCCCGGCGCCATTGGGTCCGATGAGCGCCACCAACTCTCCTCCGGCACACGAAAGATCGGTCGGCTCCAACCGATTCGGCACAGCAACGCCGCGAGCTTCCAGCACCGGCGTCATGACGTCACTGCCCTGCGCATTCGAATGACGAGATAAAGGAAAAACGGAGCGCCCAGCATTGCCGTAACCACTCCGATGGGCAGCGTGCGGCCAAGTGGTGCAGAGCGAACAGCGAGATCGGCTGCGAGAAGTAATGCGCCACCAATGAAAGCTGATGGAATAATTGCTCGTCCCGGGTGACCCCGTGTCAGCCGCCGGGCGAAGATAGGCGCAACCAGCCCGACGAAGCCGATGGCGCCGCAGATGGCGACGCACCCGCCAACGCCGAGCGCGCTGAGCGCAACGACCCAGAGCCGCGTTCGGCGGATATTGTAGCCCATGGCCTGCGCTGACTCCTCCCCGAGGGCGAGGCTGTCGAGCGCAGGTATCTGTCGCAATAACAGGAAGATCGAAACGAGCGCAGGCACGAGTGCGAACATCGCCTGGGCTAGGCTGCGATCGACGAGCGAGCCCATCAGCCACTCGTAAGCGTCGTAGAAAGCGAAAGGAGACGGAGCGAGCGCGAGCGCCAGGGTCGTCAACGCCCCAGCCAAAGCGCTGATCGCCAGCCCTGCGAGCAGGAGTGTCGATGTCTCGGCCTTCGGCCCGGCAAGCGCCAGCAGCAAGCCCAATGCGGCGATTGCTCCCACGACCGCTCCACACGACAAGGCCAGTGGCGCTGAGAATTCCAGCAGGTAAGCCGTAACCACGGCACCCAAGGCTGCTCCACTGGTCGTGCCCGTCAGGTCCGGTGAGGCAAGGGGGTTGGCGAAAAGAGCCTGAATTGCAGCGCCACTTGCTCCAAGCGTCGCGCCATAGACCAAAGCGAGTAGGGCGCGCGGGAGGCGTAGCTCCATAAATACTGCGGATGCCAAGGTCGGATCCTGTCGGAGCAGGCCGGCGATCGACTGCCAAGGTTCCATCAGTGAGAGCAGCAGGAGTGCAGCGGTTGCGCCCACGAGGACAGCCTGCCAGCGCGCAGTCACTGCGTTGATTCCCGTCGTAATCGCAGGATTTCAGGAATTAGGCTCGGCCCCATGCAGGTCCAGCGTCGGCCATCCGTCGCAAGCGTTCTTCCTGCACGCGTGCGTCTCGCCAGAGGGTGAGCCATCCAGCGCTGCTCCCCCGAATATTCGCCCTCGCGATAATCGCTGCGCAGCAAAACTTGAGGCGGGGACACAAGCAGCTGCTCGAGCGTGACCCGATCACCACGGAACGCTCGCTGCCTAAGGCCCGCCAGGCGCATCCACTCTGCGGCAAGCCCAGTGGGCGGCACCGTCCGCCCGCCGCCACCGAGCCAGATCGTATCCGTTGCCGCAGAAGGCGCAGTGCGCCTCAACTGTTGCAGCTGGCCGATCAGCGCTCGCCCGCGCGCCTGGTGACCCAGAACCGCTGACAGCCGCGCGACACTTTCTTCGACGTTCGATAGCGAAAGCGGATAGGGGAGGTCGAGGATGGGAATGCCAAGCCGCCGCGCGATCGAAGCACGATCACGAACGCCACCTCCCATGGTCAAGACCAGATCCGGCTTCAGTGCCGCAATCGACAAAAGGCTGCCGTCGTTCTTCCGGTAGCTCTGGGCCCTCCGCCAATAAGGCGTTTCGGATCGTTGCTTCGCAAGATAGGTTACGGACGCGATTTGGTCATCGTTCGCCAGCGCCAGCAACAGCTCGTCGGTGCATAGGTTCAAGGAGACGACGCGCGCAGGCCTGGCCATGGCCGCTTCCGGCCACAGAGAGAGGCTAAAGGCGAGGAGCAAGGCGAATGCCCGCATAAACGCTCCTTCCTTCCGTCCTGTAGCCGAGCGCGTCCTGATAATGCTCGTCGAATGCGTTTGCCGTTCGCGCAAAAATCTCCAGGCCCGGCCTGACGCTATACGCGACGCGCGCGCCGGCAAGCCAATATGCGCCAAGCCTTACTCGACGGAACGGAGACGCTTCGAAATCCGTATCGAAGTGCGTGCCGGCGTAGGCAATGGAAAGGCCATAAGTCAGCCGTCCGTGCCGTCCGTCGGCGACAATTGAACCGCTGTGCTTGGGGCGTCTGGCCTCTTTGGCGCGGCCGACGAAATCCAGGTCATCCGGTTGCGTCGCATGGAGATAGGCATAGTTGGCCGACAGGCGCAGATTCTCGCCTGCGACCCACGCCGCTTCCAACTCCAAGCCGGACCTGTTGCTCCGATCGGTGCTGTTCGCCGTGCTCGAAATGAACGTAACTGGGTCGAACGTGTCGAAAATCTCGCCGGTAAGCCGTTGCTTGTAGGCGGTCGCGGAGCCTTCGACGGCGCCTCGACGAAAACGCAGCGATGCTTCAAATCCGCGTGAACGTTCCGGCTTAAGGTCTGGATTTCCTTCGAAAGAACCGGGGAAGAAGCCGTAGAGATCGAAGAAGGTCGGCTGCGCAATGCCTTCTCCATAGGATCCAGCCATTGAAAAGCCGCCGCCGAGCCGCGCCAGTAACGATGCTCTAACCGTGGTCGCATCCTTGAACCGGTTGAACCAATCCCGACGCAATGCGACGTCTGCCGTAACTGGACCGGTATCTGCACGCCATTCGGCGGTTGCAGCCTGATGGGTCCTGTCGCGATCCTGCTCCGTCGCAACACTTCCTCTAGCGCGGAATTGCTCGCGCTCATGGTCGACTGCCAGGATAAGCCGATGATCGATTTCGCCGGTACGAAAGCGCCGCTGAACCTGTGCGTCGAGCGTAGAACGCCCTCCGGACGTCCGGTTGATCTCGTGATCGTCGAGAAGATTGCGGTTGCGCGAACCGAGCAGGGAGCCGCCGACGCGTCCCGACCAGGAGGTGTCACTGCCGAACGCCGCCCAGATACGCCCTGCAATCAGCCGGTTGCGGCTGCTGTCGAGCGTATCCTTGTGCTGGAAGGGAGGTGCGGGGTTAAACCCGTCGTAATCGTTGCGGCCCGTGAGTGCGAAGCCCGTTAAGCCAATCTCCAAAACGGGAGATGCGGCCCAGGTGCTTCGGAAGCGCCCGGACAGGTTGCGATAGCCGTCTTTGTCGCCTGGCGTGGCCCCCTCGAACGCATCGATCCCGGTAGCCCGCTGGAAGCCCACCGCCGCCGAAGCGTCGATAGGGCCTGCCGCATACGCTGCGGATGTTGCGGATCGCACGAACCCGAAGGAGCCGGCTTCCGCCATTCCGTCGAATTTCGTTCCAATCGACGGTTGGCCGTTCACGGCAATCACCCCGCCCACCGCTTCCGAGCCCCAGAGTGCAGACTGCGGTCCCCGCACAACTTCGATGCGAGAGGCGAGGTCCGCATTCAGGAGCTCGTAGCGCGGCTGGTTGCCCGTTGCCGGATCATTGGCGCGAATGCCGTCGATGAACAGCAGGGTATGATTATTCTCCGCGCCGCGAATACGGACTTCCGTGAGCGAGCCGGCGGTGCCGGACGTGGCGACTGCCACGGACGGCGTAAGCCGCAAGAGCGAAGACAGGAGAGCATCGCCGATCCGTTCGATCCGCTGCTGGTCGATGATGGTGACACTTGCGGGGCTGCGCTCCGTCTGCTCCGGAGCGCGCTCGGCCGTCACGGTGATTTCAGTGGTTGGGACTGCGTCGATCAATTCATCCTCCTCCAACGACGAACATGTCGTCGCGGAGGATGCCGGCCGCTTGCGCGGTCTGCTCCACGTCCCACGGCTGGTCCCGGCCACGGAAACGGACGACGGACCGAGGCAAGTGTCTGACTCCCGCCTTCGAAGGCGGATACAGTTGCGGGCACAGCGCCGGCTTTGCACCGGCTTCCTTCTTGGCCGGCGGCCTTGACCGCCGGACCTTGGTCCTACCCTTGGGCTAGGATTGGGCGCCCGGCCTTGTCAAGAAGCAGGCCGTCCCTTAAGTGCGCCCGACACTCCCGGCAGCTGGTCGGAAACCAGCGCCATTTCTAGGAACGTACGATGAAATCCGGTACCCACCCCGACTATCACACCATCACCGTCCAGATGACGGATGGCACTACCTTCCAGACCCGCTCGACATGGGGCAAGGAAGGCGACACGCTGCACCTCGAGATCGATCCGACCTCGCACCCGGCCTGGACCGGCGGTTCGCAGCGTATGCTTGACGCCGGCGGTCAGGTTGCGCGCTTCAACAAGCGCTTCGGCGGCCTCACGCTCGGCAAGAAATAAGCCTTGGCGTCTCAGGCGCCGCTCATTGAAACCGAGCGGCTGCTCCTCCGGTCATTTGCGGCCGATGACCTCAATGCTCACGCGGCGACGCTGGGCGACGAGCAGGTCATGCTGCACATCGGGGGCAAGCCGCTCAATCGCGAGGATACCTGGCGTCGCCTGCTGAGCAGCGTCGGCATGTGGCAATTGATGGGGATGGGGGCATGGGCGGTCGAGCGGAAATCCGACGGCCGGATGGTTGGCCATTGCGGCTTCTTCCAGTTCGAGCGCGACATGAGGCCTTCCATTCTTGGCGAGCCTGAGATGGGCTGGATCTTAGACCGGAGCGTGCACGGGCAGGGAATCGCGTTCGAGGCATGCCATGCAGCGCTCGAATGGGCGGAGACTGCCATTGGCGCAGAATCCTATCCGGCAATCATCGATCTCGAGAACATTGCGTCGATGAAGCTTGCCGAGAGACTTGGCTTCGTTCGCCAGGGCGATGCGGTCTACCGGGACTCTCCCATTGCATTGTTCCGCAGGCCGGGACGACTCTAGCTACCAACCCCCGCCACCGCCTCCACCGCCACCGCCACCGGATGAGCCTCCGCCACCGGAGCCGCTGCTTGATCCCGGCGCCGTCGACGCCGAGCTAATCGTGCTTTCAAGCGACGAGCCGACGCTGTCGACGAATTTGCCGGGGTTGTTCCAGGGATCCCCCGAACCCGAGTACCAATAAAATCCTTGCCGCCCCTGTGCGGCAGCGGCAGCGAGCACGCCGGCGAAACGATCCGCCCATCGATTCTCGACGCCAAGCGCGATGGCATAGGGCAGGTACTTCTCGAAGATTTCGGGCGTGTCCTCGGGCGGGTTCATGCGATCCAACCGTTCGCGCTCCGTGATGGAAAGATACTGCTTGAAGCCCGCGATCCGGTCCAGGACAGCACGGCCTTCCTTCGTTGGCGCATCGATCCAGGCAAAAGCCGACACGACAAGTGGGAGGGAGAGCAGGGGCAGAGCAACAGGCAGCCACCAGCCGGACTCGAGCGCCAGGGGAACCATTGGGGCTCCGAGGGCAAGCGCTCCAGCGCCCGCAACGCATGCTGCGATCGTCAACAGACACTTCCCTGCGGTACGGAACTGTTGAAGAAGCAGGAACAGCACTGCTGCCAACGCGAAAAGCCCGATGGACGTCCCAACCATCATCGGGTCGCTCAGACCGTAAGACGCGACTACTGCGGCAGCCGCCAGCCAAACTGCGGCAATTAGCAGAACGACGCCGGCGATTGCCCAACCCCAGTTCTTATTGAAGAGCTTGCCCTCATATTGTGCCTTCAGCACGTCAGCTAAACCCTTCTCAGCGGCAGAGAACTTGGCATGGTTTTTCTGCTCCATCATAATGGACTCGCCGGTCGCGGCGAGCTCGCGAAGGGCCGTTTCCTCGTCGGGGGGGAGGGGGTTCGTACCGGCCAGTCTTTCGAGCCGCGTCTTGTCGCGAGAGAAAAAGCCACCTTCCTCCTCGCTCAGCTTGATGTGGCCGCGCACCCCCATGTCGACGAGCGCCGCAGCAAAACAACGGTTATCCGAGCCCATCCTCGCGATGTATCGCATGCCGGCGGGCGTCAGATCGTCGGGCGGGGAGAATATCGGAACCACCGTGCCCGCGCGCGGGTCACGGCCAGCCCGGTTCCAGGCCATGAAATAATATCCGAGCAGGCCGAGGAGGGCGGCCAGTCCGACCGCGGGCGGTCCATAATCCGAGAGCCACCAACCCAAGCGGGTGTTCTCGTCTGCTTCGGCAACCACGCCCTTCGGAAAGGCCGCAGCGACAGTCAGCCCTTCAGAGGATCCGAGGGGCCGTGTGGTGCGGAATGCTATTTCACCGGGCTT
>Ga0207650_10001375_pt1 | contig 17538 bp, 14 predicted proteins | sample KBSS63metaG_FD_184325 | JGI IMG/M metagenome (GOLD analysis project Ga0207650, IMG submission 184325) | Switchgrass rhizosphere microbial communities from Kellogg Biological Station, Michigan, USA - KBS S6-3 metaG (SPAdes) (version 2) | ecosystem: Host-associated > Plants > Roots > Rhizosphere...
CTGCGCCACGCCTCGCCATCACCGAGGATCTTCCTGCCGACCAGGCCGACGGCGATGTCTACGACGACGCGCTGGCCGCCGGGGTGCGACGCTTCCAGGCGCGTCACGGCCTGGCGGAAACGGGAAGCATCGGGCCGAAGACGCTGACCGCGCTCAACGTGCCGGTGGGCAAGCGGCTGCGCCAGCTGGGGGCCTCGCTCGACCGGCTCGCCGCGATGGATTTCACCTTTGGCCAGCGCTACGTGGTGGTGAACCTGCCGGCCGCGTTCGCCGAGGCGATCGACCGCGACAAGGTCGTGCGCCGCTACGTGGTGGTGGTCGGCAAGCCGGACCGGCCCTCGCCGGCGCTGACGACCTACATCACCGCGGTCAACCTCAACCCGACCTGGACTGTGCCGCTGTCGATCATGAAGAAGGACGTCATCACCCGGATGCGCAAAGACCAGAGTTATGTCGAGCGCATGCACATGCGCGTGCTCGATGGGCAGGGCCGCGAGATCGATCCGAAATCCATCGACTGGAGCACGGATCGCGCGCCGAACTTTACCATCCGCCAGGACTCGGGAAACTGGAACGCGCTCGGGGCCGTGCGCATCGACATGCCCAATCCGCATTCCGTCTACATGCACGACACCAGCCACAAGGAATTCTTCAGCGCGGATTATCGCTTCCAGTCCTCGGGCTGCACCCGGGTGGAAGATCCGCGCGCGCTTGCCACCTGGCTGTTGTCCGACAATCCGGGCTGGGGCCGGCGTGAAATCGATGCGGCCATCGCCAAGGGCGAGCGGACCGACATCCGCCTGACCCATAGGGTGCCGGTGGCCTGGGTCTATCTGACCGGCTGGGCGACGCGCGACAATGTCATCCATTTCCGCGATGACGTTTATGGCCACGACGACAAGCCGACACTGGTCGCAGATGCGCGCGCGCAGGTCGCGAGCGCGGCGCGGGCCTCCGGCTTTGTCCTGCAATCAGCGGACACGCGGTCATCCGACCTCAAACCGGTGTCCTACCTCGACAGCCACTAGTGTCCCGGTTCCGACGTTCGTATCCCTTTGCAGCACGCGCTCGCACGAACGTCGGAACCAAAGGGACACTAGCAACTATATGATTCTAGTGTGGCTTTGGATTTGACGTTCCTACGAAGGACTCGCGGCAATGCTGGTAGGAACGTCAAATCCGCCACACTAGTGCGTGATCCCGAAAAGTGGGCACCGGTTTTCGGCAAAGATCACGCACAAACAAAAAGCTAGAGCGGGATGATGACTCGACGAAAAATCATCCTGTCGTTTCCGACGTTCGTATCATCTCGCAGCACCCGCTTTTACGAACGTCGGAAACAAAGGGGACACTAGCAAGTCATGATTCTAGTGTGGCTTTGCATTTGACGTTCCTATGAAAGACTCGCGGCCAATACTGATAGGAACGTCAAATGCGCCACACTAGGACAGGCGGGAATCCTGACATGCGGACATCGGCGATCGCTCTGGCCGTTGCGGCTCTCGCGGCTTTGCCCGCGCTCGCTAACGATACGAGCGCCGAGCTCTCCACCGGCGGGCTGATCTTCGTGCGCAACGACGACGTCGAAATGCTGTCCGAGGACCTCACCATTTCAGCCCAGGAGGTCAGGATTCACTACCGCTTCCTCAACAGGTCGGACAAGGACGTGACCGTGCTCGTCGCCTTTCCGATGCCGGACATCCAGGTCGAAGGCCCGGACGACATCATCTCGGTGCCGACCGACGATCCCGTCAACTTTCTCGCCTTTTCCACCACCGTGAACGGGGCGCCGGTCGCGGCCAAGCTCGAGCAGCGCGCCATCGCTGCCGGCATCGACCGCACGCAATTGCTGCGCAGCCTCGGCATCCCGTTGGCGCCGCATCTGGCGAGCACCAACGAAGCCCTCGACCGCCTGCCGGCGGACAAGTGGGAGGAGTTCTTGCGCATCGGCCTCGCCGAGATCGATGAGTACGACGCCGGCGGCGGCATGAAGAAGCATCTGGAGGCGCGCTGGATGCTGCAGACCACCTACTACTGGGAGCAGACCTTCCCAGCCAGGGCCGAGACCGCGATCACGCATCGTTACAAGCCCAGTGTCGGCGCGTCGGTGCAGACCGCCCTCGGCTCTCCCGACGAAGCCAAGGAGCCGTGGTACGAGGAGTACAAGGAGAAGTATTGCTTCAGTTACGAATTCCTGGCGGCGGTCGAACGCGCGCGCAAGACAGCCGACAGCAAGTTCGCCGCACCGTTCGCGGAGGAGCGCATCGACTATATTCTCAAGACCGGCGCCAACTGGTCCGGACCGATCAAGGAATTCCGCCTGGTGGTCGACAAGGGCGCCGCCGACAATCTCGTCAGCTTCTGCGGCGACGACGTGCGGAAGCTCGGCGAGACGCGGTTCGAGATGAAGAAGAGCGACTACACGCCGGACGGCAATCTCTCCATCTTGATCCTGAAGAAACTGGCGCCGCAGTAAGCGTCAGCTTTGACAGCGTGTCAGCTTTGACAGCGCGACGGGCCCTGCGCAGGTGACCCTTATGAGGCTGTCATGCGCGGGCTTGACCCGCGCATCCATCTCCTTGGCAAGAGAATCGCGGCAAGGACGCAAAGGTTATTGCGAAGAATGGATGGACCCGCGGGTTAAGCCGGGTCAAGCCCGCGGGTGACACCTGTGAACCTGCGGCGCTGAATCAAACCAACCGGAAACGCTGCAGCGCGTCGTTCCGCCTGGTCGCCCAAGACTGGCGCGGCCGGACAACTATCGGTGCGTATCGATCGCGATGGACGGCGGGGCCTCGTGGCTCATGAAAACCGGCTGCAGCGTGTGAGACTTGAACTGCCATCCGTGATCACCGTCCAACACGCAGTCATTCATCAGATCCGCGATCAGCATCGGCGGCTTGGATTGCGGGGCCGGCGGGCGAACGACGGCGCCGTAGAAGCTCACGATGCCCAAGACCCGCGCCGCGCTTTCGCTGCGCGATTCGATGAACAGATTGCTGATCAGGTGCCGCGTGGTCTTGACGCTGCTGATCGCCGTTGCGGCCTGACGCTCACGCCAGGCATAGAATTCCTTGATTTTCTCGCGCCCTTGAAACCGATTGTGTCCCACCACCATCAGGCCGTCGGGCAGGTAGAACTCGTGCGCGTTGCGCCCGCCATTGGCGTCGACCTCGTGCCAGTATCGCGTCTCGAGTTGATAAAGGGCGTGCCAAAGCGCGACCTCGTCGTGAGCGTTCATATCGCACCTCTTGTTGCCGATTGGACGGATCCTCCGGAATTATTGGGAATGGTCTAAGCCAGGTCCCGTAGCCCTGCCTGCTTGACGAGCGGATAGGTCAGATCGCGGAATTCGCGCATCCCCTGCTCGAACCGCGGCCAGCACAGCAGAACGCCGTCGAGGCCGGCACGCGACAACGCCTGTAATCCATCGACGATCTGCTCTCGGGTGCCGATCAATGGCAGACCGCCCCAGCCCGAAAGGAATGCCTCTTGCAGCGCTTTCACGCGTTCCGGCGGAATGGCGCGGGCATTGATCTCGAGCGAGAACGTGTCGATCATGTTCCTGGCCGCCTCCCAGTCTCCCTTCTGGTGGACGTAGTATCGGTAGAAGTCGCGCGCCTCCTTTTCGGTTTCCCCTTGCACGATATTGGCTAGCGTCCAGACCCGAACCTCGCGGCCATAGGTCTCGCGCGCGAGCGTGTGGTACGCCTGCACGTGGGCGCGGCATTCATCGAGACCGCCGGTGCGGATGACGGTGAAGACCAGGTCCGCATATTTTGCCGCGAACTCGCGCCCGCGTTCGGAGGCGCCGGCGCTCATCACCGCGGGGTAGGGGGCTTGAATCGGCTTGGGTTGAAGGTAGCCCTTGGTGATCTTGTAGAACCTGGCCTCGTGATCGAACATATCGTCCTCGGTCCAAAGCCGCTTGACGATGCTGAACCATTCCTCGGCGCAGGCATAACGTTCGGCGTGCCCCATCATCGGATTACCGAACATGTCGATCTCCGGCTGGTTCCACCCGGTCACGATGTTGAGCGCGTAGCGGCCGCCGGAAATATGATCGATCACCGTGGATTGCTTGGCGGCGACGATCGGATGATTGAGCGAAATGTGCGACGTGGCGAACACGCCGGGCTTGCTGGTGGAAGCGGCAATGCCGGCGGCCCAGGTGTAGGCTTCGAATCCGGGGCCTTGCGGGTTGGTGGCGCCGCCGAACCCATGCCAGCGCGCCACCGGCACAAGTGCCTCGAACTCCATCTCTTCGGCCAGCTTGGCGAGCGCGATCGTGTTGGGCCAGGTGATGTCGAGGCGCCCGTCAAGGTCCGACATCACGCAGCCGCTGTCGAGATTGGTTTGGAAAGTCCCGAGCTTCAGCTTGCGGCTGCTGAAAGCCGGATTGGTTTCGCGCCGATCCCGCCGGCCGCTGCCCGCGCTCATCGGCGTGCCCTAGCCCGCCATCGCCGCCTTGATGGCGGCGACGCCGCCTCCCGCCTTGGCCGCGGCAATGATCTTGGCTTCGCGCGCGGCAAGGCCGTCGAGCGCGGCCTTCATGGCATCGATCTTGTCGATGGGAACGACGATGGCGCCGTGGCGGTCGGCATGTACCAGATCGCCGCTCCTCACGGCCATGCCGTGCACCGTCACATCGATTCCGAAATCGACAACGTGGACATAGGCATGCGACGGAACGATCGAGCCGGCCAGCATTTGGAAGCCCGGCGCGATCATCGGGATATCCCGGACCGATCCATTGGTCACGACCCCGAGGCAGCCCAGCGCTTTGTGCACGTTCGATTGCACCTCGCCCCAGAACGCACCGTATCCAACGTATTCGCCGTCGAGATCCTCCATGACCATGATGCTCGGCCGAGGCGCGCCGGCGACGTAATCGAGGTAGTCGAGGCGCTTCTGCATATAGCCGGCCTGACCGAGGGGAACCGCATCCCTCGCCTTGAACGTCACGGTCTTGGCAAAACCGACGATCGGCGGAAGATCCGGGAATGGGCAATGCAGGTGCTTGACCGTGTAGCCGGAGCCGCGGCGCTCGGGCGCCACGATCTCCACCAGGTTGCAAACGGTGGGCGTGTCGATCGATTGCAGGAAATCAAGATGGCTTTGGGTCGGCGCCGTCATTCGTTCTTCCTCTGATCTTGGCGAAACGCAATGACACTAAGCCGTTGCGCCCCGGTAGGCGAGGGCCGCGATCAACGCCATGGCTGCGAGCATCGCAACGACCATGGCGATGCAGGCCGGCCAGCCGCCGGCGTTCCATGCGAGACCAGGCAGGAATGCGCCCATGCTGCCGCCGACATAGAACGACGTCACGTACAGTCCGACAGCCGACGAGCGTCCTTCGTTTGCGATCGCGGTCACATAGCCGGTCGCAATCGTCTGGCACAGCATGCCGCAAGCGGCGCAAAGAATCAGTCCGATGATGATCGCGGGAAGCGGCGGTGCCAGCATGAGCAGCGCGCCCGCCGCCCACGCGGCAATGACGGTGAGGATAAACCACCGGCGTCCGAGCCGTGCGACCATCCAACCCGTCATCGGCGCGATGACGGTGCCCACGAGATAGGTCACGAACACCGCGCCGAGCAGCGTCGACGAGAACTCATAGGGCGGGGCGGCGAGATGGAAGCTGACATAGGTGAATACGGCGATGAAGTTGAACAGGACACCGAAGCCGATGGCGTAGGTCGCGAGAAGCTGCGGATTCTTCAGATGCCGCAGCATCTGCCGCACCGAGGCACCGAGGCCCTGCGAACGCACGAACCCCTTTTCCCGTGGCAGCAGCAGCGCCAGGATGACGGCTCCGCCCAGCGACAGGGCCGCGAGGGCGAGGAATCCGCCCCGCCAGCCGATGAGATCGTGCAGCAGGCCGGGAATGAAGCGCCCGCAGAACCCGCCCAGGCTTGACCCGGCGATATAGATGCCGGCGACCCCCGGCACCTCGGTGGGCGGCCATTCGTCGCCGATATAGGCAACCGTCACGGCGAAAATCGGCGGCAGCAACAAGCCCTGGGCAAAGCGCCAGACGATGAGCGCATTGACGTCGGGCGCCAGCGCCGCGCCCGCCATCGGCACCACGATGGCCAGCATGGCGGCGGTGATGACGCGCTTCCTCCCCAAGACGTCGGCGATGACCCCGGTGAATGGGGCGGTCAGGGCGATGGCGAGCGCGCTCGCCGTCATGATGGTGCTGATCTCCGCTGCGCCCACGCCGAATTCGTGCGCCAACGCGGGCAGCAGCGCCTGCGGCGAGTAAAGGTTGAGGAAGGCGCAGAAGCCGGCGGTGGCGATGGCGATCTTCCGGGGATCAACGAACATGCGATGCAATCTAGAGCGCGATCATGATGAGTGCCGCAAAGCTTCAGCGTGCGATGGCCTGTGGCAGCCCGCACCGGTGCCGGTGATCGCCGGCCGCTTCATCCTGCGGAGGAGCGCGCAGACCGGGTGAGCCCCTCGATCGCGTTGCGCGCGCGGGCGAGAGTCTGCTCCGGCGTGCCAGAGGCATCGAGCCGGGCCCAGTCGAGCGTACCGAGGTCGTAGCTCTCCTGGATACGGGCCACCGCCGCATCGGCGTCGGAGGCGTCGCTGCTCCGGGTGCCGACGCGGGCGATGCGGGTGGCGAGGTCGGCTTCGAGAAAAAGGCCGCGAAAGGGAACGCCCAGCGCGCGGGCGGACTGCTCCACCATCGCCCGCTCCTGCGGCTTCGCAAAGACGCCATCGACGATGGCGCCATGGCCCGCCGCGACCGCCCGGCGCGCCTGGTCGACGATGATGGCGTAGACGCGCGCCGTCACCGCCGGTGCATAGGCGTCCGGCGGGAGTTTTTCCCGTTCGTCCCTGCCGAACAGCGTCTTGCGCTCCACATCCGACCGTAGCACCACCGCGCCGGGCACTGCTCCGAGGTCGGGCGCCAGCGCGCGCGCGAGCGCCGACTTGCCGGTGCCCGAAAGGCCGCCGACGGCGATCAAGAGGGGAGGCGGCGGGGCGATCAACTGGCACGCAAGGTGGAAGTATTGGCGTGCATCGCTCGCGATCGCGTCCTTTTTCCCGGGGCTCGCCGATCGCAGCCGCGCTGCCGTCACCTTGGCGCGAATGGCCGCGCGCATCGACAAGTAGAACGGTAGCGTTGCAAGACCGTCGAAGTCTTCGGCTCGTCCGGTCGCATAGAAGTAGCGGTTGAGCACCAGATTCGCCGCGGATCTCAGTCCGCGCGCGGTCAGATCCATCAGCAGGAACGCCAGATCGTAAAGCACGTCGCCGGACGCGATCAGCGGGCTGAATTCGATGGCGTCGAACAGCACCGGGCGGCCTTCGAGCAGAACGATGTTGCCCAGATGAAGATCGCCGTGAATGCGGCGGACCAGACCTCGGCTTGCGCGCTCGACCAGGAGCGGATGGATGCGGGCATAGGCGGCGCGGCTTGCGCGCGCGAGGGCGTCGACGTCCTCCACCGGAAACAGGTCGGGCATCTCGCCGAAGGCCGCGACGTGCTCCTCGATATAGTCGGCCAGCGCCTTCACCCACGGGCGGGCGTCGACCTCGGTCGCCGTTGCATGCGCCGCCGCCACCGCGCGGCCGAGTGCGTCCGCCAGTCCTGCATCGATCCGGCCCGCTTCCGCCAACCGGTCGAGGGTCGCATCCTCGTCGAAGCGGCGCATCTCGACCGCCCATTCGACCGGTGCGCCGGCGCCGTCGAGCGCGAGCCGGCCGTCGGCCTCGCGCGTGATCGGCACGACGCCGCGGTAGATTTCGGGCGCGTAGGGCCGGTTGACCTCCAGCTCCGCCTCGCACGCCTTCTTGCGCAGGTCGAGGGTCGAATAGTCCAGGAAGGGAAAGCGCACTGCGCGCTTGACCTTGAACGTGCGGGTGCCGGCCAGGAATACCGAGGCCGCGTGGGTATCGATGCGCTTGACTGGCACTCCGCCGTGGGTCGCCGGGTCGGCCAGCATGGCAAAGACCGGTTCCTGGGATTCGCCCTCGTTCATTCGTCGTGCGACCCCTGCAGCGGCCCCTCGCCGCATTCCGCGCTGTCCCGGCATTGAGCCATGTCAACGCCGGCGAACGCGGAAGCGTTCAGTGTGCTATCTTGTTTACAACCCCGAGCCTATCGAGACGTCATGACCCAATTACCGCATCTCCTCAAGCGCATCCGGCTCAATCTTGCCCGTTCGAAGGAATTCCCCCAGGGATCGGGTAAACACGGCTACGAGTTCGTGGCTCCGCTCGATGCCGACGGGCGGATCGAGCCGGCACTCTGGAAAAAGTACCGAGAGCATTGTGGCGTGCGCCGGTTCTGGGAGGGCGAGGACGACGAGATCGGCCGGCTCGTGCACAAGCCGGGCGGAGCCGAGCACGCGCGTTGGATCTTCGATTACGACGAGACCGCGGAGGACGACGACGAGGCCGGCTATCGTTTCGGCGATCACGCCTTCCGCAATGGCGAGTATGTCTCGATCCGCGATGAAGACGGCGCGCTGCACACGTTCCAAGTGGTCTCGGTCGAGCCCGCGACCTGAGCCCCGGCATCTCGCGCGCAGCCGTCGCGCCTCTCAACCGTCAAACCGGGACCGGTGATCTTCGGGAAGAAGGTCCGTTCCGCGCCTGCGGATGAATGGGCTGCCGGGGTCAAGCCCGGGCACCGCGACGTGTCCCGCGCCGCTTGCTATAAGCGTGCGAAATAATCCGGAGACTTCCGCAATGCGCGCCAATGACGGCACCAGGACGGCCGCCGAAGTTTTGATCGATCAGCTCGTCATCCATGGCGTGCGTCACATGTTCTGCGTGCCAGGCGAGAGCTATATCGCCGCCCTCGACGCCTGCCACGACCGCGATATCGCCGTCACCGTCTGCCGGCAGGAGAGCGGTGCGGCGATCATGGCGGAGGCCCAGGGCAAGGCCACCGGCCGGCCCGGCATCTGCTTCGTCACCCGTGGACCCGGCGCGACCAACGCATCGGCGGGCGTGCATATCGCGCGCCAGGACTCGACGCCGCTCATTTTGTTCGTCGGGCAGATCGCGCGCGAGATGCGCGAGCGCGAGGCGTTCCAGGAGCTGGATTATCGCGCAGTGTTCGGAACGATGGCAAAATGGGCGACCGAGATCGACGATCCCACCCGCATCCCTGAACTCATCTCGCGTGCCTTCTACACCGCGACCAGCGGTCGGCCCGGGCCGGTTGTCATCGCGCTGCCGGAGGACATGCTGGTCGAGCGCATTGCTGTGCCCGACGCCCCGGCCTTCGAGGTGGTGGAGACGTGGCCGGGCGCGACCGACATGAGCCGGTTGCAGAAGCTGTTATGGGCGGCCGAGCGACCCATCGTGCTGCTCGGCGGCAGCCGCTGGTCGGACGCGGCCTGCGCCGCGCTCGCGCGCTTCGCGGAGCGCTTTGCGCTGCCGGTCGCAACCACGTTCCGGCGCGCGCATCTGTTCGATCCCGGACATCCCTGCTACGCGGGCGATCTCGGGATTGGACCCAATCCCAAGCTCTTGGCGCGCGTGAGGGGGGCCGACCTCATCCTGCTGGTCGGCGGGCGGCTGGGCGAGATGCCCTCGCAAAGCTACACGCTGCTCGACATTCCTGGGCCGCGGCAGACCCTGGTGCATGTGTTTCCCGGGGTCGAGGAGCTCGGCCGCGTCTATCGTGCGCAGCTTCACATCAATGCTGCGCCGACCGCTTTTGCCGCTGCGCTCGAGGGCCTGCAGCCGCCGGCCGAGTTGCGGTGGCAGGGGGACACGCCGGTCGCCCACGCCGACTTCCTCGCCTGGACCGACACGCCGACGGCGGTGCCGGGACCGGTCAATCTCGGCGAGATCGTCGCGGGGTTGCGTGACCGACTCCCCGCCGATGCCGTGATCTGCAATGGCGCCGGCAATTTCTCCATCTGGGTGCACCGCTACACGCGCTACCGCCGCTACGGCACCGAGCTCGCGCCGATCTCCGGCTCCATGGGCTACGGGGTGCCGGCGGCCATCGGCATGAAACGTCTCGCGCCCGAGCGCATGGTCGTCGCGTTCGCCGGCGACGGCGACTTCCTCATGACCGGGCAGGAGTTCGCGACCGCCGTGCAATACGACCTGCCGGTCATCATCGTGATTGCTGATAACGGCATGTACGGGACCATCCGCATGCACCAGGAGCGCCATTATCCCGGCCGGGTGGTGGGAACCGGCTTGAAGAATCCGGATTTCGCCGTCTTTGCGCGCGCATTCGGCGGCTACGGCGCGACGGTGGAAAAGACCGCCGATTTCTTTCCGGCGTTCGAGGCCGCGCAGAAGTCCGGCAAGCCCGCGATCCTGCACCTCAAGGTCGATCCCGAGGCGTTGACCCCGACGATGTCGCTCACCGCCACCCGCGAGAAGGCGCAGGCCAGCGGCTGAGGGCTGCACTCGCCGCAGGCCGCTCGTCGCGGGCCCGCATCGTCACGTCCGATAGGATGGATCCTGGCGGTCGAGCTTGCGTAGAAGTCCCGCCCATTCCGTGCCGAAGGGGGCCTCCGGCGCGACCGCAAGTTTGGCCGTGTGTTCCGATACCGCCGGCGAGGGCAGGTTCAGCGCCGCGTTCCCCGCCATTGCCAGGACCTGCGTCTCGCAGGCGAACTGGAGATTGAACAGGTTGCTGAAGGCGAGCGGGATGCTGGGGCCCACGGCCAACAGGCCGTGATTGCGCAGGATCATGACCGGGTTGTTGCCGAGGTCGCGCACCAGCCGCTGACGCTCGTCGATATCGATCGCGAGCCCCTCGTAGTCGTGGTAGCTCACGCGCCCGTAGAACAGCTGCGCGTGCTGGCTCAGCGGCAGCAGCCCGTCCTTCATGGCTGCGATCGCGACACCGGCCTTGGAATGGGTGTGAATGACGCAGTCAACGTCGTCGCGGCCGCCATGGATCGCGCTGTGAATGACGAACCCGGCCTGGTGCATCGGGGCATCGGGCTCATCGACAAGATTGCCGTCGAGGTCGACCTTGATCAGGTTGGAGGCGGTCACCTCGTCGAACAACAGTCCGAAGCGGTTGAGCAGAAAATGTCCCGGCTCGTCCGGGACCCGCGCCGAGATGTGCGTGTAGATCAGATCGGTCCAGCCGAAATGCTCGACCAAGCGATAACACGCCGCCAGATTGACCCGCTGCTCCCATTCGGCAGGGGCGATGTTCGGCTTCGCGGTTCGGCGGGGAGCGGACGCGACAGGGTTCATTTTCGTCTCCTTGCGAATTGGCGCCGATCAGCCGTGTCCTTGGCCACCGCCATGCGCGGGCTGGCGGCGCGCATTCATTTTCCTGCGAAGAACGATGCAATGGAAGTCGGGCTTGCTCGGCTTCCGCAAAATCAACGCCCGCCGGTCGGCCAGTCCGCCTCGAGGGGAAAGCCGGCAACGACGCGAAGCGGCTATTTCACGCGCTGTGCCGCTTCCCGCACGATGCTCAGATCGGCATATTTCTGCACGTCGATCGGTCCCTTGAGGAATCCGAGGTCGCGTTGCACGTCGATGTTGGACTGCAGCGCCGCCAGGTCGGGCAACAGATCCGGGCTGCGCGAATATTCCTTGTTGGTGAACAGCCAGCCCGCGAACAGTTCCGGGCGCAGCTTGGTCACTTTGGCTGCGATCTGCACGGCTTCGTCGTGATTTTTGGGATCGAGATACCAGCGCACGACGCGCACGGAATCCTCCATGAAGTCGACCATGGCGGCGCGGTTCTTCTGCAGGAAGCCGGCGCGCGCCACCCACACGATCATCTGCGTGGGGCCGAGCGCGTCGCGCTGGCTGAACAGCGGTCGTGCGATCTGCGCGAGCTCGGGATCGAACGAGAACGGCGCCACGAATGACGCAAGATCGGCTTTCTTCTGCGCCAGCATGGCCTTCATGGTCGGAAACGGCGCCTCGACCAGGGTGTAGTCGCGCTTGTCCTCGAGGCCGTGCTTGCGCAGCATCGCGCGCATGGCGATGTCCACGGCGCTGCCGGCTGCATTGGTCGCGACGATCTTGCCTTTCAGATCCTCGACCTTCTGCACCGGGCTGTCCTTGAGCACAAAGAACTGGTTGCTGTAATTGCCCTCGGTGCCGTCCTTGAACTGGTCGCCGACGATGCGCAAATCCTCCAGGCCGGCGTTCTGGATCGCGAGAGCGAGCGAGGAAAAGGCGAGATTGCCGAGTTCGAGCTCGTTGTTCGCGAGCGCCGTGATGACGGCAGGGGTGCCTTGGAAGCGCATCGGTTCGAAGGCATAGCTCTTGCCGTTGTGCGTCATCAGCTCGGGCTTCTCGAGCAGCAGCGGCGTCCAATCGGACGGCGCCACGATCCAGCTGGCGCGGATCTTGACCGGCTCGGCGCCATACGCCGTCGCGGCGGCAAGCAAGACGGTGCCGGTCACCACCCACCGCAAGGCGCGCATGTTTCCTCCCATCGGTTGTTGTTGCCGGCGACGATAGCATCGGCCGCCGGGTACGGCCATTGGACGGCTTCGGTGCCAGCTGTCGCCTCTGGACAGGCTTGTGAATCGTGCTTCATTTGTTCAAAAAGAAAACCGATTCGCCATGCCGTACCGCCAGACCGAGAACGTGACCCGTCGTCTCGCCGCCCGCCGTGACGCGATCGTCGTCGCGGCCGGGGATGTCGCGGCGGAAGGCGGCATGGCCGCCGTGCAGATCGCGCCGGTGGCAATCCGCGCCGGGATCGCGGCGGGTACCGTCTACCGCTATTTTCCCGCCAAGACCGACCTGATCGCGGCGCTGGTGGCCACGCTTTGCGCGCGCGAACTGGCGGCGTTGGAGGACGCGGCGAAGGCCGCGCCCGGCCCGCTTTCGGCGCTGGCCGCCGCCATCACCAGCTTCGCGGCGCGTGCGCTCGCCAGCCGGCGGCTGGCTTTCGCGCTCATTGCCGAACCGGTCGAGCCCGAGATCGACGCCGCGCGCGCGCCTTACCGGCAGGCGCTGGTCGACGAGTTCGGCAAGTTCATCCGCAATGCGCAGGCCGGTGGGCGGCTTCCGGATCAGGATGTCGCCCTCGCGGCCGCGGCGCTGGTCGGAGCGCTGGTCGAAGGCCTGATCGGTCCGCTCGCACCCGCGGCCCCTGACGAGCCGGCCAAGACGCGTATGCGGGTACAGGCGCTGGCACTGTTCGCATTGCGCGGGCTCGGGGTGGTCGATGCGCGCGCGCGCGGCCTGGTCGTGCAGGCGGTTTTGCCGACCACTGACAAATAAAGGTCAGGACACGCCGAGGTCACTGCAGCGTCGCCGCGACAATCCACTCGGTCACCGCGCGCAACGCGGCGTCCCGGCTCCCGGCCTTCGTGTGCGCTTCGAACACGGCAATTTGCGCGTCCGCGGAGGTGCCGGCGCCGACGATCGCCCGGCAGCGATGGATCTCGGCCGTACAGCCGAGTGCGGCGGCGTCGGGCGCCGTGTCGGAGATCACGCGTTCGAGCAGTTCGGCGACCGTGATCGCGCCGTCGTTGGCGACGAAAGTCCCGTGCACCCCGTAGCGCTGCGCCCGCCACTTGTTTTCGATGATGATCGCGCGCCCGACCGCGTCGAGATCGCTGTTGCGCTGGCGATTGATGTGGAGGTGGCGGACTAGGGTGCGATAGAGGGCGGCGATGGCAAGCGAGTCCTCGACCAGCGTGCAGGAGTCCGGCGCGCGCAACTCCAATGTCGGGTTGCTGAGAGAGGGCCGGACGGCCCACCAGACATAGCTCGAATCCTTGATGACGCCGGCGCGCACCAGCGCCGCCACATAGGCGTCGAACTCCTGCTGGGTGCGGAAGAGCTCGGGCAATCCGGTTCGCGGCAACTCGTCATAGGCGGCAAGCCGGTAACCTTTCAGCCCGGTCTGCCGCGCTTGCCAGAACGGGGACGAGGTCGAGAGCGCGAGCAGCAGCGGCAGATAGGGCAGAATCCGATACATCACGTCCACGCGCTGGTCCGGATCGGGCAGTTCGACATGGACGTGTAAGCCACATAACAGATCGCGTTGGCCGATCATTTGCAGATCGTCCATCACGGTGTCGTAGCGCTGCTTGTCGGTCTGCTGCGCTTCTCGCCAGAACGCCGTCGGGTGGGTTCCGGCGGCAAGAATGGCAAGCCCATGCCGGGCGGCAACGGTCGAAACGGTGCGACGCAACGTGCGCAACTCGACCCGCGCGTCCTCCATGTGGACGTGGGGTGAGGTGATCACCTCGACCTGCGGCTGCAGAAACTCGGTCGAGATGCGGCCATCGCTCGCCTTCTTGGCGTCATCGAAGAATGCCGCTGGCACGTCGCGGGCGAGGACCTTGGTCGCCGCATCCACCAGGAAATACTCTTCTTCGATTCCAAACGTGAACGCCTCGGCCATGCGCGGACCTTGCTTCTTCGGTTTGACAGCGAAGGCGTAGTCCATTGGAGCTGACCAGCGAATGTAGCAGCGGCTGACCCGTTGGGGCCGGAACAATACCGGGGGGAAGTGGCGAGATAACGCCCCAGCGGAAGTGCGGTTCCGCGGTGAAAATTGACGTTCCGACAATAGCTTCGTCGATCGGGCCGCTCAGTGCGACATCAGCACGGGCACCGTCATCGAATTGAGAATGCCGCGCGTGACGCCGCCGAGGATGAACTCGCGCAAGCGCGAATGCCCGTAGCCGCCCATGACCATGAAGTCGGCGCCGGTGTCGGCCGCGTAGGACAGGACGACGTCCTCGACCGAAAGATCGCCCTTGGCGATGCGTTTGACATTGATTGCGACGTCGTGCCGCGCGAGATGCTCGCTCATCCGGATGCCAGTGACTTCGTCGTGCTTTCGCTCTTCGGCGACGATCACCAGGTCGACCGCCTTGGCGCGCTCGAGGAACGGCATGGCGTCGGCGACGGCGCGCGCGGCGGTGCGGCTGCCGTCCCAACAGGCGAGCACGCGCTCGAGCGTCAACCCGCTTTTCTGGATATAGGGTACCACGATGACCGGACGTCCGGATTCGAACAGCGCGCCTTCGATGATCAGTTCGTCGGTCGCTCCCTGCTCGCGTTGCGCCTGGCCGACAACGGAGATGTCGAAGCGCCGCGCGATCTGGGCGAACAGCGTGGCGGCGCCGCCGAAGGTGGCATCGAGCTGGCGCGTTTGTCCTGCAACCCCACCCTTCTTTACGCCGGCTTCGAATCGGCTGATCGCGTCGCGTGCAATCTTGGTGTTTTCCTCGCGTTGCAGCTCAATCAGGTCGACCGGAACGCCGCCGAGCGTGCCGTCGGGAATGACCGGCTCGTACAGGAAGGCGATACCAGTGATCTGCGCGCCGAAGGTCGCGGCGATCGACGTCGCATAATCAGCAGCGAAGTCCAGCGGGCCTCGGCCTGATAGGTTGACGACGACGTCCTTGAGCATGCTCGATCTCCTGGTGACCGGCGGCGCGTTGCAACCGGGACAGATGCGAAGGCGCACGGGACAGATGCGAAGGCGCAGACGAGTTTATGCTATCCGCGGGCCATCTGTCCTAGCGCTCGCGCCGGCCGCTCCCGAAGTCCGCCTCCACGCAAGCAGCACCTGCGCGACGCGGCGAGCTTACGGGATCTGCCGGTCTTGCACTGCGCCGCGTTGCAGGTCGGGTGGCAGGCGCCGCACGCCGTGACGCCTGCCTTGCGCCCTTACTTCTTGTTGCCGTCCGGCCCGAATTGTTTGAGGTAGGCCCAGAGATCGCCAACATCCTTGTCGTTCTTCACGCCGACGAAGGCCATCCTGGTGCCCGGCATCTCTTGCATCGGCGCACGGATATATTTCGAGAACGTTTCCTGGTTCCAGGTAATGCCGGAAGATTTGTTGGCCGGGGAATAGTTGAAGCCCTCAAAGCTGCCGGCCTTGCGGCCGTCGACACCGTTGAGCGGAGGCCCCAGCTTGATTTTTGCCGCTTCCCCGATGTCGTGGCAGGGAGAGCACAAACGCTTGAATACCTGCTCGCCGCCCGCGGCCTCCTGCGCCAAGCTCGTGCCCGTCGAAGCCGCGAGAACAATCCCAGCAATCACCCACGTCCTCATCATTTTCTCCTTTTTCCCGGCAGCGCCCCGCCCGGTCCGGCGCCCGCCGTGCCGGCGGCCGGAGACCGGATGAAAGTCCACCAATGGCATCGGCTGATCTACAGCGATCCCCTTGTTCGAATGGCGTCAAACTGCTTGCAGGTCAACCGCCCAGCGGGACAATTTGTTTCGCCCCCGCTGCGCTGGGCGTATTTGGCGGAATGACGCGATTTCGTGCCGGATGCCGCTATAAATCGCTATAAATACGGCGTAACGAGCCGATCCCGGTCGGCCCATCGAAGGAGGGCGCAGGTGACAGTCGCAATGCCCGCGCCGGATCAAACCGTGCTTGCCCGCCGCGATCGCATCGTAGCGGCGCTGCGGGCCATCGTGCCGGGCGAGGGTGTGATCGCCGCGGAGCGGGAGATGCGGCCGTACGAGTCCGACGGCTTTACCGCGTATCACCAGCTTCCGATGGTGGTGGTGCTGCCCGAGACGACGGAGCAGGTGAGCCGTATCCTTGCATTCTGCCACGCCGAACGCATCAAGGTCGTGCCGCGGGGGGCAGGCACCTCGCTGTCAGGTGGGGCGTTGCCGCTCGCCGACGGCGTCCTGCTCGGCATGGCCAAGTTCAAACGCATTCGCGAGATTGATTTCGCAAATCGTGTGGCCGTGGTGGAGCCGGGCGTGACCAACCTGGCCGTGACCCAGGCGGTCGAGCAAGCCAGCTTCTACTATGCGCCCGACCCGTCATCGCAGATCGCCTGCACGATCGGCGGCAATGTGGCGGAGAATTCCGGCGGCGTGCACTGCCTCAAATACGGCATGACCACCAACAACCTCCTCGGATGCGAATTGGTCCTGATGACGGGCGAGGTCATTCGCATCGGCGGCAAGCATCTCGACGCCGGAGGCTACGATCTTCTCGGCGTCGTCACGGGATCGGAGGGCTTGCTCGGCGTCGTCACCGAGATCACCGTGCGTATCCTCAAAAAACCGGAATGCGCGCGCGCCGTGCTGGTCGGCTTCGCTTCGTCCGAAGCTGCCGGCGAGTGCGTGAGCAAGATCATTGGCGCGGGGATCATTCCCGCCGGCATGGAAATGATGGACCGGCCGGCAATCCACGCGGTCGAGGAGTTCGTGCATGCCGGATATCCGCTCGAGGTCGAGGCCCTGCTGATCGTCGAAGTCGACGGTCCGCAGGCCGAGGCCGACCACCTGGTCGCGCGCGTCGAAGCCATTGCCAAAACCTGCCGCGCCGTGACCTGCCGCGTCTCCGGCTCCGAAGAGGAGCGGCTCCTGTTCTGGGCCGGGCGCAAGGCGGCATTTCCGGCTGTCGGCCGCATCTCGCCGGATTACTACTGCATGGACGGGACGATCCCGCGGGCGCGGCTGCCGCAGGTGCTCAATCGCATGCGTGAGCTGTCCCAGGCGTACGGGCTGCGCGTCGCCAACGTCTTTCACGCCGGCGACGGCAATCTCCATCCGCTCATCCTCTACGACGCCAATAAGCCGGGCGAGCTCGAACGAACGGAGGCATTTGGCGCGGAGATTCTGAAG
>Ga0207650_10001377_pt1:0-15000 | contig 17531 bp, 16 predicted proteins | sample KBSS63metaG_FD_184325 | JGI IMG/M metagenome (GOLD analysis project Ga0207650, IMG submission 184325) | Switchgrass rhizosphere microbial communities from Kellogg Biological Station, Michigan, USA - KBS S6-3 metaG (SPAdes) (version 2) | ecosystem: Host-associated > Plants > Roots >...
TTCTTCTGCTCGAACATCGACCGCAGCACGTTGAGCTGGTTGGCGAGATGGTCGGCTGGATCGAGCGTGACGGACGCCTTCTGCTGCTTCGTGCTCTTCTTGCGCGGCTGATCGATGCCGATCGCCATCGAGCGGAGGTCTTCGAGCTCCTGCGCCACGCGATCGCTTTTCGCCGTCTTCATCTCCTCGGCGGGGAGCAGCAGCGCCGGAATCTTGTTGCAGTTCGCGCGATGAATGGCGTCGCTTCGGGTAATCCAGCCGAGGTTCGTCACGCCGCAGCGCGCGGAAACGTTCGAGATCAGATTCTCGACGAACGGCTTCACCGCCGTCTGGAACGAATCGTCGACGCCGTTGAAAAGATTGAGGACGTAGTGGACCCGGAACTCGTCGAGCGTCTGCTGCACGGTGCGCGTGATCGGGTGATCGCCGAGGTTGCCCGCGAGATCGTCGGCGAAGGCGTCGAGGTTGCCGACGGACGAATCGTAGACGTCCTCGACCTGATCGATCAGCTCGTTGATCAGCCGCCAGAAGTCAAGTTTTCCATCCACCGTAGAGAAGAACGGCGACTGCTTGCTGAAGATCAGGCGCAGCTTGCGGAAGAGGATGGCCTTGACGATGTCTGACGCGGCGAGCGTGGCGCTGGGGAGATGCGGCGTGAAGATCAGGATGCCGGAATTCGAGAACGGCAGGAAGTCGATGACGTTCGAGTCCAGGCCGGCGCGCATGTCGAGAATCACGTAGTCGGCATCGAGGCCGTTGATCCCTTCGATCAGCTTGGCCTTGTTCGCAGCGCCGAAGTTCGTGATCTCGTCGATGAGGTGCAGCGGTCCCGCGACGAAACCGAAATTGCGAAAGGTGCGCTTCGGATCGAGCTTGTCATCGAGATGCGTGACGCATCGATTGAGCGATTCGCCCTTGCGGAAGAAGTGGTAGAGATCCTTCTCGATCGGGACGTCGATCGCATTGCGGATGGCCGAGGTGCCGGTGTCGAGATCGACGAGCAAAGTCCGGCCGTGTTGCGAGAGGGCAAGCGAGAAATTGATGGCGAAGGTCGTCTTGCCGACCCCACCTTTGCCGGAAGAGATCGGGATGATCCGTTTGATGGCCACTCTCGTTGGGGACTTCGCGGCGGAGTGTAGCATCGGCGTGCGATCTGGCTTTGCTGCTAAAATCGCGCAACCAGTGCTCCCATCATCGTTCTACCGAAAATTCACGCTCTTCGCGGAGCTCGATGAGCGCGAGCTCGCGTCGATCGCTGCCGTGGCGAAAACGCGCCGCTATGCGAAGGACGACGCGGTCTTCCATGCGGACGAGATCGGCGATGTTTTCTACCTGATCCGCGAGGGGCAGGTGAAGGTGACGATGATCTCCCCCGAGGGCAAAGAGATCATCCTCTCCATCCTCGGCGTCGGCGATTTCTTCGGCGAGATGGCGCTGTTCGACAACGAGCCGCGGTCGGCCACGGTCATCGCCATCGAGCCGCTGGAGATCGTTTCCATCTGGCGCAGCGACTTCCTGCACATCCTCAGCGAGAACTTTCCAATCACGCAGAAGGTGCTGGCGGAACTGTCCAAGCGCCTGCGCAATGCTTCGAACCGCATCGAGTCGCTGGCGACGATGGATGTGTACGGCCGCCTTGCCCGCTTCTTCCTCGACCTGGCCCGGCAGAGCGGAAAGTCGCTGGAGAACGATTACGTCGCGGTGACCCGGCCGACGCATCAGGCCATCGCCAACATGATCGGAACGTCGCGCGAGACGGTGTCGCGCCTGATCCACGATCTGATGAAGCAGAACCTCCTGCTCTCCGAGGGGAAGACGATCTATCTGCGAAAGTCGGCGCTCGATCAGTTCCGCGCGGAGCTGTAGGCGCGGTCGCGAGGTTTCGCGGTTGCGGAGTCTCGCGGTACCTTCCCTCGTGACCGCGTAACCGCGAGACCTCGAAACCGCAATGCTGACCATCCCCAACATCCTCACCCTCCTGCGCCTCTTCGCCGTGCCTGTCTTCATCTACGCGTCGTTCCGCGGCGAGTACCGGCTGGCGTTTTTCATCTTCGCCGGCGCGGCGGTGACCGACTTTCTGGATGGCGTCATCGCCCGGCGTTTCAACCAGCGCTCGCGGCTCGGCGCGATTCTCGACCCGGCCGCGGACAAGACAATGATGGTCTGCGGCTATCTGTTCTACACGCTGCGGGACGGGCTGCCGGCCGGCGGCATCCCGGCGTGGCTGACGTTCACGGTGTTCATCCGTGACTTCTGCATCATCACCATCGCCTATCTGCTCTACACGCGCGTGCAGGTGAAACGCTTTCCGCCGTCGATCGCGGGAAAGATTTCGACCGTGCTGCAGGCGGTCACGCTCGGCATCGCCATCGCCGCGAATGCGTTCGGTCCGCGGCTGCTGCCGTTTCTGGAGATCCTCTTCCGCATCGCGCTCGTGGCTACGCTCTTCTCCGCGTGGGACTATCTGCGCAAGGGAAAGGGGATGCTTCCGGCGAATCCTTGACCGCGTGCGCGCGCTCTGCCTAGAATGCGCGGCTCGCGCGCCGAAATAGATGGTGTGCGGGTGAAGTTAGCAGGTGTCCCGAGCCTCCATAGCTCAATTGGTAGAGCAGCAGACTCTTAATCTGTTGGTTCTAGGTTCGAGTCCTAGTGGGGGCACCAAATCAAGTACGATGACGAGGACTGGGCGCGCGCTCGGTCCTTTTTGCATTCGGGCGAAAGTGGCGGAACTGGCAGACGCGCTGGACTTAGGATCCAGTGGCCCAAAGCCGTGCGGGTTCGAGTCCCGCCTTTCGCACCAATCCAGCCGAAAATCCATCCGAAGGTCGTCAGCGAATGCTTCTGAATTATGAAGATGTCTCCCCGGTCAAGAAGATTGTCGAAGTAGAAATCCCGGCCGATCTGATTTCGTCCGAGGCGCAGCGCGTCACGGCGGACTTCAGCCGCCAGGCCAGCATCCCCGGATTCCGTCCGGGCAAAGTGCCGACCGGCATCGTGCGCACCCGTTTCGCCAAAGAGATTCAGGAGCAGGTGATGGAGCGGCTGCTTCCGCGCACGTTCCAGGAGGCGATCGCCGGCAAAGACGTCGAGATCGTCGGCGAGCCGCACCTGCAGCACATGGACGCGTTCGTCGTCGGTGCGCCGGTCAAATACAAAGCCGAGTTCGAAGTGAAGCCGAAGTTCGAGCTCGGCGAGTATCGCGGACTGTCCATCGACGATCCGAAGATCGACGTCGCCGAAACCGACATCGGCAGCATGATCGAGCGTCTTCGCGATCAGGCCAGCGCGTACCGTCCCGTGGATGACCGCGGCCTTGAAGATGGCGATATCGCCATGATCGAGATGACGACCTCCGGCGAAGGCCTCGACCCCGACACCCGCGGCGGCCACTTCCGCCTCGGCGAAGAAACTCCGCTCCCCGAGCTGCACGAAGCGCTTCGCGGCAAGAAGCCGGGCGAGACGGCGTCATTCGAAAAAACGTATCCCGAGGACGCGCAGAACGAGCAGTTCCGCGGCCGCACCATCAAGCACGACGTCACGCTGAAAGAGATCCGCGTTCAGGAGAAGCCCGAGGTTTCCGACGAATTCGCGCAGAGCACCGGCGGATGGGAGACGGTCGACCAGATGCGGGAGGCGATCGCCGCCGACATCCGCAAGCATCGCGAATTGGAAGCGAGGCGTCTCAAGCAGAACCAGATTGGCGAGATTCTCCTCGGCGCGCACGATTTCGAAGTGCCGGAGACGCTGGTCGAAGAAGAGCTCGGGAAGTCGCTGCAGAACTACGCGCGCTTTCTGGCCTCGCAGGGCGTCGACATTGAGAAGGCCGAGATCGACTGGCGCAAGATGCAGGAAGAGTTTCGCCCCGAGGCGGTCAAGCGCGTGAAGCGGGCATTGATCCTCGAGCAGATTGCGAAGAAAGAGAACCTCATCGTCAGCGACGTCGAAGTCGACGCCGAGATCCGCCGCGCCGCGAAGGAAGCCGACCGCGACTTCGCCGAGGTCAAGCACCGCCTGCGGCACGACGGCGGCTACGAGGCCTTGCGGATGTCGCTCAGCCAGGAGAAGGCGCTGGACATGGTGCTGCACGAAGCGACGGTGCGCAGCGCGTAAATGAAGCTTCCGCTCGACGCGCGCCTTCTGTTCGCCGCGCGCATCGTGCGGCTGTTCGCGTACGGCTTCGTCGCCGTCGTCCTCGTTCTCTATCTGTCGGCGATCGGCCTCGACGATCACCGCATCGGCATGCTGCTGTCGCTGACGCTCGCGGGCGACGTCATCGTCTCGCTCTACCTGACCACGCGCGCCGACGCCCTCGGTCGCAAGCGGACGCTGCTCGCCGGCGCACTGTTGATGATCGGAGCCGCGGTCGTGTTCGCGATCACGCGCGACTTCACGCTGCTCGTTCTCGCCGCGACGATCGGCGTCATCAGCCCGAGCGGGAACGAGGTCGGACCGTTTCTCGCCGTCGAACAGGTCGCGCTGACGCAGGCGGCGCAGGGCCGCGATCGAACGTCGCTCTTCGCCTGGTACAACCTGGCAGGATCGTTCGCCACCGCGGCCGGCTCGCTCGCCGGCGGGTTTCTTGCGGGCCGCATGCTGTCGCACGGCTTCGGCGCGATCGCTAGCTACCGCAGCGCGATCATCGCCTACGCCATCCTCGGCGGCATCCTGGCGATGGTCTTCGCCGCCGTGTCGCCGGCCATCGAAGGTGAACGCATCGCGAAAACGACCCGCGGTCTCTTCCGCGTCGAACGATCGCGATCGGTCGTGACGCGGCTGTCGGCGCTCTTCGCGCTCGATGCCTTCGCCGGCGGCATGGTCGTGCAGAGCATCGTCGCCTACTGGTTCTTCCGCCGCTTCGGCCTGAGCCCCGCCGCCCTCGGCACGCTCTTCTTCGGCGCGAACCTCGCCGCCGGCGTTTCCGCGCTCAGCGCCGCGCGCATCGCCAAACGTTTCGGCCTGCTGAACACGATGGTCTTCACCCATCTCCCGTCGAACATCCTGCTGATCCTCATCCCGCTGATGCCGACGCTGCCGCTCGCGATCGCCGTCCTCCTGCTCCGCTTTTCCATCTCGCAAATGGACGTCCCGACGCGCCAGGCCTTCGTCATCGCCGCCGTCGATCCAACCGAACGAACCGCCGCCGCCGGAATCACCGGCGTCGCCCGAACGACCGGCGCCGCATTGGCGCCGGTGATCGCGATGCCGCTGATCGCCAGCCTCACGCACAGTTGGGTTCCGTTCATCGCCGCCGGCGGATTGAAGATCGTCTACGACCTCGCGCTCCTCCGCAGTTGCCGCGGCGTCAAGCTCGAAGGGTGACTTTTTTCACCAGCAGTTGATCTTCCCAAGCCTCCCGAGCATCAGCAGCACAGAAAGGAGTGTCTGTGCCACACCATCCTGCCGTACTTGCGCATTGCTGGTACTCGCGAGAGCGAGTGTGGCACAGACACTCTTGTCTGTGCTTTGGCAAGATGCAGTTTCTGAGGTTGGTAACCGCGATAACGCTGGTCTGCGGAAAGCGCGATTCAGCACCACCGTCATCACTCCTGCCGGCTGATCAACGTCACGCGGCTCTGCTCGACCACAACCTGCACGTTCGCCCCGATCGCGAACCCATGCTCCGCCAGCCAGCGTCCCGACAGCCGCAGATACGGCACGACCGCCTCGGGCATCGTCCGCCGAGGGATGCGGCGCGACGACAGCGTCAAGACCTGCGGAGCCCGCGCCGGCCGCGACTTCTTGCACCGCGCCGCCGCACGCTTCACCGGCTTGCAGGCACGCCGCCGCGCACGGCGGAGAGCGGAAACATAGCGGACGGCGTTGGACAGACGTGGGGACATGGCCATCACCTCCATATCGATTGCATCAGCGGAAATGTCATTCGGTTTGGCAACCAATGCCGCCCGGCCAGGCCATCGCCTCGGCGAGGCCCGGGATCACGCGCGCGAGCCGCTCGTGATGCAGATCGGTGAGCTCCTCGAACATCCGCATCAACATCGTCTCGACCGGCTCCCGCCCCTCGTCGGCCAGCACCTGAAGCGCCCCGATCTGATACCGGGGCAGCCGGACCGTGAGCGTCCGCGTCCGCAACGCCGCCGGCAGGACCAACGCCGCATCGCGCTCCAGCGCCTCTTCGATGGACGTCAACGGCCACCGCTGCATCGCATACGCCGCCAGCTCGCAACGCTCGATCTTCGTCCCGCCGGACGTCTCAACGACCTCAATGTCCCCATTCCGGATCGCCGCCTTCATCTCCGCGAACGACCACCCCAGCAAGTCCGCCGCGACACCAACCGTGACGCGCGGCTCCCGATGTAGGAAGATGGCGCGGATGCGTTGGATGAGGAGTGGATCGAGCATGATTGTTCACCTCGTTTTGATCGTTGCTGTTAATGTCAACATTAATATCGCGAGAACCATTTGTCAATGGGGAGCATCTTCATTTGCGTGAGAACCGCGGCGACGAAGCTGTCGTCTTCGGACATCACTTACGCGAGCTACGACTCGCACGTGGCCTCACCCAAGCTCAGGTCGCCGAACGTTGCGGAACGATGGTTCCAGTGATCAGCAATCTTGAACGCGGTATGACGGTACCGACGCTCAGCACGCTCATTCATCTGGCAAATGCGCTGGAATGCACGTTGGGTAAACTGGTCGGGGTCTTCGACGAAAGCAACGCGAAGCCACGTTCACGGAAACGGTGAACGCGGTCGGCTACAAGACCGGCTGGCTTGCCCGCTTGCCCGAAGGCGTGACGCGTCTGTCCTGCCACCGTCTTTCCACGTGCGTCCGGGCGGCAGTTACCGAGAACTCCAAAGGCAATCCCGTGGATCGCTGACACATAACACGTCAAGGTAACTGTAATCGCCAGAATCAGCGATAATGATGGCGTGAAGTTCTCAGATGCGTTCAACGTCAATCGCATGCCCGACGACGACTGGTTCGATCCGGTTCTCAGCATTGACACAAAGCTGTTCCTGGATCCGTTTCTCCTCTACGCGGATGAGAAGGGCTACTTCGAAGGCAGTCATGAAGAGATCATTGCGTTCTTCAACTCCGTATTCCAGCTGATCGCGCGGTCGAAGGGCGATCGAAAGTCGTTACTGTGGAAAAAGGCGACCGCCACGGTCGTGCTGCCTGAAGTGCAAGAGATTTGCCTCGGATATGCCGGAGGCGGGACGGGTGGTTCTGGCTCAGGCCCGCAGCTCGCTGCAACAGTCGCGGAAGCAATGTGGGATGCTGTGGAGGCAGGTCTGACAGAAATATCGCACTTTGAAGAGGTCGGTATCCTACGTGAAGGCATTGGAGCCGATCGTATCAGTGACGCGACCGCCGCCATTCTGCGCTGGAGGCTGGGCGAGTACACCGGGGCAGTGTGCGAGCGTCACGGAATCCCGACGGAAGAGTTCAAGTACTTGCGCGGACGTTACAATCTTGCAGATCAACGATGGGAGCCTCTGAAGCTGCAGCTGCCGCGAAACCCCTACAACAACAAGGGCGTTCTTCTCGTACCAGACGACTACCTGCGCGAGCTGCCAACAATGAACGCAGGAGACTTCTGGGACTATGCAGTTACGAATGAGAACGAAACGCTACGTAATGAGTTCAGCTTCGACGTCGCGGCGAACGTGTCAAAGGCTGAAATCGTTGCATTTGCTCGCAAGCACCCCACCATTCTCATTGACTATGTCAGCCAACGTGAGCATCTCCCGAGCAAGCCGTACAACGTTAAGGATGATCCGCGAGGTCTCCTGCAGTGGTACGACGCCAGCAAGCAGTACGTCGGACTGCACCCTTTAACGCTGCCGATCCTCGACGTAACGTCTTTCATGTCCGCGGTTCGCCAAATGCAAGCTCAATTTAAGCACTTCGTAGAGGAGAACGGTGGATGGAAGCTTCTGTGGAACGACAACAATACACCACGTCGGGAAGAGTCTTCTCAGCTTCTCTTCCTGGGCGTAGTAAAGCACTATTGCGCGGCGAACAATATCGACATTTCCAGAGAAGCTGATGTCGGGCGTGGAACGGTTGACTTCAAAGCGTCCAGCGGTTATTTGCTCCGAGCCCTTCTAGAGGTCAAGCTCGCGAAAAATGGCCGGTTTTGGAATGGTCTCGAAAGGCAATTGCCGACGTATCTCAAGGCGGAATCCGTCGGGTTCGGTTCGTTTATCGTGATTGTCTACACCGAGACCGAACTTCAAGCCATTAACGCGCTCACTAATCGTGTAAATCGCCTCAACGACTCCGTTCCTTTTGCTGTCGAAGCGGTAGTGGTTGATGCGCGACGTGATCCGACGCCTGCGTCTAAGCTTTAGCGAGCGGTCTATTCATGTTTCAGCTGGCGCGGCCCTGTTGCACACGCGGACGGCGCACACGACTTAACGGTTTACATTGCGGTCGTGAGAATCCCTCGGGGTCACGCCTTCGCCGCAGGAGTGCGAGGCGAATATCAAAGGTTTTGAGTTGATAGTTATTCTGCGTCACATCGGTCTGACGAGGCGTGTGCTCATCTCGCTTCCATTCGTCGCCCACGCCAAGCCACCTTTTCTCCAGCAGGGTGTCTCTCTGAGAGCCGACAAAATTGCGGCGAAGGAGAGCCTGATGGCGCAATACAAACACAGCCAGTACCTCACCAAGTCCGACAGCACGGCTTTTGACGCGAAGCATGCTCCCGGCTCGACGGCGTCCAACCCTGGCATCTACCGATGCGCAGGATGTGGCGACGAAATCGGCATCGCGAAAGGCCATACGTTGCCGCCGCAGAACCATCACCAACACACGCCGTCCACCACCAAAGTTGAATGGCAGTTGCTAGTCTTTGCGCAGCAGAAGAAGTAGACGTGCCCGGTGATGAGACGATTCAGCTCGCCTTCGACCTGCGCGAGACGCTCTCGACCGGTGGTGCGGTGCGAGGCGACTCGGCAGCCAAGACCGCGTGATGATCTGTCGCTCAGCTCTTTCTACGTGGCGGAGAATGCACACCTCCGGCCTCGCTAGTCGTGGGGCAGTTTCCCGATCGAGCCTGTCACGAACATTGGCGTGCTAGCATCGATGCGCCGAAAACGTCTACGAGAAAGCCCAATGACACGGCTCACTGAATGCCCGCGAAAGGCGCAAATTCGAGATGTTTGTCGAGGAGATTCTTGCCTCGGCCGCGGATGCTGTGCCCGGTCACCTCGCGCAGCTGAGCGTACCCGACCCTTTCCGGCTCCGCCTGAAAGTTCTCTACTCGCGAGACACGATATCTGCAGCGCTGGCGAATCAGCACAAACTCGGGAACGTTCATGAACTCAAACCTCATGCGTTCAGGCTCGATGTTTCGGTGGGGCGCGCACCCTCGAGAAGAGTCCGGTTGCCGTTCGCAATCCTCGATGCCGGCCGGCCAAACATGTTCGTCGCGATCGCGGTCTGTGCCCGTGAAGAGTGGCAAGCGCTGGTTCGGTTCCTCGATGCGCTATACCCGCAGCTCGTGCCGGTGTACCTCTCTCAGCGCGAACTCATCGGATCGATAAAGACACTTCGCCACAGCACGCCCGATCTCGACCTTCGTGTGCGCGAAATGTCAGCGACGGAGAAGATCGAAACGGAAACGGGAAAGCGCAAACGTTCGGTGCGGGAATGGACAGATGAGGATCTCGATAATCTTCTGATCCATGTCGAAGATCGACGCCAGATCATCAACAGCCTTCGCTTCGATTTTCATCGCCGTATCAACGATAAGGTCGATGTCATCCCAACCCTTTCCTGTAAGGTGACGCGAAAAGCGATCGTTGAAATATCCGGACAGTTTGCGGTCGCATGGGACACCGTCATCGCCGACGTCGTGGCTGCAGGCGCAGAAAAATTGAAATTCTTCTCGAAGCGAGGGTTGCGCGATCGGAACTACGCAGCATCGCCGCTTGCCATTCATTTCAAGAAGCAGGTCTTCGACGATCTCGCTGAGGTCCGTCGTTTCGTCGATGTGATGCGTAAGTACCCGCACTCAGCGTATGCCGTCGAGCACGGCAATCCGTACGCACATCTGCAGCTTTCCGACCGGTACGACGGATCGTCCTTCGAGCTTTGGGCAGTGACCTCTGACGAGATTCTCGTCCTCCCGCGGTTACGCGCGACGGAAGGCGCAGTCGAGCGATTGATCCACTACATCTACGATGAATTCCGTGAAGGGGAAGTAACGGATGCCGGAGCTGCCTGAAGACGAACAGCGAAGGGCGCGCGACGCTGCCGAAGATTATCAATCCACGGTTCACGCGATGCTGGCGTTCTCGGCGTTCGTCGTTCACGACGCCACTGCACAGAGACCGAACAGTCATTTCGGTTTCGGTCGCCGGATGACGACCTCCGAAGCGAACGTTGTCACGCCTTCAGGCACCGTTACGCCCGACATCGTCGCGCAGAAGAGTGATTCCTACGGAGTCGTTGCCGAGGTGAAACGGTCGCTCCCGTCCGACCGCACGAAATGGTCCTCGCATGTCGGACAGATACGCAAGTACGACGATGATCTGACTGGGTGGTGGACGAGCGACAGACGCATGGCGATTTCGGATACGACGTTGCTCCTTCATCAGACGCGAAGCCGCGCGTTCGTCAACGTTCTTGACGACGAGCGGAAGCAGAATGCAGAGGTGGTTGGGCCGCACACGTCAGTAGTCGAATTCAATCGCTCGGACGAACGCCAGGTGAACTATTTCTTTCGACTGGAATGGGGTGACGTTCGCGACGCCGATCTTTCCGGCCGCCTGCGCGAAGGCGTCGCCGTTCCCATCGACAAAGTGATTCGCACGTTCGCGAACGTGAAGTTCTACGACGCCGATCCGCCTCTCCACTCTCTGCTCGCCTTCTTGTGGATCGACTATTTCGGTCCGTTAGTAGCGGCCGTGGCATATGACGAAAATCTGAAGGCGTTTCCGATCGATGTAAGTTCAGCCGCGATTGCTGACGAACTACAGCGTGCCTATGGCTCGCAGTTGCTGGAGAAGGACGAGCGATCGGTAGAGTTTCCGAGTGCGAAGGTCATTCGGAGAGCGCTCGACGCGCTGGTTACGATGAAGCTTGCTATGTCACTGCCGGCGGGCACTTCCGAGTACCGTGTGTTGTATCGCCAGTTTAACGACGACGTCCTTCTTCGATTCGCGTCGATGCTCAAAACACCGGCTGAGAGTGTGACGGCGCAAACCACGCTTCCATTCGATGAGCCGCAGGTCGCGGTCACAGGGTCAGCAGCGGAGATCCCGAGAGGGAAGGGCGTTTCCAATCGGGGGACGAAACCAGCCGCGCGGTCGAAGTCGAGAAAGAAGCCGCCGCCGAAGTGAAGACGGGGGACCGATGTTCGGGACCGGGGATGTAGGTCAGGAAAGTCTTAAGTGTTCGCCCACGGCATCCACGAACGTCCGCTTCACGACCCTTCCCGCCAGCCGCCGCGGCGAACGGCAACTTCACTCTCGATTTCGTCCCAACCCAGAGGAGCGGCGCCCGACCGGGCGATCTCCGCTCGGAGCTCGCGAAGGCGGCGGCCGAGGGGAGTTCTTGCCTCGCGCGCGGTCTGAATGGTCACGTGCACCTCGGCGTTCTCGGCTAAGTCCACCGGATGTTTCAGCGTGAGGATGCCGTTCTCGTAGACAGCGTCGACGTCGATCGTCATCACATTTCACCCTGACTTCATGATAGCGCGCCGCCAGCGGTCACGCCTTCGCGAAACGCCCTACTGACGCTTGGTCAGCACCAACGTGCCCGACGGGTCGTCATTGCGGTCGTGTCCGATGAGGTCCGTGTAGACGAGGGTCAAGGACTTGGGCTTGTCGTTCGGGACGAGGCCGCGGATGATTCCGCTCTCGCCGTGGAGGTTCTCGTAGATGAAGTAGACCTTTCGGTCACGGACCACGCCTGCCACGGTGGTGAAGGTGGTCGCCTGGGCGCCGGTGAGCTCTCCATTCATCTGCAGGACGGGATCGCCGCTGCGTTGTCGAATGGTCACGACGCCCTTTTCGACCGTCGCCTTCGACGTCCGCAATTCGAGTGACCATTCGCCTGCGAGAGAGATCGGTGTCGTTACGCCGGGATCAGCGCGGAGTTTGTAAAACGCGCCGAAGAGAATGCTGAAGACCAGGACGAAGCCGGCGAGCGATCCGCCGTACTTGATCGTGCCGCCGAGAAGTTTGCTCTGCCCTTCTGCCTGCGACTGCAGGAACCGAAAAAGAACAAACGTGAGCACGAGGGTGACGAGGGCAAGCCCCGTCACGATCACGAAAAATCGGACATCATTCAAGTGGCTGCAGTCTCCCTCGGGGCCGAAGTGTATCCGCAGATCACGCAGATTGAAGGCAGATGGAGGACGGTTTATCTGCGTACATCTGCGTCATCTGCGGATGGTTCCCTTCGGTGTCGCAACGCTGCGCGGTCGGTGCGCACGTGCACACCTGGCGTGTCGCAACGATGCGGCCCTCGGTGCGCACGTGCACACCTGCGGTGTCGCAATGCTGCGCGGTCGGTGCGCACGTGCGCACCTGCGGTGTCGCAATGCTGCGCGGTCGGTGCGCACGTGCACACCTGCGGTGCGCAATGCTGCGTGGTCGGTGCGCATGTGCGCGCCTGCCGTATCGCAACGCTGCGCTCGTGGTGTGCACCTGTGCGCGCAGGTGGCGGCAGTGTTCGCGTGTTCGCGCGCGCCCCTTGACATCGCGGCTCAGCCTGCCTATGTTTCGCGCTACAACTTCGACGATCGTGAGATTTTCGATGTTGGCGGCTGTCGACGGTATGGGCGTGCTGGATAGCACATAGTCCTGTACCGGCGCGGGAGTTGAGTTATCTCCTCCTGCCGCGGGCACTCGGGGTGTGTACACGCCTCGGGTAGACATCAACCGGAAGGATCGGCGCGTGGCCGAAACTTCCAGCCGGTGGCCGCTCGCACTTGTCGACAAGTCCGTGACGTCCCCTCCGGCCTGACTGCTCGCGTTAGGAGGATTTGTCATGAGTAACACCGTCAGTAACCCCACCATTGGTACGCCGGATGCGGATCCGGCCAAACTGAATGCCGACGCGGTCATCGCGCAGTTGCGAGCCATGCGTTCGCAGATCGACGACGTCGCGCCGTTGTCGAAAGAGCAGCGCAAGCTGATCCAGCAGCGTCTCCGGTTACAGCCGAAGACGGTCGTCGAGGCGTCGATCAACGTCATCGGTGTCCTGGAGAACGTGTCGCAGGCGATCGGGCAGCCGCTCGACGACGTCCGGCAGTTGCAGGACGACTCGCTTCGATGGGAGGCGGCGGCCGACGAGGCCCGCGCGTTCCTGAAAGGCATCGAGGGAGCGAACCTCAATCGCCGTCAACGGCTGGCGCTCATCGCCACGCAGGCGTACGCGATCGGGTCACAGCTGGCGAAGGACCCGGCCAAGGCCGTGCTCCTGCCGCACGTCGAAGAGGTCAGACGGCTGAAAGGCGTCTCGCGCCGCAAGAAGGCGGCGCAGGCACCCCAAACGCCTCCGCCGACTTCGCCGCCGGCGCCGCCCCCCGTCACGTCCACCGCACCGCACGCGTAGAGTAAGGAGTTAGCGAACCCGGGCGCGCTCGAACGCGCGCCCGGGTTCCATGACGATCATGAAGAACGACAAGGCATCCGAACGTGCCGTGGCGCTGGTTCAGGAAATGGTCGACGTCCTCCAGCGTACCGGCGAGGCCCCTGCCTCTCCGCTGACCGCGTTCCTGACGGCCGCAGAGAGACGTGAATTTCGGCGCCGTGCCGCGCGCTTGCGCAGGCAGAAAGTGGAGCCGCGCTACAAAAATCTCCACTCCGCCGAGGAGCTGGCGGACCTTTATGAGCGGACCGCGCAGCGCGACGAGATTGTCGAGAAGGCGCGACGGGATCTCCAGCGAATCTCGGCTGAGCTCAAGCGGATCCGCAGCGAGAAAGACCCCGACGTCGAAAAAGCGATGGTGGCGTTGGTCAAGGAGGCGGAGCAGTCGGCGGAAAAACACGGTCCGCGCAGTGAGGCCGCTCAACGCTTCCGCTGTCTGCAGTTGATGGGGTGGATCGGCCAGCGGGCCACCGAACAAAGGCGCAAGCCGGGGGCGAAGTTTCCCTGGACGGTTTTTCCGGCCGGCGATCCGTCAGAGGAAGCACGTTATGTTTTGACGGCCGCCGAGATCCTCGACGCCCCACCGCCGGGCGAAGCGGTGATCGCCATCCCGCCGGAAGGGAAAGACTCCGGACGCGAGCGCGCTCTCATTCGCATCGGCGTCCGCGGGGCCTCTTGGATCGGCAGCTTCGAGATCGGTTCCACGAGCGACAGCACAGTCCTCATGATGCCGGACTGCAAGCATTTGTTCGTATCCGCGCAAGGGGCCGGCTACATCATCGATTTGCTGTCGCGAACGCTGGTGGAGACGATCGGCACCGAGGTCGTGGAAGTGATCGGCTTCCCGATGGGGCTGTTCGTCGTCAATCACAACGTGAGCCTGGAAGCGTTCGGAAAGAGCGGCCGTCTTTGGAAAACCGGCCGCATCAGTGCGGGAGGTTTTCGCGGGATCGTGGTTACGGAAACCCGGCTCATCGGTGAGGCGCGGGATCCTCGGCGGGGAGAGTGGTGCGGTTTCTCCCTCGACATGGCGACGGGCGAGGTCCGTTTCGCGCCGGCAGCGGCTGTACCGAAATCGGTGGAATAGGACCTACCTTAGGGTCGTTACGGCTGGTCCCTGAGCGGTACGGGATCTTTGGAAAACACGCCATAACTCGAATCTGCACAGCAGGTTGTGCAGCGAAAGCGAGGCTGGAATAGCGGTGGGGGCGGACAGGTTGTCGACGATCCCGCGGCTCGGAATAGTCAACGGCGTCACGCAGTTGACAACCAAGCTTGCGGTAGTTGACAAAGCGGAGACGGGGACGTACACTCCCCGGTCCCTGCAAGCGGCGAAGGCAGTTCGAGCCCGCAGATCTTTTCCAGCAGCAATTCGAGAGTGGTAAGCGTGTCCGCGTCAGACGGATCGGCTTCATGAGCATGAAACCGAGC